>Ga0209700_100334_pt1 | contig 84979 bp, 80 predicted proteins | sample SiratroredBW_FD_187528 | JGI IMG/M metagenome (GOLD analysis project Ga0209700, IMG submission 187528) | Root nodule microbial communities of legume samples collected from California, USA - Siratro red BW (SPAdes) (version 2) | ecosystem: Host-associated > Plants > Roots > Nodule | place: USA... | reverse complement strand
CGAGAATGCCTTCGCCAAGCTCAAGGCACTCTTGCGTCAGGCCGCAGAACGAACCGTCGACGGCCTCTGGAGCGCGATTGGTCGCATCATTGATCGCTTCACATCAATGGAATGCCGCAACTACTTCCTCGCCGCAGGATACGCTGCAACATGATCGGCGGATGCTCTAATCGGCCCTTTAACTCACCTGTGTGCCCTTGTGTTATTGTATTCCTTCCGAGAACTCGATGGAGGGAAGGATGGACATTCGATCGAAATTGACGGCGCTGTGTGAAGCGTTCAACGCGCACGACTTGGATTCCATCATGAAGTTCTTTGCTGACGATTGTGTCTTGGAGATGCCGAGGGGAAGCAAGCCTTGGGGCTCCCGCTTCGAGGGCAAACGCAACGTACGAGACGGGCTCGCGATGCGCTTTGAAGGCTTACCGGATGTTCACTACGGCGACGCCGAGCATTTTGTGGATACGATGGCAAACACGGGCATTTCGAAATGGACGCTAACGGGCACTACAGGCGAAGGAAAAAAGATCGAGGTCCGAGGATGTGACTTTTACACTTTTCGCGCGGACGAGGTGATCCGCAAGGACTCGTATTGGAAGATTGTTGAAGGACCTTCGTCAGCCTAACGACGCACATGTCCGAATGTGGCCCATCGCTGCCGCATCCCACAGCCGAGGATAAGGCGGGCCATCAGGGGTAGACCGGACATAACTTAAACCGGTCCGAACCGTTGCGATTGACCCCTGAGCTGGCGTTCGCTGTTATGGTTCGCGAGGAGCGATGACTACCCCTGTGCACTGCGTGATTCTAAACGTTCGGCCAAAATTTGATCTACCGCGAGTCTCGCAGATCGGTCGTCATGCAATTCGTCTAGTTTTTTCAAGTAAGCGACCGCCGCTATTTGCAAGAGATCAAAATCATCTTCGCCGGTATCACGAAGATTGACGATGTAGCGATAGAGGGCCGACCGCCGAGCATCGTTCTCGCTGATGCCGTTGTGAAGCAGCAGGTAGTTCCGCCAAGCGAACGCACAGGCACCTTCTATGGTCTGAGAAGTCATGTGCACCTCCCAAGGCCAGAGAAAGACTGACGACCCGTTTCGTTCCGCGAATCTCCTGGATGTAATATTGTTCCGTAGCTGCGCTGCAGGATCTTTTTGCGGCCGGGCCGCGCCGATGCTGCAATCGGCAACTGTCGTTACCGCATTTGGTCAATGCGATTAGGTCCGAACCGCCGTCGAGCGCGGCTCGAAGGGAACGCCTCATGAAAGCCGATCGAACAATTGAGCGAAGTTATCTCCGGCAATGGCGCTTGCTGGTCGCCGAATATGAGGCTGTGAAATCCGGAAGCTCTTCGGCATTCAGCAAGGTGCGAGACTTCTACGCGCACCACGGCACTTGCTCGCAAACCTTTCGGAAGTACTACAATCGGTATTCGGCCAGCGGGCTCACGAGTGATCTGCTCCCGCGACGGCGTGGCCCTAAACACCGTGTCAAGTCAGAGGCCGAGATCGTGGCTGCAAGAGAGGCAGTGTTCAAAGTACTGCATTCTCCGCCTTCCGATTTCGGCTTCAATCGGTCGACATGGAAGCGCGACGATCTCCAGCAAGCTCTAAAGACAACGGGGGTCCTACTGAGCAAGCGGACCATTCAGTCCATTATCCGTGCGGCTGGTTATCGATGGATGAAAGCAAAGCAGGTCTTAACAAGCAAAGACCCTGAGTATCGGCGTAAACTCGACAACGTGAAATCTATCCTGCGGGATTTAGGGAGTGATGAGGGCTTCTTCTCGATCGACGAGTTCGGACCGGTCGCCATTCTAAAGCGCGGCGGGCGAAGTCTTGTCGCTCCCGACGTGAATGTGACCGTACCTCAGTGGCAAAGATCCAAGGGAACGTTGATCATCACCGCTGCCCTAGAGCTTTCCACAAATCAAGTGACGCACTTTTACTCAGAGAAGAAGAACACGGCAGAGATAATCAAGCTGCTGGATCAATTGCTTGCTAGCAATCGCCACCTGTCGCGGCTCTATCTGTCTTGGGACGCGGCTTCATGGCACATGTCCAAGCAACTAGCGCACCGGATCGCGTCAAACAATGTGATGGCAGAGGTCACGGGTTCCACCCGAGTAGAGATCGCGCCATTACCCGCAGGCGCGCAATTCTTAAACGTCATAGAAGCAGTATTCAGCGGAATGGCACGGGCAATTCTTCACAACAGCGATTATCCGTCTGTTGAAGAGGCCAAGCGAGCAATCGATAGGTATTTCGCGGAGCGTAACTTGTACTTTCGAGAGCACCCGAAACGGGCGGGAAATAAGATTTGGGGCGGCGAGCGGGAAACGACCACATTTTCGGAGAGTAGCAACCATAAGGACCCGCGATATAGGTAAGGCGCTGCTCAGCAACCTGAAGAGGTCCGCTTGTTGGTTTTGACCCTAGACCGACCTTGAAGGTGGCAATCGGAATAGTCGATTTCGGTCGCGAAGCGGACCTCAGGCCTTAGCTCCCCTTCGCGGTCGGCGGGAGGTGGCCTATCCAAGGCGGTGACTTGAAGCGCCGGATTAGCGCTTCTCGCGCGCTAGCCTGGTCCATACCGGCGACGCGCCGTCCCAGCCACGAAGTCGACCATAGAACCGCACTCTCACCCCGGCCTCGGTGAGCCGCTCGACGACGAGATGCAGCGCGATTACATCACCCTCTGACAGCTCCACGCAGGCACGCTTTCGGGACCACACTGCGCCCGGGAAGCGGAAGAGGTTATGCTTCAGCCATCGGCCGCCGCGCTCCGATAGCGGCTGCAAATCAACGTGTGCGCCGTCGCGCGGCCGCAGCCCGACATCCGGTCGCCGGAGCAAATTAGCGATCCAGCCCACTCTTCAGTCCATACTTCGCAACACAGTGCCGATGCACGCTTTAACGTCACGTTGGCCATTTAGGTCAAGTGTGCCGCCCGCGTCTATGTCGGGGTTTGAACAATGCTTGAGGGGCCGGTTGCAGTGGCTACGAAGTGGTCGAGCAACCGAAAGGCCCTTCCGCTGTTGGTTATAGATGACTGCGGGCGCGATCCGGCCGGGTCTCCCCGTACGGAAGGGCGCATCCTCCCCTCGATTCGCACCTAAAGCGGAGAAACTTTGGTGCTGGCGCTTCTCGGGCCGAGAGCATCTGGTAAGCATCTGTTCCAGCAAGTTTTTTTCTAGATTCTCTCCCTCCGCCATTTGCCCGATTTTGCTCGCTAGCTCACGATTTTCTACGATTTCGTACGATCGACGGGGGCGGCTCGCCGGGCGATGTGCGCTTCTCACGGCCAGTCTTTCTCCAACAGATAAAGCGGTCCGTGAAGCCAAACTCGCCCATCATGCTGCGATCGCTCAACAAGGAGCTAGCGGTCACTGTCATGAAGGAATAGCTTTGGTTTAGCGCGATCTCGCGCGCGTCGGCATCGTCAGGATCTTGCCGTCGTCGATAAGATTGCTGCAGACCTCCTTTAAAGCTGCAACGACTTCGCGGGTGGCGCGGCTAACGGGCCGGCCCCGCGGCAGGGCGAGGACGCGGTCGGCGCGCATCCATGGCAAGAGCGCCGCCGACAGGGTGCCGGCCGCCACTTCCTGGTGAATCCCCGAGAACGGCAACAGCCCATAGCCAAGTCCCGAGCCCACGATCTGTTTCATCGGCGTGGTGCTCTCGACCCGCAAGGAGAACGGCACGTCTGGCGGGAACGGGTTGCGGCTGAGCGGTACGACGGCGGTCGGCAGATCATTGACCTCCTTGCGCGTCAGCCGGCCGCGCTTGAGCCTGGGATCGCGCGGCGGACCGATCAGGAAGACCGGCTCGACCACCAGCGTTTCGTAGTCGAGATGGTCGTTGGGTTGCGGCGTGGTGACGATGGCGAGGTCGAGCTCCGCGCGCAGCAGATGATCGCACATCGTCTCGGTCAGGCCCTCGCTCAACTCCAGCCGGACGCGCGGAAAGCGCGTGGTGAATATCTTTGCCAGCGGCGCGTAGAAGTTGTCGGCGAGGCTCGAGGGCGCTCCCAGCCGCACCGTGCCGCTGGGCTCGCGGTTTTCCGTGCGTACCTCCGCCTTGACGTCATCGATGGCGCCGAGCAGCCAGCGCCCGCGCGCCAACAGCACCTTGCCGGACTCGGTTACCGAGACGCCGCGCGCGCCGCGCTCGAGCAAGGCGCCTCCCAATTCGTGCTCGAGTTCCTTGACGTGGCGGCTGAGCGCCGACTGCGCGACGTTGAGGGCGCTGGCCGCGGCGCCGAAGCCGCCGCGCTCGGCCACTGCCACGAAATAGCGAAGCTGCCGCAGGTCCATTCCATCCTCCATCTCGGTCTGAGATGGAGATCATATCAAACATATTCTTGTGAGATACCAAAAACCGGGCAGTCTGCTGCCAAAAGTAGATCGAGAGGAAACGAGCATGGACATCGCCGCGGAAGCGCCCCGCCGCACGTCGGTACTTATCGTTGGCGGCGGACCGGTTGGCCTCGCCATGGGGCTGTTGCTCGACCGCTTCGGGATCGACGCCGTCATCGTCGAGAAGAGCCCGACCACGACAGATCATCCGAAATCGCGCGGCTGCTGGGTCCGCACCATGGAGATCTTCCGGCAATGGGGGATCGAGCAGGCGATCCGCGACCGCGGGCTGCAGGATGAATCCGACATGTTCGTGCAGGTCGAAAGCATCGCCGGCCGCGAGATCAGCCGGTCGCGCCCGGAGCCCAATCTCGGGCAGACGCCCGCGTGGAAATGCCTGGTGGCGCAGGATGCGGTGGAAGAGGAGATCTACCGGGTCATCGAGCATTCCAACCTGGTGCAGGTGCAATTCTCGACCGAATTCGTCGGCTTCGAGGAAGTCGAGGACGGTGTCATCTGCGAGATCCGCTCGATTGAAACCGGCCGCAGCGAACATTGGCACGCCAGGTATCTGCTGGCCTGCGACGGCGCCGGCAGCCAGACGCGCCGGGCCGCCGGCATCGACATGGTGGGGCCGGCCTGCCTGTCGGTGCTGCAGAACGAATACTGGCGCGCCGATCTTTCGCGCTTCCCATTGGCGCGCGAGGCTGCCGGCTATCAGGTCTACTCAAAAACGCCGGGCGTGCCGCCGCGCGCCGGCATTCTCAACACCAACGGCCGCGACCGCTGGCTGTCCATCATCCAGATCGGCGAGCAGAAGGACGATCGGCCGCGGCCCTGGACCGATGCCGAGATGATCGAGATCATCCGCGCCCATGTCGGCGTTCCCGATCTCGAAGTGACGTTGCTCAACCGCTCGGTCTGGCGCATGAGCAAGCAGATCGCGGCGAGTTTTCGCGAGAGCCGCGTGTTTCTCGTCGGCGATGCCGCGCATCGCTTTCCGCCGACCGGCGGTTTTGGCCTCAACTCGGGCGTTCAGGACGCGCACAACCTGGCCTGGAAGCTCGTCTATGTGCTGCGCGGCTGGGCGTCGGAGAAGCTGCTCAACAGCTACGACCTCGAACGCCGGCCGGTGGGGCAATCGAACGCGGATTTCAGTTTTGGCAACATGATCCGCTTCCGGCGGATCGACGAAGCCGTCCGCTCCGGCAACGAGGATCACATCCGCTTCTGGGTGAACGACCTCGACAACCATTTGCACAGCATCGGCCAGGCGCTCGGCTTCACCTATGAAGAGGGCGCGGTCATTCCCGACGGCACGCCGCATGGCGGGCATCTGACCCGCGTCTACCGGCCGTCCGACCGGCCGGGCGGACGCTTTCCCCACATGTGGCTCGACATGCCGCGCAAGCGCTCGACGCTCGACTGGTTCGACAAGGAGTTTACAGTCGTTGCCGGTCCGCAAGGCGAGGCGTGGCTCGAGGCCGGCCGCAACGTGTCGGCGAAAACCGGGCTGCAGCTCAATTTGCAGCAACTGCCCCACGCCCATCCCGCCGACGGCATTCAGATGGGACCGCGCGGCGCGGTGCTGGTGCGTCCCGACGGCCACGTCGCCTGGCGCATGCCCTACATCCCTTCCGATCCCGCGCGCGAATTGGCCGGCGCACTCGAAACCGTGCTGCATTAGCCATGGATACGATGGCCATGGATACGGTCGAAGCCAACGGCACCACGATTGCCTTCAAGCGCAGCGGGGAGGGACCGCCGCTATTGCTTCTGCATGGCGCCGAAGCCGACCACTCGATGTTCGATGCCTTCGGCGCGCTACTGGCGCCGCATTTCACCGTGATCGCCTACGACCAGCGCGATTCCGGCGCGACCCGTAATCCGCCGCAGCCCTACGGTCTCGAGGAACTCGCCGACGATGCTGCCGCGCTGATCGCAGCGTTTGGCTATCGGCGCGCCCATGTGTTCGGCACCTCGCTCGGCGGGGTCATCGCGCAGGTGCTGGCCGCACGTCACGCCGGGCGCATCGATCGCCTGGTGCTATCGAGCACCTTCCGGCCTGGTGCGTCGGTGATGTCGATCAATCCGGAAGGCTTCCCGGCGTTTGCGGCGCTGCGCAATCGCATGCCGGAATCGGTCCGCGAGTTCGCCGAGTTTTTCGTGCCGCGCGATTACATCGCGGCGCATCCGGAGGTGCTGGCGATCTTCACCAGCAGCAAGCGCGATGCCGAACAGAAGCAGCGCCGCGGCGCCATCCTGACGCAGCCGATCGCGTTCGAGCCCGGCGCGATCGCGGCGCCAACGCTGGTGCTGGCGGGCGGTGCCGACCGCCTGATCCCGCCGGCGCATACGCTGTCGCTGGCGCGGGAGATCGCGGGCGCGAAGACCGCGACCATCGCCGGCATCGGCCACATCGGGACCATTCAAGATCCCGCCGCGGTCGCGGCGGAGGTACGGGCATTTTTGCGAGGCGACCAGACAAAACAACGACAAAACACGGAGGAGGATGACCATGGAGACCAAAGGGGAGGATCTCGTCACGCTCTATGACGAGGCGCCGCTCAATGCCCGTTACTGGGTCAGCATGGCGCTCGCCGTCACGACAAGCATCTTTGATTTTTTCGACTTCTTCATCGTGGGCTTCCTGGTGGCGGTGCTGGCCCCGCAATGGCACCTGACGTTCGGCCAGACCTCGGTCATGCTGCTCAGCGCCGGCGTCGGCGCGATCGTCGGATCACTGGCCTGGGGCGCGCTGGCGGATCATTTCGGCCGCAAGACGTTGACGGTCGCAGGCGTCGTTCTTTGCGCGCTGGGCGCAGGTTCCATCTCGATCATTCCGGACGGCGCGTGGATCCTGTTCGCGTGCCTGCGCTTCGTCGTCGGCTTCGGCGTCGGCGCTGTAGCCGCGGTCGCGCTGCCGCTGATCGTCGAATATACGCCGACGCGGCACCGCACGATCCTGACCAGTGTCACGGTGATTCCGGTTTCGCTCGGAATCCTCGCGGCGTCGCTCACGGCCGCGACGCTGTTGCAGTTGATCGGCTGGCGCGGCCTCGCGGCGCTGGGCTTCTTGCCGCTGGCTCCGGCCATTCTGATCGCGGTTGTTATGCCGGAGTCCGTGCGCTGGCTGGTATCGCGCGGGCGTCACGCCGAGGCGCGCCGCATCGTCGGCCGGGCATTAAACGTGCCGCCGGATAATTTGCCGCAGCCGGCTATCGCGCCGGCAGGCCATGTGCGGTCGCCGGCCTCGAGCTTCGCCGATCTGTTGGCCAAGCCAAAACTGTTCTGGCTCACGGTGATCGTCTGGTTCGGCGCGAGCACGGCCAATTACGGTGTGTTCCTGTGGGGGCCCACGATCGTCGCGCTGTTGATGGGCGTGTCGCCGATGCAGGCCGCCCATCTCTTCGTCTTCGTCAGCCTGACCGGCATGCTCGGCCGCGCCGCGTTCTCGTTCCTGCCGCAATGGCTTGGGCGGCGGCGCTGCGGTGAAATCATGGGCTATGGCATCGCGCTTTCGCTGGGCGCGGCGGCACTGTTGTTTGACCGCACCATCTTTGGTTATCCGGCGTTCGTCGTGCTGTTGATCCCGGCCGCGCTGTTCTTCGATGGCGGCTTTTCCAACATCGCGCCGTATTCCGCCGAGATCTTTCCGGTGCGGCTAAGCGCGCGCGGCGTGGGACTGGCGCAGGCCGCCAACGGTGTCGGAAAGATTTCGGGACCGCTCTGCCTCGCGCTGATCGCCGGCGCGTCGAATCTGATCACGCCCAAGGCCACTATCGACGCCGTCACGCCGGCGTTTCTGTTCCTGGCCGCCTGCGGCCTCGCGATCGGGCTCGCCTTCAGCCTGCTTGGTATCGAAACCCATGGCAAGCCGCTGGCGCTAGTGAGCGGCGATCCGGCCGTAGCACCGCGCGAAACGGTGCCGGTGCGCGAGCGCGCAACGACCCAGCAAGCATGATTGGAGCAAGGGCATGAATGTAGCGGACAGGAAGATCACAGCGCGCGCGCCGTTCGATACCGAAAAGCTCGACCGGCTGATGCACGAGGCGGGGCTCGACGCGCTGGTCGTCACGTCCCGCCACAACGTTCAGTATCTGCTCGGCGGCTATCGCTTTTTCTTCTTCGACGCGATGGAGGCGATCGGCGTCAGCCGCTATTTGCCGGTGTACGTCTATCAGCGCGGGCGTCCGGAGAATGCGCTCTATATCGGCAATCGCATGGAAGGATTCGAGAAGGAACTCGGCCGCATTGCGGCGCCCGCGGTCAAGACCGCTTCCTGGGGTAGCACGGACGCGATCCGTCTCGCCATCGATCACATCAAGGCGCTGGGCGCCGACGTGAAACGCGTCGGGTTCGAGCCGAGTTTCCTGCCGTCCGATGCCAAGGATCTCCTGAGCAAAGAGCTCGGCGGCGCGTCGCTGGCGGACGCGCAATTCGTGCTGGAACGGCTGCGCGCGGTCAAGACCGCGGCAGAACTTGACCTGGTGCGTGAAGCTTCCGAGCGCGTGGTGAACGCGATGACGGCGACCTTCGACATCTGCACGCCGGGCATGAGCAAGCACGATATCGTCGATCGGCTGCGGCGCGAGGAACACGACAGGGACCTTGTGTTCGAGTACTGCCTGATCGCTGCCGGCAACAGCCACAACCGCGCACCCTCCGATCAGCGCCTGAAGGCGGGCGACGTGATCTCGCTCGATTCCGGCGGCAACTATAAAGGCTATATCGGCGACCTCAGCCGCATGGGCGTGGTGGGCGAGCCCGACGCGGAATTGCACGACCTGCTGCACGAGATCGAGGAGATCCAGCAAGTAGCGCGCGGCGCGATCAGCCCCGGTGCGCGTGGCGGCGACATCATCGCCGCCGGCGAAGAGGCGGTGCGCCGGGCGCCGCATGGCAATGTGCTGGACTACACGGCGCACGGCATCGGCCTTGTCAGTCACGAGGCGCCGCGGCTCACCGGACGTGGGCCGGTGCCTTATGCGCCTTACGATGCCGATCGGCCGCTGCAGTTCGGGATGGTGATCTCGGTCGAGACCGCGATGCTCCATCCTTCGCGCGGCTACATCAAGCTCGAGGATACGCTGATCGTCACTGAGGATGGCTGGGAAGCCCCCGGCGACATCGCACGCGGATGGAACATCGCGGGCAAAGCCTGAGTTTTCGAAATGGTGGGCATGGTGCTCAAACGGATGTTGCTGACCAGGGATTTCTGGTCGGGAATGCTGTTTGCCGCGTTCGGGATCGCCGCTCTCGCGTTTCGGCCATGACCTGCGGATCGGTTCTGCGGCACGCACGGGGCTGGGATTTGTGCCCCATGCGCGCGACGGCAATTTGCCTTTCGCTTGTCGCTCGATGGGGTTGTTGTCGATGATGGGCCATTGGCTGAACAGGCTTTTCCCGGCGGCGAAATCCCATTTCGGGCCGTAGCTCGAATGGTGGGTTTTGGTCTATGAATGTCGAAAATGCTCTATCTTTCAATGGGAGTTGACTGACACTCTCTCCGCCATTTGCGCGATTCTGTTCGCCAAACTGCGATCTAGGATACTTACGAACCGCGCAATTCCCGACGTGAATGCCGGGTATATTGCGCGACACAAGCTCCTCGAGGACCATCTCCGCAGTCAGCTGCAGGCGATTGGCCGCGCCCTGTTTGCGGCTTTCGGGCCGTCGCTTACCGACGGCACTGCAAGATTACTGGGACGCGGTACATGCCGACAAGCGACTCAGGATATTGCGATGCGGCCGGTCAAATCTGGATGCGGAACAACGGATACGGCAGGCCGCCTAGCATTCCTGCTCTCCGAAGGTGAAGGCCACACGTTCCAATCGTGTCGGGGAGTCCCGACAACATCGATGCGTGATTTCGACTGGCTGCTGACAAAGCGAGGCTCATCAAAGACCTACCAAGATTCGGACAACGCAGCCGCGAGGCCGGCGGTTTAGATCGTCCCGCGTGGTCTGCGCTCCATGACGAGATCGGCAGTCGAAGGGATCAGCTGCGCAACCCGATCTAATTGGTAGGTTCAATTCGTGGATAGTGTTTTGAACCTATGACCTTCAGGTTACGTGTCTGAACGTCTCGCCTCATCCGCACCAGTTTCGCACCAGAAACAGCCCGAACGAACCGTGACGAACGCGATCGAACCCGAACGAAAACGCAGGGAAATCAACAAGGCCGGTCGATAGCATGCCGCTCATAATGGTTTGGTTGCAAGTTCGAGTCCTGCCGGTGCGGCCGAGGCGCTTAGTTGCTTTCATTACAGGGCAGCGGCTTCATATTTATGGGGTCGTGCCCCTCAGGAGTTTATTCCGTGCCGCAAGCTATCTTATCCGCGCAGAGTCGACCTCCACGTTCCCCTGCCGAGTTAGCCTCCATCATCACAACCGTCTATGAGCGCATCGAACGGGACCGGCGCCGCAACTGCTGGATCTATGTGCGGCCCATAGAAGAAGCGCTGGCCGAGGCTGATGCCCTTGTGCAGCGAGCGGAGGAGGGTGAAGTCCTGCCGCTCCTTGGCGTGCCATTCGGCGTCAAGGACAACATTGATGTTGAGGACATGCCAACGACAGCTGCCTGTCCGTCATTCGAATACGTGGCTGCGCAATCGGCCAGATGCGTCGAGAGATTGACGGCCGCGGGTGCGATCTGTCTTGGCAAAACCAACCTAGATCAATTCGCAACCGGACTGTCCGGCACCCGCTCCCCCTATGGTGCCTGTTCCAGCGCTGCTAACGATCTGTATATTTCCGGCGGTTCGAGCTCCGGTTCGGCTGCTGCCGTAGCATCCGGCCATGTTGCCTTCGCTCTCGGCACAGATACCGGTGGCTCGGGCAGGATTCCCGCAGGCTTCAATGGGATCATCGGGATCAAGCCAACCGTCGGCCTCGTCTCATCCCGGGGGCTTGTGCCGAACTGTCCGACGCTCGATTGCCCCTCGATTTTCTGCAATTCCATTGCCGAGGGTCGAATTCTGCTCGGGTTGATCGAAGGATTCGACGACAGCGATCCTTATAGCCGCCAACGGATTGCCTCGTCCTCTCCATCTCCTCGCAAATTCCGGTTCGGCCAGGTCTCTGCCGGTCATCTGAATTCATTCGGAATGCCGGAATGCAATGATCTTTACAGGCAGGCCTGCACGAGGCTTTCGGGACTGGGAGGCCAAGCCAGGCAAATTGACTTCGCGCCTTTCGCCGAAGCCGGTGAAATGCTCTTTTCAGGGCCTTGGATTGCCGAACGTCATGCGGCGATCAGCGCGCTCCTGGACATCGACCATGGAAACCTGCTTGACGTCATCCGCAACGTGCTGAGCGCAGCTGTCCGGTTTTCCGCAACAGATGCTTTCGCCGCGCAACATCGACTCTTGAAGCTGCGACGCCAGATCCAATCGCTTTTCGAGGAGATCGATGTCTTGGTAGTACCTACCGCGCCACGCCCCTTTACGATCTCGGAGATGATGGAAGATCCTATCACGCTCAATAGTCGCCTCGGTTATTACTCTTATTTTGCCAATCTCGTGGACTTGTGCGCGGTGGCAGTTCCCAACGCAACGCTCGGCAACGGCATGCCGATGGGCATCACTTTGCTAGCGCCTGCGTGGTACGACTATGCTCTTCTCGACCTTGCCGAGCGATGGCTGCCCGATGCGAAGGCTGCACTGTTCGATCCAAGAGTATATCCGAAGGCCGCGTCCTAGGCGACTTCGAGATCGAGAGCGCGCGGATTGAGGATTACAATCAGGCCTCGGTGATAACGGATGACACCCCTTGCCTGCATGCGGGAAAGCTGCACCGTAACCCATTGGCGTGTTGAACCGATCAGATTGGCGAGATCACCATGTGTGAACGGGATCCCGATCACGATCTCACGGCCCTGCTGCGAGCCGTAGATCTTCGAGAGGAAGACCAACAGACGATGCAACCGCTCGGTCACCGAGCGGGTCCCCAGCATTTGCGCCATGGCCGAATAGCACCGTGCCTTGAAGGCGAGTGCATCCAGCAGCGCGACCGCGATACTAGCCGATTGAAGCGCCAGCGCGCGCAGGGCTGGGCCGGGCAAGAACGTAACCTGGCTCCGTTCCACCGCGACCGAAGACCATACGTGGGCACCAGTACCGAACAGATCCGGGCCGCCGACGAAATTGCCGGCGAACCAGTAGGCCAGCGTCACCTCGCGTCCGGAAGGAGCCGCGTAGTAGCTGCGAATACGCCCCTCTTCGATCAGATAAATGCCGTTCTGCAGATCGCCCTGGCGCCAGACATGCTTGCCTGCCTGCAGGACCTCCTCGCGGCCGATGGCGAGGACACGACGCCGGTCAGCCTCACACAACGGATCCAACAAGCTGGGCAGCGACCCGACCAGAGCATCCGATCCCGCCAGCATGATGCCGGTCGTATTCCTGAGACTTGCCGCTGACATCTGCTCGCTCCCTTGCCCGCCGCAAGGAAAGCCATTCAAGAGCCATGCCAGAGCTGTCGTCAGGCGCCTACGCCTTGACTTCCATTTGCTCGAAGGCCCGGCGGCCTTCCGAGCGGATCAGGTCAAGGCAATCCCGCTTGAGGGCGAGATAGGCAGCCTCCGCAACGATGGCGCTGGAGCGCGGTCGCGGCAGACTCAACTGAAGATCCTTGAGGATGCGGCCTGGTCCCGCGCTCATGATCAGCACACGGTCAGAGAGAAGGATCGCTTCATCGATGTCGTGTGTGACGAAGACGATTGTTGCGTTGATCCGCTCGCGGAGCTCGAGCAGATTGTCCTGCATGACCGCCCGGGTCTGTGCATCCAGCGCTCCGAACGGCTCGTCCATCAACAGCACGCGCGGCTGGTTGGCGAGGGCACGGGCAATCGCAACCCGCTGCTGCATGCCTCCAGATAGCGTGTGCGGATATGCCGACGCAAATTTGGTCAGCCCGATCATCTCGATGAGGTCGTCGGCAATCCGCAGCGCCTCCGCTTTCGGCTTGCCGAGGGCGCGCGGCCCGTGCGCGATGTTCCGGCGTACCGATTTCCACGGAAACAGATGTGGCTGCTGGAAGACCATCCCGATCTCGGGTCGCGGTGCGCGCATTGCTTTGCCGGCCATGAGCACTTGGCCCTCGAACGGCCGCTCGAGGCCGGCCATCGCATTCAGGAGCGTGGACTTGCCGCAGCCGGATGGACCGACGATCGAGACGAATTCTCCCTGGGCTACCGCCAGGGATACGCGATCGACCGCGATGACCTGTCCGCTCGGCGCATCGAAGACGATGCTCAAATCCTCGACCCGGATGATCGCCTGACGCGCCGGGGCGGACGGCGAATACGTATCCACGAGCCTGAGCGACTGGTCTGGACGAAGCAGGCTCGGGGTCATCGCCACCACACGGCACGTTCGGCAAGAGTCGCGAAGGAACGGTCGGCGACGAAGGAAAGCAGCCCGAGAGCCGCCAACCCGCCCATGACCTGACCCGTTTGCATGTTCTGTTGCGCAATTTCGATACGGTAGACGATGCCGGCGAACGCTCCCGCCAATTCGGCGGCGACCAGCGTGTAGAAGGAGATGCTTACCGCGGTCCGAAGACCGACCGTGATATAGGGCAGCGCGCCAAGAAGGACGATCTCCCACAGCATCTGTGGCTGCGGCGTGCCGAGCATCTGGGCGGCACGGATAAGTCCGCGGTCGACTTTCTGCACCCCGATGTGGGTCGCGAGCCATACCGTGAAGAACACTCCCCAAACGACCAGGAAAAGCTTGCCTGTCTCCGAGAGGCCAAACCAAAGGATGACGATCGGCACGAAGGCGACGGGAGGAATTGGACGAAGGATGTGAAACAAGGGTGAAAGCAGGCTGGACACCAGCCGAAACCGGCCAGTCAGGACGCCGAGCACGATCCCGCCCGCGGCCCCGATCGCAAATCCCGCGGCCACGCGCGAGAGGCTCGCCATCAGGTCGGCGAAGAATTGTCCGCTGCGAATCCATTCGAGAATGGCGACAGCGACGGTCGATGGCGGCGGAAACAGCACGGCGTTCACGATGCCGGAGCGCGCAACCAGTTCCCACACGCCTGTGAAGGCGGGCACGGAGAGGACGGCGAACAGTACGCTCAGCCGTGCGGTCGCGCTCGCGCTGCTGCGTCTCCCGACACTCACGGGCGCGCCTCCAACGTGACGCGAGCTGGATCGAGCGTCTTCAGCGGCGCCGTCACCAGGACTTTCGAGAAATCGGGCATGCTCGCTCCAGGGGGATGATTGCCGGTCTCGAGCCGCCAGGCAGCATGGGTTTTCAGAGTCGTGAGAATCCTGTCGTCGAGGCGCACACGGTAGACATAGTCCGGCCAGATCGAAGCCAATTCGTCGCGTTTCATCCCGGTCGCTGTGGCGATGACGTCGATCGCATCATCCGGATGCGCCTTGAGCCAGCCCTCGGCTTCGATAAGGGACGCCAGGAACTTGCTCACGATCGCCGGGTTGGCCGCGAGGTAAGACTGCGTCACGACAATGTTGAAGGTCTCCGAGTAGAGACCTTTGGTCTCAAGCGGGATCGCGCCTTCGCCAAGAGCCTTCTTCGCATTCGCGACGTGCGGCTCCCAGGTATCGAACGCGTCGATGCTGCCGGCCGCCATGGCGGGGAGCATCTCCTGAGGTCGCAGGTTGACGAGCGTCACGTCCTTCGAAGACAGGCCCGCCGCTTTCAACAGAACCGACGTGTAAACTTCGCTGCCGGTTCCGGCCGTAAAGGCGATTCGCTTTCCACGCAGATCGGCCTTCGTCTTGATCCCGGCAGAAGCCGCGGTCATGGTCTTGAGATCCGAATATTCCATCCCCGCCACGAAGGCGATCGGCTGTTGCGCCATCGCGGCCGCCGTGACCGGCGCCTCGGCGGTTGTCGCGATATCCGCCCCTCCTCCAAGCACCGTATCGAGGCATTGCTTCCCGCTGGTGAAATTGGAGACCGAGATGTCGAGCCCCTGCCTGGCGAAAATGCCCTTCGCATTGGCGACAATCGCCAGTCCCGAGATCGGCCCAAGATTCTGGGCGAGCCGCGCCTTCAGCAATTCTTCGGCGGTCGCGCGCTGAGGCGTCGCAAACAGGAAGGACGCAGTAAGCACGAACACGGCAGAGCGAAGAGCGGTTGTTGATCGCATGCCAAACCCCTGTGATGCCGGCGACCGGAGTGATCGACCGTGACGAGAGGGTCGTCTCAAGACGGGAGACCGTGAAGCAATTAATCGACAAGGCTCGATGCTGTCCAATTTTTGCGCAAGGAGGCCAGCTTCCGACTGTGACTGGTGCAATAAATTCATCAAGCTGCTCACACCTTGGGCGCTTCGTAGCCTGCGACAACGGCACCCTGCTGGCCTTCGCCAAGCCCTAATCCCGATTCAATCAGAACCGATCGAGCTTTCGATGCCGTTGCGTGCGCGGCGAAACCAGGCCCACGTCTGCCGCGTCACTGCGATGTAGCCCGGGCCCCTGTAGACGATCTGATCGGCGACGATCCCGTTCAGTTTCGGCAGCGCATGGAACGGAATCGAAGGATAGGCATGGTGCTCGACATGATAGGGCATGTTCCATGCAAACCAGCGCACGAACATGGCGGTATAGGTGGTGCGGGTATTCTGAAAGGCGCTGCGCGTACGATCGCAACCGGTGTGTTCGGCAAGGAGATACGGACGCAGAAACAATTGACCGACGATCACGGGGACGACCCAGACCCACAACAGGAACAAGGTGTGCAGCGCGACCGATGCCAGCAGCAGCGCGACGTAGCCTGCCAGATAGAGGCGTGCTTCCCTCACGATAACGCAGCGCTTGCTTTCCGGAATCCAGGGTGACGTGGCGTTGCCGGTCAACGCATGGCGAAGCATCAGCCACACCCGGAAGGCAACTTGCCGCAGACCGCTGTAGACGATCACCAGTTGCGCGTCCGAGGTCGGGATCGGAACCGACAGCAGTTCTGGGTCCCTCTTTGGATCCTGCGTATACCGATGATGATCCCAGTGGAACAGGCAGTAATATTCGTAAGGCAAGCCGACCGCGAACGAGGAGAGATGACCGAAGGCGAGATTAAGAGCGCGGCTGCGAAACGCCGTCTTGTGGGCGGTCTCGTGTACCACCATGAACAGGAATGCGACAAAGTAACCTTGGACGACGACCAGCGGCAATGTCCAGACGATTCCGTATCGCGACGAGACCAGCCAGATCAGCGCGCCGACAACGATGATGACGCCGTAGTGGCTGGCCGCACGGACCAGACCTCGCCAATTGCACCGCATCGACAACTCGCGCAGCATGGCCGGAGTTAGCGGCTTCTCTCCGGTGGCAGTGGTGGCATTGCTCATGATCGTAGTCGCCTCTTTCCGGGATCACGCACTTGACCGTGCTCGTGCGGACGTTGGAATTCGTCAAGCACAGGCCGACCCTAGGGAGCGACGTCGCAATGCAGAAGCAATTAATTTCGCAGGCGTTGGCCGCCCGGCATCCCGAGATTTGCGGCCCTCGCTTCACCGCATCGACCCGGCGACGGATTGGCCGCTAGTGCCGTTATGGGCGGTCAGGTCTAAATCCTATTCCGCTGGCGCTGCGTGCGGCAGATCGACGTGCGCGGTAAAGGGTACGCTGACGCCGGTTTTCCCAGCGCGCGGTGCGTGAATACGAGTCGCGCGGCGTTGCGGGGATTACATCGAGGACCAGTTGGCGCCGAAGCGAGAGTTCGTCGCGGCGCTCATGCCGCCGGTGAAAAATTGATGGATCGGGCCAGTCGCTTCGATGTGCCACGAGAGTTTCGATGAAAAGATCGGGCGTGAAGCGCCGGTTTTCGGCGGTAGCTCGAATGGTGGGGTTTTGGCCTAGGAAGAACAAAAATGCTTGATCTTTCTAAGTGGATTGACTGACACTCTCTTCGCCATTTGGTCGATTTCATGCGCCAAACTACGATTTCGCGCGCTTGGGTTCGGTAGCCCATTGCTATGCGTCGACTGCGCCCGCCGCAGATTGGGATATTGGTGCGAGCAGATCGGACATCCGCGCGACCAGAGTATCTCGCAGCGCGCCGACAGAACTCGAACCCGAACCGTGCGCCGAAGAGCAATCAACGTCGGAGGGTCCAAGGCACAAGTGCCACGATCTGTGCTGTCAATACAGCTCGACGGTGGCGGAACGATCTCATGATCGCTGATGACCTTGCACTTCATTGATCGTGCTCATTCAAGAAGGATCACCCGAGGGTCGACAAGACATGCAATCTTGCGGTTCAAATCGAAGAGCTTGGATGCAGCACCGCGAATCCCCGTCTTGTAACCGGATGTGTTGACGGCCGAGGGCTCAAGGCGTCGGCAGTATGCCCTGTCGAGATCCTCAAGCACGATTTGGATCCAAACGAACCGCCGAGTCGTTCCAGGCCCGGCGTAGATCGGCGACCGCGTGACGCCAGGCGTCGCCGTTCCGTCCGCCGAAGCGGCGGACGTAAGCTGGATGGAAAGTGATGCGGAGCGGGTGACCTTCAAATTGGAGCTTTGCCTTGCGCGTCACGCGGATCGATTGCGACTCGCCGAACAGGCGAGCCGCAGTGCTGCCAAGAGCAACGATCACGCCTGGCCTGGAACGCCGAATATCGTTCAGCACTGCTGCGCCATAGCGATCGACTTCCTCGATTGTTGGGCTGCGATTACGTGGCTTCCGATCTTTGGAATGCGCGATTGGCCGGAAAGGAATGGCGTTTGCCAAACGCACCTGTTGGGGATCGATCCCAGCTTCATCCAGCATCTCGCGCAACGCCCTGCCGGCCGGACCGACAAAAGGCCTGCCCTGCGCAGCTTCCTCTGCGCCGGGTGCCTCGCCAACCACGTAGAGCCGCGGTCGTCGGAACGGGCCTTCAGGCGCGACACGACGGTGATCGAGATGTGTATTGGCGACGCGTGCCTTGGCCATCGGTTCCGGCGCCAAGCCTGGCAATGCAAATGCTCTGGCTCTATCAACTGCCGTCGCGCCGCTGATTTCCAACAGCGCCAAGACCGGCCGCCGATTCGCCATGGAACCGACGGCCATTGACGCGAGTTTTCGACGCGCAGGGCTCGTTGAAAAATGGGACGGCGGCACTTACGAAGCCGAGGGCGAGACCAGCGCAGCAGAGAGCGAGTGAACCATGCGAGCAGGCTTGCGGCGAGGACGCATGAGCTTCGTTCTCAAGGGAAGCAAGCTTCGCGGGGCATATTCGCTCGTGCGCCTGAAGAGCCCGAAGCAATCGCTGTTGATCAAGACGCATGCGAAAAAGTGACCTCAGGCCAATGCTGGCGACCCTCATCGACGCGCCATTCGATGACAAGGAGTGGATCTTCGAGACGAAATGGGACGGATTCCGGCTTGTCGCAAGAACCGGAGGCAGAAATGGCTCCCTCTACTCGCGCAATGGCAACGACGTGACCAGGCGTTATGCCCCAGTCGCCGAAGCGCTCGGTTTCATCAAGCGCAATGTCGTGATTGACGGCGAGCTGGTGGCGCTCGACGCGGAGGGTCGATCCCGATTCCAGCTGCTGCAGAACGCGCTGAAAGGCAAGGCGCGTCTTCGCTATTATGTGTTCGATCTGCTCTTCCTCGATGGCCGCGACCTGCGTGGCAAGCCGTTGCTTGAGCGCAAGGGCCGTTTGCACGCCATCCTTACCCGGCACCCACTCGTCCACTACAGCGGACACAGAAAGCGGCATGGCAAGGCGGCGTTCAACAAAGCGCGACGAGCGGGGGAGGAGGGCATTATCGCGAAGCGTGCCGCAAGTCTCTACCACTCGGGCAGGCGCACGAAAGATTGGCTCAAGATCAAGGCCGACCAAGAACAGGAAGCCGTTGTCGTCGGCTTCACCGAGCCGCGCGGGAGCCGCCAGCACTTTGGCTCGCTGGTGCTCGGCGTGTACGACAAGGGCAAGCTTGTCTATGTTGGTCACAGCGGTGGGGGATTCTCCCGAGAGATGCTCGCGACGCTGCACGCGCGCATGATGAAGTTGAGGACAGACAAGAAGCCGTTTACGGACGTTCCGCACGAGGACCGGACCACGTGGATCAAGCCGCGGCTCGTGTGCCAGGTCAAGTTCACGGAATGGACCCGCGAGGGGGAGATGCGCCATCCGGTGTTTCTCGGCATGCGCAGCGACAAGCCCGCGCGGCAAGTCAGACGGGAGCGCGCATGATCGTGAAGCTTACCCACCTCGACAAGACATTCTGGCCCAAGGAGCGATACACCAAGGGTGACGTGATCGCCTACTATGAGAAGATCGCGCCTTACCTGCTTCCTTATCTCAAGAACCGAGCCGAAGTCCTCAATCGCTTCCCCAACGGGATCAAAGGCAATTGCGGACAATGCGCTCCCTGTTGCCATCCGCTAAACGCAATCTGAGCGAATTTGCTTGGATACTGGCTCGCGCGTTAGCGGGCGGGATGCCCGTAGTGGGCAGATCCCGCATCACGGGTCTTGGCAGCGCTCCATGGCAGATCCTGCATGTTTTGGTCAAGCTCCTGCTTGAGCGAGAGGTATTGAAGCATATCGGACAAGGCCAAGACGCCGATAAGCCGTCCCTGTTCAACCACGAGCAGACGACTGTGCCGACCGCCCTGCATCCTTGCAAGCGCCTCCAGTGCATCCAGATGCGGAGGGACAATGATCTCCGGCGAGCAGGGGCGCATGACATCAGCGACGCGGCGCTGGGTGGTGTCGGAGGGACCAAGATCGCGGACATCCTTCGCCATGATGCAGCCAATGAGTTCGCCGTCGCGCAGCACGGGGAAAGCCTTGAAGTAATACTTGTAAAAGTAATCCTCGACCAATTCCGCAATGGAAATATCCGGGGCGACGCCGATCGGGTTGCGTTGCATGAGCGTGGAAACGGGAAGCCCGCCGAAGGTGTGGCGTAGCGTCAACTCGTGCCGTGCCGCGCCGGCGGCGCCGTGCAGGAACAAGCCAATAAAGAACAGCCAGACGCCACTGATTGTGCTGCCGGTGATGAATTCCAGGATCCCGTACAGGATCATGGCAAGGCCGAAGAACTCGCCACTGCCGGCGGCAATGCGCGTGGCCCGTCCAAAATCGTTCATCCAGCCCCAAAGGCCAGCGCGCAGCACCCGTCCGCCGTCCAGCGGGAAGGCGGGAATGAGATTGAACAGTGCCAAGATCCAATTGAGGCCGCCAAGGTAGTCGAGCACCCCGAATGCGGCGGGCGAAACGGTCTTCTCGCTTGCGGCAGCGACTAGGAGCAGGATGGTGCCAAGCACCATGCTGGCGATCGGCCCACCGATCGCCATAAGGAATTCTGCCTTGGCGCTGCTCGGCTCCTTGTTCAGTTCGGCGACCCCGCCGAAGATGAATAGCGTAATGCCGGCAATCGGCATGTCGTAACGCCGCGCAATCAGCGCATGGCTCAGCTCATGCAGGATAATCGAGATGAACAGGCCGATCGTGCCTGCGAATCCCATCCACCAGTATGTGGCGGCGGACAAATTCGGAACTGTGCGAGGGAACTCGCCGAGCGCCAGCGTCCAGATCAACAGCGCTGCCAGGATGAGCCACGAGATGTCGATCCATATCGTGAACCCGGCGAGCGTGAGGATTTTGATCCGGTGCAGGAACATCGCTGCCTCGCGAGCAGTGGCGCTGATGGGAAAACATCGCGTCGAGGGCGCTTGTTCCTAAGGCTGAACACGGCGCATCAGGCCGCTGCACGATGAATGTCGGCGAACGTGATGCCCAGAACTCCGGATCATTGCGGCTCAAGTGCGTCGCGAATTGCCTTCGCATTCCGCTCAAAATCTCTCGGGTCGCCTTTCGCCCTGCCTGGAGCGGGATACAGCCAAATGTGCGCATGCGGCACCTCTTCGCCCATGATGCGGGAATGTATTTCCTCGCAGAACGCCTTCTGCATTGCGCGCGCAACCGTCCGTACGACTTCGAAATACGCGCCAACGTTCGGTACGTCCCAGACCCAGCGCTGGTGTTTCTTTGGGATGATGAGAGTGTGCCCGGGGGATTGCGGGCGAATGTCGAGAAAGGCGAGATGTTCCTCGTCCTCATACACTTTCGCTGACGTAATCTCGCCGCTGACGATTTTGCAGAAAGGACAGTCGATCATGGCTGGGCTCTTTCCCGCGACTGGCGCGGATCGGACGAAATCGGAAAGCGTCGTAACATGTCGAGCACCTCGCCGTCGGAGACCTGCCCGAAATCCCGATAGTAGTAGCCGATGGCGGCGAACGCGGTATGTTCCTCAAGACATACGAAATCATCACATTCTGCGCGCATTTGCGGGACAATCTCGGTCGGTGCAACGGGAACCGCGAGGACGAGCCGGCTTGGATTTCGTTTTCGCGTCGCCTGCAAGGCGGCCCGCGTGGTGGCGCCGGTCGCAATGCCATCGTCGATAACGATTGCCGTCCGACCGGAAATCTCAAGACGTTGACGATCTCCCAAATAGCGCTGACGCCGCCTCTCTATCTCGGCAATCTCCTTGCGGCACTCGGCTTGGAAATCGGCTTCGCTGACGCCTCCGAGCCGAATGACATCATCATTGCGCACCACGATCGGTGCGCCACCATCTACGACGGCACCCATTGCCAACTCGTTTTGGAACGGGACGCCGACCTTGCGAACGATGATGAGATCGAGCGGCGCATGCAGCGCGGCTGCGACCTCAGCTGCCACGGGCACGCCACCCCGAGGGAGCGCCAGAATGGCTGGGTGCTGGTTCCCGTACGTGGCGAGGGACGCCGCCAACTTTCGACCCGCTTCGATTCTATCTCTGAACGGCATGTCGCTATCCTGCCTTCGAACCTGCTCCTGGAGCCATAGGAGTGAGGTAACGGGCGAACCATCGTGCTGCGTGGTCTGTCACTTGTTCGAGGGCTCCCGGTTCCGAAAAGAGATGACTGGCTCCCGGAACGATCTCGATTGCCTTGGGTTCTCGAAGCCGCGCAAATGCATCTTGATTGAGTTCGATCACCCCGAAGTCATTGCCGCCGATCACGAAGAGGGTTGGAGCATTGACTTGATCGATTGCATCGCCGGCGAGATCGGGACGGCCGCCGCGTGAGACGATAGCGCCGATTCGGCTGCGGAGCCGGGCTGCTGCCATGAGCGCTGCTGCTGCTCCCGTGCTCGAGCCAAACAGACCCACCGCAAACTGAGCCATGGTCCGGTCCTGATCCAGCCAGCGCACCGCATCAAGCAAACGGTCGGCCAGCAACTCAATGTTGAATACATTCGCGCGGTTCGCTTCTTCATCGAAGGTCAAGAGGTCCAACAGCAGGGTCGCTAGCGCATGATGATTGAGAGCGGCGGCAACTGCCGTATTGCGCGGGCTGAAGCGACTCGATCCGCTTCCATGGGCAAAGACGACTACGGCACGGCTGCCTTCGGGAATGTGTAATATACCGGCAAGCCCCCTAGGTGGAATGGAAACGTCCCGGACCTCACTGCTCCGTCCCGGTCGAGCACGAGCAACCATTTTCGCTCTCACTTCTTATTTCCTTTGCTACCAACGGGCGCTGCCAGCTTTGGTTTCGCAGCTCCGGAAGGCCTTCGCGTCGGCTTCGGCAAGCCGCCCGGCGACGGGGCGGGAACCGCTCCTGTGGTATCGCTCGCCCAGATTGGGCGGCCCAGATTGGGATGAAGGCCTCTAAGGTGCAGGCGATCAATGCAACTCGGCAAGCGGGGGCTGCGCCGTTCCTGCAGCGTTGATGGACGCCAGCAATGGAAGCGCGAGAGCAGATCGAGAGCGAAATCCGCGAGCTGCAGCTGCGTGACAAAGTACACTTTCTGAGCCGGCGAAATGTGTATCCGGAAGGCGCAGCCACCATCACCACTCGCGAGACCCATATGTCATGGGTCTTTCTCGTCGGGGATAAAGTCTACAAGCTGAAGAAGCCGGTCCGCTTTCCATATCTTGACTTTTCCAGCGTGGCCAAACGTGAGGCTGCATGCCGGGCTGAGCTGCGCCTCAATCGCCGCCTCGCCCAGGACGTATATCTCGACGTCCTGCCGCTGGTCTGGTCTCATAAGGGGCTTGCCATCGGTGGCCCAGGGAAGGCGGTAGATTGGCTCGTCATGATGCGTCGCCTCGACGAGCGGAATATGCTGGACAACAGCATTGTTGATGGGGATGTCAAAACTTGGGAGCTTGATCGGCTGGCCGCTGTCCTTGCCCAGTTCTATCGGCGTGCACAGCCTACCTTCATTTCGTCGGCCGTCCGACTAGCCGAATGGTACCGAAGCCTCGACTATAATCGGCGCGTCCTTCTTGACAGGCGGCTCGCGATGCCGGCAGGGCTAATACAGTGGATCGACCAGATGCAGCGCCGTTTCCTCGATCGCCGATCAGACCTACTCGCCGATCGCATTCGTCGCCGAAAGATCATCGATGGTCACGGCGACCTGCGGCCCGAGCACATCTGGCTTGGCGATCCAGTTCGCATCATTGACTGCATCGAATTCAATCCGCGCCTGCGTGCGGTCGATCCATTTGACGAGATCGCTTTCCTTGACCTTGAATGCGAGCGCCTTGGGGCAGGATGGATCGGCGAGTACATTACACGACGGATACGGCAAGAACTCAAGGACAGTCCGGGCGACGAGCTAATGACATTCTATCGGTGTCATCGTGCAACATTGCGCGCCCGTCTTGCGATCGCCCATCTCCTCGAGCCCGAGCCGCGCAGTCCCGAGAAGTGGCCGCGGGTCGCGCGCCAATATCTTCGCCTGGCGGCATCGGACGCAATCAAGCTGGTTGGATTGCTCAGAAGACCAGGAGGTCGGCGAGATCGCGGTTCTCGTGCAGCCGGCGTATCGTCTCGGCGAGCAGTGGGGCGACAGGGAGGACTTTGACCTTGGCGCGCGCAGCAGCATCGTCAATTCGAACGGGCACCGCATCGGTCACGACAAACTGCTCAATGTCAGGATTCGCAACGACCTCGGCGGAGCCAGGCATGAATAGCCCATGTGTCACGAAAGCCAATACGCGACGGGCGCCGGCGCGCCGGGCCGCCTGCGCGGCACGCAGCAGCGTGGTTCCGGTACTGATCAGATCGTCAATGATGAGCACTGTCGCATCGGCTGCATCGCCGACGAAGAGGTCGCCCGAAACCACGCCGGCGCTGCGGTGCTTGTCGACGTACCCCTTGCCGATCGGACGATGCAGCGTGGCTTCCAACGCTTCTCGCAAGAGTTGTGCGCGCTTCACGCCACCGGGATCCGGAGACACCACGCTGAAGCTTTCATCCATTAATTGCGCGGCAAACTTAACGAATAGCGTTGTCGACGTCAGGGCGACGGTCCGGCAGCGGAAGGCATTTTCGAACGCAACCGGATTGTGCACCTCAAGGGCGACGACGGCGTCGGTACCAACAGCCTCAAAGAGGCTGCCAATGTAGCGCGTCGTTACCGGGTCGTTGAGCTTGGTGCGGCGATCCTTTCGCGCATAGCAAAGATACGGCACGACCGCGGTGACGCGAGCGGCGCCGCAGTCTTTGAGAGCGCCGATGAAGAAGAGCAATCGGCAGAGCTTGTCGTTTACGCTCTGGTTTGGCCCGTTATGCAGGGTTTGTATCACGTATGCGTCTGTGCCACGGACCGAATCGAGGGGGCGCGCCTTGTGCTCGCCATCCTCGAACTCACGCTCCTCGTGTGCAGCAAGCGACCAACCCAACGCCTGAGCCGTGGCTTTGCCAAGATCGGCCGTCGCGTTCAGCGCGAACAGCCGCATCTCGGAATGACAGGCCAATTCCGCCATCTATAGCTCCGTTCGCGAGATGACCGGCCCCGAGCGGGATGGGATCACTTCCGCGGTGGCAGGGCTGCAAACGCGAGACCCCAGCTTCAAGGGGATCTCACCATTGAACAAATGAGGCCAATGCTGAGTTCCCGGTATGTGAGCGGTGCCATCCGGTCTCGTGAAGCTGCATATGCGTGCCTTTCAAAAATGAAAGGCGTAAATGTGCCCGTCGGCGCCCACATAGAGGCGGTCCTGCGTCGCGATCAGCGTCTGGAAGCGTCGGAGGCCGCTCAAGGCCTCGCTTACAAAAATCGGTTCGCCGGTATCGCCGCGGAACGCGTGCAGCCGATTGTCGCCTTCGGCGCCAACAATCCAAACAATCGGGTTGGAATGGCCGTCCGTGGTGGTCGCAACGGGGGAGCCGCGGCCGCGGAGCGCACCGCACCAGGCAGTGGCCATCGCCGGCGGGGAGCCTGCTGCGATCTTCAAGACCGTCAAATCGTGACCTCGGCCGGGCTGCGGGCAATGCGCTCCGGAGGCCTGGAAGGCAACAAAGACATCATCGCCGACGCGATAGGCGGCCGGCGAGGTGACGATCGACGACTGGGCTACTGTTTCGACCGCCAGCTGGCCGCCGACGCCGCCGAGACTATTTCGATCGAGAAGATAAGCCTTGCCATCCTTCCCCAGCGCCAGGATCAGAGCGCGGTCCCCGCCCGCTCCGGATATGTTGAAAGTAAGCGGATTGCTGCCCCCGAGATCCGCATCGGCGGCATCGAGTGTTTTCCAATCCGATGGCGCAAAATAGTCCCTCTTGTCGTCTCTGCGGCGCAGGTCGGGTCCAAAGTGAAACACGGCTTCACCGTCGCTCCAGGTCGGCGCGCCGAGCGTATTCCCAGTCGCAAAGTAGATGTCATGCTCGGAGACGCTCAGACCGCCCGGCGCCCAAATCCCGCCCCCTCGCCCACGCGTTTCGAAGCTGACATGCTTGCCGGGCTCGCGCAGGGAAAGTCCGACCACCCAGCCGTGATAGTTCCCGCAATCACCAAAATGGCCACTGAAGGCGACATAGACAGTGTCGTCGAGAAGCGTGAGCGCCGCGCGCTGGTTGTGGACGCTCGGGTCGAAATGTCGTCCTGCCTTTTGCAGAAGGTCGGCCACATCGATCGGCCAGCCGGGGAGAACGCTGCCATCCTTTGTCGAAAGCGCGAACACTTCGTGGCGCGGGCCGTTTCCTCGCTCCACGGCAGCATCGAAATAGATGGCTTGGGTTGCAGGGTCGATCACCGGCGTCCCGGTAATACCAAGCGGATCGATATTTCCGCACGGCAGCGACGAACGGCGCACTGGACGCCCGACCACCCGCCTCCACAATTCCTTACCGGTCGTCGCGTCGAGGGCCTGGACGACGTCGTCCTCGGTGGCCACGAATAGCATCCCGGCGTTCGCTCCAGGAGGACGCCAGTACAGCGGCTGAGCGTACATCGAGCCCACGACACGGGCGTTGAACGTGCGATCCAGCTGAACCGATCTGGCTTTATCCCAGGATAGCGCGGGAACGACGTACTGGCCGCTTCGGCTGTTGTCGCCATGATAGGTCAGCACGGAGCCGTCTTGAGCAAGGGCGGATAGCGGCGATAGCGCAAGTTGAGCAAGGGCGGATAGCGGCGATAGCGCAAGTGCAAATAGTCCCACCCTCCAGGCAGGACGGGCTGTCCTCGAAAAAGCGCGTCGGATGTTCATGTGCGCCTAACAGCCCCGTGCTACTCCGGTTCCATCATCGTGGGCACATGAGCTGAGGCGTTTCGCTCTCGCGCTCATCGAGCGCCGGTTTCACTCGCTCTTCGCGAGGACGTCGGCGACCTCGTACAAATGAGGATCGATATCGTCGGTGAGACTTCCGAACTGACTCCAGGCTTTGCGAAATTCAGGTGACTGGTGCGCGGCCCGTAGGAGATCGCGGCTTTCCCATTGAATGTAATTCACGATACGACGCCCATCGAGGCTGCGATGCAGGCTGACGGAAATGAACCCCGGCTGACGCTGCATGAAGCGAGCTCGCTCCCTCATGAGCGATAGGGCCTCGGCCTGCTTCTCCGGTTCGGCTTCGATGATCGTAATTTGCGTGACCGGCTGCTGGCCGATCTGGATCTGTGGCATGGCGATCTCCTTTCACGGTATTATCGATCGATCTCCCCAAACACGATGTCCAGCGACCCGATGATCGCCGAGACGTCGGCGAGCAAGTGGCCGCGGCAGAGTAGGTCCATCGCCTGCAGATGCGCGAACGATGGAGCGCGGATCTTGCACCTGTAGGGTTGGTTGGTCCCATCGGAAACCAGATACACGCCGAACTCGCCCTTGGGGGCTTCCACTGCCGCATAGATCTCCCCGGCAGGCACGTGAAAGCCTTCTGTGTAAAGCTTGAAATGATGGATCAGGGCTTCCATCGAGCGCTTCATCTCGCCGCGGCGCGGAGGAAAGATCTTGTTGTCCTGCACTGCGACCGGACCTTGCCCGTCAGGAGCGCGGAGTTTGGCGATGCACTGTCGCATGATGCGCACCGACTGGCGCATTTCTTCCATGCGGACCAGATAGCGGTCATAACAGTCACCGTTCTTGCCAATCGGAATGTCGAAATCCATCTCCGGATAGCATTCATAGGGCTGCGCCTTGCGAAGGTCCCAGGCGGCGCCCGAGCCACGCACCATGACGCCCGAAAATCCCCACTCCCAGGCTTGCTTCAATGTCACCCTGCCGATATCGACGTTGCGCTGCTTGAAGATACGAAGTCCCGTCAGCAGCCGATCCAGATCGTCCACCACGCGCAGGAACGGATCACAAAAGGCTTCGATGTCATCGATCAGCTTCGGTGGCAGGTCTTGATGCACGCCTCCGACACGGAAGTAATTGGCGTGCATGCGCGCACCGGACGCGCGTTCGTAGAACACCATCAGCTTCTCACGCTCTTCGAACCCCCACAGCGGTGGGGTGAGCGCCCCGACGTCCATCGCCTGGGTCGTGATGTTGAGCAGATGCGAGAGCAGCCGTCCGATTTCACAGAACAGCACGCGAATCAGTTGGCCGCGGCGCGGCACTTCCAGGCCAAGCAGCCGCTCCGCTGCGAGGCAGAACGCATGCTCCTGGTTCATCGGCGCGACATAGTCGAGCCGGTCGAAATACCCGATCGATTGCTGATAGGTCTTGTTTTCGATCAGTTTTTCGGTTCCGCGATGGAGCAGGCCGATGTGAGGATCGACGCGACGGACCACCTCGCCATCAAGCTCCAGCACCAGGCGCAGCACGCCGTGGGCCGCAGGATGCTGCGGCCCAAAATTGATGGTGAAATTGCGGAGGCCTTCTTCCTCCATGGCGAACTCGCGGCTGCGGCTGCGGCTCCGCGCCCGGCGTAGCAGCAACGCGGCCCAAGCCTTGGTCGTTCCTAAAGCCCCCGTAGCCTCCTCCAGCCCGGTTGCGAGGAACTACACGGCCGCACCGCGTCCCGGCCCGAACCTAGGAACACGTGCGTTTGCATTCCGTTGAGCAGGGTGCAGGGCAGAAGAGTTGAGCACGATCGGCTGCGACATGGTTTCTGTGCGACGGAGGCGCGGCGACCCGGAGGCGGAGGTCTCGGAGGAGATCGTCGAAAAAGGCGACATCTATTTTGCCTACCGACCCCGGATCGAGGAAGATAAGGCCGAAGACCTCGGCGACATCCAGCGCTTTTACATGGTGATGAAGCCGGAACGACAGGCCCGGCTTCGTGTGGCGGTGCTTGGGCGCAAGCGGCTGCCCGAGGCGCGCGATCATGAACGCATCTGGGGGTTCATCGAAGCGATCAAGTCCGGCCCGGCCGTCGAGGACGAATTCCGTGAGCATCATTATGCGACCAGGACGCGCGGTGAACGCACGCTGCCGCCGGTCCGGCCCGCCGGCGAAGGCGTCTATGCGCTAATCAAGCGCGGTCGCAATCTCCACTTGAGCTATGAACTCGAACTGCCACGGCGGCCCGGCGAAGTCCAGGAGGAGCTGAATATCGAGCGCCAGGCGGCGTACATTCTGTCTATCAAGAACCCCGAGGCCGGGTCTCCGCCCGGCGCAGGACTGTCAGAGCGGGAAGAGGCGCATTACCCCAAACCGGTCGAGCGGCAATTCCGCGGCCGGCGCTTCGCATCCGAAGACCCGCATCTGCTCGACTATGAAGGCGCCGAGTTCATCCTGATCGGCGCGCGCGTCGATCCCGAGCGCGCCTATGGGGTCGATATCGAGACCGAACACGAGACGGCCCGCAATGCCGACATTTTCCGCCAGCTCAAGATGTCGCCGCGCGAGCATCCCATCGGTCCGCTGATCAAGGGCGAATGGCAATAAAGGCAGTGCGTGGTCGGCTTTCCAGGTGCTTGAACCAAGGAGACCGCATATGAACCGGACGATCGAACTGTTGGCGCAAGGCCAGAGCTGCTGGATGGATGATCTCACCCGGCGAATGATCGATAGCGGCGATCTGGCGCGGCGGGTTGGCGAGGAAGGCTTGCGTGGTATCACGTCGAATCCGGCCATCTTCGAGAAGGCGGTCGCGGAAGGCGCGGATTACGACGACGACATCGTTCGCGCAGCCGTGGCGGGCCGATCCCCAGCCGGCATCTATGAAGAACTCATTACCAGCGACGTACGGAACGCCTGTGATATCCTGCGCCCGGTGTACGAGGAGACCGCGGGTGTCGACGGTTTTGTGAGCCTCGAAGTATCGCCCCACCTCGCGCACGACACAGAGGCCTCGATCGAGGAGGCGCGGAGGCTGTGGACACTGGTCGACCGGCCCAACCTGTTCATCAAGATTCCCGGCACTCCAGCAGGGGTTCCGGCCATCGAGCAGCTGCTGTTCGAAGGCATCAACGTCAACATCACGCTGCTGTTCTCGATCGCTCGCTACGAGGCGGTGGCCGAGGCCTACCTGCGAGCGCTTGAACGGCGGCTGGACGCAGGCCAGCCGATCGAACGCATCGCTTCGGTCGCAAGTTTTTTCCTCAGTCGCATCGATGTGCTCGTCGATCGACTGTTGCGGCAGCGCATCGTGCCCGACCGCCTGCCTCCCGATCCTGATCCACGCAGCCTTCTGGGCAAGGTCGCGATCGCGAACGCCAAGCTCGCCTATCAGGCATTTAGCCATATCCGGTCGAGTAACCGCTGGATGGCGCTCGCCGAGAAAGGCGCGCGGGTACAGCGGATGCTATGGGCAAGCACCAGCACCAAGAACCCGGACTATCCGGATCTCATGTATGTCGAACCGTTGATCGGTCCAATGACCATCAACACGATGACGCGCAAGACCATCGCAGGGTTCCGCGACCACGGCACTGTGCAGGCCACGGTCACGCACGATGTGCAGCGCGCGCGGCGCGTCATGGAAGATCTGGGTCGGCTTGGGGTGTCGTTCGATCTGGTCACGGCCCAGCTCGAGAACGACGCGGTCCAGAAGTTCATCGATCCGTTCGACTCGCTGCTCAAGCTATTCGCCGCCAAGGGTGAGCGCGCTGTGGCCTTCCGTGATGCGGCCGATCTGCGCGCAGAGGCCCGCCGGCTGCGGCGACTGGTGATTCGCATGACGACGGAAGCGGGCTCGGGTCATCCCACCTCTTGCATGTCGTGCGCCGATATCGTGGCAGCGCTGTTCTTCCGCGAGATGCGCTGGGATCCGCTCGATGCGGCCGCGCGCAATGTCGATACGTTCGTTCTGTCGAAGGGCCATGCGGCGCCAATCCTGTGGGCGGCCTTGCACGAAGCCGGCGCCATCAGCGAGGATCCGCTGTCACTGCGGCGGATCGATAGCACGCTGGAAGGCCATCCGACGCCGCTCAATCCATGGGTCAGGGTCGCGACCGGATCGCTCGGACAGGGGCTTGCGGCGGCCAACGGGCTCGCAGCGGCGAACCGCCTGGACCGCATCGATGCCCGCGTGTTCTGCCTGCTTGGCGACGGCGAATGCTCGGAAGGCTCAGTGTGGGAGGCCGCGCAGTTTGCTTCGCTCAATGGCCTTGCGAACGTGACGGCGATCGTTGACATCAACGGTCTCGGCCAGAGCGAGGCGGCGCCCTATCACCACGATACCGCGGTGTTCGCGCGTCGGTTCGCGAGCTTCGGCTGGCGCACCATCGAGATCGACGGTCACGATATGACAGCGATCCTTGCGGCATTTCGGACCGCGCATGACGGTGGCCCGACCGCCATCCTCGCGCGTACCATCAAGGGCAAAGGGGTCTCGTTCCTGGAAGGAGCGGACGGATGGCACGGCAAACCGCTCGACCGCAAGCAGATGTCGCAGGCACTCGACGAACTGGGCGATGAGACGCAGGCGCCGCCCGTCGTCGAGCCACGTCGGGTCGGCCAGATGGCGCGCCCGCAGCGCGTGGCCGCGACACACGCCCCTCCCGCCTATCGGCTGGGCGATAAGGTCGCCACCCGCGAGGCGTTCGGGCACGCGCTGGAGAAGCTCGCTGGCGAGGAGCCCGCGCTGGTAGCGCTTGACGGCGACGTGAAGAACTCCACCGGAACAGAGCCGTTCGCGGCCCGATACCCGGAACGGTTCTTCGAGAGTTTCATCGCCGAGCAGAACATGGTCGGCGTCGCCCTCGGACTCGCAGCGGCGGGCAAGATCCCATGTGCAGCGACGTTCGCCTGCTTCCTCACGCGCGCTTATGATTTTATCCGCATGGCGCAGTATTCGCGGCCCGCCCATCTCGTCCTGTGCGGCAGCCATTGCGGCGTGTCGATCGGCGAGGACGGCCCGTCACAGATGGGCCTTGAGGATCTCGCCATGTTCCGCGCCCTGATCGAAAGTACGGTTTTGTATCCGGCAGATGCGGTGAGCGCCGAGCAGCTGACCGCGATGGCGGCGCGTACCAATGGCATCGTCTACATCCGGACGACCCGGCCCAAGACGCCGGTGATCTACTCCAATGCGGAGGAGTTTCCGATCGGCGGCAGCAAGGTGCTGCGCTCGTCGCTGCAAGATCGGCTCACTGTCGTTGCGGCTGGTATTACGGTGCATGAGGCGTTGGCCGCTTCCGACATGCTCGATGCACGTGGGATTTCGATCCGCGTGATTGATGCCTACTCGGTGAAGCCTATCGATGTCGTCACGCTATCGGCAGCCGCTCGTGACACCGAGGGGCTGATTGTCGTCGAGGACCACGCGATCGATGGCGGGCTGGGCGATGCCGTGTCGACCGCGGTTGGCTCGACGGCGCCGGTGCATCGGCTGGGGATTGCACGACTGCCGCGCTCTGGCACGAAAGACGAATTGCTCGACAGGTACGGCATTTCGCGCCGCTCGATTGAAGAGAAGGTCCTGCAGTTGGCTGCCTGAAACAAAAATAAACCCCGCCATCCAATGATTGGAATGACGGGGCTCGAGCTTTCACTTTTTCAAGGATTCCACCTTTCAAAAGTTACTTGCTCTGACTCGATAACTGCCACACGGCGCAGTCGTTCCCGGAAATTTTCGTTCGCGGCCTGTGTTAATGCAGCTCAGTTCCCCGGCATCCAAATAAGAAGTTCCCGGAGCACCGTGCTGAACCCGCCCCTTGAATCAGAGGAACACGCCCCGCTACAGGTCGGTGTTGGACTCAGGCGGTGGCGGAACTCTGGTTGTGCTGCTGGCTCGGCCGCGCGATTCCATGCAGCGCCTTGGCAGTTCCTGCCGACTGGCGCACCAAATCGCTAAGCGACACGATCCCGACCAAGCGCTTGTTCCGGTCTACCACGGGCAACCGTCGTACCTGGATCTCACTCATGTTCGTACAGACGTGAGATATGTCCTCGTCTTCGAAGCAGTATTTCACCTCTTGGGTCATCGCGTCACGGACCTTGCTGTTCGGGCCTTTGCCGTCCGCGATGCAGCGCACCGCAATGTCGCGGTCTGTGATCATGCCCACGAGGCGGTCACCTTCACCCACGGGCAATACGCCACAATCGCACTCTTTCATCAGCTTTGCTGCATTCTGTATCGTGTCGTTAGGATTTACGACTTTCGCGTCGCGCGTCATCACCTCGCTGATCTTCTTCATGGTCAACTCCTATGCCGATCTGCCCCAACAGATTTCGGGGGGCTTCTTCGATTGATATGTCAACACAACGGAGGCGACCATCGCGCGTTCCAAAGACGACACTGGTTCTGATCCGTGCAGAGATAAGAGCGTCACGGCCTGTTTCAGCCTGGCCCCACCGCCATGCCCTTCTCGGCGAGTTCCTTCTTCGCATGATCGTTCTTGCCGAGGTGTGTCAGGCGCATCCCGCGCAGCACGTTCGGAGCCTTGGTGAACTGGACGTTGTCATAACCAACGATCTCGATGCGGTTGCCCCACGGATCGCGAAAATCGAGGAAGGGTCCATCGATCACGGCGACACCTGCGGCATCCAGTGCCTTGCGCGCCGCTTCCTTGTCGTCGACCACGAGCCCGAAATGGCGGCCGTCGTCCGCTGCTTGCCGGCGGCCTTTCTGCAGCGCGATGAACTGGTCGCCCAGATCGATGAAGGCCATGGTGTCGGTCTTGCCACGTAGCTCGAAGCTGAACAGACGACCGTAGAATGCCAGTGCTTCTTCGATCTCTCCGACCTCCAAAGCTATGTGGTTGAAGCCAATGGCGCGCGGCCTTGCGAACTCAGTCATTGGATTCTCCTCTTTTGCCTACCTATCGATCAGGTGGGTAGACTCAGCCCAGGCCGCAATCGGGTATGAGTGCCCCAGCCACGGCGGACCTCGAGCGATCAGAAAGCGAATCCATGTCACAGCGCGTTGCTCCTCATTACGTTGCCTTTGGGAACAGCGCTGACACGGCTGCATTTTGTCAGGGAAGAGATAGGTTCCTTGCGATGGCGGCGCCCGGTTGACTGACATTCTGTTAGCCATCGGGCCTCATCCCACCCATTTCCACCTTCCATCCCCCGCGCGCTTCAGGGCCGGGTCGCTCACCCGCACATGCTCGGCGAGGAAATCGATGAACGCGCGGACGCGTGCGGGGAGCGGCGCGGTGTGGCCGACATAGACGGCGTGGATGTCTTCGCGGTCGCCGGGATTGTAGCTTTGCAGCACCGGCACGAGGCGGCCCGTTTCAATGTCGGGGCCGATGTGGAAGAGGGCGAGGCGCGCGAGCCCGACGCCGCCGAGCGCAAGGCGGCGCGCGGCTTCGCCGTCGCTGGCGCGCGCGACGGGCGGCGGCACCGCTTCCTCGGTGTGGTCGCCGCGCTTGAATGGCCAGCCGCGGATACTGCGCGGAAAGGTCCAGCCGATGCCACGGTGATCGGCGAGATCCGCCGGCGTCTTCGGCGTGCCGCAGCGTGCGAGATAGTCCGGCGCGCCGACCACGACCATGCGGCTGGTGCCGAGTTTCCGTGCGACGAGGCGCGACGCACGCAATGGACCGACACGGATCGCGACGTCGGCGCGTTCCTGCATCAGGTCGATCAGCGTGTCCGTGAGCACGAGATCGAGCGTGACTTCGGGATGCGCTTCCAGGAAGCGCGGGATCAGCGGCATCACATGCAGCATGCCGAACGGAATGTTGCTGTTCACCGTGAGGCGGCCGCGCGGGGCCGCACCGGAGGCCGCCTCGCGTTCGGCTTCCTCCATCTCTGCGAGGATCCGCACGGCCCGCTGGTAGAACGCCTGGCCTTCTTCGGTCAGGGTCAGCTTGCGCGTGGTGCGGTTGACCAGGCGCGAGCCGAGCCGTGCCTCGAGCCGCGAGATCAACTTGCTCACGCCCGACGGCGTCAGGCGCAGCTTTCGTGCGGCCTGCGTGAAGCCGCCTAAGTCGACGACGCGGACGAAAACCTCCATCTCGGCGGAGCGGTTGGTGTCGAAGCGGGCCATGTTGAATTCACGTCACAAATGATTGGATTGCGGACATTCTAATGGTTTTGCTGCGGTGCGGCTATCTGCGTGGCTCGTCTCATCCATCGGAGCCACGCATGCCTCCCGCCGTCCTTGCGCTCACCGCTGGTGCCTTCGGCATCGGCACCACCGAATTCATCATCATGGGCCTCTTGCTCCAGGTCGCCGCCGAGATGCATGTCTCGGTGCCGGTCGCGGGCCTGCTCATCTCCGGCTATGCGCTCGGCGTGTTCGTCGGCGCGCCGGTGCTGACGCTCGCCACACGGCGCATGCCGCGGAAGTCCGTGCTGCTGGCGCTGATGGCGATCTTCACGCTGGGCAATGCCGCCTGCGCACTGGCGCCGAACTACGAGCTGCTGATGGCCGCCCGCGTGCTGACATCGCTCGCCCACGGGACCTTCTTCGGCGTCGGGTCGGTGGTGGCGACGAGCCTCGTCGCCGAGGACAAGCGGGCCTCGGCGATTGCCACCATGTTCATCGGCCTCACGGTCGCGACACTGCTGGGTGTGCCCTTCGGCGCCTGGTTCGGCCTGATGCTCGGCTGGCGCGCGGCGTTCTGGGCCGTGACGGTCATCGGCGTGATCGCCTTTGCTGTGGTCGCCGCGCTCGTGCCCGGCCATGTCGGCAACGGCGACAAGCCGGTCTCGCTTGCCGAGGAAGTCTCGGTGCTCGGCCGCCCGCAGGTGCTGCTCGGCCTTGCCATGACCGTGTTCGGCTTTGCCGGCCTGTTCGTCGTCTTCACCTATATCCAGCCGATCCTGACGCGTTTCACCGGCTTTTCGGAGGCCACAGTCTCGCCGATCCTGCTGGTGTTCGGCGTCGGGCTCGCGATCGGCAACGTCGCCGGCGGCAAGCTCGCCGACCGTGGCCTCGCCGGCGCGCTGATCGGAACGCTCGCCGCGCTCGCCATGGTGCTTCTTGGCCTTGCCGTAGTGCTGTCGGTCAAGATCCCGGCGGTCGTGCTGATCCTGCTGCTGGGCATCGCCGCTTTTGCGACCGTCGCCCCGCTCCAGCTTCGCGTGCTGGAAGCGGCAGGCCCCAATGGCCGCACGCTCGCCTCCAGCCTCAACATCGCCGCGTTCAATCTTGGCAACGCCCTCGGTGCCTGGGCCGGCGGTGTCACCATCGATCGCGGGCTCGGCCTTTCGGCGCTCCCTCTAGTCGCAGCCGGCATCACCGCTGTCGGTCTCGTGCTGGCGCTGTGGAGCCTCCGGCTGGACCGCGCGCAAGCCGCCGTTGCGGCTTGTCCGGCGGAATAGCGCAGCGGCGCGTTGGCGGACAATTCGCCGCGCCGCGCCATCGCGCCATGCAGAAAACGCACCTGTACACGTCCTTTCGCCATCCGTAACGTCTGCGACGCAATTTCAGGAGATGCGACGTGGCGAAGACGACGACCAAGAAGAAAGCGGCTTCGAAGAAACCGGCTAAGACCTCGAACAAGAAAGGCGCAAGCCGCAAGGGCATCGTTGCGAAGAAGGCAAAGAAAGCCACGCGGCTCGAGCCGGCCTCATCGCGCCGTCCCAAGGGGCCGGCCTGGCAATGGTCGGCGGTCGAGACCGCGGCTGCCATCCGCTCCGGTGCAATCTCCGCCGTCGAGACGGTCGAAGCGCATCTCGAACGGATGCACGCTATCAATCCGAGGCTGAACGCCGTCGTCGTCGATCTCTCGGAAGAGGCGTTGAAGGCTGCGCATGCGGCCGACAGGCAGCGCGCCAAGGGCGGCGAGCTCGGCCTCCTGCATGGCGTGCCTGTAACCATCAAGGAGAATGTCGACTACGAAGGCCGACCAAATTTCAACGGCGTTCCTGCCAACGAGGACCTCATCGCGCCGTCGGATTCCCCCGTGGTGCGCAACTTGAAAAAGGCCGGCGCGATCGTCATCGGGCTCACCAATACGCCGGAATTCTCCTTCCGCGGCTTCACCGACAATCCTCTGCACGGGCTGACGCTGAACCCATGGGATCCGAACATCACCTGCGGCGGCTCCTCCGGCGGCGCAGGCTCGGCGGTCGCCGCCGGCATTGGCACCATCGCCCATGGCAACGACATCGGCGGCTCCTTGCGCTGGCCAGCGCATTGCAATGGCATTGCCACCATCAAGCCGACGCAGGGACGCATCCCCGCCTTCAACGGAAGCGCCATCGCGGAGCGGCCGATGCTGGCGCATCTGATGTCGGCGCAGGGGCCGCTCGCCCGTCACGTCGCCGACGTTCGTCTCGCGCTGGAGGTGATGAGCCAACGCGATCCGCGCGATCCCTGGTGGGTGCCGGCGCCGCTGGCCGGACCAAAGCCGAAGGGGCCGATCAAGGTCGCGCTGGCAAAGATCCCCGATGACATGGACGTCGATCCGCAGGTCACCGCGGCGCTGCGCCAGGCCGCGGATCATCTCGAGCGTTCCGGCTATCGCGTCAGCGAGGTCGAGGTGCCCGACATCAACGGCGTCTGGCAGACCTGGTGCGACATCATCACTAACGAGACCGTGGTGATGCAGGAAGCCAGCATGCTGAAGGTCACCTCCGAGGATTTTCACAAGGCCTGGAGCGGCATGAAGACCAAGGCCAACGTGCTCGATCTCAAAGCCTGGATGCAGGCGACGGCCGCGCGCAATGGCCACATCCGCGCCTGGCAATTGTTCTTCGAGGAATATCCGGTCGTGCTGGCGCCGACCACGGTGAAGCCGACGCCGGGCCCGCGCGAGGACACGGTCAGTCCCGAGCGCGTGCGCGAGATCTTCTGGGGCGAGATCCGCTTCATTTCCGCGATCAACGTGCTGGGCCTGCCCGGCGCGGTGGTGCCGGTGGCCCTCCACGACGGCAAGCCGATCGGCGTCCAGCTCATTGCCGGGCGCTATCGCGAGGATCTTGCGCTCGATGCTGCGGCCGCGATCGAGAAGCGCGCCGGCGTGCTCGCCCACAGGCTGTGGGAGCAGATGGCTTAGGTGTAGCCTGGCTATCGCCGCGTTGACCTGCCTTCTCCCCCAAAGGGGGAGAAGGCAAAAGTAACGCCGCTGTCGCAGCAAACCTCGTCAATTCGTTAATCCAGTTTAACCCAAATTCTGGCCACCTCGCCAACGAGCGTTAGGGTTACTTCCTCGATCTCTAGGCGAATTATTGTCCGCTTTACCACCCGCCTCTAACAGGAGGACGGCGGACAACGCACATGCCGTGAGGCCAATAAGTGCGGCCCGCCCCACGCGGAGGTGGCACGATGCGCAACGAGACGATCGCTATTCACGCCGGCTACGAACCGGAAGCCACCACGCACGCCGTCGCCGTGCCGATCTACCAGACCGCGGCCTATGCCTTCGACAGCGCCGATCATGGCGCCGCGCTCTTCAATCTCGAGGCCGAGGGCTTTCGTTACAGCCGCATCGCCAATCCGACCAGCGCGGTGCTGGAGAAGCGCATCGCGCAGCTCGAAGGCGGCGTCGGCGCGCTCGCGGTTGCGACCGGCCAGGCGGCGCTGCACTTCGCCTTTGTCAATGTCGCCGATCACGGCGGCAACATCGTTTCCGTGCCGCAGCTCTACGGCACCACGCACACGCTGCTCTCGCACATCCTGCCGCGGCAGGGCATCACCGGCCGCTTCGCCGAGAGCGACAAGCTAGATGCGATCGAGAAGCTGATCGACGAGAATACCCGCGCCGTGTTCGCCGAGACCATCGGCAATCCCGCCGGCAATGTCTGCGACATCGAGGCGCTGGCGAAAATCGCGCACGCGCATGGCGTGCCGCTGATCGTCGACAACACGGTCGCGACGCCCATTCTGCTCAAGCCGTTCGACTACGGCGCCGACATCGCCGTGCATTCGCTGACCAAGTTTTTGGGCGGCCACGGCACCACGCTCGGTGGCGCCATCGTCGATTCCGGAAACTTCCCGTGGGCGAAATACGCCGACCGTTTCCCGGCTTACAACAAGCCGGACGCGTCCTATCATGGCCTCGTCTATGCCGAGCGCTTTGGTAGGACCGCCTATATCGAGCGCGCGCGCAGCGTCTATCAGCGCACCATGGGCTCGGTGCTCTCGCCGTTCAACGCCTTCCTGCTGCTCCAGGGCATCGAGACCGTGGCGCTGCGCATGGAGCGCCACGTCGAGAACGCCCGCAAGGTCGCCGAATTCCTCCGTGGTGACCCGCGCGTCGCCTGGGTCAATTACACCGGATTCCCGGACAGCCCCTATTATCCGCTGGTGCAGAAATATCTGAACGGTAACGCCTCCTCGCTGTTTACCTTCGGCATCAACGGCGGCATGGAAGCCGGCAAGACCTTCTACGATGCGCTGAAGCTGATCACGCGCCTCGTCAACATCGGCGATGCCAAGTCGCTCGCCTGCCATCCGGCCTCGACCACGCACCGGCAGATGTCGGTGGAGCAGCAGCGTGTCGCTGGTGTTTTGCCGGAGACGATCCGCCTGTCGATCGGCATCGAGCATTCCGCCGACATCATCGAGGACATCGACCAGGCGCTGGAAAAGGCCTGTCCGTCGTCGCGTCTTCAGGCCGCGGAGTAGGCGGGCGGCGTCGATGACGATCTTGATCGACAGGGATCAACTCATGTCGAGCCCGGCACTGGTGCCGGCCGGGGGTGATCTCGCGCTTGATCGGAGCGGTGCCGAGCTGACCATCGGGCTGATCAACAACATGCCGGACCCGGCGCTGAAGGCGACCGAGCGACAGTTCATGAGGCTGCTCCAGGCCGCCGCGGGCCCGCGCCGCATCCGCTTTCACTGCTTCTCGCTTCCCAGCGTGAAACGCTCACCGGAAGCCAAGTGGCATGTCGAGAGTGAATATTCCGATCTTGCGGATCTCAAGCGCCAGAGATTCGACGGGCTGATCGTGACCGGCGCCGAGCCGGTCGCGCCCGAGCTCGACCAGGAGCCGTACTGGCGCGACCTGACCGACCTCGTCGACTGGGCCAAGGTCAACACGCGCTCGACGATCTGGTCGTGCCTCGCCGCGCATGCGGCGGTGCTGCATCTCGACCGTATCGAACGACGGCGACTGCCGGCCAAATGTCACGGCATCTTCGACTGCGAGGCTGTGACGCATGATCCCCTGACGCGCGGTGCGCCTACGCCGCTCAAGGTCTCGCATTCGCGCCTGAACGAGATCGCCGAGGACGACCTCGTTCAGGCCGGATACCAGGTACTGACACGTTCGGAGGAGGCTGGCGTCGATGTCTTCGTCCGCCAATACGCCAGCCGTTTCGTGTTCTTCCAGGGCCACCCGGAATACGATGCCTTATCGCTCCAGCGCGAATATCTGCGCGACATCGGCCGCTATCTCGCGCGTGAGCGCGAGACTTATCCGAACCTGCCCGTGAGTTATTTTGACGCAGCGACGGAAGAGAAGCTGGCCCGCTTCGAGAAGCAGGCGCGGCACCAGCGCCATCCGGCGCTCACCAACGAATTGCCTGCGCTGAATTTGCGCGCCGATATCGCCGCCGGCAGCGCCGCGGCGGCATTGTTCCGGAACTGGCTGCAATATCTCGGCGCGGATGCCGACGCGCCGGTCTCGGCGCGCTAGCCAAAGGATGTTGGTTTCGCGTTAGGATTACTTGAGCGTTAGGCTTGCCTCAACCAGCGCACGAATGTTTCAGTAGAGAAATACGAAATCGCAGGAAACGCAGTGTGTGGTCGGAACTCCAGGGACGCGTGAGCAATCGGCTGGCCCGGCATTTCCGCGCCGTGCCGCACCGGTTGCCTGCGCGCGCGCCGATGGTGAGCTTCACCTTCGACGATGCCCCCGATAGCGCCGCAGGCGAGGGTGCCGAACTCCTGGAGCAGCATGACGGCCGCGGCACGTTCTACCTCTCCGGCAGCTTGATCGATCAGCCGTCGGATCATTGGCATGGGCTGTCGAATGACGCGATCGTGCGGCTTCACCGGACCGGTCACGAGATTGCCTGCCACACCTTCTCACACCAGTGCGCGGTCGATCTCGACGCGGCCGCCATGGCCCGCGAGATCGAGCGAAACCGCAACTATTTCCGCAGCATCGATTCCTCGATCGTGCTGGAGAACTTCGCCTATCCGTATGGCCTCGCCTCGGTCTGGCGCAAGCCGCAGCTCACAAGGGCCTACCGTTCGGCGCGCGGCATCCTTCCCGGCGTTAACAGCGACGTCATCGACCTCCAGTTCCTGCGCGCGTCGCCTTTGATCGATTGCGAGATCGATCTGGCTGGCATCGATCGCTATTTCGATGAGGCGGTCGAAAGCGGTGGGTGGCTGATCTTCTACGGCCACGACGTCGCCAACGCGCCGAGCCCCTTTGGCTGCACGCCGCAATTGATGCGCCATGCGCTGAAGGCGGCCCGGAAACGCAACATGCCGATCGTGACGGTCGCGGAAGCGTTGCGACGGATCGGGGTGTAGCGGCTCTCTTCCTTCTCCCCTTGCGGGAGAAGGTGGCGCGAAGCGCCGGATGAGGGTTGTCTCGGCATAGTAGTCTCTATCGAGTTCGCGGATAGAACCCCCTCACCCGCCGAGCTTCGCTCGGCACCCTCTCCCGCAGGGGAGGGAAGACTGCCTTTGCCCCGCAAACGGCCTTGCCACGCCCGCGTCAGCATGCGACTGGCCTTGTGACGAATCCACGGCCTTGTTCCAGACACGCCCATGTCCTCCCCTTCCACCGCTCCACTGCCAGCGCCGGCCAACGGCCGCGATGCGTTGTCGGTGCTGCATTCGGTGTTCGGACTGCCAGGGTTCCGCGGCGCGCAGGGCGAGATCATCCGGCACGTGACGGATGGCGGCAATTGTCTGGTGCTGATGCCGACGGGCGGCGGCAAGTCGCTCTGCTATCAGCTCCCCTCACTGCTGCGCGAGGGCTGCGGCATCGTGGTCTCGCCGCTGATCGCGCTGATGCGCGACCAGGTCGCCGGCCTGATCGAAGCCGGCGTCAACGCGGCCGCGCTGAACTCGTCGCTGACCCCGCAGGAGGCCTCGGAGGTGGAGCGGCGCCTGATCGCGGGCGATCTCGACCTGCTCTATGTTGCGCCGGAACGGCTGGTGACGCCGCGCTGCCTGTCGATGCTGGCGCAGGCGAAGGTGGCGCTGTTCGCGATCGACGAAGCCCATTGCGTCTCGCAATGGGGCCACGATTTCCGGCCCGAATATGTTGGTCTGTCCATCATCGCCGAGCGCTTTCCCGACGTCCCCCGCATCGCGCTGACCGCGACCGCCGACGAGCTGACGCGCAAGGAGATCGTGGCGCGGCTTCAGCTAACAGGCGCCCCGCAATTCGTCTCCAGCTTCGACCGGCCCAACATCCGATACGAGATCGTCGACAAGCGCAATGCGGTCTCGCAGCTGAAGGAATTCATCCGCGAGCGTCACATGGGCGATGCCGGCGTGGTCTATTGCCTGTCCCGCAACCGCGTCGAGGAGGTCGCAGCCGCGCTTCAAGACGCCGGCATTGCCGCGCTGCCCTATCATGCCGGCCTCGATAGCAGCGTGCGTGCGCGGAACCAGGACCGCTTCCTCAACGAAGACGGCATCGTCATCGTTGCGACCATCGCGTTCGGCATGGGCATCGACAAGCCCGACGTGCGCTTCGTCGCCCATCTCGATCTGCCCAAGAGCATCGAGGCCTATTATCAGGAGACGGGGCGCGCCGGCCGCGACGGCAAGCCGTCGGCCGCCTGGATGGCGTATGGCCTCTCGGACATCGTGCAGCAGCGTCGCATGATCGACGAATCGGCTGCGTCTGACGATTTCAAGCGGGTCTCGATCGGCAAGCTCGACGCGCTGGTCGGTCTTGCCGAGACGCCGCACTGCCGGCGCCGGCGGCTGCTCGCCTATTTCGGCGAGATCGTGATGGGTGAGAGTTGCGGCAATTGCGATAATTGCCTGACGCCGCCGAAGATGCGCGACGGCAAGGTGCTGGCGCAGAAGCTTTTGTCCTGCGTCTACCGCACCGGGCAACGTTTTGGCGCGATGCACCTGATCGACGTGCTGGTCGGGCGCCTGACCGAGAAGGTGACGCAGTTCGGCCACGACAAGCTGTCGGTGTTCGGCATCGGCCGCGAGCTCAACGAAAAGCAGTGGCGCACGGTGCTGCGGCAATTGGTGGCAATGGGGCATTTGCAGAGCGACAGCGAAGCATTCGGCGCGCTGAAGCTGACGGACTCTTCGCGCGGCGTGCTGCGCGGCGAAACGGAGGTGTGGCTGCGCGAGGAAGCGCCCGGCACCCGCATCCGCTCGAGCCGGGCCAAATCGCGCCGCGGCGACCTCGCGCCCGCGGCGAGCGCGCCGCAAGGCGATGTCGATCCCGAATTGCGCGCGCGGCTGCGCTCCTGGCGTTCCGACGTCGCCCGCGAGCGCGGCGTGCCCGCCTATGTCGTGCTGCACGATGCCACCATCGACGGCATCGTCCGGGCCTGGCCGACGACGCTGGACGAACTCCGTAACGTGCCGGGTATCGGCGACAAGAAGCTCGAGCATTACGGCGACGAGCTGCTGCAGATCATCAGGACGAGGTAGGGCGCGCGCCCTATCCCCGATCGTCATCCCGTACAAGCGCGTCTAAAGCGCGCGCAGATCCGGGATCCATACCGCGTGATTTGTCGATTGCCTTCGGTAGCAGTACCGAACTTCGAGTGTTCGCCAAACGAGGCGCGGTGGTTATGGGTCCCGGCCTTCGCCGGGACGACAACTGTGTATGAGGGGAGAGCTGAGCGCCTCACCCATTCCGGAACGCATACGCATACCCGTTCAGCGCAGGCGCGCCGCCGAGATGGGCGTAGAGGATCTTCGCGCCCTTCTCGAAATAGCCTTTCTTCGCAAGATCGATCAGGCCCTGCATCGACTTGCCCTCGTAGACGGGGTCGGTGATCATGCCTTCGAGACGTGCGGTAATGCGGATCGCTTCCTTGGTCTCTTCCGACGGCACGCCATAGGCGGGATAGGCGTAGTCCTCGATCAGCACGACGTCATCGGCGACGAGCTCCTTGCCGAGCTCGACGAGCTTGGCCGTGTTCTGCGCGATCTCGAGCACCTGGGCCTTCGTCTGGCTACGGGTGAACGATGCATCGATGCCGATCACCTTGCGGGCGCGGCCGTCGGCGGCAAAGCCGACCAGCATGCCGGCATGGGTCGAGCCGGTGACGGTGCAGACGACGATGTAATCGAACTTGAAGCCGAGCTCTTTCTCCTGCTTGCGGACTTCCTCGGCGAAGCCGACATAGCCGAGGCCGCCGAATTTGTGCACGGAGGCGCCGGCGGGAATCGCGTAGGGCTTGCCGCCGGCCGCCTTCACCTCTTCGATCGCCTGCTCCCAGCTCTTGCGGATGCCAATGTCGAAGCCGTCATCGACCAGGCGCACGTCGGCGCCCATGATGCGCGAGAGCATGATGTTGCCGACGCGGTCATAGACCGCGTCCTCGTGCGGCACCCAGGCTTCCTGCACCAGACGGCACTTCATGCCGAGCTTGGCGGCGACCGCCGCGATCATGCGGGTGTGGTTGGATTGCACGCCGCCGATCGACACCAGCGTGTCGGCGTTGGACGCGATCGCGTCCGGAATGATGTATTCGAGCTTGCGCAGCTTGTTGCCGCCATAAGCAAGGCCCGAATTGCAGTCCTCACGCTTGGCATAGACCTCGACCTGGCCGCCGAGATGTTTTGACAACCGCTCCAGCTTCTCGATCGGCGTCGGGCCGAAGGTGAGCGGATAGCGCGCGAATTTTTCCAGCATCATGGGTCATCCCGATTGGCGTTAGTGTCCGGGGAAGGGAGCTAGCATCGCTCTGGGAAAATGTGCTCTCGAATATTGCGTCAATATTGCATGTTTTCTTGCGGATTATGCGCTGTTGAGTATGATTTGTTCCGAACTATCGCCCATAATTGGAAGCTTCTTCCATGTCCGCCCGGCTCGACCGTATCGACCTTAAGATATTGCGATTGCTGCAGAATAACGGCCGGCTCAGCAACGCCGAGCTGGCCGAAACCGTCGCGATCAGCCCCGCCACCTGCCATCGCCGCACCCAGCGCCTGTTCGAGGACGGCTTCATTGTCGCCGTGCGCGCCATGGTCGCGCCGAAGAAGGTGGCAAAGGGCACGCTGGTGATGGTCGGCGTCGTGCTCGACCGCTCCACCCCGGAGAGCTTTGCCACCTTCGAACAGGCGATTGCGAAGTTGAAATTCGTGCTCGACTGCCACCTCGTCGCCGGCGACTTCGACTATTTCCTCAAGATCCGGGTCGGCGACATGGAGGACTTCAACCGCATCCACGGCGAGCAGCTGATCGCGCTGCCCGGCGTGCGCCAGACCCGCACCTTCTTCGTGATGAAGGAGGTCGTCGACAACGCGCCGCTGGAGTTTTGAACGGTCAGACCTCGCAATGCGTCGATCAGGGACGGCTCCTGCTCTGGGCTGCGCGCGGCCCACCTAGACGCGTACAGTGGAGCAGATAAGGGCCTTGTTCGCGCCATGCGTCGGTCTTGGCGACCTCTTTCCATCCGCATTCTCGGGATCTCGTTCAAAGTGCTTTGGCTTCGTTTCGATGAAAGGGCCTGTCTCCATTTCGATCTTGTCGATGTGCCAATCGTAGACCAGGGCGGGCGCGCCTGGCTGGTGCGCATGACTTTCGAAGTAAAAGAATGGATCTACTCCGATGAAGATTAGTCCTTCCAACCAGGCGTCCAGGCAGGCATTGTCAGGAGGCTTTCCGTCGCAATACATGAGAATGCCGGCGTCCAGTACCCACCAATCATCTTGTGCGTGCACAACTTGGCCAACAACTTGGTAAGAACGCTCCACGGTTCGCTTGAATGACGGAGCTTTTTGGTCAAATCGACCGCACTTCGGAAGCGGGGACTACCGGACAGAATTCGAGCGCGAACGAGGCGTTTGTCGCTTGAGCGAAATCACCGTAGTTGCCATCCTGAATAATCCAACCATCAATTCCGACAACTAGATCGGCCGTTCGATGCCTGGTCAATGACAGATACTGGGACATAGCATGGTTGTGCGGACACCTCTACACTACTTGTAAAATTGCACGGTCGTCACAGCAACTTCACTTGCCTTGCACAGGCTTGCCGGTGACGGTTGCGTCCTCTCAACGAGGAGACCTCACCGTGCGCCTTCCCATTCTCGATCCCAAGGATCTGACCGACGAACAGAAGCCGCTCTATGATGACATGCGAGCCGGCATCAAGGACCACTTCAAGGGTTTTGTGAACATGCGCGAGGACGGCGCGCTGCTCGGCCCCTGGAATCCCTGGATCCGCGAGCCGCGCTTCGGCAAGCCGGTGTGGGAGCTGGTCAAGGCGATCGCGTCGAACCCGCTGCTGCCGGCGCCGGTGCGCGAGGTCGCCATCCTCGTCACCGGCTCGCATTTCCGTTCCGGCTATGAGCTCTACGCCCATGTGCTGGTCGCCGAGCAGCGCGGCCTGTCGGACGAGAAGCTCGCGACCATCGTCGCCGGACAGCGGCCGGTCGATCTCACCAGGCAGGAGGCCGTCGCCTATGACGTGGCGTCCGCGCTGGTCGGCGGCGGCGTTCTGCCGGAATTGACCTGGCGCGCCGCCGTGAAGGAGTTTGGCGAGCACGGCGCGGCCGAACTCTCCTACCTCGTCGGCGTTTACTGCATGGTCTCGGTCACGCTCAACACGTTCGACGTGCCGGTGCCGGACTAGCTTGCCACATTTGCGCTTCTGGACCGGGCGGAAGCGGAGCGCTACCTTGTCGCACGCATTCGCCGCTCATGATTGCAAGCGCAAGAGAAACAAGACAGGGCAACAGGAAATGACAGCCATGAAAACGTCACGCCGCATCTTGCTCACTGGACTGGCGGGGCTCGTCGTCGCCCCGACCGCAGCGGTAGCCGCCGCGCCGCAGCTTGCCACGGACGACGCCACCGTTGCCGAAGAGCGCTTTGCGCGCATGATTGCAGCAGCCCATGCGCCTGACGTTGCTGGTGCGCGCCAGGCCGAGCGTTATGCGAACGCGCATTGGCCTGAGTACGTGACCGCGGCGCGTGCGGTGATCGGCGCAAGGGCGTGATGCTGCTTTCTTCGTCCACAACGGGATGAGGAGAAAGACCTCACCTCGCAACCGCGCGCCTGACCTGCTCGCCGATCTGCGATAGCACGAGCTGCGCCTGCGGCAGGATCGCGCCCATGGCGTGGAAATTGTGGACCATGCCGTCGTGGCAGACATGCTCGACGACGACGCCTGCGGCGAGCAGTTTGCGGGCATAGGCATTGCCTTCATCGCGCATCGGATCGAACTCCGCAGTGTGGATGATCGCCGTCGGCAGGCCTGTGAGCCGCGTCGCGCGCAGGGGTGAGATGCGGGGATCGGCGGCATCCAGGCCGCCAGGCAGATAGTCTGCGAGATCGGCTTCGATGGTGGCGCGGTCGATCAGATGACCCTCGGCGAATTCCTCGCGCGAAGGCGAGGTCTCTTCGAAATCCAGCACCGGGCAAATCAGGCATTGCGCGACGATGGAGAGGCCTGCGTTCTGAACCGCCTCCTGGCACACGATCGCAGCCAGCGTGGCGCCGGCAGAATCGCCGCCGACCACCAGCCGTTCGGCATCGATGCCGAGTGTTGGTGCTTCGCGCGCGACCCACTCGGTGGCGGCAACCGCGTCGTCGACGGCGGCGGGAAATTTGTGCTCGGGCGCGAGCCGGTAGTCGACCGAGACGAGGCGGCAGCCGGTCGCATGCGCCAGCGCTGCCGCGATGCGGTCATGCGTGGCAATGCTGCCGGCGACGAGGCCGCCGCCGTGAAAGAACACGAAGCCTGGCGCGCGTTCACCGGCGCTTGCGGGCGAATAGAGGCGATAGGGCAGCTCGCCGCCAGGGCCGGACAGCATGCCGTCGGACGTCGTCACATCCGGCGCATCAGCTCGCGCGAACCGCATCAGCTTGGCCAGTGACTGCCGCCGTGCATTCACGCTCGGCCGGCTTCGTGCCTGCGGCGCGGCGGCAGCCATCATGGTCAACAAGCGCTTTGCGAGTGGATCGAGCGGCATGGATCTCTCGTTCTCCCACAAGGGAAGAGGGTAACTCACCATCTTCCCGCAGGGAATCATTTAGAAATTATGACCAATAGTGCCGCTATAATGCGGCATCACGCCAAGGAGAGGCCGGTCATGGCCGAGATCAAGAAGCCCATCGAATATTCGCCGAGCTGGACCTTCTTCGAGGGCAAATGGCACGACGGCAATGTGCCGATCATGGGCCCGCGCACGCATGCGGCCTGGCTCGGCTCGATCGTATTCGACGGCGCGCGCGCGTTCGAGGGTGTGGCGCCCGATCTCGACCGCCACGTCGCCCGCGCCAATCAATCGGCGGTCAATTTTGGCCTGAAGCCGGTGGTCGATACCGACACCTGGCTCACGCTCGCGCGCGAGGGCATTGCGCGCTTTGCGGCCAATGCCGAGCTCTATGTCCGTCCGATGTATTGGGCGCAGAACGGCTCGGGCGGCGGCGTGCTGTTCGACCCCGAGACCACCAATTGGTGCCTGTGCATCTACGAGGCGCCGATGCCAAAACCCGTCGGCAACGCCATCACGCTGTCGCCGTTCCGCAGGCCCACCGCCGAATGCGCCCCGGTCGAGGCCAAGGCCGCCTGCCTCTATCCGAACAATTCGCGCGCGCTCGCCGAGGCCGCCTCGCGCGGCTTCCAGAACGCGTTGATGCTCGACATGCTCGGCAACGTCGCCGAGTTCGGCAATTCCAACGTGTTCATGGCCAAGGACGGCGTGGTCTATACGCCGGTGCCGAACGGCACGTTCCTCAACGGCATCACGCGCCAGCGCGTCATCAGCCTGCTTCGCGGCGACGGCATCACCGTGGTCGAGAAGACGCTGCGCTATGCCGATTTCCTCGCCGCCGACGAGATCTTTTCATCCGGCAATTTCGCCAAGGTCGCGCCCGTGATCCGCATCGACGAGCGTGAGCTGAAGCCGGGCCCGTTCTAAACCCGGGCGCGAAAACTCTATTGGGATTTTGCGCATGCGGTGAAGCTGGCGGCTTGAGCTGCGAGCTCCGTCATTGCGAGCGCAGCGAAGCAATCCAGAATCTTACCGCGGACGCAGTCTGGATTGCTTCGCTGCGCTCGCAATGACGAATTGCGGAAGCACCGCGAAGCTACGGGCCGGAGCGTGCGCCGGGCCGCACCTTAAGCTGCCCGCCGCCGAAACCGGCTGAACTGAAACGCCTGCGTCGAATCCCACGGCGTGTGATGCGTCTCGCGGCGCGTTTCGATCAGTTCGAACTCCGCCCCCAACTCCGCCAAAAGGCTTGCGCTGTCATGGCGCTGCACTGGCAGACCGCTGCATTTCTCCGGGCCGTCGGGCGCGAACGTCGCGATGATGACGTGACCGCCAGGCGCAAGTGCTGACCGCAGGCGCTCGACATAGGCGGCTCTGTCGCGGGATTCGGTCAGGAAGTGAAATGCCGCACGATCGTGCCATAGATCGTATGTCTTTGCCGGGCGCCATGTCGTGGCGTCGGCAACGATCCACTCGGCCGCCGCCGCGGCGGCGCCGAGTCGCTTCTTCGCTACGTCAAGCGCGTTGGCAGAGAGATCCAGCACGGCGATATCGCGATATCCGTCCTGCAACAGAGCATCGACGAGCCGCGATGCGCCGCCGCCAATGTCGATGGTGGCGGCCTCGGGGTCTAGGTTGGCTGCTCTGATCATCGCGAGCGAGGTCGTCGGGCTGCTCTGAAACCAGCTGACCTCGGCCTCGCCCTTGGTGGCGTAGACGTTGTCCCAATGCGCGCTTCGGTCGGACATGGTCGTCCTCCGGCTTGCGGAAGGCCGGGAAGGAAAGACCTACTCGTCCTTCTTCGACATCCGCTCGAGGCGTTCCTGCATTTCCTTCATCTGCTGGCGCAGATCGTCGATGTTGCTGTCCTTCGGCGCCTCGGCATTTGCATCGGGCTCTGGCTCCGCGCTGGCCGCGGGGCGAGGCGCGGCGAACGGCTTGAACATCGAGAAGGTCTGCTGGAATAGCTCCATGTTGCGGCGGACCTGCTCCTCGAGCGGAGCAAAGGGTGTGCCGGACAGCGTGTTGGCGATCTGCTTACGGAACTTCTCCTGCTCCTGGGTCAGGGTCGCGATCGCCTGTTCCAGATATTTCGGCACCACCATCTGCATGCTGTCGCCGTAGAAGCGGATGAGCTGGCGCAGGAAGGTGGTCGGGAGCAGGTTCTGGCCGGCCTTGTTCTCCTGCTCGAAGATGATCTGGGCGAGCACGGAGCGGGTGATGTCGTCGCCGGTCTTGGCGTCGTAGACCAGGAAATCTTCGCCGTCCTTGACCATGGCGGCGAGGTCCTCGAGCGTCACATAAGTGCTCGTTCCGGTATTATAGAGCCGGCGGTTCGCGTATTTCTTGATGGTGGTGGGTTGGTCTGATTTCGCCATGGGCTCTCACTTGCAAGCGCGGAGAACAGGAACCCGACGGGCAATGCCGCAGGGCGGGAAGAGTACGCAACGCAACAAAATAAGCATTTTCAAAGGGGTCACGCTACCGTTTTGTGCGCCACGGTTAATCGGGCAGCAAAAACGTGCTTGCGAAAGCGCCAAGAACACTATTTTGAATGCGCTGCGGCATGAATTCGGTCTCCGGCCGATTGACATGCCGCAACGACGTTAACAGGATGCCGTCCGAGACTGGCGAGCCGTTTTCCCAGCCCCGCCTGCCCCCAATCAACCTCAGGAGATGCCCATGTCAGACGATGTCGTCATCGTCAGCGCCGCCCGCACCCCGGTCGGAAGCTTCAACGGAGCGTTCGCGACCCTTCCCGCCCATGATCTCGGCGCCATCGCCATCAAGGCGGCGCTGGAGCGCGGTGGCATCGAGCCCGGCCGCGTCTCGGAAGTCATCATGGGTCAGATTCTGACCGCCGCTCAGGGCCAGAACCCGGCCCGCCAAGCCTCGATCGGCGCCGGCATTCCGGTGGAGAGCCCGGCCTGGGGCGTCAACCAGCTCTGCGGCTCCGGCCTGCGTACCGTCGCACTCGGCTACCAGGCGCTGCTCAACGGCGATTCCGAGATCGTGGTCGCCGGCGGACAGGAGTCCATGAGCATGGCCCCGCACGCCCAGCATCTGCGCGGCGGTGTCAAGATGGGCGGTCTCGAATTGGTCGACACCATGATCAAGGACGGCCTATGGGATGCCTTCAACGGCTATCACATGGGCAACACCGCCGAGAACGTCGCGCGGCAGTGGCAGATCACCCGCGCCCAGCAGGACGAGTTCGCGGTTGCCTCGCAGCAGAAGGCCGAGGCCGCGCAGAAGGCCGGCAGGTTCAACGACGAGATCGTTCCCGTCACCATCAAGACCCGCAAGGGCGACGTCGTCGTCAGCGCCGACGAATATCCGCGCCATGGCGCGACGCTCGACGGGATGGCCAAGCTCAAGCCGGCCTTCGAGAAGGACGGCACGGTCACCGCGGGTTCGGCTTCCGGTATCAATGACGGCGCTGCCGCCGTGGTGCTCATGACCGCGAAGCAGGCCGCCAAGGAAGGCAAGAAGCCGCTTGCGCGCATCGCGTCGTGGGCGCAGGCCGGCGTCGATCCGAAGATCATGGGCTCGGGCCCGATCCCGGCTTCGCGCGCCGCGCTGAAGAAGGCCGGCTGGAGTGTCGGCGATCTCGACCTGATCGAGGCTAACGAAGCTTTTGCGGCGCAGGCCTGCGCCGTCAACAAGGATCTCGGCTGGGACACGTCCAAGGTCAACGTCAATGGCGGCGCGATCGCAATCGGCCATCCGATCGGTGCATCCGGCGCGCGTGTGCTGGTGACGCTGCTGCATGAAATGCAGAAGCGCGATTCGAAGAAGGGCCTCGCCACGCTGTGCATCGGCGGCGGCATGGGCATCGCGATGTGTCTGGCACGCGACTGAGGAAAGCCTGACATGTAACTGACGCGTGCGCTGCACACGCGACTGAGTGCGTTGCACGCGATTAAAAAGGCGGCGGTTGCAAATCAAATATTCTTCGCAACTGCGCACGCCTCGACTAAAGAGAAACGCCCGGCTCATGCCGGGCGTTTTGTTCTTGATGTCCGTCAAACCTCCCGCATAATCCGCAGTTAAAAAACGATCGCGTCAGAAACGTCCGAAGAGTCCAAGGGAAGGAATACGATATGGCACGTGTTGCATTGGTCACGGGTGGTACGCGGGGCATCGGTGCTGCGATCAGCAAGGCGCTGAAGGCGGCCGGCTACAGGGTTGCGGCGAGTTATGCCGGCAATGATGCTGCGGCGGAGAAGTTCAAGGCCGAGACCGGCATCGCGGTCTACAAATGGGACGTCAGCAGTTTCGACGCCTGCGCCGAGGGCGTGAAGAAGGTCGAGGCCGAGGTCGGCCCGATCGACGTGCTCGTCAACAACGCCGGCATCACCAAGGACGGCGCCTTCCACAAGATGAGCCTCGAGCAGTGGAACGCCGTGATCGGCACCAATCTCGGCTCGCTGTTCAACATGTCGCGCCAGGTCATCGAAGGCATGCGCGGGCGCAAGTTCGGCCGCATCATCAACATCTCCTCGATCAACGGCCAGAAGGGCCAGTTCGGCCAGGTGAATTATTCCGCGGCGAAAGCCGGCGAGATCGGCTTCACCAAGGCCTTGGCGCTGGAGAACGCCAAAGGCGGCGTCACCGTGAACGCGATCTGCCCGGGCTACATCAATACCGAGATGGTGCAGGCGGTGCCGAAGGACGTGCTGGAAAAGGCGATCCTGCCGCTGATCCCGATCGGCCGTCTCGGCGAGCCCGAGGAGATCGCACGCGCCGTCGTGTTCCTCGCCGCCGATGAGGCCGGCGCCATCACCGGCTCGACGCTGACCGTCAACGGCGGCCAATACATGGTGTGATGCGTCGGCATCACGCGGACTGATATTGGCAACATCGCCATGCCCGGGCTTGTCCCGGGCATTTGTCCATGCACTGTCATTTCCGGGCGCCGCGACAGCGGCGGACCCGGAATCTCGAGATTCCGGGTTCGGCGCTACGCGCCATCCCGGAATGACGAGGCCTTCCACAATGACTCCCCGCACCGCGACGCTGGTCGGATTGACCGCGATCCTGATGTGGTCGCTGCTCTCAGTGATGACGGTGGCGACCGGAAAGATTCCGGCATTCCAGCTCGCCGCGATGACCTTCGCGATCGGCGGTCTCGTCGGCCTGCTCACCTGGATCGGCCGCCGCGAGGCGGCGAACAGCCTGCGCCAGCCGCTCGTCGTCTGGGTCGTCGGCGTTGGCGGCCTGTTCGGCTATCACGCGCTCTATTTCCTCGCGCTGCGCTTCGCGCCGCCGGCTGAAGCCGGCCTCTTGAACTATCTCTGGCCGCTGCTGATCGTGCTGTTCTCGTCCTTCCTGCCGGGCGAGCGGCTGTTCCTGCATCACATCATCGGCGCCGTGCTCGGTCTCGTCGGCACCGTGCTGCTGTTTGCCGGCAATAGCAGCGGCTTTGCGCCGGGGGCGGTGCCGGGACTGGTCGCGGCTTTCATCGCCGCTTTCGTCTGGGCGAGTTATTCGGTGCTGTCGCGGCGATTGAAGACGGTGCCGACCGATGCGGTCGCCGGATTCTGCCTCGCGACCGCGGCGCTCGCCGCGCTGATGCATGCAGCGCTCGAGACCACCGTCTGGCCGGAGACCACGCTGCAATGGCTTTCCGTGGTCGCGCTCGGCATCGGTCCCGTCGGTGCTGCCTTCTACAGCTGGGACATCGGCATGAAGCGCGGTGACATCCGCGTGCTCGGCGCCGCCTCCTACGCGACGCCGCTGCTCTCCACCGGCTTCCTCATCGCCGCGGGCTTTGCAAAGGCCAGCGCCAACATCGCCATCGCCGCCATCCTGATCGCCGGCGGCGGCCTGATCGCGGCGAAGGACATGGTGCTACGGAAGCGATGATTGTCATTCCGGGGCGCGCGAAGCGCGAACTATGATGCGCAACTGCGCATCATAGTTCGCCGCTTGCGCGGCGCCCCGGAATGACTGTGTGGAGCTACGGCTCCCAGCCCTGTGGCGCGAGCTCGAAGGTCGCGAACTCGAACGCGGGCGCGACGGTGCAGCCGACCAGGGTCCACTCGCCGGTCGTCTCCGCCATCTGCCAGGCATTCGCCGGCACGATCGCCTGCGGCCGCTGGCCGCTGACGAGGTCCGTGCCGAGCTGCACCTCGTGCTGGGAGCAGCCGTCATGCGCGATGCGTAGCGTCAGCGGGCTGCCGGCGTAATAGTGCCAAGTCTCGACCGCATCGATGCGATGCCAATGCGAGCGCTCGCCGCGCGCGAGCAGGAAGTAGATCGAGGTCGAGCGCGAGCGTCCTTGCGCGTCGGTCGCTTGGTCGCGAAACGTCTCGCGGTAGTGCCCGCCTTCGGGATGCGGTCGGAGTTCGAGGCGAGCGATGATCTCGGCTGCGGTCGGCATCGGTCCCCGTCAGGACTTGTTCTTCAAGATTTGTTCTTGCGCTCGCGCAGCTCGCCGAACACCGCAGCGGCATCCGCGCCCTTCATGTGCAGCCTGGCCGCAACGGAGGGCTCGTCGGCGCGCAGGAAGACGTTTGCACGCTTCTCGTCGCCGAGCAGCACGGGAATGGTCGGTTTGTTCTCGGCCCGGAGCCTCGCGACCTCCGCCGCGCGGGCCTGGAGCGCCGCATTGTCAGGGTCGACGGTGAGCGCGAACTTGACGTTGGATGCCGTGTATTCGTGGCCGCAATAGAGCTTGAAGTCGTCGGGCAGGGCCCGCAGCTTCAACAGCGAATCCCACATCATCGGATAGTTGCCTTCGAACACGCGGCCGCAGCCGATCGAGAACAGCGTGTCGGCGGCGAACACGGTCTTCTCATTGTCGAACACGTAGGAGACGTGGTCGAGCGTGTGGCCGGGCGTCTCCACGACGCGCGCCAGCAGGTTGCCGATCTTGACCACGTCGGCATTGGCGACGCGCAAATCGACGTTGGCAATCTTCGTGGTCTTGTCATGCGGCGCGACGACGCGGCAATTGAATTTCTGCTTGAGTTCGGCGACCCCGCCGACATGATCGCCATGATGATGGGTGATCAGGATGTCGGTGAGTTGCCAGCCCTCGCGCTCCAGCGCCTTGAGGATGGGACCTGCCTCGGGCGCGTCGATCGACGCCGTCGCCTTGGTTTCCACATCGTGGATCAAATAACCGAAATTGTCGTTTAAACAGGTGAAAGTACGAATTTCGGCGGCCATGACATCTCCATCGCGCTCAGCCCCGCCAGACAAATATGGCGTTAACGTTGCGCAGGCAATGCAATATTCCGCGCGCAGCAGCGGCCTTACGCGTGTTACATTGCCGTCATGACCATCGACGTCGTCGACCTCCGCGAGTTCTATTCCCGCCGCCTCGGGATCGTGGCGCGGCAAATGATCAATCGCGGCATCAGGCAGCGCTGGCCGGGCGCCGAGGGTCAGCGCGTGCTCGGCATCGGCTACCCCACGCCCTATCTCGGACTGTTCCGCGAGGATGCCGAGCGCTGCATCGCGTTCATGCCGGCGGCCCAGGGCGTCCTGAAATGGCCGACGGGGCGGCCGGCGCTGGCCTCGCTGGTCGACGAGTTCTCGCTGCCGCTTCCGGACGCCGCGGTCGACCGCATTCTCCTGGTCCATGCGCTGGAGATGTCGGACGATCCGGCTGCGCTGCTGCGCGAAGTATGGCGCGTGCTGGCGCCGTCCGGCCGCGTCATCGCGGTGATCCCGAATCGGCGTGGGGTATGGACGCGCACCGACAGCACGCCGTTCGGCCATGGCCGGCCCTATTCGCGCTCGCAGATCACCGAGCTGCTGCGTCAGACGTGGTTCACGCCGACGGCCTGGGGCGAGGCGCTGTTCATGCCGCCTTACGCCGGCGGCTGGGTGTTGAAATCGGCGCAGATGTGGGAGCGCGCCGGCGCGGCGCTGTCACTGCCCTTTGCGGGCGTGCACATCGTCGAAGCCACCAAGCAGGTCTACCGCGCCATCCCCGCCAAGCGCGAGCGGGCACGGCTGATTCCCTCATTGGCGAAGCCCGTACTGGTGCCGTCCTCGACGACGGTGACACGGAGCTGAGCCATCGGCGTTGCCGCGAAGACGGTGCGCTCCCTCTCCCGCAAGCGGGAGAGGGGTGGGGAAAGGGTGCCTCCGCAGAGAGATTCGCCAAGAGGAGAGAGCCCTCACCCGGCGCTTCGCGCCGACCTCTCCCGCAAGCGGGAGAGGTGCAACTCAGCCAACGCGCATCGCCAAAAACAAATCGTCCCGGCGTGGCCGGGACGATGCAGTTCACGAAATCGGAAGAAGCTTACTCGCCGGTCGCGAGATCGTCGCTGGACGCGACCGGGGCGGCTTCGCGCTCGGGACGCGGGCCATGCGGCCGGCGACGCCGCCGCGGATAGCGTTCGCCACCGCCGCCGCCACCCTCGAAACCGCCCTGGCCGCCATTCGCGCCGACATTCACTTGCGGCTGCGCGCCGGTGATGAAGGAGGGCAGGCGATCGACGCTGCCGGCATCGGAGATGACGGGCTGCGGCTGATTCTGCGGCTGCGGCTGATATTGCGGCTGCGGACGATGCTCGCGTTCGCGGTGCTCGCGCGGCTGCTGCTGATCGCGCTGATAGGGCTGCTGGTTGTCGCGCGGCTGATGATCGCGCTGATGGTGATCACGCTGGCCATCGCGGTCGCGCATGAAAGGCTGCTGCGGGGGTTGCGGGACGAAGCCCGGCTCCTGGCCGAAGGCCGAGAAATTCTCGCCATCGTCCTCGCTGTCATCGCTGCTGGCGATGGGCTCGTCACCGCGCGGCTGCTGCTGGTTCTGGCGGAACTGCTCCTGGGCGGCCGCGATCAGGCGGAAATAATGCTCGGCATGCTGGTAGTAGTTCTCGGCCGCAACGGGGTCGCCGGAGGAGCGCGCATCGCGCGCGAGCTGAAGATATTTTTCAGCGATGTGCGAAGCCGTGCCGCGGATCTTGATGTCGGGCCCGTTGGACTCGAAGACCCGGGTCATCGGGTTCTGGCCGCGCCGGTTGTTGTTGTTATTGTTGTTGCGGTTGCGCATCCGCTGCTTGTTCTGACCGTTTCTCATGTCCTGCCTTTAATTCCAGCCCTAAAGGTTGCACGCATTACTGATTGCTCGGAGTGACCTGGTGACAGCGGTTCACGATTCTCGCACGCACCGCGTGCAAGAGCAGCCTGAACCCTGCCGATGTTCGTCGACCGTCGCGTTCAACAAAGACGCGTTCCCCACCCGCCAGCATTCATTGCCAGCGAACCCATTCATATCGCCTGCCGAAACAGGCCCAGCTTTCTTGCGTAAGTCTTCAAGCGCAATAGGCTTTCGTTCACGTTGCGGTCGGAGAGCAGCGCAGCTCCACTGGCCATCGCGCTCAACAGGACCTGCGGCTTGGAACCTATAATCAGTAAAGCTCTCGCCCGAGAGCCCGGCTTTCGCCCGTAGGTCTACGGGGCCGGCACCGATGTGTTGACCGAAACGTAGTCGTTCCCACGGGATATTCCAAGAGGTTTTTACAGGCCAATCCGGCTTTTATGGGGGCATTTTTCGGGCCGAAACGGCCCGCGGAATGCCCGCCAGATCGGCCTTGGGTGGCCTGTCCGGCACTAACGCGGCAGCCGCCATCAAGGTTTCAATATTTCGGGCCTGGCCCTGTCCGGCCTCGACGATCAGCGCGCCCCCGGGGGCGAGGCGTTCGCTCGCCTGCGGGATCAGGGCGCGATAGGCGTCGTATCCGTCATTGCCACCGTCGAGTGCCAGATGCGGATCGTGCTCGCGCACCTCGATGCTCAATTTCGGGATTTCGGCCGAGGGAATATAGGGCGGGTTCGACACGATGAGATCGAACGGGCCCGAGAGCGCCGCCGCATAGGAGCAGGCGACGAAGGCGGCGCGGTCGGCGAGGCCGAGCGCCCTGGCATTGTCCCTGGCGGTGGCGAGCGCGGTCAGGCTGAGATCGGTGCCGACGCCGAAAGCATCAGGAATTTCGTGCAGCAGCGCAAGCAGGATCGCGCCGGATCCGGTGCCGATGTCGGCGATGCGGGGTGGATGAGATGCCTTCTGCTCGCGAAGGATTTCGAGTGCGAGCTCGACCACGGTCTCGGTATCGGGACGCGGGACCAGGGTCGCTTCGGACAGGCGAAATGGCAGCCCCCAGAATTCGCGTGTGCCGAGAATGCGCGCCACCGGCTCGCCGGCGATGCGACGCTGTAAATGCTGTGCGAGCCGCGACGCCTCGGCTTCCGTGAGGGGGCGGGCGGCCTGCGCGATCAGGCCAGTGAGGTCGAGGCCGAGCGCCGCGCCGAGCAGGATGCGGGCATCGAGCTCAGCTTCGTCGAGCTGGGCCGATCTCAATTGCGTGGCCAGCGTGCGCCGCGCGCTCTCGATCGATTGTCCGGTGAAGGGATTGCTCACGCGTTAGGCCGCCGCGCCCTGCGCGGCGAGCTGCGCGGCCTGGTGCTCTGTGGTCAGCGCGTCGATCAGCTCGCCGAGTGCTTCCCCCGCGATCACCTGCGGCAGCTTGTAGAGCGTCAGATTGATGCGATGGTCGGTCACGCGCCCCTGCGGGAAGTTATAGGTGCGGATGCGCTCGCTGCGGTCGCCGGAGCCGACCTTCTCCTTGCGCTCGGCCGAGCGCGCGGCGTCGACGCGCTGGCGCTCGGCGTCATAGATGCGCGAGCGCAGAATGTTCATGGCGGAGGCGCGGTTCTTGTGCTGCGAGCGGCTGTCCTGCATCATCACCACGATCCCGGTCGGGATGTGGGTGATGCGGATCGCCGATTCGGTCTTGTTGACGTGCTGGCCGCCGGCGCCCTGCGCGCGCATGGTCTCGATGCGCAGATCCTCGTTCTTGATGTCGACGTCGACATCCTCGACCTCCGGCAGCACCGCGACCGTCGCCGCGGAGGTGTGGATGCGCCCCTGCGTCTCCGTATCGGGCACGCGCTGCACCCGGTGCACGCCGGATTCGAACTTCAGCTTGGAGAACGCGCCGCGGCCCTGCACCTCGGCGATGATCTCCTTGTAACCGCCGACGGTGCCTTCGCTGGCCGAGATCACCTCGACCTTCCAGCCCTGAAGGCTGGCGAAGCGCTCGTACATCCGGAACAGATCGCCGGCAAACAGCGAAGCCTCGTCGCCGCCGGTGCCGGCGCGGATTTCCAGCATTACGTTGCGGTCGTCCATGGCGTCCTTGGGCAGCAGCGCGACGCGGATCTTCTGGACCAGCTCCTCGATCCTGGCCGTCAGCTCGTCGCGCTCGGCTTCCGCCATGCCGCGCATCTCGGCATCGGTCGCGGGATCGGCGATCAGGGCTTCGGTATCGGCGAGCTCCTTGACCGCGGAACGATAGGTCTTCACCGCCTCGATCAGCGGCGTGATCTCGGCGAGCTCGCGCGTGATCTGCACGTAACGGTCGGAGGCGAGCTGGCCCAGCGATTCGGCCTCGAGCGAGGCGTGATGCGCGAGCAGAACGTCCAGTTTGGCTTCGGGGAGTGACGACATCGGTACAGTCTCAAATGGGCGGACGGAGGCGAGGGGAGCGGAAGCGGCGCAGGCCCGCTACAACGCCAGGCCTTCGGCCTCGGCAAATTCCGTCAGCTTCTGCCGGATCGCGACGCTGCCCGCGGGCGCGTCCAGCAACGGGCCGAGCATGGCTTCGGCCTTTTTGGCGTCGAGGTCGAGCACCATCGCCTTGACCGGGCCGAGGGCGGTGGCCGAGAGCGACAGCGAACGATAGCCCAGTGCGATCAGCGCCAGCGCGCCGATCGGCTTGGAGGCCATTTCGCCGCAGAGCGACAGCGACTTCTTCGCCGCATGGGACTTGCGTGCGATGTCGCGCAGCGCGCGCAGGATCGGCGCCGACATCGTGTCGAAGCGCTCGGAGACTTTTGCGTTGCCGCGGTCGACCGCGAACAGGAACTGGAACAGATCGTTGGAGCCGACCGAGATGAAGTCGACCTTCTTCAGCAGCTCGTCGAGCTGGTAGAGCAGGGCCGGCACCTCGACCATGGTGCCGATGTCGATTCTTTCAGGCAGCGTGTGGCCGTGCTGGCGCAAATATGTGAGCTCGCGCTCGACCAGCGCCTTCGCCGCATCGAATTCGGCGACCTCCGAGATCATCGGGAACATGATGCGCAACGCGCGGCCGCCGCCAGCACGCAACAGCGCGCGGATTTGACCGCGCAACAGGCCGGGACGATCGAGCCCGAGCCGGATCGCGCGCCAGCCGAGCGCGGGATTCTCCTCGATCACCGCTTCCATGTAGGGCAGCGCCTTGTCGCCGCCGATGTCGAGGGTGCGGAAGGTGACGGGCTTGCTGCCGGCCGCATCCAGCACGGTGCGATAGAGCGCGAGCTGGTCGCTGGTGCGCGGCAGGCTCTGGCCGACCATGAATTGCAATTCGGTGCGGAACAGGCCGATGCCGGCACTGCCGGTGTCGTCGATATGCGGCAGGTCGATGGCCAACCCAGCGTTGATCATCAGTTCGACCTTCTGGCCGTCCTTGGTAACGCAAGGCCGATCGCGCAGCGCCAGATACTGCGCCTGGCGGCGGGCGCGGAAGCGCACGCGCTCGGCGAAGGCGGCCTCGATCTCCTGCGAGGGGCGCACATAGATCGAGCCCGACGTGCCGTCGACGATGATGGCGTCGCCGGGATCGGCGATGCCAGGCGCGTTCGGAACCTCGCCGACCGCAGGGATTCCGAGCGCCCGCGCCACGATCGAGACGTGGGAATTGGCGGTGCCTTCCTCCAGCACGATGCCGCGCAGGCGCTTGCGGTCGTAGTCGAGCAGCGCCGCCGGGCCCATCGCACGGGCGATGACGATGGCGTTGTCGGGCAATTGCTCGCGTGAAGGCGCGTGGTCCTGGCCGACCAGCTGTCGCATCAGGCGGTAGCCGAGATCTTCCAGGTCGTGCAGGCGGTCGCGCAGATACGGATCGGTCGAGCGCAGCATGCGCGCGCGGGTGTCGGACTGCACGCGCTCGACGGCGGCTTCCGCGGTGAGGCCGGTGGCGACCGCTTCGTGCAGCTTGTGCGACCAGCCCTGGTCGTTGGCGAACATGCGGTAGGCTTCCAGCACGTCGCGGTGCTCGCCGCCGTCGGCGACATCGCCGCGCTCCAGCATGCGGTCGAGATCGGCGCGCAGCTTGGCGAGCGCGGTGTCGAGCCGCTTGATTTCCTTCGGCAGATCCTCGGCGATGTAGTCCTTGATGACCACGCGCGGCTCGTGCAGCACGACATGGCCGAGCGCGATGCCTTCCGACAGGATGGCGCCGACCTTCTGCGCGGAATGACGCGCGGCAGGCTCCTGGCCGGGCTGGGCGAGCGCGGACAGTTCGCCGGAGGCAATCAGCTCCGCCAGCACCATGGCGGTGGTCTGGAGCGCCTCGAGCTCCTCCTCGACATAGTTGCGCTTGGCGCGGTTCTGCACCACCAGCACGCCGAGCGTGTTGCCGGCCCGCAGGATCGGCACGCCGAGGAAGGAGTGGTAGATTTCTTCGCCGGTCTCGGGACGGAACGAGAAGGCCGGGTGGCTCTGCGCATCGCTTAAGTTGAGCGGCGTCGCCTCGCTGGCGACGAGGCCAACCAGGCCCTCATGGGCGCTGAGCACGGTGTGGTGCACCGCCTCGCGGTTGAGACCCTCGGTGGCGTAGAGCTCCAGCGTATTGTCGATGCGCAGCACATAGACCGAGCACACCTCGGCCACCATGTTGGCGGCAATCAGCACCACGATCTTGTCCAGCCGCTCCTGGGCTGAGACCTGCTCCGCCATGGTTTCGCGGAGCCGTCTCAACAAGACGCGGGGACCTCCCGACGCGCTCCGCATGTACCGTCAATCTCCTCCGTCTGCCGGGCCCCGAAGGGCCGTCGGCGGCTCGCCCGGAAATCCAGAAAAGCAACCAGCTTGCTCGTCCGGCGCCGGCCCTGGTGGTTGCCAGAGCCGAATCGGCATCGCCTCAACTGGGGCACAGTATCTGGCAGCCCACCCTGTCCGCCTATAGCGAATTGGGGCTTGTTTTGCCAAGCAAAACGCCTGCCAAGCGCGAATGTGTGGACACCTTCGCGTTTGCTGCGACCGCTAAGAGAAAATTCGTCTAAGTCTGATCGAGGCCGTAGAGCGTGTGGAGGGTGCGCACCGCAAGCTCGGTATAGGCGGTGTCGATCAAAACCGAGAATTTGATCTCGGAGGTTGTAATGGCCCGGATGTTGATATTCCGTCCGGCGAGGGCCGAGAACGCCTGGGCGGCGACGCCGGCATGGCTGCGCATGCCACTGCCGATCACCGAAATCTTGGCGACGTCGGTGGCGGTATCGAGCCGGGCATAGCCGATCTTGGCCTTGGCGGCGGTAATCGTGTCCTTGGCGCGGGTGTAGTCGGCGGCCGGCACCGTGAAAGTGAGGTCGGTGGTCTTGCCGTCCTCCGAGACGTTCTGCACGATCATGTCGACGTTGATGTTGGCATCCGCCAGCGGGCCGAAGATCGAGGCCGCCACGCCCGGCTTGTCCTCGACCTGGCGCACCGAAATCTGGGCCTCGTCCTTGGAGAAGGCGATACCGGTGACGACGTGGCTTTCCATGATCTCCTCCTCGCTGCAGATCAGCGTGCCGGGCGGCTGGTTGGCATGCGGGTCGATATCCTCGGGCTTGTCGAAGCTCGAGCGGACGAAGATCGGCATGTTGTGGACCATGCCGAGTTCCACCGAGCGGACCTGAAGCACTTTGGCGCCCTGGGAGGCCAGTTCCAGCATGTCTTCGAACGCGATCTTATCAAGCCTCTTGGCCTTCGGCACGATTCGCGGATCGGTGGTGTAGACCCCGTCGACATCGGTGTAGATATCGCAGCGGTCCGCCTTGACAGCGGCGGCGATCGCCACGGCCGAGGTGTCGGAGCCGCCACGGCCGAGGGTGGTGATGCGATCCGTATCTGGGTTGATACCCTGGAAGCCGGCGATGACCGCGACCTCCTTGCGTTCCCTAAAGCGCTTGATGATCTCGCTGCCGTCGATGTCCTCGATCCGGGCCGAGGCATGAGCGTCGCTGGTCTTGATCGGGATCTGCCAGCCCTGCCACGAGCGGGCCTGGATGCCCATGCCCTGCAGCACGATGGCAAGCAGGCCGGACGTCACCTGTTCGCCGGAGGCAACGACGGCGTCGTACTCGCGCGCATCATGCATGGGCGAGGCCTCGGTGCACCAGGCCACCAGCTCGTTGGTCTTGCCGGACATCGCCGAGACGACCACGGCCACTTCATGGCCGGCGTCGACCTCACGCTTCACATGGCGCGCGACGTTGCGGATACGTTCGATGTTGGCGACGGACGTGCCGCCGAATTTCATCACGAGGCGGCTCATGACGACGCGTGCATTCCCTCATAAGGATCAGTATGGTGACCGCACCGGACGGGTGCCTCGCGGATACCGACCGCGCGTATACAGAGCGGCGGGGCCGGGGGCAAGCGGGTTCCTGCGGGGGCAGGGGGTAGTGGGTTAACCGAGGCCATGGCGCGTTATATCGACGAGATCCTGCAACCGGGCGAGCGGGTGCTGTATTCGACCAATGCGCACTGGATCTTTTATTTTCCGGCCATCGTGGCCTGGATCGTAACGTTGGCCCTGCTGATCCTGTCGCGGCAGGTCACGGCCGACGGGCTCGTTTTGCTTTGCCTTACAGCCGCGGGTCTCGTGGCTCTGGCGGCCCTGTATTGGACCATCAAGGGCTGGTTCCATCGCTTCACCACCGAAACCGACGTCACCAACCTCCGGGTCGTGCACAAGACCGGGTTCATCAAGCGCCGCACCTTCGAGATGGCGCTGGACAAGGTGGAGAGCGTCGACGTCGACCAGACCATTCTTGGACGGATTCTCAATTATGGTGACGTGACGATTCGCGGCGTTGGCGAGGGAATCGAGACGATCAAGACCATCGCCTCGCCGCTCGCCTTCCGTAGTTCGATCACCACGCGGTAGGACCGCGCGTAACCATGAGCATGCAGCAAAATACTTCCGCAACCGCTACCGCCCAGCCGGGTTCGACCGTCGACGCCGCGGAGATCGCGAAATTCTCAAAACTCTCGGCGGAGTGGTGGGACCCCAGGGGCAAGATGGCGCCGCTGCACCGGATCAATCCGCTGCGGCTTGGCTATATCCGTGACGCCGCCTGCCGCAAGTTCGAACGCAATGTGCGCAGCCTCAGCTGCCTCGGCGGCCTGCGCGTGCTCGACATCGGCTGCGGCGCCGGCCTGCTCTGCGAGCCGCTGTCGCGCTTGGGGGCGCAGGTCATCGGCATCGATCCTTCGGCCAGCAACATCGCCGCCGCGAAACTGCATGCCGACAAGAGCCATCTCGCGATCGACTACCGCTGCACCATCGTGGAAGAGATCGATCCGCGCGAGCGCTTCGACATCGTGCTGGCGATGGAAGTGATTGAGCACGTCACCGACGTCGGCGTCTTCCTGAAGCGCTGTGCGGCGATGCTGAAGCCGAACGGTCTGATGGTGGTCTCGACACTGAATCGGAATTGGAAGAGCTTCGCACTCGCCATCGTCGGCGCCGAATACGTCCTGCGCTGGCTGCCGCGCGGCACCCACGAGTGGAACAAGTTCGTCACTCCCGATGAGCTCACAAAATACCTGCTCGACAACCGCCTCGTCATCACCGAGCAGACCGGCGTCGTCTACAGCCCATTCGCTGACAAATGGACCCTCTCCTCCGACATGGACGTGAACTATATGGTGGTCGCGGAAGCGATGCTGTAAGTAAGGCGCGATCTGTTTCTCCACAATCGCTGTCGTCCCTGCGAACGCAGGGACCCATAACCAAAGGCCCCTGTAGTTAGTGAAGGCAGACGTTCCGAGCATGTACTACGTCTACATCCTCGCCAGCCGCCGTCACGGAACGCTCTATATCGGCGTCACCAACTCGCTCCAGAAGCGTTTGGAGCAGCACCGCGCCGGTAAGGGCTCGGAGTTCGTCAAGCGTTACGGGGTGCATCGACTGGTCTACACCGAGGCCTACGAGCGAGCGGAAGAGGCGATCGCCCGTGAAAAACAGCTCAAGCGCTGGAAGCGCGACTGGAAGATCGAACTGATCGAACGCGATAACCCGGAATGGCGCGATCTGAGCGATTTGCTGGTTTGACGGGTGATGCCGCCAAGCCAAGACTGTCGTCCCTGCGAACGCAGGGACCCATACCGCGGAATCTATCTGCAGCGATCGGTGTGAGATGCGCCGGGTCGGCAGCCTTCGCATAACTGCTCCCTGAGGTTATGGGTCCCTGCGTTCGCAGGGACGACACCGAATTTGTTGCGAAAGCATCGCTCCCGTGACTTGCGCGTGATTGACCTGCTTCGCCGCTAGCGGCACGTTGCCGCAATCTTCCCTGCTCCCCATCCCACCCCCATGTTCACCATCGCCAGCCTCTGGATTCCCTTCACCATCATTGCCGCGCTCGGGCAAGTCGCGCGCAATGCGATGCAGCGGTCGCTGACGAAGCCGCTGGGGACCTGGGGCGCGACCAACATCCGCTTCCTGTTCGGCTTCCCGTTCTCGCTGCTGTTTCTCGCGGTGGTGCTGGTCGCCACCGGCGATCACATCGGCATGCCGCCGTTCGTGTTCTGGCCATGGCTCTTGCTCGGCGCACTCAGCCAGATCGTCGCCACCGGGCTGATGCTACTCGCCATGAACGACCGCTCCTTCGTGGTGACGACGGCCTACCTCAAGACCGAAGCGATCCAGACCGCGATCTTCGGCTTCGTCTTTCTCGGCGATCACCTGACCTGGCTGAAGGTGCTGGCGATCGTGATCGCGACCGTCGGCGTCGTCATCACGGCGCTGCGGCCCGGCGGCGAGAAAAGCTTTGCGGAATTGAAGCCGACCATCACGGGGCTCGTCGCCGCGGCGGCCTTCGCGCTCTCCGCGGTCGGCTTTCGCGGCGCCATCATCACGGTGCCGGGCGTGTCGTTCGTGACGGCTTCGTCGTTCACGCTGGTGCTCGGCCTGTTCGTGCAGACGCTGGTGCTGACGATCTATCTGCTCTGGCGCGCGCCAAACGTGTTGCGGGGTATCCTTGGAATGTGGCAGCCGTCGATGCTCGCGGGCTTCACGGGCGCCTTCGCCTCGCAGTTCTGGTTCCTGGCGTTCGCGCTCACGGCGGCCGCTAATGTCCGCACGCTCGCTTTGATCGAGGTGCTGTTCGCGCAAGCCGTGGCTTATTTCTCGTTCAAGCAGCCGATCGCGCCGCGCGAGCTTGCAGGCATCGCGTTGATCGTGGTTGGCGTGGCTGTGCTGGTAGGGGTTTAGTTCCGGTCTTCCGGCAGCACCGGCAACGGTGACACCTCGATGCCTTCGTCGATCAGCGACTTGGCTTCGTCAGGCGAGGCCTCGCCATAGATCGGACGGTGCTCCTTGTCGCCGTAGTGCATGGCACGGGCTTCGTTGGCAAAGCGCTCGCCGACATTGTCGGCGTTCTTGACGATGTGATCGCGCAGCTCCTTCAGCTTCGTGCGCAGCTCTTTCTCCTGCGCCATCAGCAGCGAGGTTGGTCCTGACGGCGCAGCCTCGGGCGCAGGCGTGGCGCTCGCCGTGGCCTCCGCTGGCGGCGTAGCGCGGCCGCGCCCCTTCTTGCCGACGATGCGCGGGGCCATGATCGCCTTGTCGACCTTGGCCGAGCCGCAGATCGGGCAGGTCACGAGCTTGCGCTTCACCTGTGAATCGTACGCGGACGAACTCTGAAACCAGCTTTCGAAAGCGTGGTTCCGGTCGCAGTGCAGTGCGTAGCGGATCATGCCGATCCCCGTACGAGATGCAGATGGTCCGGCCCGGCCTTGGCGTCGGCGACGCCGAAGCGGCGGCCGTGCTGGAGCGAGGGAATCGCCCGGCGCGCCGTCTCGACCTTGGCTGGGTCGACCTTGGCCATGATGACGCCGGGCTCGACGCCGCCCTCGGCGAGGATCTCGCCCCAGGGGTCGATGATCAGGGAGTGGCCGTAGGTCTCGCGCTTGTTCTCGTGCAGGCCAGCCTGCGCCGCGGCGAAGATGAAGCAGCCGGTCTCGATCGCGCGCGAACGCAGCAGCACGTGCCAATGCGCTTCCCCGGTCTTGCGGGTGAAGGCCGAGGGTACGGTGATGAAGGACGCGCCGCTCTCGGCCAGCGCGCGGTAGAGCGCGGGGAAACGGACATCGTAGCAAATCGTCAGACCGACGCGGCCCCAGGGAAGGTCGGAGATCACGGCGGTCTCGCCCGGCTGGTAATTGGCGGATTCGCGATAGCTCTCGCCGTCCGGCAGCTCGATGTCGAACATGTGTATCTTGTCGTAGCTCGCGAGCACGTTGCCCTCGGGCCCGATCAGGAAGGAGCGGTTGACCGCCTTCTCAGGCGAGAATCGGAGCGCGAGCGAGCCGACATGGATGTGGATTCCGAGTTCCGCTGCGAGGGCCCGATATGCCTTCAGAGAGGTGTCGTCCTCTTCGCTCTGAAGATGCTCGAACAACGCCTTGCGGTTCAGCTGCATCATGTTGCTGACTTCGGGCGTCTGCACGTAGTCGGCGCCGTCCGCCGCCGCCTGCCGGATCAGCTTGGTAGCCTGCTCAAGGCTCGGGCCGGGCATTAGGCCGGTGCGCATCTGTACCATGGCGGCGGTGAAGGTCCGATCCTCGCTCATGAGACGGCCTTGATACTGTCGAGCATGCCGTCGAGCTTGCCTTCGCGGTCGAGCGCGTAGAGCTCGTCGCAGCCTCCGACATGGGTTCCACCGATCCAGATCTGCGGAAACGTCGAGCCTTCGCCGGCGCGGCCGTACATGTCCTGGCGCCAGGACGGGTTCTTGGCAATGTCGAACTCGGTGAAGGTCGCCTTCTTGCGGCTCAACAGCGACTTGGCGGCGGAACAATAGCCGCAGCCCGGCCTCGTGTAGATCTCGATGGCAGCAGTCATCCGTCTGGCGCTCTCATGTCATGAATTCGTTGAATTATATGGGACTTTACCGGGTCTCCACAACCCGGGCAAAGACCAGCACGTCGACCTGGGCGGCCTTGGCGCGCAGCAGGGCCCGCGCGCAGGCGTCCAACGTGGCGCCCGATGTCAAGACATCGTCGACCAGGACGATGCGGCGGCCCTGAATCTCGGCCTGACGGTCGGGGGATACCTGGAACGCGCCCTGTACATTGGTGGCGCGCTGGGCCCGCGACAGGCCGATCTGTTGCTCGGTGGCACGCACCCGCCGCAACACCTCGCCCCGGACCTCGACGCCGCTCTGCCGCGCGATGATCCGCGCCAGCGCCCCGGACTGGTTGTAGCGGCGCCGCCAGGCCCGCCGCCAATGCAGGGGAACGGGGATCAGCATGTCTGCGCCAGAGAGCAGCTCGCCGCCGGCGCGCGCCATCCAGCGGCCCATGGCGGGCGCCAAATCGGTGCGGTCCTGGTATTTCAGCGCATGCACCAGCGTGCGCGCGACGTCGTCATAACGCACCGCGGCTCGCGCGCGCTGGTAGGCCGGCGGGCTCGCGATCGCCTCCATCGACAGCATGTCGGGACCGGGGTCATACACGAAGGGAATGCCGAGCCGCGGGCAATAAGGTCGTTCAATGAACGACAGCCGCGCCCAGCAGGAAGCGCAAACGCCCTCGCCGTCAACCGGCTCATGGCAGGACACACACTGCGTTGGCAGTGCGATATCGAGGGCAAGCCGTGCCGCGCGCGACAGCACTTGGCGGCCAGCCGTCCACGTAGCACGCAGAGGGGCGGCGAAGGATCGGGCGGGGGCGGCTTCGACTTCCATGCTGGGAAGGCTAGCGTTCCGTGCTTATCCGCTCAAGCCACGCTCTCGTGCCCCGGACGCAGCGCGGCGCCTCTTCGGCGGTGCGCTGCAGCGCGTCCGGGACACGAGAGAGGACATTGCAATAGCCGTCGTGATCGGCGTAACCAGCGGCATGGCTCAAGCTCCGCAATCCCCTCCCGCTTTGTTCGATCGCGCTTTGTTGCACGCGCGGCAGGGTCGCGCGCGGGCGCAAGGTCCGGTCGCCTTCCTGCTCGATCGTGTCGCCGAGGACATGTCCGACCGGCTGGCCGCGGTGATGCGGGAATTCCAGGCACCGGCCGATCTTTGGACGCCCGGCGAAGGGCTCGTGGGACTGCGCACGAGGCTACCTGCCATCGAGCATATCGCGCTCGATGCCGCGGGTTCGGAGAAGCTTCCCTTTGCACCCGAAAGCCTCGACCTGATCGTCTCCGCGCTGGCGCTGCAATTCGTCAACGACTTGCCGGGTGTGCTCGCGCAGGTGCGCCGCGCCTTGAGGCCGGACGGGTTGCTGCTCGCCGCCATGATCGGCGGCGACAGCCTGACCGAGCTGCGTCAGGCGTTTGCGGCCGCCGAAGCCGAATGTGAAGGCGGCGTGTCGCCGCGGGTCGCGCCGTTCGCGGACTTGCGCGATATCGGCGCGCTGTTGCAGCGGGCGGGCTTTGCGCTGCCGGTCACCGACGTCGACCGTGTCGTGGTGCGCTATGCCAATGCGTTTGCGCTGATGCAGGATCTCCGCCGCATGGGTGCGGCCAATGTGCTGATCGAGCGGCGGCGCGTGCCGAGCCGTCGCGCGACGCTGCTGCGGATGGCCGAGATCTATGCCGAGCGCTTCGCCGATGCCGACGGCCGCATCCGTGCGACGTTCGATATCATCTGGCTCTCCGGCTGGGCCCCGCATGCGAGCCAGCAGCAGCCGCTCAAGCCCGGCTCAGCCAAGGCGAGTCTGGCCGAGGCGGTGAAAAAGGCGGGGAAAGAGTGACGTGTGTCCCGGACGCAGCGCAGCGTCCGGGACACTGCTCACATCAACAAATCAATCAAATGCGGGATTAGCGGGATGTCCGCGGGCGGCATCGGGTAGTCGCGCAGCTTGTTGGCGCGGACCCAGGCGAGGTTTTGGCCTTCGCGCGCCGTGACCTGCCCCTCCCAGCGCCGGCAGATGTAGAGCGGCATCAACAGGTGGAAGGTCTCGTAGCCGTAGCTCGCAAAGGTCAGCGGGGCCAGGCACGGCTCGGCGACTGTGATGCCCAGCTCCTCGTGGAGCTCGCGGATCAGGCTCTGCTCGGGCCGCTCGCCCAGCTCGAGCTTGCCGCCCGGGAATTCCCAGAGGCCGGCCAGCGCCTTGCCCTCGGGGCGTTGCGCGATCAGGACACGCTTGTCGGCGTCGACCAGCGCGCAGGCCACCACCAATGTGAGCTTGAGATCGGCCATGCTGCCTTACGACCTGTAATCCCCGTTGATCGCGACATATTCCTTGGTGAGGTCGCAGGTCATGACGCGGTCGCGGCCCTTGCCGAGGCCCAGCGAGACCTTGATCGCGATCTCCGGCGCCTTCATCGCCTCCGACACCTGCGCTTCGTCGTAGGACGGATCGCGCGCGCCGCTCTTGGCGACGCGGATACCGTTGAAGGAGATCGAGAGCTTGTCGCGATCGGCCGGCTCGCCGGCCTTGCCGACCGCCATCACCACACGGCCCCAATTCGCGTCCTCGCCGGCGATCGCGGTCTTGACCAGCGGCGAGTTGGCGATCGACATCGCGATCTTGCGCGCCGAAGCCTTGGTCTTGGCGCCCTCGACGGTGATCTCGACCAGCTTGTGCGCGCCTTCGCCGTCGCGGGCCACCTGCTCGGACAAATTGGCGAGCACCTGGTTGAATGCCTTGACGAAGGCCTTCAGGCGCGGGTCGCTGGCGCGGCTGATCTTTGGCGCACCATGCGCGGCGGCGGCGCCCGTTGCGAAGGCGAGCAGCGTGTCAGAGGTCGAGGTGTCGCCGTCGATCGTCACCGCGTTGAAGGTGTCCTCGACGCCGCTCTTGAGCAGGGCTTGCAGCGCGGCGGGCGCGATCGGCGCGTCGGTGAAGATGAAGGACAGCATGGTCGCCATATCGGGCGCGATCATGCCGGCGCCCTTGGCCATGCCGTTGATGGTGACCTTGGCCTTGCCGAGCTTGACAGTCGCGGTCGCGACCTTCGGGAAGGTGTCGGTGGTCATGATTGCCTTAGCCGCGGCGAGATAATCGCCGGGCTCGGCGGTCTCGGCGAGGCGGCCCAGCACGCCATCGAATTTGGTCGCGTCCAGCGGCTCGCCGATCACGCCGGTCGAGGCGAGGAAGATCTCGCTCTCGCTGCACCCGACGGCCTTGGCGGCGATCTTCGCGGTCAGCGCCGTGGATGCGCGGCCGGTCTTGCCGGTGAAGGCATTGGCGTTGCCGGAATTGACGACGAGGGCACGGGCCTTGCCGCCCTTCAATTTGGTGCGGCACCATTCGACCGGCGCGGACGGGCATTTCGACCTGGTGAAGACGCCGGCCACGGCCGTGCCCTGGTCCATCACCGCCAGCAGCACGTCGGTGCGGTTCTTGTAGCGGATGCCGGCCTCGGCGGTCGCAAGACGGACGCCCGCGATCACGGGCATGTCGGGAACGTGTTTCGGGGCGAGGGGAGAGACGGAGGAGGACATCGCGGAGCGCCTTGGTGGGTCTGGATATGCAGATGGCCGGGCATGTGCCCGGCCATTGCGACGTTAGATACTATTGGCGTCCGCGAAGTGACAGCGAATTCTTACTTCTTGGCAGGCGGCGCCATCTTGCTGTCGGACGGCTTGGCCGCATCGGCCGGCTTGGCGTCCTTTGCCGCATCCGCCGGCTGGTCCAGCCGCTCGACCTTGGCCTCGGCGCGCAGCTTGGCGACGTACTCGGCCTGGGCCTTGCGGGTGACGTAGTTCTCGATCTGGGCCTTGACCTGCTCGAAGTCCGGCGCCTTGCGGTTGCGCTTTTCCTCGACCTTGATGACGTGCCAGCCGAACTGCGACTTCACGGGATCGGAGATCTTGCCCGGCTCGAGCGCGAAGGCGACGGCTGAGAATTCCGGCACCATCTGCTCCTTGGTGAAGAAGCCGAGATCGCCGCCATCGGCAGAGCCCGGATCCTTGGATTTCTTCTTGGCGAGATCGGCGAAATCGGCGCCCTTGTCGAGCTCGGCCTTCACCGCCTTGGCCTCGTCCTCGGTCTCGACCAGGATGTGGCGGGCGCGCACCTCCTGCTCGCCGGTGATCTGCTTGGAGGCCTCCTCATAGACCTTCTTCATGGCGTCGGGGGTGGTGGCGGCCTTGCCCTCGCCCGCGAGCAGGCTGTCCATCAGAAGCCGGTTGCGGGCGAATGCCAGGCGCTTCTTGAACTCTTCGCTGTCGGCGACCTTCTTGTCCTCGGCAGCCTTGCTGACGATCTTCATGTCGATCAGGAACGACAGGACGTTCTCGTCCTTGGTCGCCGGGTCCATCTGGGCGAGGCTCGGTCCGAGTTCTTCCTCGGCCATGGCGACGTCGCTCTTCTTGATTTCCGCGCCATTGACCTTCGCCAGCACCGGATCGTCGGCGGCGCGGAGCGGCCCGGCGAACGCCAGGGACAGCGCCAGAGCGAGGCAGCCGGCCAGAGCGGACGCATGGCGGAAACGCTGGCCGGTGGTTACCGGGAACGAGGTGGTCATGGAAAATCCTTATGTTGAAGCAGGGGGCTGCTCGAGCGGGGCGGACACTCGCCCAATCAGGGGGGCTTGGCAACGCGAAAAGTCTGTCAAAATGATGAATTAGCCGCAATGCGGCCGCCGTTGACAAGGCTAGGGGCCGGCCATATCTCTGGCCGGTCGCGTCCATGGCGATGGCGTTTATTTTGCTGCGTTTTTGGCCGTTGAACCCAGACTTGCTCAATTCCCACCCATATGGCGGACGACCCCCGCAGTCCGGGCTGAAGGCGCCATCGGCGTCACGGTGAGTTGAATAGGCAGGCGGGTGACAACTTCTTGGCTGCAACGCGGTTAAATCGCGAACACAGGAACTAGGCATGATCGGCGCGCTCGCCCGCAAGTTTTTCGGCTCCGCCAACGACCGGCGGGTGAAGGGATATCAGTCCCGCGTCAACGCGATCAACGCGCTGGAGCCTGAAGTCTCGAAACTCTCCGACGAGGCGCTCAAGGCCCGCACCGCCGAGTTCAGGAAGCAGATCTCCGAAGGCAAGACCCTCGACGACCTCCTGGTGCCCGCCTTCGCCACGGTGCGCGAGGCGGCCAAACGCACGCTCGGCCAACGCCATTTCGACGTCCAGCTGATCGGCGGCATGGTGCTGCACGAGGGCGACATCGCCGAGATGAAGACCGGCGAAGGCAAGACGCTGGTGGCAACGCTCGCGGTCTACCTCAACGCGCTCGCCGGCAAGGGCGTCCACGTCGTCACCGTCAACGACTACCTCGCCCGCCGCGACTCCGGCTGGATGGGCCAGATCTATGGCTTCCTCGGCATGACCACCGGCGTGATCGTGCACGGCCTCGACGATGCCGAGCGCAAGGCGGCCTATGCCTGCGACATCACCTACGGCACCAACAACGAATACGGCTTCGACTATTTGCGCGACAATATGAAGTATCGGCTCGAGGACATGGTCCAGCGGCCGCACTTCTTCGCCATCGTCGACGAAGTCGACTCCATCCTGATCGACGAAGCGCGCACGCCGCTGATCATCTCCGGTCCGCTCGACGACCGCTCCGACTTCTACAACACCATCGACAGCTTCCTGCCCAAGCTCGACAAGACCGATTACGAGGTCGACGAGAAGCAGCGCACGGTGACGCTGACCGAAGCCGGCATGGAGAAGATCGAGACTCTGCTGCGCGATGCCGGCCAGCTCAAGGGCGAGTCGCTCTACGACGTCGAGAACGTCTCCGTCGTGCACCACATCAACCAGGCACTGCGCGCCCACACCCTGTTCACGCGCGACAAGGACTACATCGTCCGCGACAACGAGGTCGTCATTATCGACGAGTTCACCGGCCGCATGATGCCGGGCCGCCGCTATTCGGAAGGCCTGCACCAGGCGCTGGAAGCCAAGGAGCACGTCCAGGTCCAGCCCGAGAACCAGACGCTGGCCTCGATCACCTTCCAGAATTACTTCCGCATGTACGAGAAGCTTGCGGGCATGACCGGCACGGCCGCGACCGAAGCGGACGAATTGTTCGACATCTACAAGCTCGAGGTCGTGGAGATCCCGACCAACCTGCCGATCGCGCGCCTCGACGAGGACGACGAGGTCTACCGCACCCAGCAGGAAAAATACGGTGCGATCCTCGCCGAGATCGAGCGGGCCAATTCGCGGCTCCAGCCGGTGCTGGTTGGCACGGCCTCGATCGAAAAGTCGGAAGTGCTCGCCGAATTCCTCAAGAAGAACGGCTACAAGCAGATCGACTTCGGCAAGGACAACGCGCTCGACAAGCTCTATGCCGCGGCCCGCGCCGGCAAGCCGGCAAAGCTGTTCGCGGTGCTGAACGCGCGCTTCCACGAGCAGGAGGCCTATATCGTCGCCGAAGCCGGTGTGCCCGGCGCAATCACGATCGCGACCAACATGGCCGGCCGCGGCACCGACATCAAGCTCGGCGGCTCGCTCGAGATGCGCATCCAGCAGGAGACCGCCAGCATTGAGGACGAGGCCGAGAAGGCCAAGAAGATCGAGCAGATCAAGGCCGATATCGCGCATTTCCGCGACATCGTGCTGAAGGCCGAGGAGACCGTCGAGATCGAGCCGGCGAAGGGGAGCAAGCCCGCCAAGACCGTGAACAAGCCCGGCGGCCTCTACATCATCGGCTCCGAGCGGCATGAATCCCGCCGCATCGACAATCAGCTGCGCGGCCGTTCCGGCCGTCAGGGCGACCCCGGCCGGTCAAAGTTCTTCCTGTCGCTCGAAGACGACCTGATGCGCATCTTCGGCTCGGACCGTCTCGACAGCATGCTCCAGCGTCTCGGCCTGCAAGAGGGCGAGGCCATCATCCATCCCTGGATCAACAAGGCGCTCGAGAAGGCGCAGCAGAAGGTCGAGGCGCGCAACTTCGACATCCGCAAGAACCTCCTCAAGTTCGACAACGTCCAGAACGACCAGCGCAAGGTGATCTTCGATCAGCGCGTCGAGTTGATGAGGGACGAGAGCGTCGCCGAGACCATCGCCGACATGCGCCACGCCTTCATCGACGATCTCGTCGCCAAGCACGTGCCCGAGCACGCCTATGCCGAGCAGTGGGACGTCGCCGGGCTGAAGGATGAATTGAAACGTGTGCTCGATCTCGACCTGCCGGTCGACGAATGGGCCAAGGAAGAGGGCATCGCCGACGAGGAGCTGCTGACCCGCATCGAGACCAAAGCCGACGAGCACATGGCGGCCAAGGTCGCGCAATGGGGTCCTGACGTGATGCGTTACGTCGAGAAGACCATTCTCTTGCAGACGCTCGATCATCTCTGGCGCGAGCATCTGATCATGCTGGACCATCTGCGTCAGGTCATCGGCCTGCGCGGTTACGGCCAGCGCGATCCCTTGCAGGAGTACAAGACCGAGGCCTTCAACCTCTTCCAGGAGATGAGCGCGCATCTGCGCGAGGCCGTGACGGCGCAGCTGATGCGGGTCGAGATCGTCCCGCCGGAGCAGGAGGCTCCCATCCTACCGGCGATGGAGGCGCACAAGTTCGACCCGAACACCGGCGAAGACGAGATGGCCCTTGCCAGCGTCACGCTCGGCGCCCAGGCCACCGACGCCGCCCTTCGCGATCCCAAGAACCCGGCAAGCTGGGGCAAGGTCGGCCGCAACGAGGACTGCCCGTGCGGCTCGGGCAAGAAGTACAAGCACTGCCACGGCAAGTATGCGTAGGGCTTGAATGTATTTGTGAGGCGCGCCCGCGCCTCACTCTCCACTGTCGTCGCCCGGCTTGACCGGGCGACCCAGTACGCCGCAGCCCCTCGGCTCAATCACAGCTTTCTCTGGAATACTGGATCGCCCGCGGGCGCTGACGCTACGTTGTGACGCGCGGCTTCTCCACATTGTCGTCCCGGCGAACGCCGGGACCCATACCGCGTGATTCATCGATGATGCGCAGTCGGCGTATCGAGCGAAGAATCGAAACCAACACCGTCCGCCAAACTAAATCCTGTGGTTATGGGTCCCGGCCCTCGCCGGGACGACAGCTTTTGTTTGGCCGGTCGTGTCGCAACTCACTCCATCGTCGTCCTGGCGAAAGCCAGGACCCATTACCCCAGGGAGAAGTTGTTACGCGAAGCTCGTCACCACGGTCTTCGCCAAACTGCGCCCTGTGGTAATGGGTCCTGGATCGGCGCTTCGCTTGTCCAGGACGACGTGAGTTGAGAGATCGCGTCTGACAGCTCAATTCGAGCTGTCGATCAAGCTCTCCAAGAGCCGCTTCAATTCGCTGGTCGACTTGTCGCCGTAGCTCTCCAGGATGTGCTCCTCCTGGTCCACCGCGAGCGAATTGAGCTTCTTGCTCAGCACCTTGCCGCGGTCGGAGATGAACATCAGCACCTTGCGGCGGTCGTTGGGGTCCTGCACGCGGTAGACCAACGTGTCGGAGACCATGCGGTCGATCATCTTGGTCAATGTCGGATGGTTGAGCAGCACGGCATCGGCAAGCTCGCCCATCGAATGGCCGTTGCCATCCGACAGCACTTTCAAGATGCGCCATTGCTCGACCGGCACGCCCTCCTTGCTCAACCGCAGTTCGAGCTGCCGGTTGATTTCGCGGTTGGCTTGCGCGAGCAGGTAGGCGAGGTGTTCGGTGAGCGGGGAGTTTTCTTTCGACGGTTTTGCCACGGCTAAGACTTCGTCTTGACCCAAATGAGTGAATGTCTTGCAATCAATGCTGCATCTATATGCACTTCAATTGTTGAATATTCAATATTTTCAAAATAGGATGATTGCCCAACAAAAGGGCGGAAGCCGCGGCCGCCTGCTCAATGTGCTTTCAGGTCTGGTCCCAGACAGGAGTTGGTGTGCGCGCGACGGTAAACTTCCCGGCTCACGGCGGCCCGGCGTTGCCGCCGTCCTTGCTGTTCAGGAATCTGTCGTCGTCATCGGCGGCTGATGGTGTCTTGTCGCCCAGGGATCACGCCTTCTTCCGGCGGCGCGGCGCGAACAAGCTGCGGATCGGCGGCTTCATCTGCTGCACCGGCTCGCCCGGGGTCTGGGGCCCGTGTGCGACCAACAGTGCCAAGCTCGCCGTCGCCGAGATCAACAAGCGGGGCGGCATCCTCGGGCGCGAAATCGAGCTTTCCATTTACGACGCCGGCGGGCCGCTCGACGAGGTGTTGGACCGCGCCGAGCAGGCGATCGCATTCGACGAGGTCGATCTCATCGTCGGGCTGCACACCAGTGCGATCCGTGTCGGCTTGCGCGACGTCACCACGCGTCATCGCATCCCCTACATCTACACGCCGGTCTACGAGGGTGGCGAGCGCACGCCGGGCGTGATGGCGATCGGCGAGACGCCGCGCTGGCAGAGCCGGCCCTCGATCCACTGGCTCGCTGACGTCAAGAAGGCGTCGCGCTGGTACCTGATCGGCAGCGACTATGTCTGGCCCTGGCAGTCGCATCGCGCCGTGAAGAACTACATCAAGGAGACCGGCGGACAGGTCGTCGGTGAGGAGTTCGTCCCCCTCGGCGAGGATAATCACGAGCCGCATCTGGCGCGCATCCGCGCCACGAGGCCCGATGTCGTGCTGATCTCGCTGATCGGCACCGACAGCATCACCTTTAACCGTGCCTTCGGCGAATGCGGGCTCGCCGCGACGACGCTGCGGCTCGCAGGCGCGATGGACGAGACGGTGCTGCTCGGCATCGGCGCCGACAACAGCGAGAACATGTTCTGCGCCTCCGGCTATTTCCCCGGCATCGGCTCGCGGGCCAATGACGACTTCCAGAGCCGCTATCGCACGATGTTTGGACCGAATGCTCCGCCGATCGGCTCGCTCGGCCAGTCCACTTACGAAGGCCTGCGTTTCCTCGAAGCCGTCGCGAACAAGGCAGGTTCGCTGTCCATGGCTCCCATGCTCGCGGCGGGGCGCAACGTCGTTTATGGCGGCGCGCGTGGCCCGGTCACCGTTCGCAACGGTCACGCCCGCATGCAGATGTATCTCGCCGAGGCTGACGGTCTCGACTTCAAGCTGATCAAGCCGGTCTGAGCGAGATTGTCCATCGGCCGACGCGGATCTTCGAAATAATACTTGAAAAGGAAAATATTTCCGTCTGTAATATCGAGGTGAAGCCGGTTGGTTCCGCGCTGTGCAGGCGCGGTGCCCATGCGGCTTCCGTCCACGCCAGGGATCAAGAAGCCTTTGAGGAGAGCGCCGTGACAGTTGTCCTTCCCACGCCAGCCCAACTTCGCAGCGTCGCCGAGCAGTGCGGCCTTTCGCTGACCGACGACGACGTCGCCTCGTTCCGCGGCCTGATGCAGGGCTCGATCGAGGCCTACAATCTCGTGGCCACGATGCCGGACGAGGTGCCGGAGGTGAAATATCCCCGCACGCCGGGCTACCGGCCCTCGGCCGAAGAGAACCCGCGCAATGCCTGGTATCGCAAATCGACCGTGAAGGGCGCCGCCAGCGGCAAGCTCAAGGGCAAGACCGTCGCGCTGAAAGACAACATCATGCTGGCCGGCGTGCCCATGACCAACGGCTCGTCGACGCTGGAAGGCTATGTGCCCGATTTCGACGCCACCATCGTCACGCGCATGCTCGATGCCGGTGCCGAGATCGTCGGTAAAACCCATTGCGAGCATTTCTGTCTGTCCGGCGGCAGCCACACCGGCTCCTACGGGCCGGTGCACAATCCGCACAAGATGGGTTACTCGGCCGGCGGCTCGTCGTCGGGCTCGGGCGTCGTGGTCGCGCTCGGCGAGGTCGACATGGCGATCGGCGGCGATCAGGGCGGCTCGATCCGCATGCCGTCATCGTTCTGCGGCATCTACGGAATGAAGCCGACCTGGGGCCTCGTGCCCTATACCGGGATCATGCCGATCGAGATCTACGTCGACCATACCGGTCCGATGACCGCAACGGTCGCCGACAATGCGCTGCTGCTCGAAGTGCTCGCCGGCGACGACGGCTACGATCCGCGCATCAAGGCGCCGAAGGTCGAGGAATACACCAAGGCGCTCGGCCAGGGCGTCAAGGGCATGAAGATCGGCATCGTCAAGGAAGGCTTTGAGCAGCCGGGTGCAGAGGCCGCGGTGAACGAGAGCGTGCGCGCAGCGGCGAAACGCTTCCGGGATCTTGGAGCCAGCGTTGAGACGGTGTCGATCCCGATGCATCTCTTGGGCGGCGCGATCTGGACCCCGATCGGCACCGAAGGCCTGACCCAGACCATGATGTTCGGCGACGGCTACGGCCTCAGCCGCGGCGATCTCTATTCGACCTCGCTGATGGACTTTCATCGCGGCTGGCGCCGGCAGGCCGATTCGCTGTCCGAGACCACGAAATTGTTCATGATGCTCGGCACCTACATCAACAACAATTTCGGCCCACGCTTCTACGGCAAGGCGCTCAACATCTCGCGACGGCTGACCGCGGCCTATGACAAGGCGTTCGGGGATTACGATCTGCTGCTGATGCCGACCACGCCGATGAAGGCGACGCCACTGCCGGCCCCCAATGCCAGCCGCGAGGATTACGTTGCCCGCGCGCTCGAGATGATCTCCAACACCGCGCCGTTCGACATCACCCACCATCCCGCGATGTCGCTGCCCTGCGGCATGGTCGATGGCCTGCCGGTCGGCCTGATGCTGGTCGGCCGCATGTTCGAGGAAGCCACGATATATCGCGCCGCTCATGCCTTCGAGCAGATCGGCGACTGGAAGAAGATATGAGCGAGGCTTCGATGCAGGCGAACGGAGCGCCAGAGCGTTTTCGAGCGAAGTGGATACCAGTTCGTGTCAAGAAAACGCGTCAAAACAAGAATCCAGAGCCCCGTTCCGATTCCATCGGAACGGGAAAGGCTCTGGCGCATGGCTAACGCGTTCGTCGCGGCGTTCGAGATCCTGAGCTTTGGCGCGATCATCGTCCTGATCGTGCTGGGGCTCGGAATCATCGCCAGCATGATGGGTATCTTCAACTTCGCGCAGGGCGAGTTCGTCCTGCTCGGGGCCTACATCACCTATCTCGCCTATGCCAAGGGACTGCCGATCTGGGCCGGCATGGCTGCGGCGCCCTTCGTGGTCGGCGCGCTCGGCTTCGTGCTGGAGGCGCTGATCATCCGCCGCTTCTACGCCGCGCCCATCGTCGCCATGCTCGGCACCTATGCGCTCGGGCTCATCATCCGCGAATCCGTGCGCGGCCTGATCGGCGGCTTCTATCTCACCGTGCCCGAACCAATCGGCGGCTCGATCGACATCGGCGCCATGCACATCTCGGCCTGGCGTTTCACCATCATCGTCATCACGCTCTTGGTGATGGGCGGCTGCTATCTGCTGCTGTCGCGCACGAGCTTTGGCCTGCGCGTGAGGGCGACGCTGGAGAATCCGTCGTTGGCGCGCGCGTCGGGCATCTCCACGCCACTGATCTATGGCGCCACCTTTGCGTTTGGCGCAGCGCTGGCCGGTCTTGCCGGTGCGCTGATCGTGCCGGTGTTCAGCCTGTTTGCCGATCTCGGCCTGCGCTTCCTGATCCAGGGCTTTGTCGCGGTCATGGTCGGCGGCGTCGGCTCCTTCATCGGACCGGTCGCAGGCGCCGGCGTCATCGGCACGCTCAGCGCCGCGCTGCCCTGGGTGATGGCGCCCGTCGTCGCCGACGTGCTCGTCTTCGTGCTCGCCATTGTCTTCATCAAATTCCGCCCGCAGGGCCTCATCGCTGGAAAAGGGGTTTAGTCACATGTTCGATCGCACTCAGCTCTCACGGCGTCGCTTCCTCTCCAACTTTGCCTTTGCGTCCGGTGCGGTCGCAACCGGCGTCGGCAGCTGGGTGATCCCGGCGCCCTGGGCCAATGCGGCCGAAGCCCCGATCAAGGTCGGCATCGCCACCGACCTCACCGGCCCGATCGCCTATGCCGGCAATGCCGACGCCAACGTCGCCAAGATGGTGATCAAGGAGATCAACGCCGCCGGCGGCCTGCTCGGCCGCCCGCTCGAGCTCTATATCGAGGATACCGCCTCGAACGAATCCGTCGCGGTCGGCAACGTGCGAAAACTGATCCAGCGCGACAAGGTCGACATGGTACTGGGCGGCATCACCTCCTCGATGCGCAACGCGATCAAGGATCCGATCGTGGCGCGCGGCAAGACGCTCTACATCTATCCGCAGCTTTACGAGGGCAAGGAGTGCACGCCCTACCTGTTCTGCACCGGCCCGACGCCGGCGCAGCAATGCGACGAGTTCATCCCCTGGCTGATCAAGAACGGCGGCAAGAAATTCGCGCTGCCGAGCGCCAACTATGTCTGGCCGCACACGCTCAACATCTATGCCCGCAAGGTGATCGAGGCGAATGGCGGCGAGGTCGTGTTCGAGGAATATTACCCGCTCGACCAGATCGACTTCTCCGCGACCGTCAACCGCATCATCTCCAACAAGGTCGATGTCGTCTTCAACACCGTCATTCCGCCGGGCGTCGGACCGTTCTTCAAGCAGCTCTATGAAGCCGGCTTTCTCAAGAACGGCGGACGGCTCGCCTGCGTCTACTATGACGAGAACACGCTCAACATCAACCAGGCCGCCGAGATCGAGGGCCTCGCCAGCTGCCTCGACTATTTCAAGGTGCTGACCAAGGAGAACCCGTTCGACGCGAAGATCCAGGCGGCCTACGAGATGGATTTCCCGGGCAACTTCCTGTTCGCCGCCGGCAGCGCCGCCACCGGCACCTATCGCGGCCTCAAGCTGTGGGAAGCCGCGGTCAAGGAGGCCGGCAAGATCGACCGCGAGTCGGTAGCCGCCGCGCTCGACCACGCCAAGATCGCCGAAGGTCCCGGCGGACCTGCCGAGATGGTGCCAGGCAAGCGGCACTGCAAGATGAAGATGTACACCGCGGTCGCCAAGGGCGGAAACTACGAGATCGTCGCCCGCAGCAGCGGGCTCGTCGATCCCAAGGAATGCTGAGGCGGAATGCTGAAGCCGATGAGTGTGGTAAGAGAGGCCATCGCCGGCGACGAAGCGGACGACGCGATGGCTGAACGCGTGGCAGCGGGACGGGCCAGGGAACAAGTCAAGGCAGGACGAAAAGTCCTGCCGATCGTCGAAGGGGTCGTGCTCGTCGCGGCACTGCTCGCGCCGCTGGTGCTGCAGGACTATCTCACGGTATTCGCAACGCGCGTGATCATTCTCGCGCTGTTCGCACTGTCGTTCGACCTCGTCTGGGGCTACGCCGGGATCATGAGCTTCGGCCAGGCCCTGTTCTTCGGGTCGGCCGGCTATGGCGTCGCGCTGCTCGCGCGCGACCTCGACATCACCAACATCTTTCTGGTGCTGCCGGCGGGCACGTTGATCGGTCTCGCCTTCGCGCTGCTGCTCGGCGGCTTCCTGCTGCTAGGACGGCACCCCTCCAGCGTGATCTTCGTCTCGCTGGGCACGTTGACCGGCTCCTACGCCGCCGATCGCCTGGCGCGCGGCTGGTATTATCTCGGCGGCCAGAACGGCATCCCCTCGATCGCGCCGATGTCGCTTGGTTCATACGAATTCTCGGAAGGGCCGGCGTTCTACTATCTCGTGCTCGGCGTCCTCGTCGTGGTCTACCTGCTGTGCCGCGTCCTGGTGCGCTCGCAATTCGGCCTGGCGCTCGCAGGCCTGCGCGAGAACGAGCAGCGTATCGCCTTCTTCGGCTACAAGGCGCAGCATCTGAAGGCCATCATCTTCGCCATCGGCGGCGCTATCGCAGGCCTTGCCGGCAGCCTCTACGCGTTCCACGAAGGTTTCGTCTGGCCCAATATGGTCGGCGTCGTGGTCTCGACCCAGGTGGTGCTCTACGTGCTGTTCGGCGGCTCCGGCACGCTGATCGGCGCGGTCATCGGCACCGTCATCGTCGAGGGCGTCAGCTTCTGGCTGTCGGACAATTACCGCGACGTCTGGCCGATCATCCTGGGCTTGCTGCTGCTGCTCGTGATCCTATTCCGGCCGCTCGGCCTGATCAGTTTCGTGCTCGGCGAGCGCGAGCGGGTCGGCAGCTTTGGTGAAAAACCAAAGGAGAAGCGCAATGCCGCTTCTTGAGGCCGCCGGCATCAAAAAGGTCTTCGGCAAGCTCACCGCGCTCGATGGCGCGGCGCTCACCGTCGGCGAAAACGAGTTTCACGGATTGATCGGTCCGAACGGCTCCGGCAAGAGCACGCTGATGAAATGCATCGCCGGGGCCGAGTTGCCGACGCAGGGCAAGGTGAGCTTCGTCAACACCGACATCACTGCCTTCACCCCGACCGAGCGCGCCCGCGCCGGCATGAGCCTGAAGTTCCAGATCACGTCCGTGTTGCCGTCGCTGACGCTGTACGACAACATCCTGCTCGCGCTGCAGGCACAGTGCTCGCTGTTCGATCTCGTGCTCTCGCGCACGCGCAGGCGGCTGCACGACCAGGTCATGACCATGCTGAGGCAATTTCGCCTCGCCGACCGCGCCTTCGACGCGGCCGCCGCGCTGTCGCACGGCCAGCAGCAATGGCTGGAAATCGCGATGGCGCTGGCGGGCAAGCCGAAACTGCTGCTGCTGGACGAGCCGACCGGCGGCATGAGCCTGGAGGAGCGCCGCGTCACCGGCGAACTGCTCCAGCCGATCAAGCAGCATTGCTCGCTCGTCATCGTCGAACACGACCTCGATTTCATCCGCGACATCTGCGATCGCCTCACCGTGCTCGACCAGGGCAAGGTGTTGGCGTCGGGCACGGTGTCCGAAATCCAGGCCAACACATCCGTCCAGGAGATTTATCTGCGCCGTGCCTGAATTTTTGGACATCAAGCATCTCGACGCCGGTTATGGCCGCAGCCAGGTGCTGTTCGACGTCAGCCTCGGCATTCCCTGGCGCGGCGGCGTCGCCGTGCTCGGCCGCAACGGTGCTGGCAAGACCACGCTAATGAAGACCATCGTCGGCGAGCTGCCGGCCTGGAAGGGCGAGGTCGCCTTCGACGGCCGCGACATCAGCCGCCGCGCCACCCAGGAGCGCGTGCGCGCCGGCATCGGCTACGTGCCGCAGGAGCATTCGGTGTTCGCGCGCCTGTCGGTGCGCGACAATCTCGCGGTCGGCTCGCTCGCGAGGAAGGATAGCTCTGCGGTCGACCGGGTCCTGACCATCTTCCCAAAACTCGGCCAGCGCCTCGACCAGCCCGCCGGCACGCTCTCCGGCGGCGAGCGCAAGATGCTCGCCATCGGCCGCGCCATGCTGGGCGATCCAAAACTGCTGCTGCTCGACGAGCCGACCGAAGGCGTCTGGATCGGCGTGATCGAGGAGATCACCGAGCGCCTGATCGAACTCGCAAAGACCATCGCCGTGATCATCGTCGAGCAGCACCTCGACTTGGCGCTGCGCGTCGCCGACTACGCCTACGTGCTCGACCGCGGCAGGGTCGCGCTGCAAGGCGAGGCGGGTAAGGTGAGGGGCAATCCGGAGCTGATGCGGTATCTTGCGCCGTAGAGGTGAGAGCCGCGACTCTCGATTCGGTTTCAAACAACTATGATCTCGTGGCGCGTCCGCGCCGCCTCCGGATATTGCCTTACTCTCGGCCCTTCCGAAACGGAAGGCTGCGGGGAGGATCACTATACCGGAGGGCACCCGGAAGCCCAGTGCATGATGCGTAGGTAGACATCACGGGGGAGATACAAGCGTTGACGACCGCGACGAGGCCGAAGAATGCAATGGCTTTGGATTGGATAATCTTCCTAACTCCGAAGGATCAATTTAGCTTTGAGCAAAGGGTCCTCAGCGGCTGCCCTCTAGAGGCCCTCGTCGCTAAGGGTTACTAGCCGAATCCTTGCGACTCTTGTCGGGCGTCTCAATCCCCAACTTTGGACTGTCCTTTGCTTTCTCCATTTGACGGATTGATTGAAAAATCCAACCGGACTATCTCACTGGTTGAACACCCGGTCAGCTAGGGTATGTTGGAGGGGGGCATTGTGATCTTCCCCCGAAAAAGTGGACGGGTTTAAGCGGCTTTTAGCTCCATCTCGATCGGGGCGATATATCCGATCGCGGAATGGAGCCGGGTGCGGTTGTAGAAGCCCTCGATGAAGGCGAAGATAT
>Ga0209700_100333_pt1 | contig 84983 bp, 30 predicted proteins | sample SiratroredBW_FD_187528 | JGI IMG/M metagenome (GOLD analysis project Ga0209700, IMG submission 187528) | Root nodule microbial communities of legume samples collected from California, USA - Siratro red BW (SPAdes) (version 2) | ecosystem: Host-associated > Plants > Roots > Nodule | place: USA... | reverse complement strand
AAAAAGAAAAAAAAAAAAAAAAAAAAAAAACACTATAGGTTTGTGTTATTCTTGTACCTCAAAAGTACTTTTGCCAAAACATTCCTTTTTACTTCTTCCATTGAAATGCGTTGAAGTTCACATTAACAAGATTTCATCAGAAACAGCACACATAACCAATGAATTTTTTTATATACATACTAAATATAAACAACAATTAACATTTGTAAGTTATATATAGTGAATTATTTCGTTATTTATCATATTTCTTACTATTATTTGTGCCATAAGGATCAGAATAGAAAGTGATGAAGAAAATTAAATTATTGAAGAAATATTCCGTATTTTCAGTTTTTGAAAGAACTCGAACAAGTGTTCAGTAACATATTATTAGTGAGAATTTGTTACTTTTAGAAATTTATTATGATAATTCACGAAATAAATATTTTTTTCTAAAATAAAAGTAAGACATTACCTCGGGTTTCCTCTAGAAGAGAAAAATAGCTTCACAGATATTAATATGTCAATTACCAGCATTAAATTTTATTAACTTTTTATTACTTTTCCTAAAATGTCTTTTTCATAAAAGAAAAAAAAGCACATCATGATGGTGTAATAATATGTCAAACATCGGTGAAAGATAAGTATTTTAAAGAAAACAACATTAAACAAACTAAAAGTAATTAAAATGTATTTATATTTAAAAAAATGTATTATTTTCAATAACTGATATCTTAATATTCAAAATAATTAATTTAAAGTTGTAAATGTGTTTTATAATGTATTTTAAACTCATTTTAAAGGTTGATTGATAAACTTTAAATATCAATCTTGTTAAGTCAGGGTTGTTTAATAAAAATACCTGTAGAAAATTAACTTAATTTAACAAAATTCAATAAAACTAACGCTAATATTGTGTTAGTTTAGTTCAACTAGGAGTGAACTTGGTTTTTTTTTTTCAGATAAAATATTACATTTAAACTTTGTAAATAAAAAAAATATTAAAAAAGACTATTAAATATAATCAAACACATTTTGTACACAAATTAGTAACCAGCATGCATCACATATTTTGTTTATCATTTCTTGAATAACATTTGAATAAAAAAGTGGGTTAAGAATAACATTTGAATAATTTGTTTCATGTCATTTTCTTGGAGTGACGAAAGCAACAGCATAATTAAGATTCTGGACCAAGCAAATTCAACCTCCATTTTCTTGAACTAAGTGCTTCTGCAGAACACTGTATAAAATAAGGTTTTGTAATGTTGGAATCAAAGATTCAAAACCAGGTATAATATTTGTTTAACAATGCACTTAAGATATTAATCCCTTTTGGCCATTTCTCAACGTCTCTTTCTGTCTAGGGACAGTAAAATTAAATGCAGATTCAAGATATTAGAAAGATTCTTAGTAATTATAATTAGTAACGTTAATTAATTAAAGAAATAACGATAAACATGTTTATGTATTGTTTAACATTCAATCAGATTAATTGAGGAAAGGTCAATAAATTTTTGCATTTTAGTTTCACTATTTTTTTTGTGAAAAATTATAAATCATATCTTGTTTATCAAAATCAAATATACTTAAGATTTTATTTCAATAAATAACTTATTAAGTGAAATGTATTTTTTTAATCAAATTATTGATATGGGATATTTTTAAATATTTTTATTTTTTTAATAAATTTTCAAATCATTGTTTCATATCATCACTCTGCACGAGAATATTGACGATGATGTATGGATGAGGGCATAATCATTCTCTAACAAATGTGCATTACCGATATTACCCCTAAAATGACACTTTTCACTAACAACAACGAAGCACGTGGAACACCATAAGATGCAATGGGCGAACAATACTATAAAAAAACCCGTTTCGAATCAAACCCTAATCATTGCTGATATGAAATTTAAGATTCAAACAGTGCCTTCTGATTAGACTCCTCTTCATTCAACTTCACGCGCTTCTTCTTCGGCGAGTAGGTTCACGTCCTTAAATTATTTTTTTTTTCTTTTCTCATTTTCTCATATCTTCAAACTTTAATTACACTAAACCGTGAAGGGTTGAGTAAACTGCAATATTGCTTTTCAAAAATGCTATGATATGATTGTACTTATTACTCATTTCGAGATTAGTTTATGATTACTACAACCCAAATAATACTAAAACTGCGTATAATGTAAAAATTATAATCACGCATTATAAACAAAATCTGACATTTTATGCCAGACTAAAATACACAAACACAAATAATTTTTTAATTAAATAGGCTTCAGATATGTAAAAAAAAAAAATACACAATTAATGTCGAGAGAAAAAAAATCTTCAGAAAGACTTAACAGGTTAAAAATAAGAACAGGAAAAAGTCCATACGTTAATTTTTAATTATGTTTTCAGAAAAAAAAATTGGTGTTACAATATTTTAACTCTAGTGGGTTAGAAGCAGTTTTGTTAACTATTTATTTAATTAAGATGATGATTAACACGCGTAAGAAATATTTTAAGACTTTTTTAATAAAATAAAAAAAAAGTAGTATGAGAAGTTACTTTTATATATATATATATATATATATATATATATATATATATATATATATATATATATATATATATATATATATATAATACTGTGAACCTAATCTTACAGAAGAAAAAAAATATTAAATAAGATAATAACAAATATCTAATAAGAGAAATTCCCTTTATCATTTTTTATTTTGTTTCAGTTTATAAACACGTATGAATAGTTTAAACAAGTGTTTACATAAAAATCTCTTAAACCGAAAAAATATGCAAAACAAATTAGCTTCATAAGATTGGTTGAGTTTAATTATTAGTCTAAAAGTTTTAACATGTAATTGGGTTGGATTGCTGGTTGTCATATCTAACAGTAGTACAAAAAGTTTGGGAAAATTTTCCTTCTTAAAAAATATAGACAAAAAAAAACTAAAATATTCCTTCTTTCTCTGAAAGATCAAGGGCAACCCTTAAACCCCACTCAAATCTAAATTTAATGATATAGAAAATTCTCTGGGAATAAATTGCCAACTTGATGGGAATAGACAAAGGAGGGGAACATATATAGCAGTGTCATTGTCATTACCATTTCATGATGTTCTTCCCACTTGATCCACACTGATTAGCTGGCAATTTCAGTAGGAGCATTGGACCACTAACTATGATGTAAATAAAATTAGTCTCAAAAATTGGCTTCCAAATTTATTTATGACTCTTAATATTTTCCACTGTTCATTGCCTAACACATGAAATGCTATCAATAGCAAACTCATTTTTCAGTGGCACAGACTTTTCAACCATTACTAGTGATTGAAACTAGTCCTAGTCAGCAATGTAATAACTCCACATACAAAGACCCTACCTTTGTCTTTGGACTTTGAAAGCCACCATTAAGTTTTTCCCTCACCAAGCTTTCCTTTTATGGACCACTCCACTAACACAAACTAGTTTTAAGTTTTCTATTCATTCCTCTTTTACTGAGTGAAAACTGTTGGAACTACAATCCAAACCAGCAATTAGTTAGTATACATAATGTTCTTAAAAAAAAAAAGCCAAGCCAAATTCTTTACTAGATGTAAATCATTTGGTACAAGAGGAAGAGCATGATTGAAAAAAAAAACTCTTTAATTAAAAGAATGTACACAAGCAGAATTGAGAATTTCATCCCTGAATTTATAAGCTGTAAGCAGCACAAGAGGTAAAAACAAATTCTAGATATTTCTAACATCATTTAGTGTCCAATTGCCTCTCAAATTTTCCAACTATGACTGTCAAAAATTCCAGGATTCTTGAGTCTGGAAGAAATTCGATGATGGCCTTTGCATTCTAACACTGCTTATGCTGTTTCTTGCTGCCATCACATCATTGAGTGAGAGCCTTTTCTTGGGTTCAGGTCTTTGCTTTGGAGCACTGTGAGACCTTAGTTTTGCCTTGAATGATTGAGTATTGGCCATGTAGTTGGGGAAATTGGAGCAAGGTCTGAAGAAGGTGTCTCCACAAACACTCTTGGCTGGTGTAGCTGGAGCATTTGGACGAGCATAGTTTGTGAAACGTGGTGTGCTATGAGCAGTGGAGAATCTACACTCATCAACATTGAGGTACCAATCAAAATCTTGAACGTGTCTGCAATCAGGAACTGAAATTCGACCAGGGACATGACAAGGAAGAGGTGAAGACATTGAGATGTCTTCTCCACACTCGGACATTGTAGAGGTGAAGCGCCTAGACCTTGATCGAGTCTTGTATGTGTCAATTTCAACAATCTTGGGACTCTCATCAAAACCATTCAAGGACGTTTCATAGGATGTAGGGAGCCTTTTACTGTGGAATTCACTCCTTGTTTCATCAAATCGTTCCTAAAAGTACAAAAGGACAAGCAAATAAGACATTGTTTGTTGATTGAAGTAGTTGGTATTCATTCAGGAATACAAAACAAAACCAGTTTTTACCACAGATTTTCTTGCAAGAACTTCAGGTAGAAATCTGCTTTCTTTGCTCAAGGAACGACGAGCTCGCTGTGATCTGACAGCAGTTTGAGCTCTTATTAGAGCTTGCATACTGTGAAGAGTTGCAGCAGCCCTCTTTCTAACCAAGTACCCTCTAACAAGAGCCTGTATCTTCACCAATCCTTTCAGTGCTCTAAGAGCCTTCCGTGCCTGAAAGTAACAAAATTATTAGCCATGCTCAAATTTGTCAAACATTCAAACTTATCAGATATTGAATATGGTTTAAAAAGGGTTTAAATAACAAGATAAGTCAACAAGAGTGTGGAGAATGGAATATAAAGGGAGAGGCACTGTTTCATTAAGAATCTAAAATAATATTTGAGAGGAGACAAAGGAGTAGGAATCAAGCAAAGAACTTCACTTGCACCAACCAAATATATTTGTCCAAGACAGAACCACATCAATCACAAATTAATGCAAGCATTTTCAAAAACAAAGGAAGCAGACATACTTACATACATCCATACCCAAATGACCAACACCAATTTGATTTGAACCATAAAAAAAGAGAAGACACATACCAAGTAGCCTCTAAAAAAAGTTTGGATCTTCACAGCAGCCCACTTCTCCCTGCTTCCACTGAACAATGCACCTCTACCCTGGCTTGTCAGCCTCACAACCGCCACGGCAGCCTGGGCGGCAGCCACGGCAGCATCGGCGGCGGCAGCAGTGGCGGCGGCAACAGCAATTGCATGTTTATTCTGGTCATTCTCTGTATCATCATAGTAGGATCTGAGCCAGGTGCTATCTGTGGCAGGAACTGAAGATGGCACATCCTTCCCTGGCTTAGCAAAACTCCACCTTTTCTTCTCCTTCTTGTCAGGAGCCAGTGAGCCTGAATTGTCGTTGTGGTCCTTCTCCTTCTTCATCCCCAACAAACCCTTGAACCACCTGGTAGCTTTTCCCATAATAAGTTTACAACTTTTGAGTCACGATCTGGAATATGAGAAACGGTGCCAAAGGGTAAGTGAAAGTTTGCCTCTTGTGGTTAAAGATAAGAGGCGTTTGCGGGCAAGTGAACAAATGTAGCAACCAAGTGAAGCCAGATGTTGTTTCAATACACAAGGGACCGGTGAAAAAACAAAAAACTGAAAATTCTCGGTTTTAAAAATGGAGGGACAAAGAAAGTGGTGGTGGAGTTTAGTGCAAAAGAGAGAGTGTAAAGTGTAAAGAATCTAACAGAAGAGATGTGATGAGAGCAGAGTGTTGTATATGTATGGATGAAAAGATTAATAAAGTGGGGTTAAAAAAACGCATCAAACACAAACCTTAAAATTAAAGTGAGTGAGTGGAAAAAACGGATAAAGATGGAACGTTTTTTGAAAATAAACCTCTGACAGCACCTCGTGAAGAACTGCATTAGAGGACAAAAAGCGGTCACAGAAAGTTAGCAGAGGCTAAAATGAAAAAACATTAAAATAGTTTGTGAAAACTTAAAAATCTCACCTTGAGTAAAGAGACAAGAATTACAGACAAAGCACAATGGTGAAATCCTATGAAAAAGTGACAATAATCATAGGGAAAAGCCTCCAAGCCCCAAGACAACACCTTCTTATCTGATCTTGAATTCAAAAAAGAGAAAGACCGCCGAATTCCCTTTCCTTCAAAAATAAACTGCAATATTATTATCTCTCTCTAACTTTCTGGAGCAACGTGTAGTACATATGAAAGATACCCACTGACAACAATCCCGTGAGCTTGGTTCAAAGGGGGCATTGAGTCCCTCTCCCACCCTTTCACTATCCTGCTTGCTTTATTTGAGAGAAAAAACTGGACTGTGAGTTAAGTTCTGCAACCGAATAACACCACTTTTAAAGGCTAAAAATAAAAACTTGCTACCATTGATGGTACGTTGTGCCGTGTACCATTCATTAATGGCTTTACCAACTAAAGGGTTGCTCTATATATCATCTTTTCGGTCCTTTTAATACCCCATTTTGCCCTCAAACACTTTCTCCCTCACTTTCATCATTCCATTGCTTACCCTCTCTGCCACACCTTCTCCAAGCCCAGACCCTCCTAAAGATTCTGCCTTTCCAAACCCCTCAATCCACAAACCAAATCAATTCGTTCAATGCTGTTAGTTGTTACTCCTTCAACTCTCTTTCTCCCTCTGGGGTGCACCCTAACAACAAACACTATCTTGATCTGATTTGGATAATTAATTATAATTATCTGGTAAAGATTCAAATTTTGAATTTAAATGTTTTTTAATCAGTCCTTTTTTTAATTAACAATGCCCTGTGGGATTGAGGGTGAATTCTAAAAAGACAATAAAACTCTAACCATTGAGTGGGTTTTATTAAGGTGACAGAACAGTGTGAGATAAGAAACATTTTCTCCGTATATTTTGGCAGACAGACGGAATCCTAATAAATTGAATTCAATGTGCCCTTCTGTGTTTATCAGGTTGCACCACCAAATTGAAATGCATCTAATTATCATTACTTGTAATTTGTCACAGATTCCTCCATTTCGTAACAGTTTTTGCAAAATGTTATGTTACATTGATTGGATGAATTAACTCTAGTTGAATTCATGCCCAAAGAGACGCATTCAAACAAATCATTTCATTTCATATGATTATAACTTACAAATGAAACAACTCTTCCTAGGAAAAACTAATGAGTTTCTTTATTTTCAAAAAAAATTACACCACACGCGCACTATTATAATGTTACATAACCTTACTTGTTATGATGCAAGTTTTTGACATTAATAGATACCATTAAGTAGGAGTTCATAGACAGTGCAACATTAAAGTAACAGCTAAAGCTGAATTCTAAGCAAATTTCAATCAACTGCAACACATAGTGGTCCTACTTGCATTGGGATTTTTGTGTATATCCTACCCTTTTGACTTAGACTTGTTGTGAATACATCATAACTAGATAAAAAAAATTTGGAAAAGGAAAAAGGTTTGAAATATAGTTTGACTGTGAAATGCATGGAGTGTACCATGTAGTGTGTACTGTAGAAAATGGTCCAGAATCATTGCAATGAGCAGTGGAGTGTGGTATGTGTACGCATAACTTACTGGGATTCAGTGAAGGGTAGGGACCAACCCAGAGACTTCCATATCTAACCAGAGAGAGGGTAGGTACTGTTGGACCACCATGCATTTCCTTTATAGCATTTGCCTTAGGTAACATTTTCCTTCTCGCCACCTCAACTGCTTCTTTGACTATGCTCCTTTTGTCATGGGCTATAATCACCTTCTTTCATCATCTCAGCCCAAATACACCTATCCCAAGCCCAATTTCTTTCACAGTGCCACCTACTCTCATCTTATTCAAATCAACTTTTTTTCCTTTACATTTCACTAAATCTAACACTAATTTCTTTTATACTCAGCATAGCACTGGTTAGATAAAGTCTATTAATAGTTTATAAGTGGATATAAATTTCATTTTACAAGCTAGTTTTGTAAAATTGAATTAGACTTAAAGTCTACTTTTAATATGATATCATAATCTATCATAACAAGATTGTTGGACCTATTAAGTCATTCATTATCAGATCACCCTTACTTAAACTAAGGCTCATGATATAAACCTCACCTTAGAAGCCGACCCTGTCCTTTATACACACCGCCCGTCGCTCATACCGATTGAATAGGTCCGGTAAAGTGTTCGAATTGCGGCGACATGGGCGGTTCGTTGTCCGCGACGTGGTGAGAAGTCCACTGAACCTTATCATTTAGAGGAAGGAAAAGTCGTAACAAGGTTTTCGTAAGTGAACCTGCGGAAGGATCATTATCGATACCTCAAACAACCAGTTCGACCCGTCATTGTAAAATTGAATTAATCTTAAAGTCTATTTCTATTAAATCTTTTTGAAAATACAAATAGTCAAAAGTATTTTATGCTTAATAAGTCTATTTGATCCGTTTTTGTAATACTGTAATGTTATGGAAATACAATAAAATAACTATCGATATGAACTAACTAACTATATGACCAATATAGAAGTAGGTCATTAATTCTCATCAATCCTAACATAAAAGGTGATGAAGTAACAGTGGAACCATTGATGAAAGTTGGGCACCACTGAGAAGAAAAGGACTGCATTACGGCAATGGTTGAGAGAAACAGAAGTGATCCAGCAATAAGAAGAGATTATGATTCACTAAATTTAATATGTTAGATGCAACAACTATCATAGAATTAGAATTATATATATAGCCTTTTTAGTATGGGGTCGCATTAGGGTGGCTATTTCCATCCTCTACTTCTAAATTTGCTTTCAAGTATTCTGGTTTCTGGTCCCTAAAATATTTTTTCATTGTTTTTTTTCTCTTAAAAACTGAAATTATTTTTTATATGTTGTAACATAGTAAGTCAAAGTTTCCCGTACCTGAAAATTATTTTCTATACCTTTTCAAAATTTATTTAACTGTTTTTGATATATAATATTCATTTTTGTGACGGACTAATTTTATTATTTCCACAAAATTCTGTAGTGATTACATAATTGTTGCACAGAAATAATTAATCAAGGTAAGATAACAATAACAATCAAAGATATGGATGTTTATTCAAATTTAAAATAGTGATTTTAGATTAGCGAGTTAAGTATTATCTAACATCCACCATATATTATATTTATAATATTTTTTAATGTTGGTATGATTAATTTAAATATTGGGAAACTAATTTGAATAGTAAGGTATCGTAAAAACAAGTTTTCAATTTTTAAAGATTGAGTTGTTCCTCAAATTCTAAATATTTTTATAACAAAATTGTTATTTTCATCAATTTTTTTACAAAGATAATATTCTATGACTTACACACTCGTTACAAACATAACATATATAATTCATGACTGATGAATACATAATCTAAAATCTATTGCTTGAAACTTAAATTTTAATTTTAAGGCATTAGGTTTTTGGAGGTTGTTTATTTTTGTATACACTATTTTTTTTTAGTTTTATAAACTATTGTTTACTCTCTGATGAGACTCTGGAGTTTGCAGTATTTAGGATAAGAGTATTTACATATTTGTTGTTTGTATTAGTTATATGTCGTATTTTCTTTTCTTGAATATAAATTTTTGGTTCTATTTGTCAATTATTTGTGTTGTATTTAAGTAGGATTTTGTATAAAAGTTGAGCTACTCCTTAAGTAATCCATTTATTATATTTTATTTATTATTGGTTGTTAAAAAAAACTATCCATCATATTTAAGATGATAAAATCTTAATTGTTTACAAGATAAAAAAAATATATAAAAAGAAATTAACACAACTTGGTCACGAGTATCAATCAATTATGATTTTTTATTTTCTAATTAGAAGAAGTTGAGATTTTCAACTTATGATTTATCTTGTTTAATGCACAACAAATGAGTTAAAGTGGATTAGATGGGTCAACTTGTAACTTTTTCACAATTATTATTAAAATTTCATTTTTTAATTATCTGTCTAAAAATCAAATATTATTAAATTTTATGAAATATAAAATTTTCAATAAATATTGATTATTGTATATTAGTTTACTATGTTAGTTTTTAGACTGACACAAATTGATTACTCATTTTGACACCTACTGAAACCAAACTTTGAGGAAAAACATATTTAATCGTATTAGTTGTAGTCTAAGAAAGTCGAGTGTTTATATGTTTCTAGAAAGGAATATGAATAATGATATAATACTTTCTTTTTTATCATCAAAGAACATCCAGTTGGGTATGACATTAATACAATGTTTTGATTATTATAATTGAAACAGTAAGTTACACAAACACATCACATTAATTGTTCAGACTAAAATTAATACTGCGTGAATTAATATCAATTATATTTATTTTCATCATATAAATAAAATAATATCACATTAGAAACATATATATGTGCCTGCATATGTGTAGTGGGATAAGTATCCGTATGAGGTATTTTTGGACGGAGATAGATACTTACACAAGGTATGTACATTCTTTACTCAAATTAGTTGTATCTTTTTGTGATAATAAGAGTAATAAATATCAACTCGAATATTATATTTATTTATATTTATCTCGAAATTTTAATTTTTTACATATCTATATAACATCTCTACTGTAAGATACAAATTAAGGTATAAAAATATATGCATTTAAAATTTGAATTTATGGAAATATTGATTAATAAGGGTCAATTATTTGAAAAATATTGCATAATTTTCTTGAAAATAAAAATATTGCATCAATCCTTATTCTTACTGAAACACATTAAGGTAGTTCTTGCTGATTCACACGAGATTCCACGTGTCTCATATTATTTCGGCTACTAAGATGTTTCAGGAACAATTCAAAAAGTTGACCTAAAATTAGTAAGGTAGTTTTTTTTTTTTTTCGCAAAACTAAGATTTTGCCAGATTCGCACTGGTTAATGACCGGATTTTTTCTAAAAGTTGTGGAGATAGTATATTTTTTATTTAACATAGAAGATAATTATAACTTTTAAAGCTCAAAATCAAATTGTGATCTATTTCTAAATTAAAGATTAAATATGTGAACATATAAGTCTTGTTTAATTAAAAAAAATATAGAAAATAAATTAAATTTCAGATTAACTCGTACATAACTTTGATAGAATCTTTTTATGTAATTTTGTAAAGTTTAAGAACATTAATTTTCTATAATTTATATATTTTTATTTATTTATGTTAATATTTATGAACTAACATGTCAGATATTATTGGGTCAGATCAGGACTCTTAACAGCCCATTTCTTCATAGTTACCTTTTTTTTTAAATTACTTACCAAGTCTCTCAAGGTCATTGATGAAGTTGAATGTGGATGGATTTTTTAAATATTTCAATTTTAGTCGTATGAGAGAAAAATTAAAATATTTTTTAAAAAATATATTAAAGGTAAAGGAGAACACAAAACGTGAAATTGCAAGGTTTGTGAAGGTGAAAGGTTGCAACTATTAAAGACTAATAAAGACAATACTACTAGCACTACTATTACAGACAACACTATTATTAAAGACTATTAAAGACAATATTAGAATAACCTTCATAATAATTTAAAATGATATAAATTTTTTAATGAACTGTGGAGTGTATAATTCACAGGTCTAAAATAAAATGATATAAAAATAGAATGACTTATAGATTATCTAATTAGTAATTTATTTTTAAAATAAAAATAATTTGCGAATTGTATAATCTATAATTTTTTTGTTTTGTCAAATAAATTATGAATTATTTAAATTTTAAAAATAAATTATAACTTGATAATCCATAAATCATTTAATTTTTAAAATAAATTATGAATTATATAATCCAGAATATATATTTAGAGTAAAAAGAAACAAGAGGTGTAGAAGTGACACTAAGAGATCAAACAGCTAAAAGAGTTCCTAATGTGGGAAGAGCACCAGACCTACCATGTGCAAAAATGGGAAAGTTTAAAGATGCAGGAATTTAATGAATAAGATAAAGAGTATGATTAGTTTAATGTATATTTTTAAAAGATAATTAACTTTATTTGTAAGGTAATTAGAATATTTTTTTATTTAATAAAAATATGATTATAATTATGGTAACTAAAGGTAATTAGAATATATATATATATATATTAAATTTTTATCATAAATTTTAAACTATTATTCAAGATGAAGTTCTGATAAGTCAAAGCTGAGTTTAGAGTCTCTATTTGTATATATACCACAAATTACTTTAATATTAAGTTTCCTAATTGACTTAATTTTATTATAACACATATTTTAATAATTAATTACTGATATTTTAATAATAAAAAGTATAAAGATAACTAAAATATTTAACTTTCTAGAATTATTATTTACCAAAATTTAAAAAATGTAAACTTAAACAACAATTGTGGTGATTCAGGTTATTATAGATTATAATAAGTATATCTTAGGATTAAATCAATATCCAATTTTATCTTAATAAAAAAATTATTTTTAATCAATTATTTTTTAATTTAAAATTTTATTATTTTATTATTTTAAAAATATATAAAAATATATTTTATTTTACATTTTTTTATCCTCTTCATCATTTTAGAAATATAATTTATCTCCATTATGAAAAAACACATAGCACCTCATTCTTCATTCTTAAATTCTATCATCACACATTTCTCATTCTTAAATTCTATCATCACACATTCTTCGTTCTCAAAACCCATCATCATACATTCTTCATCCTTAAAACCACCATCACACATTCTTCATTTTCAAAATCCATAATCACACATCCTTCGTTATAAAAAACAATTTACTCACTTTCCATTCTTCAGACACAAAACTCCCAGTTAAAATTGATAATTCTCTATCCCAGTAAAACTAAATTATAAATCTCTAAAACATGTTATTTTGTTTTCCTTTATTTTCATGACTTCATTTTCATTACACAAGCATTCAAGATAGCAGGGCCTATTGTTCTCATCCTAATACATTTACCCGTGGCCATTCAACATCTCTTTCCCACCCGAATCCATGACGGTTCAACCGAACCCAGATCCATTTTAAACATCTTTTCCAATCTCACCCAAACTAAGTCTCACTATTGGCTTGCATCATGTTCCCCAAATTTTATTTGAAGAATTTGATATTTTTGATTAACAAAATATATTATTTATTTTAGATAATGAAATAAATTAAAACTAATATTTCAAAAAAATTATCAAATTTTAAAATTTAAAAAAAATAATATACAATTTTTAAAATTAAAAAATATTCATACTAATAAATTTTTTTTAAAATTTCCTTCAGCTACTATTTCCTATACAAGTTGTATGAGTTCCTTTTTTATTATCTCCTCTCAGCATCACTTAGTGCTAAATATACTATAAAGTAAACCTGCCACGCATCTCGGCATCACTTCGTGTTAAATATACTAGAAAGCAAACTTGCCACGCATCTCACTATATTCTTTAACACTCTTATCATCCCATATCCTTCTATATTCAACCTATCAGAATTAGGTTAACAAGAATCCCAAAACATAGTAGAAGACGAAATATGCTTCTTATTTGTAGTCTACTTAGCAAAAAGTCATGTTTGTAGTCTACTTAGCAAAAAGTCATGATGTAAAAGAGACAAGGAAAAAGGAATTAAAAAAACTGGAAAAAGCAATATTAGATGTTGCAGAAAGAAAAGACCTTGTATGGTTATGAAAAAAATTATAGAAAAATAAAAGTAAACATTATCAAAGGAAGACATTGCATAGCAAGTTAGAAATTTGGTATAATCAGAGGATGATTTTATTGTTAAAAAAAAAATAGCCTTAGTTTTTTATTATATGAATGGTTACTTGTTTAGTTTATTTTTGTGATAAAAAAATACTTTCACAAAACTAATCATTTTTAACCATTTTCAAGAATAATTAAAAACCTGAAAAAATAAAAAATAATAATTTTCATAACAATTATTATTATTATTATTATTATTATTATTATTATTATTATTATTATTATTATTATTTAATTCTACTTTGAATTGCATTTTTAAAATTTACGTCTTTATTTATAATGATTATTATTTACAATTATTTTAAGACTTCATAAAATGTAATTATTTTTATACAGATTAAAAAACTTAATAACAATATACATAATAACAATTATTTATCTATAAAAATATTTTTTATATGTGTTATTAATTTTTTATACGTTTCTAATTATTAATGTTACGTGCTATTTTTTAAAAGACCATTTTATGCAGAAAATATTATAAGCAAAAACTGCAATAACAATTAATTAAAATTATTCTTCAATATCTAAATTTCTAAAACTTAAGATAATTATAATGTCTTATAAATTTTTATTATAAAATAATTGATATCGTTGTTTTGTAAATAAAAATATAAAATTAGAATGCCACATCATAAATTTAATAAGATGTATTTAAGTTATATGTTTGAATAAGAAGTCACTTTTGAGTTGAATTTTAAAATTCAAAATAATAATTAGATGGCAAATCATACTTAAAATGATACTTTTATATCATAAAGTGGTATATTGAGTTTTGTCTAGTGAAATTGAGTTGGAATAGTTTAAACATAATTTTGTGTAATAGATCATGTATTTATATATTTAAACTTGTTAAAAATGTATGAAATAACAAAAATTATTTTGAAGTTGGTTATAAAATATTATGCAAAAATTAAAAGTTTTATACAATTTGCAAAGTCTTTGTAAATTCAGTAACTAGATTCAAATTCGTCAAACCAATCTAGATCCATGATTAAAAGACAATTATGATTTGATTTGCTATAGAGAATTTTTTCTATTTCGTAAAGATACGTGCAATTGAAAATATTAAAAAATATTTGTGGATATATATAATAATTATGATTTAAATTATCTATGGCACGATGTTATATTAATTTAAGTTAAATTATTATGAATGATGACTATGGTACCAAATTAGTTGAGATCGCAAAATTAATATAATATATTAAAACTTGTAGTATTATATGTATTGAGCATATATATATATATATACCTATGTTAACGTTGGGTATGTTAATTTCAATAAGAATTTAATATACTATACACATTTAATATAATACATAAATTCATATGATAAAGAGTATGATTGGTTTAATGTATATTTTTAAAGGATAATTAACTTTATTTTTAAGGTAATTAGAATATTTTTTTATTTAATAAAAAATATGATTATAATTATGGTAACTAAAGGTAATTAGAATATATATATATATATATATATATATATATATATATATATATATATATATATTAAATTTTGATGAAATTGATTATTAAATTTTTATCATAAATTTTAAACTATTATTCAAGATAAAGTTATGATAAGTCAAAGGGAGTTTAGAGTCTCTATTTGTATATATACCACAAATTACTTTAATATTAAGTTTCCTAATTGACTTAGTTTTATTATAACACATATTTTAATAATTAATTACTGATATTTCAATAATAAAAAATATAAAGATAACTAAAATATTTAACTTTCTAGAATTATTATTTCTCAAAATTTTAAAAATGTAAACGTAAACAACAATTATGGTGATTCAGTTGATTATAGATTATAATAAGTATATCTTAGGATTAAATCAATATCCAATTTTATCTTAATAAAAAAAATATTTTTAATCAATTATTTTCTAATTTAAAATTTTATTATTTTTTTATTTTAAAAATATATAAAAATATATATTTTTTACATTTTTTTATCCTCTTCATCATTTTAGAAATATAATTTATCTCCTTTATGAAAAAAACACATAACACCTCATTCTTCTTTCTTAAATTCTATCATCACACATTCTTCATTCTTAAAACCCATCATCATACATTCTTCATCCTTAAAACCACCATCACACATTCTTCATTTTCAAAATCCATAATCACACATCCTTCATTATAAAAAACAATTTACTCACTTTCCATTCTTCAAACACAAAACTCCCAGTTAAAACTGATAATTCTCTACCCCAGTAAAACTGAATTATAAATCTCTAAAAAATGTTATTTTGTTTTCCTTTATTTTCATTGCTTCATTTTCATCGCACAAGCATTCAACATACCGGGCCTATTGTTCTCATCCTAATACATTTATCCGTGGCCATTCAACATCTCTTTCTCACCCGAACCCCTGCCGGTTCAACCGACCCCAGACCTATTTTAAACATTTTTTCCAATCTCACCCAAATTAAGTCTCAGTATTGGCTTGCATCATGTTCCTCAAATTTTATTTAAAAAATTTGCTATTTTTGATTAAAAAAATATATTATTTATTTTAGATAATGAAATAAATTAAAACTAATATTTCAAAAAAAATATCAAATTTTAAAAAATATCAAACTCTTAAATATCAAAATTTTTAATATCAAATTTTAAAATAAAAAAAAAATAATATACAATTTTTAAAATTAAAAAATATTCATACTAATCAATTTCTTTTATAATTTCCTTCAACTACCAGTTCATATACAAGTTGTATGAGTTTCTTTTTTATTATCTTCCTCTCAGCATCACTTCGTGCTAAATATACTACAAATTAAACCTGCCACGAATTTGACCATAGTCTTTAACACTCTTACTATCCCATACTCTTCTATATTCAGCCTGTCAAAATTAGGTTAACAAGAATCCCAAAACAACATTAAAAGACGAAATATGCTTAGTATTTATAGTTTACTTAGCAAAAAGTAATGTTTATAGTCTATTTAGGAAAGAGTAATGTTTGTTGTCTACCTAGCAAAAAGTCATGATGTAACAGAGACAAGGAAGAAGGAATTAAAAAAACTGGAAAAAGCAATATTAGATGTTACAGAAAGAAGAAATAGAAGAACAACTCAAACAACAACTGAAAAAAAATCTTGTATGGGTTATGAAAAAAATTCTAGAAAAATAAAAGTAAACAGTACTAAAGGAAGACATTGTATAGCAAGTTAGAAATTTGGTATAATCAGAGAATGATTTTATTGCTAAAATAAAAATAGACTTAGTTTTTCATTATATGAATGGTTACTATTGTTTAGTTTATTTTTGTGATAAAAAAGATACTTTTCACAAAACTAATATTTTTAACCATTTTCAAGAATAATTAAAAACCTAAAAAAATAAAAAATAATAATTTTCATAACAATTATTATTATTATTATTATTATTATTATTATTATTATTATTATTATTATTATTATTTAATTCTACCTTGAGTTGCATTTTTCAAAGTTACGCTCTTTATTTATAATGATTATTATTTACAATTATTTTAAGACTTCATAAAATGTAATTATTTTTATACAAATTAAAAACCTTAATAACAATATAAATAATAACAATTATTTATCTATAAAAATATTTTTTATATGTGTTATTAATTTTTTATACGTTTCTAATTATTAATGTTACGTGCTATTTTTTAAAAGACCATTTTATGCACTCAAGAAAATATCGTAAACAAAAACTGCAATAACAATTAATTAAAGATATTATTATTCAATATCTAAATTTCTAAAACTTAAGATAATTATAATGTCTTATAAATTTTTATTATAAAGTTGGAATAGTTTAAACATAATTTTGTGTAATAGATCATGTATTTATATATTTAAACTTGTTAAAAATGTATGAAATAACAAAAATTATTTTGAAGTTGGTTATAAAATATTATGCAAAAATTAAAAGTTTTATACAATTTGCAAAGTCTTTGTAAATTCAGTAAGTAGATTCAAATTCGTCAAACCAATCTAGATCCATGATTAAAAGACAATTATGATTTGATTTGCTATAGAGAATTTTTTCTATTTCGTAAAGATACATGCAATTGAAAATATTAAAAAATATTTGTGGATATATATTATAATTATGATTTAAATTATATATGGCACGATGTTATATTGATTTAAGTAAAATTATTATGAATGATGACTATGGTACCAAATTAGTTGAGATCGCAAAATTAATATAATATATTAAAACTTGTAGTATTATATGTATTGAGCATATATACCTATGTTAACATTGGGTATGTTAATTTCAAAATAAGAATTTAATATACTATACACATTTAATATAATACATAAATTCATATGTTAATATAAGGTAATGAACAAATTAAAGTTTTCAATTAGATGTTGAATGTTTGATTTATAATTTAAGATGTTAAGATTATTATATAAATTACTGTTAGCTTTAACTTTTATTTATTATTTATAGAAAATATTGTTGTTAATTAGATCAAAGATAATGTTATACAAAAGATTATTTTTAGTACCTTTAAGATGAATGTATAAATGCTATATTTTTTTAAATATATTTTTTAGTTTTATAAACTCTTTATTTGATATTAATACATATCATGATAAAGTTTTACTTAAAAGTTTCCGTTTAACTGATAGGGTTAAATTGATTTGTTTTAAGAATATTTTTTTAATTAAAAATATTGATTAAATTTATAATACATTGATGATGTTTTTTATTTTAACTTTTTAAATGGAATAAAAAAATACACGGTCCACGGTCTAATTTTAAACTGTTTTTTTGGTTTAAATAAATTATAATAGAACACTGAATGAAACACAATATCAGATGTATATTTTAATTTAGTTTTATTTAAAATCTAAGTGTTGTTGTATTGTAGATAATATCTATACTTATTACAAACAAAATATAAATTTGTTTCCTTTACTAAATCCACACTTCTTATATAAAGATGATACAACTTTTTCATCTTCATTTACTGTTATTTTCCAATAAAATAATTTTACCCTTTATTAAATTAAAATATTTTAATTATTTATAGTTTGTATAATACAACTTTTGGTAATTCTTGATGTTATTTTTTAATGAAATAATTTTATCTTTTATTAAATTAAAAGAAATTTATTATGATAAAATAAATAATCTCACCATTTCTATTTTAAAATAATTATAATTTCTCAACTAAAAAATAGCGGTTTAATCCTCATTCTCTTATTTATAGTTTTTTTGTATAAGCTTATGCATTTACGTTAGCAATATTAATATAAATTAACATAAGAAAATGTTAAAACTTACAAATTTTATTCATATTTAAATATAGAAATACTATAATATTAATATTTTATTAACATTTATTTCCATTTTTACTTATTTAAATAATTTATCTGCCTTAAATATTAAAAAATTAATGAATATTCAATTTATATACATGAATACTTTTTATGATAGGCACACTTTTTAATTATTGTCAAATTAAAAAAATAAAATAAACGAATGGGATCATTATTTAAAATTAATTTAGATTTATATTGATCTGAAATGTTATGATGACATTGAAATCATTATTTTTTATGGAAAACATTCTAGAATAACAAATTAAAAAAATTAAAGTTTAAAATAAGTATTAATATTTATTACTAGGATAGTATTTGTGTTACATATGCGTGTGTGTGTAAATGTAGTATTTATATGCATTTAAAAACAAAAATATATAATAAATATTATCATTAAATTACTAGTTATACAAATTTTCATTATAATTAATATTGATATTCACTCATGAATTACATATTAATATATGTAAGAAATTATATAATACATAGAATTTTACTATTTATAGTTAAATTATTATCATTAATATTGCTTATGTATGGATAAATAATTTTTTCCTAAAATTAAAGTTATTCTTATAAAAACACATTAACTAAATAAATAAATCAGTAAATATAATTTTTAACAATAATAAACTATTGATAATATATTATTAACTAATATTTGAACAAAAAAATTATATGAAAAAATTAGTTAATGTGAAAAACTTTTAGTAGATTTTGCTTTTTTTTCTTTTTTTGAACATTTTAAAACAATTTTCATCCATGTTTTTTATATTTTTTCTTTAATTTTCTATTTATCATTTTGTTTAGATAATATCTTACCTCATATACGATCAAAAAGGAAACTTTTTATTTAATTGGAATTTTAAATTGAGTATGTAATTTTTGTTAGATAATTTTTTTTGTCTAAGTAATCTCCTTTACTTTTTATAGTTGATAACTTTGATTTTTTCTTTCAAATAACTTTTAAATCTTTTTGTAATTTGTATTTAATTGTTTTAGAGTTAGAAACTTGTGATTCTTTTTATTTTTTGAGTCTAACCTTTATACCTTTTCCTAAATTTTAAGCAAATTTACAAAGAGGATAATGCTTAAGCTTTAAAGTGAAATTTTGAATTTTATATTTATAAACAATTCTGACTGATTGGAACACTATTATTATTTTTTAAACTCAAAGGTTAGGTTTTAAATGAATTTAGGTGTTGAGTAACTACTTTTTTTACTAAAATGTGTAAAATTTAGAATAGAAAACATGTTCATGTCAAAATTTAAGATTTGTTAAAAGTAGTTATTAAAATGAACATGTTTGGATAAAACTATGTTTTATTTGAAATTTCGTTTTTTTTATTTGAAATTTGATTTTTATGCTGAATTTAAGTAATATTAGTTATATTATAAATCTTAGATGCTTTATGTGCTAATTGATATTTTTTAGTTTAATTTAATGCTTACACCGAGTAAAAATGAATAATTAAATGGTTTGATGATAATTTTAGATTTTACGAAAATTTTATAATTTTATGTATAATTCGCTCAATGATAACTACAAATGTTCAATGAAACTCAACCTGAAAGCAAATTAGAGTTTTAGGCAAATAGATATACACTTAGTGATGGTTAAATTTACTAAGCAAAATTAAACTTGAGGACAAATTAAAATTGTAGACACATAAATTCACTCAATAAAGTTTACATTTGCTTAAAAAAAGTTAATGTTATGGTAACATTCTTTTCATATATGATAGCAATGTGTGATATCCATGGGCTCAAGGCCCAAAATCTCTCATTTCCTTTTTTTTTTTTCTTTTTCTTTTTTTTTTCTTTTTCTTCTTTATTTCATTTCCTTTACAAAAATAAAAAATGTTTTACATGTTCTCTTTTTCTCCCCCTCTCTAGCTCTTTCTTTCTCTATTCGATTTTAGTTTCAATTTTCATCCTTTTTACAATCAAATCATACCCCATAAACAATAGCAAGTTAAGGACTACATTTATCAAATTAAATATTAAAACAGAGTTTAAGATTTGATTTTAATTTTAATTTCCATAAATATTACTTATTTTTGCTTTTATTATTTAAATTTTGAAAATAACTGTTTTTTATACATATGTCACGTACATTGACTGTGTTATGTGTTGAATGGAAGTTTAAGAGTTTATGGTAAGTTTTATCAATTCTATGATATATAATTATAAAAAAAAGTTTAATATTGCTTAAACAAATATCTTTTGTTCATCTCAAAATGAGTACGAGGAGTAAAATAATAATATTAAAAAAAAAGTTTTAAAAAATTAATCGGAAATATAGGTGTGTATTAAATTATGATATTGAAGAATTTTAGTGAACTTCTTTTCATATAAAAAGGTAGAATGCATATTAAACTACTATTCCGTCAATTATTTTAAATGATTGAAAAAGGCAATTAACATTCAATTAAAATAATTACAATTTTTTAAGGAGGGCAAGGAATTTGGGTATATTCAATTAAATATTTTATACCTTTAAAAATAGTTAATATTTAAAAGAATAAAAATTTTCAACAGACTATTTATCAATAATAGTTTTAAAAGAATCTTATTTGACATTTCAATTTTTTCACGTTTTTCTTTAACAATGATTTTAATGAATCTTAAATAATGTTTGGGATTTTTTTTTTTTATATTATGTGGTCTCAAAAACATATTAAACCGATCAAGAATGCATTATAAAGATAATATATAGTTGCCACGTGAAGCATATAAAAAATATTTATCGTATTTTACCCGAAAGATAATAGTGGATTAATTATTTAAACAATTCAGATGATATATCATATAACTTATAAATTCGTTGGTCACATTCTCGGTCAAAAATGGTGTACCAAATTATATTTAAATGACTCTTATTTAGGCGGCCATATAAGTTAATATGTCATAGTCCATGAGTTTATTATTGACTTACATAAATACAAAATATATATGTAATTTTAAATTTCAAATTTAAAAATATTGTATAAAAACTTATAAGTATAATAACTATAAAAAATTAAAAATCAATGATTTACTATTTACTAAATGTATAAACATATTATAAAAAATATATTTAAATGGATCATGAAATAATATATATAATTATATTTATAAATAATAAATAAAAATATTTAGTCATATATAATTCAGAAACAATACATGTCTCCTCTTAATCCGAAACTAAAAAAAAAAGTTAAGTCAACAATGTAAAAGTTAATATTTATTCAAAAATTTATTCGTTCTATCTTCATATTTCAGCTAATACATGCTAAGAATATATTGTTTCAGAACAAAAATATCTATCAAATATATGAATACTTAATAATTTATTATATTGAAAAAATTGTTCTAATAAACTTTCAATTAAGTAAATAGCCTAATCTATATTTTTAATATTATCTATAATGAAACCTATAATTTTATTTTTTTTAAAACAAAAATAACAAACAAAAAATCACATAGATTTAGTAAAAGGGAACATGAAATTAGAAGTAATTTTTTATATCTAAAAAAGAAACAGCTAGATATCAAAATAATAAAAAAATTATGAAGTTTAATTTTTTTATTCAAACTTTATTATTTTTCCATATTTACTCTTCCAATTTTGAATGTTTTTTTTTTTTTTTTTTTTTTTTTTTTTATTTTTATATTTTTTTTTTTTTTTTTTTTTTTTTTTTTAATGTTTATAGGTTCTGTTTTTATTTATCCTTGTTTCTGGAGGGGAACTGTTTTTACTGAAAATTGTTGTTGTACACAAGTTCTTAAATACTTGCCATGAGGTACACAGGTGCATAAAAGTGAGTATTGGGAGAATGAGATGTGAGTGAGCAAAGTTCTAGTGATAAGAGTGAAGAAAATTGAGGATAGTGAACAAATTATCTTGTTTATTTTTTAGCCCATGTTATGTGCATGATCATTTTCGATGATAATTTTATCTTTATTTTCTCTTTCTTTTGGCTTCTGTTCTGAAATCTTACATTGTTCTTGTAGATTGATCGACTTCTAGATTTACTTGTAGAGGATGCATCACAGGCTGAAAAATGTGGTCATCCATTTCCATTAACAATTGTGTTCGTTGAGAGGAAGGTATGCTTTGTTTTTCGTCCCTGCTGTGCATCAATATCATTTCTACATTTGTATTGTTGCTGTTATAATTATAGAAACAACGAGGTAATCCTATATAATTAGGAATATCTAGATTATATATGTATTATTAGGAACATATCAATTTATTTCTCGATCAAATGTTCTCTAGTTATTGTATTAATTTCTTTTTCTCAACATTGAAAAAGCGCCCCTGTTGTCTAAGAGACATACAATTTTACCTTGATGTTCCTCTCTTCCCCAGTGTTAAACATGGTATCTAAAGCCCTAATCAACCGTGTTGGTCTTGTAAACACATGGTCTTCATAGGATTTTTTTTGTGAACCTTTCTCCCAGGTTTATTTTCACTGTTCTGACGCTACCTTTGACAAGTTTTTGTACTACTTTTTTGGCAAAGTTCGAACAACCATCTTTTTCTTGGGAGAACACATGGTTGGGATTGTGTCATGCTAATCTATCCAACTGTCCAAATGCCGTTGTAAGCCATGGATCCATGTGCCCTCATGGGCAACTTTCCTTCCGCAGCAACCGCAACTCTGGCATGCGCGGTGGCGCCTTCCAACTAATCAACCTTCGCCCAGGTCACCTAGTCCGTGCACTCCTACCCGCATGGTGGCATCTCCATCGGAGTTTGTTTGGTGACCTGATCCACTTTTCCCTCTCATTAGTTTTTTTCCCTCGAACTTTCAAGAAAAAAATGTCTTCCAACAACACATCAACCTCCAGAATAGATTCTCCTATCTTTTCTATCCGTACTGTTAGTATTGAGAAGATAGATCGGTCTAACTATTCCACTCAGGCTTCCGAAATCGGGTTATGGTTAAGTGGGTTGGGTTACAAATCCCATCTCACTACCATTGCAACAATGGATAAAGATTGATGCTCAACTCTGTAGTGTTGTTAAATCCACTATTTTTTTGCCCCCATGAAATATGTGCATCATTTTGGAGTGAGGCTCGTGCCATTTATACCAATGACACAACGTCTAAATGGTGTGCGCCTTATCACTTTTTGTTCCACAACGTTTTGAGGGTCCTATGTTTGCTTATCTTGGGTGGCTTTATGCTGCCTTGCATGATTCTAGTTAGTTTCCTCCACCTTTTGCAAATGTGAAGAAGGAACTCGAGAACTCCAGTACATTCTTTATGACATTGGGCTTGTATGGCTTGTCACAAGAGTATGCTACTACCCGTTATCAGATTTTGGGATCATTAGGAAACCTTACTATGACTTCCTAATCATCCGCACCCTTCTGTATGCCTAAGAAAATAAACATGGACACAGATGCTTAGTCTGCAGGTGAAAACACTGCCTTTGCATCACAGAGTAATAATTCGGGACACTCTCGCTCAAGTAATTCTAAAAATTGTCCAAAATGTGAACATTGCCACCACATTAGACATACAATTATACATGTTGGAAGCTGTATTGGAAACCCCCTTGCCTACACAATTGATATGTTAACTCATTTTTTTAACGATCTGACACCTATATGTAGATCATCATATCTTATTGATTTCTATTGATGTAAGAATCCATATAAATGGATGAATCAGCTAAGAGATGATTAAGCTCTCTTGGAGATTTTTTTCATATATTCCCGTCTCAAGTCTAGATATTGAAGATTTGAGTGGATTAGTTCCAAAAATTGGAAATCATGGATAGTTTTGGTACAGATTCATACAAGAAGTTCTTGTTTTATGGTCTTAAAAATCTGAGTAGTTTGTTTGAAAATTGATGTCTTCATGTTTCTTATTATTTGTTTTTAACGTGTACATAGACAAGGTGCGATGAAGTTGCTGAAGCATTGGTAGCTCAAGGATTATCTGCAGTTTCTCTTCATGGTGGTCGCAGTCAGAATGAAAGAGAAGCTGCCTTGCACGATTTTCGGAGTGGCTCTACCAACATTTTGGTAATCTCTCCTACAGAAGCACATCACTCAAAATTTTATAGTACAACATTACTTTTCCAACTTTTAGCTATTCTTGCTGTATAAAATATGATATTCTCTACAATATTTAGTAGAAATGAAAATATTGTTGAAAATAACCCTTTCGTGGCTTGTCTAAATATAATGAAGCCATCTTTAGCTTGTTTTATTCCCTGTTTGCTAAATGAAATTTCTTGTTGTACCGACCCTAAAATCTAAACCCAAACGGAGAAAGAAGAAAATGTTAAGGTCAAAGTTGTTACTGGTATGATAGAAAATATACAATTTCTGTTTAATTTAGTGAACCCATTAAGGTACCATGCGTTGTATTTTCTGAATGATTAGCATATGGACCTAATTATGATATCCATGTGCAGTACTTTTTTTCTTTAGGTAATTCTTGTCAAAATATTGAAATCTTAGCAATTTTTCATAATTACATAAAAAAATATAGGTATTTTTAATCCGCTAACCATATTGTACGACTCAGGTGGCCACTGATGTTGCATCTCGTGGCTTGGATGTCACTGGAGTGTCCCATGTCATCAATCTGGATCTTCCTAAGGTATTTCTGCTTCAAGCAAATACTAATTGATTGATGACTGAATTTTATCTGTAATTCACTAGGAAAAGATTATCAGAAAGCGTACAGGTATTTTCCACTGTTTGCGGATTGCCATTCTGCTACTGCTCTGTTGGCATCTCATTTGCCCGTATTTTTCAGTCAAATTTAATTTCCTTGACAAATGCATACCTGAAGCTTCCGTTATGGCTGCCTCAATTATAGACCATGGAAGACTATGTGCACCGGATTGGAAGGACAGGGCGAGCAGGATCAACTGGTTTAGCTACTTCATTTTACACTGATCGTGACATGGTGCTTGCTACCCTCCTTTTTCTCAGTAAAAAAAGTGAACTGTATTTTTCTTGGATTTTAACATTAATATGGTTCTGCTCTTTAGTTCCTCGTTGCAAATATACGGAAGGCAATAGCTGACGCGGAATCTGGGAACACTCTGACATTTGCAACCGGAAAGGTACTTGTGCACCGTTAAAAATGAGGGTAAAAATTCAAGAACTGAGTTTTTACCCATATATTAAAAGATATACTAAACAGATAACTAGTGTTTTAGAAGTCTTATGGTGTTAGTGGTTTTACTGAGGTGGGCTTGTGCTAGACTTTTATACATCTATATTGGATTTATACCTTGATTAATCGTAGGTGTGGGAGGTTTGGGTCTGACAGTCCAAGATGCTTAAATTCTCCGAAAAAGCTTTCATTTTCATTTATTATATTTTACCTCGTATGTCACGGTTGACTTTGTACCCTTGATTTGTAGGTTGCTAGACGGAAGGAGAAAGAAGCAGCAGCTGCACAAAAAGAGGCAAATATTGCTTTATCCAAACAGTTTGGATTGGGAGCTGCTTCAATTAACATCGAAGATAAATATAAATTCATGATTACTGCCACAAACATTAAAAGAGAGGGCGCAGCAGATAGTGCCTGGGATGATTGATGTTGTCTGGTGCTTCCCATATTTGATTGATGACAACTGATAAAGCCCTTAAGGTGGGTAATATCACATTTATTTATTTTGGAGCGGGGTTGTTTCCATCTTTTCAGTGGTCTGTCTCTTGTTTTGCTACAACTCTTTTCCTCTCCACCCTTTCTAATGGTTTCCCTGTGCATATTGTTTGTTTTGCAGTGCTGGTGCATTATTGATATGATATGCTCTTTAGACCAAGCGCATTTATAGGTTTGTTGCTTCTAATAGGACGAAGGGGGAGAAGTCTCTAGTTAAGTTTCCAAGTCTACGCTACGTTTGTTTTCGCATCTTTGTGGTAGGTAGCTAGCACACTAGTAGCAAGTAGCTTGCTAGACGCCTAGGTGGTTTGTAGAGTAGTCATATAGGTAGTGCATCTTTTGTAAGGGTAGAAAGATTCAAGTTTTTTTTTTAAATTTGTTTTGCGTCAAAAATATTCCTCAATTCGCATAGATATTTCGTCATCATCATCATGAAATGTATATATATCTTGCTTGCTGCATTTCGCAACTATGTTTCTCTGTTTCTGATCTTTCATAGATAGACTACTCGCGAAATATATATTTACTGAAACCTTCTACTGTTGATCATGCCACTCAAATAAACGTAAAGAGGACTTGACGCAACGTTTCTTCGGCTTAAATATTAGATGTTCTACGCAAAATGTTATATAAAAAATGAAAGGATTCAAATGTTTGTATCAGTTAAAAGATGACAAGTGTGATCGAGATTAACGAAGCAATTTTGAGAGAGCAGTGGTTTTTCGATGGAATAAATTAGATCCATACTGAGACGCCATGGTAGGGATTCATCTTTCGCCTTTGATTGTTCAACACAATCACCACGTCAAATGAAATGAGAATATTTAGTTAATAACACATTCGGCAAATTGTACCTCTTTCTCGCTGCACACGAAGACACTATAAATTTTGGGGATCTCCGAACATCACGACGCAACTGCCTAGTAGTTGATTGTGGAGGATTTTATTTTTTTCCATGTACGAAAAGTGTACAAAATATAACATTGGAATTTGAGATTACACATTTTGTATTATAAGCTTTAGTCTCCGATTTTAGTAACGAGTCGCTTCTATATAAACTCTTAATGCAGGGACAAATGACATCGTTTTCCCTTCATGTACTAGTGAAGTGACAGAAAAGAAATTTAAATTGTAAAAAGCATCATAAAATTATAAGAATAACAATTCTTATGGTAATGAAATATGATGATACATTGTTTTAAACCGAACGGAAGACATAATTTCTCATTTATGCAGCACAACCAACTTCCAACTGAACAGAAAGATGGTGAGCATATAAACCTAACCAGTTCTCCAGTAACCTTCTAACGGGCCTCCTCCTCAAGAAGAGATGGTCCTCCAGAGCTTCCTAACTGAACCTGATGACACTTAGAACCAACATATGCAAACAAGCCAAAGTATCACAAACCATGAAACATGACTACGACTTCTAAGTTCTACCTTCTCGTAACCTTGGGTGATATATATCACACACCACAAAGTATAAGAAAGACATCACAGACACAGAAACATGAAGAGCATAAATACAAAACAGGAAGGAAGGATGGTATTGTACAAGGTCACATGCAAGTGAGGCAAGCATGTTGACATATCAGGTGGCTGAAACAGGAACCCTCTTGTTTCCTCTGAAAGCCTGCCGAAGTATATTGTACCTGTTTCTGTAATGCTCAAGTGAGAAGCATAGCTGCCTTATGGCCTCACGTTTCTCTTCAGCTCCTCCTAAGATCTCAACCCTTTGCCTCTCAATCTCTTCCTCTAGTATCTTACATCTTGATTTTAGTTCCTCCACTTTTTTATGAGCCTTTTTAATCTCATTATCTCTTGAATGTATCACTTTCTTAAGTGAATCAACTTCTGCATTGAGGTTATCTCTCTCTGATTTCAAAGCCTCAGGAATTTCATTCACATATTTTGTATACTTTTTGCTGTCCTCAGTGTCTTTCTTTAACAACTCAATTTCTCCTTTGAGGGTCTCTCCCCTCTCTATTTCTTCAGAGTGGATTCCTTCTATATCTGCTTCCAAAGATTGGCATTGACATCCACATTCTTTGATCTTCTGCTCTAAAAGAGTCTTTTCTCCCAACAACTTGGTTATTTCAGACTTCAAACTTGATCTCTCAAAGAACATTTTCTGTTCTACATCAGATAGAAGAGCTTTTAAGTCCCTGAGCTCATGATCCCGGTCTGCTACATTAGTTCTCATCTTTGCATTCCTTTCTTGAAGTTTTGAGTTTTCTCTTTTCTGAGCGTTGAACTTTATTTTCCAAGAAGCAATGTCCTTATGAGCCAAGTCAAGCTGTTCCTGCAATTGCTGAATAGTTTCAAATGTTTTACTAGCCCCAAATTTCAAAGAAACAGCTTGCATTTCTGCAGACTCAAGTTTTTCATTGGTCATCCTTAGCTCTTCCTGAAGTTTCTTCAACTCCAAAGATTCCCCTTCCATCCTGATCCCTTCTACAGTTGAAGATAATCCATCACCACCCTTCAAATTCGTTGATTCATTTGATCTGTACATTTCAAGCTCAATCTTCAGCTTACTAATCTCCCCTTCAGAAAGCCTCAACTTCTCATTCACATTCCTTAGCTCCTGTTCATAGGCATTGATCTTGGCACGAAAATCCTCTGCATTATTCTCCATTCTCAATTCAGCATTTTTCACACGTTCCTCCTCATTGCACAGCTTTTCCTTCCCATCATGTGGTATATCAATATCCAATTCCATCACCCTTCTGTGATCATTTCCATTCCCAAAGAAGCCTGAAAAACTGTTCATAGATGAGGTATCATCATAATAATCCTCATCAGATTCCGTCAAAGTAGAAGAACCATCTCCATCCTTTTGACACGCATCAAAGCTATTCACGTTCCCACCAGAACCAAGAAACACATCGAACCCCGGGGCACGGTTGGTGGATATGCGACGCCCCATCTTCCTAGGAGAGGGAGAAGGCATGTTAGAATGCGGCTCATAATCTGAAACCCCAGAAGCTTGTGATTGAAGATCACACGGTGAGGTGCTGTGATCAAAACGTTCAACCAAAGATTTGTAGCCACGGTAGAACTCTTCAACAAGAGAGATCAACTCTGGCCTCTTCTTGTAATACATCTCAGCCTTCTTGGCAAAGGAATCTCCATCATCTTCAATCAGCTTCTGCATTTGCCTCACGTTGCGTTCCATCTCTGTGGTTAACGATCGTATTGTCATTTTCTTGATGATCATAGACAAGGTGAAAAGTATGTATATATATGTGTGTGTCTATATATATATATATATGTAAATTGTTATGGAATAAGATTATGTTGCTTTGAGATTTGGATGAGAAATCTAGAACAAAACAACGAAACAAAAAAAAAAAAACAGATTCCGACAACCCTTCCCAACTGTTGCAATGCAGAGTTGGGAATGGTGAATCCCTTTTTTTTTCCAGTATGTTTTGTGAGGAAGAGAGTATGGAAACAAGAGGTCATAACATGACACCAACGTTATTTTTTGTTTTCTTGTTTTATCTTTACCTTGTTTAGAATGTGGAAGTGTCCTTAACCTTGTTAAAGCTAGCTACAAATGTCGATTTGCAAGAACAGAAGATATGGCTTTGTTGTTAACAAGAACCTTTTGGTTTGTTAATTATCACATATACAGATGGATTTAATTAAGGATATTACCACTGCAACTTCTCTCACAACCACCTCTTAATATTTGTTGTGAGGTTCATGCAGTTCAATATTAGTAATAAATGAAGCTAAATATTCCATTTTTGTTTTCTGATTATCATAATAGTATTTTCAAGATAATAATATAACACTTAATATATTCTTGAGGTACAAATACTTAGTTCCTGCTAAAGACAACTAATATTCTGAAGGAAACAAAATCATGCAATTTTTATTAAAATTATTTAATATTTTTTAGTAATTAAAAATATTTAAATGAATTTATTCATCACTATAACTATATTAATCTATTAAAGAGTCAACATTCTATCAACAATTAATATGGGTGTGGTCAGGTTGAGTTGACAACTTTTATATACTCAAAATGTTGAACTTAATTAGGTGATATTTAATAAAGTTATAATTATATTTTATTTTAAATATATTTAGCAAAAGATGAATACTTTATTTACTAGACATAATATTTTTTGCTTTTTTTTTTTTTTTTTTTTTTTTTCTTTTGCTTTTGACAATGATAAGAAAAGCAGATCACAAGATTATTCAAATTGTAATTTGCATTACATACTTCTAAGATTTTCTGAATGCCACTTAGCAGTCTTGGACCTCATGAGTTTGCTCCACATCAAAGACTGCAACTTTTTTGATTCCATCCTTTTATTAATTTGTTGGAATGAATCTGAAAATAATAATGAAAAAAAGACATGTTAATTGTGTCCTGCATCGTTTTTCTATTTGAACATGATAATTTTTTTTTTCTTGAAAATTTTGAACATTACATTATACCATCTTAAGAGTGATAACATTTTTTACAGTTTTGTAAGAACTGGATCAAATTAGTTGCTCCAGCTGGTTGAATTGGGAATTGGTCACTGGATGATTGGTTTAACCTTGAAAATTATTAAAAATCACTAAAAGTAGTTGAATTGGTTCAAAATTAATTAATGGGCCAAAATCCTTTGTAAACGTTGTGAAAATATGAAAGAAAATGAATATGTAGTAGGGTGTTTGATAATCATAGTAATGAAAATTGAAGTTATCAAATAAAAAAATTAATTACTGGTTATATAAATAAAAATTTTCAACGATACTTGATGTTGAAGAATTAAAACAAACGTTTATTACCATTGATAGAATATATAACTTATAATAAAAATATAAGCAACCAAATTACACTTCCATGAGATGAATTTAACAGTAAGAATGATTAGGTTCCCTCCAAATGAAATGGACTGAAAACGAAAGAACATGAATTGAAATAGCATGAGGTGAAGCCTAAGAATCCATCGTATACAAAGAAAATAAAATAACAATAGAAGAAAATGAATAAAAATGATGAACGAAGAAGCAAAATTTGAAAATGAGAAAGAAATACCTGTTACTAAACTTTAGACTTTGCTTTTGTTGTGTGTCAAAGTTTTGATGAAAATGGAGAATAAGATATGAAGGGATATATCCAAAGGATGAGTGTTTGTAGTATTTGCCTTGCTTTCTCTTCAAAATTTATCCCTCTTTATTCTAATGCTTCTAATTAAATAAGGAAACTAAGAAGAATAAAAAAAAAGGCACAAAATAGTCTTAAGTCAAAAACTGCAAACAATTTATGATATTAACATATATTTATGTTTACAGACTAAAACATCATGATCACATTAAGAGACTTAAATAAAACAAAGCAAAACTTCATAGATTTGTTTTTCAATATTCTTAAATATGTAAGTGTTTGATATACAAAATATATATTTTTTATTTCTAATAATAATTTTTTTTTTTGGAAATGCATGTCTAAATTGTTAGACGTAGGAAAAAGAATCAGTGAAAAACTTAATAAAAAAAACTATTTTTAAGAATTTTATACATATTCTTGAGAATTGTTTTGAAAATTGTCATAAAAGATGTAGGAATTTGAAATTTTTAACCGAAGATTTTTGAAAATTTTAAAAGACTTCTCTCTAATAAACACCCCTTAAGGACATCAACTAACTTTTTTAGGAATTAATTAACTACTTAGTCAAACTTACTTTATATTGAAAAATCATTAATGAATAGAAAACATATTTTTATTTTTTTTTGTAAAATTTAATATTATGTGTGTTACTTTAACTTTTTTTATATAAATATATCTAAAAATATTAATCATGAATTAAAATTTCAACTTTTAACGTATATATAGTTAATTTTTTTCTTGACTCAACTTTCAAACTTACCATTTTACAATATAATACTTTTCTCTTTTAATGTAGATTTTGATTTACATTGTGCGGAAATTAATTATTCAAGTTTTTTCGTAAATATTTCTTGAAATGTCTTATTCATTTAAACTCTTTGTATTTGACTTGAATTTAAAATAATCATGAGATATTTGAGAGAGTTTTTAGTTAGACCTACCATTATCATTAAATGAATAGAGCTGGCAGTGACATTTTTATATTTTATAAACAAAATTGTTGTGGAAATAATTAATTCATTGATTGCAATGTTGAAAAAAAAAACACTAAAAAAAACCATTCCAGAAAAAATAAAAAGGAATAACGTTCTACATAATTAAATTAGGTTTTTACATTATCCAAAATCAACTTAACGTACTCGAATAACAATAACAAGAAAGAAGAATAAGAATAAAAATAATAATAATAATTAGTCTTTCTTACACTCGAAAGTTCTATTCACTTTATTTATAAATTTTATTCATACATAAACTCATTCATGTGTAAAACTAGGAAAATGAATATTATTTAAAGTGTATCCATATTTAATTAAAATGAGTATTGTTTGAAATATAATTATTCTTAATTCAAATAGTTATTGTTTGAAACACCACAAATACTTGTACTAAAACAGCCACTCTTCTTTAATGAGTATTTTATTAGTATTGTTTACAAAAATATGATGGTTAAACTTTTCTTTAACGAATAGTATTAAAATTATTATCCTAAACTCTAGACTTTAAAACTTTACCTAAAATGTCTTATCCATAAAATTATTATCAATTATGGATAAGACTTTAAACTTTCTAAAAGTTATGAATATTTTATGGAAAAGTTTTAGAAAGTATTTTATGGAACATCAAATTTATATTTCGAAAAATAACTTTCAAAAATATAGTCCAAATTTTTTTTCCAAAATATAAATTTTATTTCTGAAAAATATTTTTCGAAAATATATTTTATAAAGTTTTTTTTCAAAATATAAATATTTTATTTTAGAAAAGTCTTTTCAAAATATATTCCTTGAAAGTATTTTTCATAATGTATTTTTACTAAAGGTATTACTGAAAATTTTTAAAACTGATGGGATGCAGGCTAAAAGTGATGGACTGCAGAAAATTTCATAACCCATACACAAAGCACCAATTGTCAACCCACATAAATGCGGGCAATTCAATTACTTTCTAAACGTCCATTTTTCAATCAGCAACCCCAAAATTAGGTAAAATGACCAAAATGACCTATACTTATCACTGTTATCACCATCATCATATGGTTTCGAAAAACTCTTTTTAAAGTATATTTTATGTTTTTTTTAAAGTTTTTTTTGAAATATTTATTCCAAAAAGTATATGTTGAAAAATATTATATATGTTTCAGAAATCTTGTTCTAAAAGACTTGTTCTAGAATATATTTTACGGGTTCTGAAAATTTTATTTTAAAAATCTTATTTTAGAAATACTATCCTATTCTCAAAAATGTGTTTCATGAATTTTGAAAAATGTATTTTAGAAAAATTTCTGAAACAAGTAATCTGAAAGGTATTTTTAAAAAATAAAATAATTATTTAAAAAAATTCCGAAGATGCAGGTTCAAAGTGCAGAAAGCAATTGGCTTAAATGTGAACCCTTCCATTCTCACATGCTAATGAATTATTATTGCTAACGAACCCTTCCATTCTAACATACTAATGAATTATTATTGCTAATGAACCCTTCCATCCCTTCTTCCTTGTTTCTTAGAAGGGTTCTCACAATCTAATAATACTATTTTCACCCTTCTAAGTTCTAAGATGATATGATCCTTATTAAATTCAGTTGTTTTCTTCTCACACTATATTCTCCTCCAAACACTTGTATGGAAGGTCAGTGTGTATATGAAGAAATTAATGAATAAAATATTCTTTATGACGAGATAAGAAATTTAACAATTATGCATGAGATTGCATAGATGAAAAAAAGAAAGCACGTGAAAGTTTTGTTTTGTTAAAAAGTAAGAGACGAGGGCAAAAAAAAACTTACAACAGAGAAAATTTTGTTTCAATTAGATTTTTTTCAATTGAGGTCACAAGAGAGGGAATGTGAAAAAAGTTAGGAAAAAAAATTACAAAAATTGTTTTGTTTATTCATTATTGGAGGTTATCTTAATTTGAGTAAAAAAAAACTATTCTAAATTTTTTTGAATGGATATTTATTAAGTGCTTCAATTATTTTATTGTAGAATTAGTACTCTAAGTATGATTTTATCCACCACTTAATTGTAATCATATTAGCATGTCGATATGTTAATCTAGTACATATTATCTGAAAAAATTATTTATAATTGAAAATAATGGAAAATGGTTGAAAATAGTAAACGATTTTAATGTATTTTTTAACGTAATTTATTCAATATTTAAATGATATTAAAAGTGGAACTCTATATATCACTTTGTTAAAATTACAATCTTTATTTAAGTGTTAAAAATTCAATTCGTTCGCATTCAAAACAATTCTATTTAATTTATTATCAATTCAGTTCAACTTTTAGAAAACAATTTATCAAATAAAAATAATTCAATTTGATTTGGGTGTGCTGGTTTCCAATTCAATTTGATCATATTCTTTTCCAGTTCAATATCAATTTTTTCTTAGTACTTTTTCTTGCAATCTTACTTGATACAACCAATAATATTTGGAGTAAAATTATATATAGATTTTAAACAATGAAAAACTTGAGTGAATGTACTATTGGGAGAATAAACCCCATTAAAGGTTATTAGTTAAATTTTTCAATAAAAATTAATCAGTAATAAATTCAGTACATATTTTACACTCATAACATGTAAAAACAATCCCATCATTAACTTAAAGAGCTAAAGTTTGTAAAAATACTCTACACTCATAACATAACTATAAAAAAAAAAATCTGATAATTAACTTAAAGTGCTAAAGTTTGTAAGAATATTCCACACTCCTAATAAAATTAGTAAAAAAAATCTTATAATTAGCCTAAAAAGGACCAAAGTTAGTAAAAATACTTCGAGATCCTATGGAAGGTTGAAGGCTCAAATTACAATTGTTTATTTTTTTTAACAGTTTATCCTTCTACATTTAACAATGGCTATATATCTTTAAAAAATTGTGACATTAATTATCCAAACCAATACCTAAGCGTAAAAGTAAAGATTCTTTTTCTTTAGATGAAGGTATTGAAAAAATATATTAAATAGAATTGATAGCATAACTAAATTCATTTTCTGAATAATCAGTACTTGATAATTTTGATTTAAAAACACTTTTTTTATTAACTTCTAATTATTGAAAACAATAGTCATACCACAATTTCTAATACAAATTGTGAACAAAAATATAAGATTACCTATGCTAAGAAACACAGATTTTTTGTAATACCATATAACTATACATCCCTAATATTAAAAATCACAGTTAAAAAGAAATATCAATTTAGAAACATATGATTTTTTCTATCTATCTAGACTTAATATTGCTATATGCTTTCCAACATATGATCTTTTCTATCTTTCATAAGATCATGATTTAAGAACTAAATCATTACACAACACTGAAACAAATAGAGGTTTAGATTGTTTTGTTATTTATACTCTACAAATGTTACTCCTGCACATGTCGTTATTTTCAGTATCTGCCACCACCAATTCATGTGGTTCCTAAAGTATACTTAGTTAGAATGTCATATATTTATATAGTTATACTTTTCGAAAGATTACTATAAAAAAATAAACAAATCAGAGTTTAATATTAAAAAAATATGATACCTTGTATATTGTAGATTCTAGAATCTAGGGCCATGATAGCCAACTTCCAAGTTAATGTTAACTTTGTTGTTGAAATTGAAAGGTGGTCTGAAATGAAAGAATTGAAAATTGGAATGAAGGGTCTCAATCAGAAATGAAAACAAAAGTGTTGGGAGGTTTCTTGGAAGGTAGAATTTTGGATTTTGGTTTTTATCAAATGTCTTATAAACATTATTTTGGTTGTTTTTATGTACTTGTTGTTGCCAACAAATTCACTTTTTCTCTCACCATGTGCTGCCACTATTCTCATTCACTTTTCCTGAAATTTCCTAGTAACCATAAGCCACAGTGCACTTTTCAACATTTAGTTTTTCTTTTTCTTTCACGTGTATCTCATGCAATTTTGTTCAAAGCCAAAGAAAGTGTGTATTCACTACAAGCATCTATTCGGATAGAAAATTGAATTTTATTCATCATTTCATGAAAGACTATGTTAATTAGACTTAGTATTTGTTCGTCATTTTGCTCATGTGTGGGCACAAATGGTTTCTTATTACTTTCTGTTCTTCCATCATTCAATCAATATCATAGGAGTGACGAGTGCTTCAATGGGTTATACTTTGGTTTTCTATAGGAATATTACTGTAAATTTAATTTGGGATATTAGTTTCATAAATTCCTAAAAAGAAGTTCATGCATTAAAATTTAGTTTTAAAAAAAATCATTTGTATAAACTATTTATACTTTTGACTTTTAGTTTATAATATACAAAAATTATATTTTAGACAAAAGCTAAATACTATAAAATTATGATAATTTGGGTTTGAAAAAGATCTTAAACATAACTTCCTGAGTCTTCAATAGTCCAAACCAGGAGACCACAAGAATGGTTTCTTCAAACTGAAGGAACAGGGAAAGTCTGCATCTTCTCCAATTTTCAATTATTTGATTCGTGTCCCAAAAATAAGCCTTTTATAAAGTCTAAATTTTAGATTATTTTTTAAAAATTGTTTACTATTATTTTTTATAAATAACAAAAAAAATTTGAATATATATTTCGCTGAATTAAATATAAATAATCTTTATCAAAATTTGTTTAAGTTTCACTTACATATACTTGACCTACCTGATTTGATGCAGAACCCAGCTACTTTTTGCATTAAAAATTATTTCCTTGAACTGCAATTATTATTTTTATTTATTAAAAAGTTGCATTTTTTTTTCTACAATGGACTTTTTTCCGCTTATTAGGTTAAGGATTAATTCTATTAACAAAATTATAATTATTGTAAATATAACGAGTTTTTATACGATTCAAATACAAAAGTTTCACTAAATATGTCCGTATTAAACATACATTTGATCACTCATGACGTTTTCCAAAATGTGTTTTGTTTTGTTGAATAATCTTTGAAAGTGTTGTTACCTTAGGCATCTGCTTTGTGCCATTGTCCCTCTCACATCTTTCAAAGCCACAAATCTAACAATTTATTTGTTTTCTCGTTAAAGTGGTGTAATTTGATTCAAATTTGAATTTCTAGAATGATCCTGGTTTTTACGTCAAATAATTTATAATTTATTGTTAGAATCAAATTCAAATTAGTTAAATGTTATTATAGGTGTTAGTTTTTTAATAATTCTAATTAAATTATAAATAATTTAATTATTAATATATTTTATAAAAGAAATTAGTTGAAATTTAACTGTGTGCTCTGGCAAAACTTCAATATAAATAAAAAAGTAAAACAGAAGTTGTGTCCCATTCTAAATAAAAGATTAATTAATCAAAACCATGTTTGATCCAATGAAATCTTGTAGGTAAAATAATAACTTCAATTAAAAAAATGCCAAAATTGTGTTTACTAACACGATTCATTTTCAATAATTTTGTGTCATACAGAAATAATTTATTTATATTTCTAATTTAAAAAAATTACGTATTTATGTAAATATCAAACCAAATTACATCACCTTAGTGAAAAAAAAAATCTCTATTCACTAGTGCCAACATAAGTAATTTTAATTTGGAGGATAAATCACATTATTACAAATTAGGTTAGATTAAAACTTTTTTTCTAAATATTTTATCATGATTTAAAAATTGAATCCATCTATATAGATCGAAAGTGTAGTAGTTTGAATGCTAAAAATTAAACTCTAAACCCATCAACTGAAAAAAAAAAAGCACATGATTACAAAAATAATTTAAATTAAAACATTAATTCTTGATTTTATTATTTATTATATGAAAATTTGGAATAGATAGATAATAAAAAAATAATGTTACAACCTAAAAGAAAAGTTGAAGTTTATAAAAAATTGAGAAATAAGTTGGGTTGACATTTTTTTTTATTTTTTAATCATGTAATCTATGAAATTTTTAATTCGTAATTGTGGAATCTTAAATTTTATGTATAAAATGATTAAAAATAGTTTTTTTATTTAAAATTTAACCTACAAATTCATGTGGGTCAAATTGAATTAATATTTTTTCATTTATATGTTAAGTGAATTAAGGAAAATCCAATCATTTTATAAGATAGGTTAATCTATACTATTTTTTAAGAAAACTAATGTTGTAAAAGATGATAATTTATCTTCATTTTATTCCTAAATAGAACTTAAATTAACCTTTTTCACTGGTAAAATCATATCAAGACAGTTAATAAAAACCTAGGTTTAGAATAAATATAAACCAATTGCAAATGCTCTACTTTAATCAACAATAATATCGATTTTAATTAACTGTATTAAAGATTTAAAGAAACTCATTATACTGTCTATAATCATTTTACCACTTTTTTAGAAAAATTATATTAAAAAAACACATCTTATTTAGATGAATTTATAACACCAATGAAAGCAGTTATCTATTGAAAATATGATATTATACACCAGAATTTGCCTATGTTTTGAATCGTTGAAAGCTAAACTTTATTTTGCATGATAACACTTTTTGGTTGAATCACACACCCCAAATTTTAGGTTTTCAATAAAAGAATCCCAGTGAACAATTGTACGTTATAATGACAAAGAAAGCATAATCATGCTATTTATTAACCTTAAACATCTCTTATCATCATCAGCCTAAATAATTAAGCTGACATTTTTTCTACATAAATTGATATCAAGTATCTAAAGTTTATTCAACAGAATCGTATTATTAGTGAAATTAAATCGTAAATAAATAAATAATAATATTATCATAATATCTCAAGAACAAATATCATAATTAACTGATAATAGGACACAATAATTTTATAACTCAGACATTTCCAACGGAAATTCCTTACAACTACAATAACTTTTGTGATTTTCATATTACCGCATCATCTTACAAGAAACACGCATTCACTTTTATTCCAATAATTTCGAAATATCTTGATAAACTTTATAATTTTTTTTATTTAATTACGTTTCAAACAGAATATTTAAGAATTTGTTTAACTGTTATAAATTTGTATTTTTATTTAGAAGGACTTTTTTATAAGAAATTTTTCTTAAATTCAAGAAATTGAACGTGACACATCGAATCTCTCCAATAATTTATTTATTTAAAATTTGGTTATTTCAAATTAAGAAACTCATTAGTAAACCGGGACAAGTGTAATTATCTGATCTGAAATTTGTCTATAGTGTTACTTTTGTAGTTGGTAGAAAATCAATAAACGAAATGATGATTAGATAAATCTAATAATCAACATTTAGAATTTTTTTAATAGACAAGTGTGAAATTTAAAAATAAATAAAGAAATTGCATGGCAATTGTGAAAGAAAAATAGGTAGTGGGGTTGGAACCAAAATTTGAGTGTCTTCCAATGTGAATGTAACTTTGTGGTATTCCATGATGGCTTCTCCATGAATATGTTCCTCACTTGTTCATTGCTATATGGACCTAATAAATTAAATATTAATTACCTAATCAATGAAAGCCTAGGAAAACATAGAAACATGTAAGTGAAATTGCAATTATGTGACATGTGAAGCACTAGAAATGGTTTGGTGGATTATTGATTGAAGCAAAGTGATGAGGGCTAGAATAGGAAGAAGTTGAAAATGGTTAGAATGAATATGAGTTTGTCTTGTAGTGGAGAATGGATCCAATGAGTGAGGTAAGAGACAAACAGAGCTACCCAATGAGGCAATGCCACTTTCTCCATTTCTTATGTGTCTTTCTTCTTAATCTTATCTGTAACTGCAAGCTGCACAAATGCTATGAATTTATGAATCTTGAAATCGACCTAAACAATGTGTCACCATTGTTGCAAATTTCTGCATTTGGGTTGTCACCACTCTCTGATATTTAATGAAATTCTGAATTGAAGTTCCACGTAGCATAACAATCAACGATACAAGTAATTTATAACAAAAAAAAAAAACTCAGAAATGCTTAGTTTAAATTGAAAGTAATTTTTTATACTTTTTAATTTATATATAAATGTATATTATCTTATTTTAAATTTATCTTAAATTTTTTTATGAAAAAATTACCCGAAACTTTGCGAACCAGCTTCATATTCCGAAAACCGTACATGAAACAAATTTGATAGTTATATTGTTTGTATAATACGTGTATATAGTACCTTGTATAATTTATATTTCCCTTTTTTGATAATCACATAATTTATTTATTTTTCTTCCTCTTATTTACTTATTATCATATAAAAATTGTTCAGAATTATGTGTATACAATACATTTTCTCCGAAGAATAAGATGCTACTGTATCTTCCGTTAATTGGCACGTTTTGAGTAAGAAAACATTTAAATTTGGAATGGAAATAATCTCTACTTGATACTTTAAAATTACCATAGAAAATTGTTAAAAGTATTGTTCAAGTAGTGATACAATGCTTTAATGGTTATTTCAATTTTCAAAATACTAAATTAATGATAAGTTTAAACATGTGTGTGTGTGAAACAGAGAATAATTATTTTATTGTTAGAATTAAAATTTAAGATTGAATAGAAGAAAAGTGGAAAGTGCCTCCTCCCATTTTATTTGGGTTTTTTTTTTTCTCTTGACATTGTTTTGTGACCAACCATAGGACCCACCAAATCAACCATTTCATGCACTTTCAGCATCTTAGCCTAATAATTTCGCTTTTTATAATCTTTTTTTGAATAAATACTACAATTAGTTTCCTCAATATATTAACTTTTTTTTACCTCAAAAAAACAAGTTTATTAATTTTCATAATAACTATTTCATAATGTAAAATTCCCTTCTCAATACGTACCTATTATACTCTAATAGTTCTATCTCGTTTAAATAAAATTGTTTATAGTATATAGTTTCTAAATAATACTCATGACAAATATATTTTAAGTTTTAGTTATATTTTTGGTATTATAGCTCTTACAATGATAGGGATTTAGTTTTATAAGTTTCCGTTTTATATAAGTACTGCAATTATGTAAATTTGATCTCTTAATTCTTTTATATTTTATAAATTTAACAAATATATACATATTTATTTCCATTTTAATACCAAATTAGAAATTAAATTTTAATCTATACTTATATTCATATCCAGCTAATTTAAGCAATTCTCTTATATTAATATGTAGTTTATACACGCAATACAATTATTTCTAAAATATGATAATATGGTAATTTCCTTTTTAAATGAATGGCCAAGGTCTCGTAAAGGAGATACGTTATCTGTTTAAATTATTGAAGCTGTGATCTTATATAGATTTTCTAATAGTACAAAAAAGAAAGTACGTAATAGGTATTTATAATTTGATTGTCTATGAAAAAAAAATTCTTTAAAGGTATTGTTTCTTAAAAATAAATTAATCTGATTATGACTTAAAAACTGTCGAGAAAATGTACCCAAAAGAAATGACAATTATAATAATTAAATAAATAAAAATAAAACTAATCTGTGTCTTTTTATATGGCAATAAAGTACATAAAGATTACATAATAAAGTGAAAGTTACCTCCGAGGAAGCAAACCCTCACTAAAGATATCTGTTCCATAATGCTTCTAACACTTTTTATTAATGTAATAAAAATTAAACTTAACTTAATTCTGCAAAACTAGTAATTTATTAAAGTAATATTTGGATATATTTATATACTATAAATTCATTTCGTCTCTAATCCTATCATAGTATTATTTATTAAAATAAAATTTATGTAAATTTTACAGAGTACATTAATTTTGTGTACAAATTAGTTAACGTGAGATTGTTGGGAAGACAATTACTGGTTTCATGGACTTGCTTAGAAAAATTTTCTTTAAAACACATTTTGTAGAGAAAAACCAAACAAAAATAATTTATTTACAAATTAATATTGACTTATGTATGAATTAATTTATAGAAACAATGATTTATTTACAAGTTATGCATGGATTAATTTGTAGACGTAATTTTATATTAGTCTTTGCAAATTTTTATTTTTAAATTATGAGTAAACTATTCTTTTTTTTATTTCGTATCTATGAAAAATTTTCTCCCAACATATGAAATAGAACAAAGGGGAGAGTTAAAAGTATTTCCTCAAACACAATCCTTTTTTATTAGTTATAATTTATTGAAAATTAGGAGACCAGAATACTACAGACGTAAGTCCCATCAAATTTTGCGAATTTTTTAATAAATTTCAATGATGCAAAGAACCTGATAAAAATGTGAAGAAAGTATGTTATTAATATTTTTCATATAGAATTTTCCAATTTTTACATTTAAATAACATTTAGTTATATGTAAAACAAAAAGGGAGAGATTATAAAAGTGCAAGTTGATGCGACTTATGTAAATGATTGTATTTTAGCTTTCAATTAAAGAAACATTTATAGAAGAATGTCCATCTCAATTCCTCCCATACAACCATACAATGTTTTCTCCATCTCAACTATTGTATAAGTTGCTGCTTATACTCCATCCTAGATTAAAAGAAAATTACTATCAAATTTTTATCAAAATTAACAAAATTCATTTTACAAAATTTAACAAAAATAAATAGCAGAGTGGTGAAATCAATATTTTTTCAATCCTTAAATCCTTCGGAATTATAATTATACATTATTGCAAAATGATTTCATGCCCCATAAACTCCCCTTAAGTTTTTCTTCCTATTTTTTGGCAAAAATATGTGAAGGATTTGTAATTGGCAATTCTTTATGAAAATAATTAAAATATTAGGCATATCATTCTGGTACCCTCCAACTACCTAACGAATCCCAAAAGACCAACCATAGGACCAAAATCTTCCAAATAAAAATCCAATCATTAGTTTTGCCCTTAGAATAACAAAAAAGTAATGATGTATGGTAGCAAAATATAACACTTTACCTTGTAAATATATAATATTTTCCATCATATTCACTCATTCTTCACTATTTTCTTCATAAGATCGGAATTAATTACAAAAATTAACATAGGACAAAATTATCTAATTAGATTACTAAAATGCTCACTTCTATTGTTCTAGCACTCTACACTCTTCTAAGACTCTTCTAAGCTGCACAAAAACATAGTCACGAGGGTAGTTTGGAATTTCAACAAAACACAAAACCGAATACGATAAAAAAAAACTTACTAGAATTACTAAACAGTCCCTAAGTTTTTCCTAAAAGACCACATGAGCATTAACTTGGCCACGTCAGAAACTCGTCCGGGTCAAACTCGCCGAACTCTTCCTTCCCAAAGCGCTGACTCAGCACGCCCAAGTTAACGTCTGTCAAACTAAACGGCGCGTCGATGTCAAATCCGAACGCATCGACCTCACCGTAACGGAAACCGTCGAACGGCGAGGAGTTATCGTCGCAGAAGGCGAGGACGGACGTCGGCGAAGAGAAACCATCGTCGGAGCAGGCCGCCTCCGGCGGCGAAACTTGGAGCTCTCTTTTTCCGGTGGCGGGGAGAGGGAAGTTGGTGACGGCGTCAGGGCCCTTGAGCTTCACGGCGGCCTCGTCGTACACGGCGGCGGCTTCCTCCGCCGTGTAGAAGGTGCCGAGCCAGACCCGTTTTCTTTGGGTCGGGTCGCGAATCTCGGCGGTCCACCGTCCCCATGGCCTCTGCCGGACACCTCGGAACTTGTTCCGGCGGCGAGGTGCGGCGGGCCGTTTCTTGGGTCGGGTTAAAGGGGTCGTGTCAGTGGAAAAGGAAGGAGAAGGTGTTACCGTTGGGGTTGGGGTTGGTGTTGGGGGTTCTGGGATGAAGGGAAAGTTTATGGTGATGTGGGTGATTTCTCTTTTCCCTTTTTTGTGTTTTGACGGGCTTTTGGGACCCTCATCGTCGCCGGAGGAGTCGGAGTCGGTGGCGTCGTGGTCGGTGAGGATGACCCGGAGGAGCTTCTTGTGCGGTGGTGGGGGTTTTTTGGAGAGTTTGCATGGTGGGTGGGTGTAAAAATTTGAGCTTGAGGTGGGAGGGTTGAAGGGGTGGTGGAGCTTCATGGTTGGTTGCAGGGAAATGAAAGGTTGGTGTGAGTGAGTCATCTTAAGAAAGAGAATGAAGAAAGGGAAAAGGTGATGGTTTTAATTGCATGAAGGAAGAGGGAAAGGAAAGAGAGAGGTTTTGGGTGGTTATTCCAAGGGGTAAGGAAGAGAGAGAGAAGATGTTGTTAGTGAGTGAGGTTGGCGGGAAAAAGGAGAATAGTGTGGAGAGAAGAGAGCAAGGTGATGAGAGAGATAGGATTAAAGGGTATTTATGGTGCAGCACAGGGTGTGTCCCATTCAAGGATGAAGCAAATATTTTTCTCGTGAAGGTGGGGGATTTGATTTGGGTACCCAAGGATAGAGAGAGAAAAGATTGGAGGGAAAATGGAGTGACTGAGGGTGATGAATCACTTTGTGTGTTTATGTGCACATTCATGTCGCTGTCGGCAACACAAAAATCCTTTCCCTACAGAAATATTTGTGTGTGTTTGTGTTTATTAATCTAATAACTTTTGTTCATAAACTTTAATCGATAATAAAAATCGGTTAAACTTTGCTGAAACTGCGTTGTTAGTTTTCTCAATTAACATAAACTCCAGTGACCATGATTACTAACATGGCATCTTTCCATGATGGTGGAATTTTGTAATTAGGAAATTAGAAGAAGAATGGGTGGTTGAAGGAGGCGAAGCAATGACCTCGAAACTGGGACATTGACGTGACTTTTTATAGTTTGTTTTTAAAGCGGTGGAATGGCTTGAATAAAAGAAAAAAAAAGGTAGAAAAATGGGTGAGTGAGTGAGTGAGTGAGTGAGGAATGGAAAGTATAGTATACCGTTGAGCATTGGGCTTATACAAGCCATGATGACCTTGCAGATGGCAGTAATATCTTTTCAGTACAATATTTTGCAGAGTTTGTCTATTCGCTGTGATATACTTGATTAACAGTGCCTGTGTGAGTTGGAATATCAATCAATCATACAAACAAAAGATACAAGGTCAAGCTTTCTTTAATTTTTCAATATGCAATGTAACTTTTGGGTGACTACGAGGCAAAATATTGTCACGTAATTCAGGGACACAAAGTATAATGCTACACATGCAACTTCGATCCTGTGACTTCAATCTACAGTTTTTATTCAAATTTGTTCCAACTACTTGTCTAGTGCTCGAAAATATCAAGTTTTGAACTAATAAGGGAATTTCCATATGGGTGGATGTATTCAAGAGATTATAAATTTGACGAGAGACATTCCCAAGGAGATAAAGAGAAATGGGGACTTTTTTTTATTACTCATCATTATCATATGAGGAAGAGCGGAAGAACAATAGCGAATAATGGACTAAACAACATAAATAAAACGTTAACATCATAAGGGTCAAGAATTGTAGGGAGGAGGAATTTGCTCAAAAAGTTTAAGTAGGTTAGGTTTTGACTTGAAGAGGAAGCAAAAACAAGTAAGCATGGTAGCCAATCAAGCACGTGTCATATTATCTACGTTGAGGCCACAAATTGTTTTGCATTTATAAATGAATCACCCTTTGTTTACTTGTTGCTTATTAACTAAGTGATGACTCTTTATATATATATATTATCATTCTAATCTTATTATATTATTTATCATTGACTTCAATTAAAGCTATTTATGATGACTTCACTTTGAAAGTGTCTCTATTGTGTAACATGCCTAGTGGTTTCCAACAGACATATTTTTGTGCTAAACATATTAAATTTTAAGGTCAAACCCAATATTACACAACAGTGCGTTAGGATCTTTTCATTTTATTTGCATAAATTTGTAGTAAAAATAGGAGTTTTTCTTTAGTGGAAGAGATCCTTTTAATTTACTTCTTCATTCTTTTAATTTTCTAGTTTGCAGCATGCATAGAACACGTCCACGATGAGAATCACAACAACCTCATTACCCCCATTTTTTCATTTTTTGTTGCCGATATAAAAAAAAAAAAAAAAACAAGTATGGCTAGGAGACCTTCACCTCAGCCAACTTCAGCATAAGGCCAGTGGGAAAGGCACATTTGTGGCTTTGTAACACAAATAGCCTAAGGCGCTACCTTAGGCCGTTTTCCTTCCTTCAAACCCCTCCCAACCCAAAAATATAATAAGGAAAAACAATATAAACCTAAGGAGTATTAGGTTTTATGGACTTTTAAAATAAGTACTTTAAAAATCATACCAAGGATGATTTCTTATGATTAGTTGATAGAGTAAAAACTTATAAACTAGCAATGCATGCTTATTAAAGGAGAAGGATGAAATAAGAGCATATATACTAATAATGATAAACCATAAAAGAAATAAAAAAATGCAACAAAAATTTCAAAATGAGATTCCATTTCTCACTTAATTTTCGCACAAACTTGTCATCCAAAATACATTTATATAATTCAAAATTATAAACAAAAATGACAAATCCACTCAAATAATACAACAACATGGGATGATGCCAACTTAATTTCAAGCAGTGTGAATATACATCGAACAAATCTCAAACATATTTACAACATCAAATGGAAGGAATTAAAGTAAGACATATATTGAGATAAAATATTGCCTTTGGTGGTTTGAATGGATAGTCAGGAGGAAAATGAATTGTAACTAGGAATATACCACACCGGTGAAACATATTCTCAACCATGGGACTTGAACAACATCAAATTCCCAAATTAACATAAGAAAATAATTATCTTCATAAACCAATGACTTCAATATAGGAAACCCTAAAGGCTCATGTAAACTCCTAGTCAAGGTTTGAAAAAAAGTCTCCAACTAAGATTTGGAGTCCCACTCCCCTCAAAGAAGAAGAGTCTATTACTTCAACAAGACCCAAATGCACAAATTAAAAACCCTTAAATACGAATGGTTCGAAACAAGGTAGATCATGCATACATGAAGGGTTGAATAATTAAAAGTGAACTCGAAGCGTTAAAATTATACCGAATGATGAAAGAGAAAAGAATTCTAAATCCTTTAGTCGGAAATGGAGAGATCCAAAACAAGAGATAAGGTTGAAAATCAAAAAGTATTCATTAATTGTGCAAGAAACGAAAAAGAAGATGAAGTAAGGGGTCCTATTTGGTAGGATAAACTTCCCACATGTAAAAAGGTTTCATCCTTTTAATTCATTTAAAAATATATTAAAAGTCATAAAAGAAAACATTTTAATATATTTCAATAAAAAGTTATTTTTATTTTTTTAACAGTTACTCTTGAAAATGCTCTAAATTTTTCAACACATTTTTGTGAGTTTATAATTGTGATTATTTCTCTAACGATGAAAGGAAAGCTTAAGCGTAGAGAAAACTTATATTGAGTTTTTTAAATGTTATTTGTACGATTCTTTAATTAGAATTAAAGATTCATTTTAGTGATATATAAAAATAGTTTACATTTATATTACAGAGTAAAATTTTAATTCTAAATAGACAACATCAATGAAACTTTATCATTCCTTTAAAAGATTTGTATATGATTTTTTTCGTTAGTATTATTTCTAAAGTATCAACTCATTTTTAACATAAATGTTATATTATGAGGTTTTGTTTTTCTTCTTGTGTGTCTTATTGTGCTATATTAGTTATGTTTAATATTTTAAATTTATATTCTCTCGTTCTACATTAATATATTATAAAAAAAAATTCGATGAAATCTAAATTGTAAACTTAGGATCTGAATAACATTCTTGCATCGGTAATGTCTTTAAAAAATAACGAGTTTCATACACACATTAAGTTTCATACTGTGTTCACTTCTCATGCATCCCTTGTATTTTGTTTTTGGTTATTTTTGCATTAATCATGTATACGATAACTCATTTCCAAATCAATACCATAATAGGATTGTGAGGTAATCACTGAAAGCAATCCAAAGTTTTGTGGGTTAAAAAACTCTGAAATTGGTCTTAAAACGGCATTAATTACACTATTATTTTGAAGATCCTAACTAAAAAGGTTGGCTACCCAAAATCTCATTTTTAGTTAATTTTTTGTTGGTGGAACTCTATATATATGGTTGCAACTTGTAACATAACAATATCTTTAATTAGACCATATATATACATCTCCACAATGAACAATGCAGAATTTTATCTAGAATTAAAAAAAAAGGTCAAAGATTTTTGTGTCTCTAATGACTTGTGAGTAAACTTGGCTATTGGCTGGAACTCTCAAATCTCTATCAACAAATGACTTGTCCTCAAGAGATGTGATAAAATGCTGCTTAGCTAAACTTGTTTTGTAGTTTCTTTCTTCAAACTGTTGGAGGCCTGCACCAAAAATGCACACATTAACAATTAGGAAACTAGTTTGTTTGCTTCTAATATTTTGTGGTATCCAAAATCTACCCATGCTAGAGATATATACATAAAGACATAAACTTCTGAGGACAGAAGCACATCAAAATGTAAAAAGCAAACAACATTTTCTTGAACCATACCTCCTTGGTAACCACCAAAAACTATGCATCCAATTCCAAACAGAAATATACACATTACCTGGCAGCAAAGAGTTTAACATCACATTGAGACCTTCTTCCAAAATCCACTTCCATCATCTTGATTTCCTGACAAGAAGCTAGAAAAGGGACATTGTTCATCTCTAAACTCCCAACCTTAAAACCAATGTGCCCACCAGCATATACATTAAACTCCATTTCATTGGCTTTGATGTCTGATTTCAAGTCATCTGCAGCATCCGTGTCAACATCAACATTTTTCACTGTCATAGTCATGTCCAAATTGGTGTCATTCAAGGGCATTTGAGAGAAGCCATCAACTGTGTTCCTCCCCAACAAGATATCCTCGCTTGTGACTTCAACATTAAGTGGTCCATACAAAAGCTTAAGTTTATCATTCTTGTTGGAGAACAATAGCCCTAACCCTATAACTGCATTCATCTTATGTGACTCTTCATCAACTTGAAACTTGGTTATGTTGAAGCCTCTCACGTAAACTTTTGGCATTCCTGACTTGAGCAATGCCAAGTAGGTGATGCATGCAAAGAGAAAGGCTATGATGAAGAAGAACAGAATAAGGCATGACCATGCACAGCATGCAAACCAATATGGGTGGTAACGTCCCTTGTCAAGGTGGTCAATGGAGGTATCGATTTCATTGAGGGTGGAGCTTGTGTGGCGGTCAGAGGTCAGGCCGAGGGCCACCTGCCCGCTTGATTTCCGGCGGCTCGGAGCCTTCTCCAACGCGGCCTTGCTCGGTGCTGCCTCCATGATCACCACCACCCTCAAGATCAAGCAAAGACACCCCTTTGTCCAATGAACGTTACTTGGTTTCACGTGATTAATTTAGATGGTGGGTTATTTGTATGATGGTTTTTTTTTCCAAGTTATTGTGACCACAAAGGCACGAAGCTATTTGTGGTAAATCAAGGTTGGAGGATAAACAAAGAGAGGTTCTTAGAGGATTGTATAGTTAAATATATGTAGTTATTATATAGAAATTTAATGCAAATTTTTAACTGATTAGGGAATAGAAAGAGAGATTATTGGACAAATACAGTTGAGTAACCGAGAGTGTGTTACACAGCAAAATGATATGTCAACAACCTTTAAATAGAAAATCAATGTTCATTGTTGTTAACATTAAAATAATCATACAAAGAAACTTTCCTTGAGCATATATTATGCAGATAATAGCTTAGGTTGAGTCAAAGTTTTTTCATTTTTATCTTAAATGAATAATATTAATCTTTTATCCATGTTGTACCTACATAATTTAAATTATTAAAAATACAAAATGATTATTGGATGGGTCATTTCAAATGCAAATTAAGCTCCACATCGATTACATAAAAACATAACATCAATGTTTTCTCAAAGTTGAGAGATCAAAAATAACTGGGTGACAGTGGAAATGTTAAAAACAGAGGAAAGGTGAAGAAGGGTACATAGAAGTAGGAACGCCAGTGAAGTTTATGGCCTAATTGCAGTGTAATTAATTTTATAAATCTAAAATATTTCATTAACGAAAGTGAGATTTAGTAAAATAAATAGTGAAATAATGTCACATTATCATTACATAAGATTTGAATTTTTCATAGGAAAATGTGCTTGAATGAAGATCATTAATTGAATGATGATGTTAATACATAAGAATTCATGGAAAGCAACCTACCTACAAGAGAAAATAACAGAAGAAACAACATCTGTGAGAAATATTGAAGAAATGGACAGAAAGGTTTGAACAGAGCTTGAGAAACCTTGACCAAGCATTCACTCTTATACATATGGTCACTTGCTGGTTAAGCAAAAGCACAGTTAATCTATGGAGTCTGAACATTCGAGTCCTTAGATTTATTTTCTTCAGAAGATGGTCGGTTCTCTGAGTCAGATTGCCGGATCTCTTCGATAAGTCTTACTACTTCATCCATACTAGGTCTCATATCAGGCATCTTTGCCACACAGGCCATGGCTATCTGCAACATCTGCACCATTTCTTCTTCAATATTTGGGTACCTCATAAGCTCAACATCAAAAACTTCAGCAGTCCATTCTTCCCTAACAACAGACTGAACCCACCTGGGGAGATCAACCATGTCATCACGTCCAGGAGATTGGAGAGGAGCCTTCCCAGTAAGCATCTCAAGAAGGAGGACACCGAAACTGTACACGTCTGATTTATGGGAGTGTTTGCGGGTTTCAACCACCTCCGGAGCACGATAACCAGCAGCTCTAGAAGGGGTAGCAGGAACGTTCATAAGGGGTGCGAGGCCAAAATCAGAAATGCAGCCATCATTATCTTGGTTGATGAGGACATTTGAGGACTTAATGTTTCCATGTGTGAACTTAGAACCACCAACAGAATGAATGTGAGCAAGTCCTTTGGCACTTCCAAGGGATATTTTTATTCGGGACTCCCAGTCTAAGGGTGTTCTTCCACCTGTCCTTCCACCTGTAATGAAATTCGGATCCAGTTTAAGGTGAAAACATCCAAATGAATGAATGATCTATAAAGAAATGAAACAAGGCTACAAAAGGGTCAGCAGAAAACATGTTTTCTACCAAAAATGAAAAGAAAGTTTGATTTTTTTAGAAGATTTGACAGAAACTAAGGAAAAGAAATGCATACCATGCAAGAGTGTGTGTAGGTTGCCAGTGGGGAGATAGTCATAAACCAAAAGCTTTTCATCTTTTGAATAATAATAAGCGCGAAGGGGCACAACATTTGTGTGTTGTCCAACTCTTCCCATGATCTCCATCTGCTGTTCAAAGTCCTTCTTCCCTACCACAACTTCTTTCAATCTTTTCACCACAACAGTCATTGACTCCTCTAGTATGGCCTTATAGGCAGTACCATAACTACCCTTTCCAAGGACTTCAGCTGAAGCTCTCAGCAAATCCTCAAGATCAAAATTATAAGAACTGCCCTCAAAGAAAACCAACTTGTTCTTCTCAGATTCTTGAACCCCACTCCCAAACTCTTCTTTTGGCTTCTCACCAGAGCCCTTCCCTTTACCTACATTGGAGCCTCCGCCGTCTTTCTTCTTGAAACAGCAAATAACAATAACAAGAGCAATGAAGAATAGCACCACAGCTCCTCCAACACCAATTGCAATGATAGCTATTTTGCTCAACTTGTATTTTGAGTTTTGTCTCCCTGATGATGGAGGTGGAGTCAAGGCAGGAGAAGGTGTAGGAGGAACCCCTGAACATGGCTTCAGAGGGGGTCCGCATAAAAGTGAGTTTCCTTCAAAGGAAGAATTTGGAAAAATCTGAAGAGCTTTAGGAATAGAGCCATTCAAATGGTTGTAGCTTAAATTCAGAAGCCTGAGCTGAGTTACATTGAGATTAGGTATCTGTCCAGATAAGGAGTTGTTTTGGAGATTCAAACTAGTCAATGCTGAAAAATTTTGAAATGTCTCTGGAATGCCACCAGAGAAGGAATTGTATGACAAATCAAGTACAACAAGTTGGGGAGACAATGAGGCAGGTATGTCACCAGAAAGGTTGTTATGCTGGAGGTAGAGATACTGAAGAGAAGGAAGAGAAGCCATGTCAGCAGGGAGATTTCCACTGAGTAGGTTGGAGCGAAGGCTAATAATTTTCACAGCATCAAGCTTGCCAAGTGTATTGGATGGGATGGTGCCAACTAGTCCAACTCCAGGAAGCCGAACAGTCACAACACGAGTTCCATTTTCATTGCAAGTGATGCCTTCCCAAGATTTGCACACGGAGGTGGATGGATTCCATGCAAAGTTTCGGCGGTGGGGGATAGCATTAGCGAAATCAAGAAGGGCTTGCTTATCTGAACTTAGATCAGCAATAACCAAAGGGAAAATAATCACTATGACAAAAAGAAAACTAGAAAGGAGCTTCATGGAGAGTTGTTTTCTGGAAGGAATAATATATTGACAATTGAATTTGGAGTAAATTTTGCCAGTCATCATGTGTTCCTGTATTAGTACCATAACCATAAATCAAAAGTTAGGATCCAGTAGCACAATGAAATAAACAATGTATAACCATTCATGATTAATAAAGAGGAAGAATCTTGATTGAGGATCACCAAACAGATAAAAAATTGCAAGCCAAGGGTAAACTTTTGCAGTCTCTTTTTGCTTGCTTGTAAGATCTTCACCATCAAAGACACTGGGGGAATGCAGTTTGCATGAATAAAAGAAAATCGAAATGACACTGTATTTTTACATCTATCAAGAGATATACTACTACATCAGCAGACGATTAAATACAGATCAAAAGAAAATTTATTTCCAAGAGATCATCACATTGAATCTTTAAGTGTCTTCTCTAGACAATTAAATCCCCTAAAATCGCAGACGCATAGTGAAAAGGTTTAAGCAGAGTTCACTTTAGCTTCATTTATATAAAGATACACTAGAAGAACAAAAGTAACTTAATCTCCATAATCACTACTTGCAATATGTAAGGAGAAGAGCTACAGAAAGAAACGGGGGCGAGGGGACTATGACAATGAACAAAAATACTTGCATCTTTTGGATCTTTTTCAATCATAGAAGGGGAAAACATATCACATTACAACTATACCAAAAAAAAAAATTGCTTTAAGCATGTCCATCTCAAATTATTGAGCAATTACAAAGAATAAACAGCAGTGAAGACAATATGTGAAGAAAGATTTGGAAAGAGAGGAAGTGAACAATGTTCGTTTTATCAAACTAACGAATCCCTTCTAGTTTTACACGCATAAGTACTAGAGAACACAGATAGATCAAGTTATGAAGAGAGTGAAAATTGCGTTTTTTGCTATAAGAAGAATTTGATTCATGGAAAACAAAAAGAATTTCTTAAGATTTTGGCAAAAAAAGAAAAAATGAGGGAGAAGAAAAGGAAAGGACCACATTTACTGTAAAATTAACTTGGGCTCTAAGAAGTTAGGAGTAGGCTTGTTTAACTTTGTAATAACTTCATGAAATATTTGATAACTAAAATAAAAAATTCTGCTCTTTATTCTCTGAAACAGATAATTTTCAGCCAACGCAATTCCGTCCAATTTTTCCCCTTTTTGGCTTCCCAGGAAGAAAGAGGAATGACTGGAATTTTGAAACAAATGACTGCACTGAGAATTGATTTTTTTTTTTCTTCAAAATCACACCCCTTTTGATGGATTGTGACTGAAATCACAAGATCAGAAACCGTCAAAGAGGTTCAATCACAAAATTTACCATAATGTGAAAAGTAAAAAAAATAAAAAATAAAAAAACCTCACGCACCTTCAGATCCTAAAAAACCAAAACCAAGTGTTCAAAACACTAGAATTATCATCAAGAAGAAACCAAAAACTGCTTTGTAGCACATTCCACTGTAAATGTTGAGAAAAAAAACTCAAGAACTCAGATTTGCATGTTTAATTAGTAGGAGAGAGAGAGAGAGAAAGGACACGCTTTTAACTGACCAATTACCTGAAAGGAAGCATGGGAGAGTTCAGAAGGACAAGTTAGTCTCAGAATTCAGCAATTCAGAGAAATGAAACAACAAATGAAGCAGCACTGGCTGAGGCAGAAATTGAAGTTGGTGGGGTGCTTGAGCTTCGGTTCTCAAGGTAGCAACTTGTTAGAATAAGAGCATTCATATCAAAATCTGGAGATGGGTTTCACTGGGAAGAGCGTGTAGCACACTGAAAGCCCATAAAGGCAGGGAATTTGGATGAAATTGAGGAGCATTGTAAGGTAAAAGAGAAAGGTAGGAGCAGAGAAACAGCAGCAAGGTACAGAATGCAGAAGCTTCATAAAAAGGAAAAAGGGTTGGAGAAAGTGACTTAATTTTTTGTTTTTGCTGGTGAAATAAAGAAAGAAGAAACAAAAATAAAGATTAAAAGAATAAATTTGACAGCACAGCAAGGCAATGCAGAATGGAGAGTATCTTCTCTTTCTTCTTGACCTACACAGACCCAGAGAGAGAGAAGGAGAAAGTTTGAGACTTTCTTGAATTCTTCATTTATTTAAGAGCATTATTTAATTTAGGAACTGAAAGTTAGAGAGTTGGGAGAGGAGTGGAGTGAGAGGAGAGAGAAAAGACAGTGCACACGTACTATGATTATCTGTGATGACGACTTCTTCAACGGCAAAGACGGAAAACTATTTTATGTCTTACATCACTTCCCTTCCATGTTTTTCCCAAAACTTTAAATCACTAACTGCAACATCAAAATTCACAGAGCAGTTTTTTTTACTTTCTACTCGTTTTCTCTTTATATATTTTCCAACCATTTTTTGTAAGCTATCTAGAAACTTGAAACTAAATCTTCAAATTTTCAATATTTATTTAGAATTTAATTTTTCTAAATAAGCATTTTTCTTTTTTACATGTATATTCTGTTTGAAAGATGGTTTTGTTCAAACATGTGGTGTAATACATTTGAATATCTCTTTCAAAAAACTTCATACTTCAATTTGTCACATGGATTTTGATCCGTTAACACCCTTTTTTCTTCACACTTACGTTACAATCCTTAATATAAATATTTTAATAATTTTTTTATATATTTAATTACAAATGTACTTTTTATTATATATGTATTATTTTAAACAGTTACATCAAAAAGTATTTACAGCTTGTCATCATGTCATTTTTCTTATCATATCATGTCAGAGATTCACTGTAAAGGTAAGAATATATTAAAATGCACGATTATTTACTTGTTTTTCTCTTCTTAGTTTATGATTTTTTTTCCCGAATAAAAAGTATTTAATTTTCTATTTTTAAATAAAATATTTTAAAAAACAGATGGAATATCAATCATACTTTATTCTAAAGTAACGTTAATTCGAATTTTTTTAATACAAATCACAGATAATAATAAATATATCACTTATTAAAACAATTTTATTAAAATATCTCCATTCTCTTGATAAATACAATATTGTTATTATTACACATAAGAATAAAAAATTTTATTAAAATATCTCCATTCTCTTGATAAATACAATATTGTTATTATTACACATAAGAATAAAAAATATTATTTATTAGAAACTGAAAGTATCGATTAATTTTAAAATTTTAGAAAGGCTAAAACTGAAGTTGTTTTAAAATGAAAACAAAAATAGAACATCATATTACTATATTTGACACCCCTTTATTAGCTATATCTTTATGCTTGTAATTTTGTTATTATACTTTGTTTGGTTTTTCTCTTATTTTACACTAAAAAAGCAAGATTGAAAAAGTCTAAAAAAATGATTTCCTATTACGTAAAGACCAGCTTTAATTAGTGTGTAAACTTGGTCGGCACTTGCGTTATCTTCACGGATGAAGTATAATTTTTGTCAATAAAAATAATAATTTGTTCTAATTATATAAAAAAAAATTACTTTAAACTAGCTAACTTAATTTTCATTACCTAGAACCAAAATTAAATTCCAGAAATTCCCATTTTTCTTGGTAAAAGAAATAAAGTTTGGAAACATGAAAAGCTTTCAACTTTGCTTTCACTTTCATGTTCTTCTTTCTTCCTTTTCATCTTTACTACTGTCAATTAATGACTTCTTGAACTAAAGGTTGTGAATGTCTTTATTACAATCCTAGAAAATAATTTATCACCAAATCACATGCATCAAGTGACCAACACATTTATTTAGGGTTTTGCCTTTACCACACAAATGTTTCATTTTTAGTGTCTACATTCACTACGTTTCTTTGACACTTTAATACCATTTCATTTATTGGTTCCAATGTGAACTTGGACACATCTTAATAGTTATTAAGAATTTATTTTAATATTAATCTTTATTCATATATCTATTAGGTAAAAGTACTTAATATTTGAAGATGATTAATTTTAATTTTCATATTATTCTGTTTCGTTTTTAGTTCTCCTTCTCATGTACTTTAGTATTGAATCTATCGTGAAAAAATTATTTGTAATAAATAATTAATTAATTCTCTTAATTTTTAAAATGTTATTCTTTTCATCAACACTGTTTTAATTTGTAAACGTGTCATTTTATTTTGTGTACAAATAATTGACGTTAGTTTTTGTAATGCGTTATTTTTTACAATGGGATGGAAATGATTATTACATCATTTTTTAAAAATTCAACTTTTCAGCTAAAATAAAATGAAGCTGAGAGGAAACCAATTAAACCAATGAATAATTTCAAGTCGTAAAGTTGAGCATTATAATATCAATTTTCCACATTTTTAGTTCTCTATCTAATCATGAAAATGTGAATTAGAAGAAAAATAAAAGGTCCATTCTTTCTCATATTTTGTCTACCATTCATTATGTTTACTTCATTATGCCAATCTCTTGTGACTAAAATTAATTGTCTATTTTCTTGTCATTTTTTTCGATTTCAACAAATTTCTTTTTTTTTTCTTTTGCAAGGGGTGTATGATGTGATAAATATGGAGTAATTTTGTATAAATTAAAACTATTAATTTTATAGTTGGCCTGCAATAAAAACTTTCATATCCTCCTACTTCATAATTTGACTTTCTTTTATTATAAAAATCACTTTTATTTTATAATAATTACACTAAAATTAAAATCTATGATTTCATATTTATTAGTGATATTCTTTCATTCAATAAATCGACACTGTAATGGTTCTACTATGAGAAAAATATTCATAAACATTCCTACCATAAATATTTTCTTCATCAATTAATGCATATAGAAATACAATTTTTTAGGTATAGATTTATAAATTATCGTAGACATGTATCATTTACATTTTACTACTTGAAAGTTATCTTTAAGTTAAGTAGTTAGAAATAAGAACTTTAACAAAATACAAATTACTTGTCCTTTTTTTCTTTTAACTTAAAAGATCATTATAAATTAAAAGTTATTTTTTAAAAGATAAAATTTAATTTAATATCAGACTAGCTATCTGGTCCTATAAGAAGTATATTTATAAAATAAAATATGTAAAATTATTTTATTTATATTAAATTATTTTCGTATCAAAAAATAAATAAAATTCTAAAATACAAGTATTTGAAATAATACCTTTTTATTACACATGTCAAAATTACTAAAAAGAAAATCTCTCTTTTTCTATTAAGATAATGTCTAAAATAAAATGTTTTGTCATTCAGTCAATTCATATGAGAACATCAAATCAATGAGTCTGCATCTTATTATGCTCTTAATTTGAAACTACGCAGTTTGTGTAGATTGAAATGAGTCAATGGAATCTCTACATGGAAATTGAAATTGCACACTAAAATTGTCTTTAGCTACCTTTTGAAAGAATATTGATGGAAAAAGAAAGAGAACCTTTTGGAATTTAGAAATTGTTTTTGCTCACAGTTTGTCTTTAGTTGTTGTGCAAGGAATATTATAGACAAAGACAAGACTAACAATTAACAATACAGAATTAAGTCATACACAAGTGGAAATTATTAGTATTTTTTTTTTTCCTTTTAAGTACATCATTGGAATTTGATTCCCAGAAAAAGGAATAAAGAAATCTTTTAAGTACATGTCTTTAAACTTGTTTCTTTTTATATTATTTTAGAGCTTTTGGATGTAGACGTGTATTTTTTTATAGAAGAAAAAAACGTCTTTAAAATATCATCATCTCTCTCACATGATCAACTATATATGAATAGCATAATCTACTGTGTCGAAAAAAAATACATAATTCATTATGTTAATCCAATAATTGATTGTCTTTCTTCTTTGTATGTATTTTTATATTATCTTTGTATTTTTCTGTAAGGACAGTATTTTCATATAATTTCATTATATGAAAAAATATTATTATTATTTTTTTATAAAATAAATTACGTTTACTTACAATTTTTTTTCATTAATTTTTCAATGTTTTTTACTTAATTCAAACAATCTTATTTTTTTTATAATTTTCTTCCTTTATACTCCGTCACTTTCCATCACCTTAGGCAAAGCATAAGAGATAAGACAATAAAAAGAAAATACTAGCATTTGGTTGGTTGTGATGGAAGAAATTAAGTAGCGAAAGAAAAAAAAAACAAATGTAAAATAAAATTGTTTAATTGAAGTAAAATAGACTGGAAAGAGAAAAAAAATTGAAAAATATAAATATTAATGTGTTTGATTGGAAAGAAGAGAAAAAGTACATAAATAACAAATTTATTCTTATTTTATATTTACATTTTTTGTATTTTCCTTTTCAAAAAATAAAACCTAAAATTTAATTTTACTAAGCATAATGACTAGCCATGTATGAAATTATTATAAAAAAACAAATATCTAGAGATATATAATTATTATAATGAAATCATGGTCAACTAGGGAAGAATGATACATCCAATTTCATTAAAAGAAATATACAATAAAAAATACATTGATAATATATTATATTTTAAAACATAAACAATGATAAATGCATTTTTAAAGGCAAAACAGAGTTAATTTTAGGGGCATTTACAAGAGAGAGATTTATGTAGTTCCCCTTCCATCATAAATTAAATTTTATTTAGTAACATAATCTTTAGTAATGCAATTGAATTTGAAGGTTTGTGGATTAATATATATTAAAAAAATATTCCATATTTTTCTTCTTAGCTGCCAAATATATTTCAAAATAATTTATATCTCGTAAAAAGTGGATGTAAAAAGTGGATGGAAACTCATAGGCTAAGGCAGGTCATAAGCATAAGTACCTGTGTGATATAAATATTAATGCACTGTTAAGTAATTAATATAAAACACAATTAGAACTTTGATAATGATATTTACTTATGACGTGTTTGGGGAGAGAGCATGACAAGAAAATCCACATCCAACTACTATTTTTCAACCACTTTTTTAGCTTTTGCTGAATCCATTTGGATCTCTTTAATTTATAAATAGAAACTTCTCAAACAAATTCCAGCTAAGAGAATATTAAAGAATGCGCTAATGGGGTATGAGAAAAAAAAACTCAATTATGCTAATAGTGTATACACTGCTAAAACCAAGATAAAAGACAGATATACACGAACCAGCTTACAACTCTTGCGATGGAATATGCAAACAAAATAACCTCATAAAATTAATTAAATTTCAAGTTATGTCTAATTCAATTTATAAATCATATTTATATTTTTTTAATTTAATAATATTACTATGCATTAACATGGATTTTCAACAAATTAAAAGTAAAAAGGAGAAGACAGGAGCAGACAGAAATTCTAGCAAATTAAGTATTGGAATGGCAAGCAACAATGATGATGGAATATGGAAAAAGAAAAAAAAATAAAAAAAACATGAATTTAGGGTGGTTTTGTTCAAATTCTCAATGAAGTGAACTATGGAACTACCATGTCACTAAACAATGAATCAATTGAACGAGAAGCTTCAACTCTATGTATCATTATGTCTCAACTTTAGCCAAAAAACCAAATTTGTGGAATCGTGATCCATAATTTCAACATTTCATCACCATGATGATAAGAGAGAGAAACTTAAAAGAGGTATGGAAAAATGATGAACATATATTGTTTATGATACATTTTCTAATTCCATGTTTAACATTTATATAACATATTAGTTAGGGGAGATGGATAAGTTTTACAAATTTGGTAATTTGCATAAAGAAGTGTGCTTTAATTTATGGAACCTTGTCACTTAGGAGGGACCCTATATTTAATTATGCTTGACATTATTATCAAATCACATAAGCACATTCTTTATTTTTCTCTAAAGAAACTAGGTATGAATAGAATATTGTTGAACCTTTGGGGGTTTTCTTCTATAACTTTAAGATGATTAAAATTTGTTTGTTAAAAATAGATGATTCCCATAATAATGGAAAAAATGTGTTTAATAATCTGTTCAATGTAAGTGAAATTTAATATGATGTAGTAAATTTGTGGTAAGATAAAAATAATTACCCGGTCAATTTACTAGAAAATGAAAATTAATTAAATTTTGATTTTTTTTTCATTTATTCAATTAATAGATGATTTTGTGTCTCATACAATTTTAACAAAAGGTGAAAAACAAAACCTACCTGAGTGTTAATTGTGATTTGATTTTATTAGTCTTCTATTCTAAAAGTAAGAATTTTTTAAATGTTAGACAAAAATTAAAGAAACTGGTAATCCTCCAAAGAAACATAATTGAGAAGATATTGCTATTTTTGTTACAGTAGTACTTAAATATTATTTTGGATTTTAATTTTGTTATCCATTTATTTTTCTAATCTTGTCTTTTATGCAAAAGTTTGTCATCGTGTGAAAATGATAAATCTCGTTGACATTTAAAATACTTGGTCATAATCTATCACAAACAAGTGATTTGTATTTTCAAAACTTGGTTTCTTAGACAAAATTTGTTGAGAATTTTCTATAACTTGATAAAGGAAATATTATGAAATTATTTTATGAGCCAAAATTTTCCTGGCAAATTATAACACCTCTATAACTAAAGTTGATCGAAAGAAAAATTAAACACAGAATAAAAGGTGAAGAGATAATATTTATATCATCTCATAAAATTATATACACAAAAGTCAGAATCAAAGGCCTTGTTATTCTTACTATAAGGTCTAAAGCAGAGAATCAATGGATCTACCTTTGAAAAGCACCTGGTCAGAATTGAGGAGAAGTAATTGTTGTCAAAGTGATTTAGAATTCTCAAGTCTAGAACTGTGCCATTAGTTCTTGGACACTTTCTCTGCCTCACCAATGCAATTGTCCTGTCAATGTTGCTTCTGATATCTAAAACTAGTGCATCTCAATTCTCCCATTCTGGCAGAATTATTCAATATTCCTATATAGTTTTTCATAAATGATTATCATTTCTTGTTTACAATTCTATCTCATAATATATATTCTGTGAGTCAATTAAAAATTATTTTGAATATGATTTTTAAAGTAATCATTATATAGAATGAATATGGCACTTGTTTACAATTAAATAATAATAATAATGATAATGTAAATTATATTTTCAATAGGAATTATGTAAAGTTCATAGTTTGACTTATTTTTGGGGTCCTTGGAAGATCATGGATGATTCTGAGTAGGTTATATGTCCCTTTCTTATTGCTTAATTGTGTTACTGTTTACATGACTTTTAAATTATAGGAGAAAAAAAGACCTTCAATGCATATAGTTCTTTAAATGTCCCACCTTAAAATAAATTATATCAGAAGAAGTTGTCTCTCCAAAAGAAAACAGAAGTGGTGAAATCTAACGTAGAGTAGAGCAGATAGAAATACCAGATAAAGCAATCATGTCACTAGCTGAAAGTTGAGTAAGTTTCCGAAATGTTGCAAATTTATAAAAATATTATTGAAGTGAGATTTTGAATGTATTATCTATCCATAACATTTGTCTATGATGAAATAGGAATTGTTAACCATACGGCCTCATTTATAGACATTTGTCTTCCGGTACACTTAATAGTCCCATATAATTTAACATATAATTTAAGAGTCGAGGTCAAGGTCAATTTATATATACTTTTCTCCCTTAATCCTCTGAGACGCCTTTTAAAAACAAAACTATGACGGAGCAACTGAGTTTCAAAGCAGACAATATTTCAGATGTGGTGATTGACTTTAGCGATGTCATCTCAACGGTAACAATTCCTTTAGTCCTCAACTCGGGAGGCTTGTTCCGGTACACCAAATAGTCTCACATAATTTAGGAGTCGAGGTCAAGGTCAATTTATATACATTTTTCTCCCCTAATCTCCCGAGACACTTTTTAAGAACAAAATCGTTTAGTCCTCGACTTGGGAGGCTTGTTTCGGTACACCAAATAGTCTCACATAGTTTAAGAGTCGAGGTCAAGATCAATTTATATACACCTTTCTCCCTTAATCCTCCTAGACGTCTTTTAAGGATAAAACCGTGACAGAGCAACCGAGCTCCGAAAGTGAACAATACCTTAAACACGTAACAGAGCAACCGAGTTCCAAAAGCAAACCATACCAAGTCTCTTGCGAGAATAATTTATAATATGAAATACCTATTATAAATATACAAAGTATTATCCATGTTTTGATGGAAAGTATACAAAATCCTAATCATGTTTTAAAAAATTATAAACGTATATACTATGTGATACTTTATCACATTTCTCAAATATTTCACTTAATATTCATTCATTCTTCATTAATTAGAACAACTTATTTATATGTGTAATTTTTTTAAAAATCTGATTATTTCAATAATTGTTTTCAAAAAATTACATCATTTTAAAATACCTACCTAAGAGAATTCCTAACCTTGAAACGTTGCAATAAGGTTGGTGAGGTTAGATGTGGAAGGTGGAATAACACCCGTTGGAATCACCTCATCTGCTTGATCCTTTGCATTGTATTCAGGTTGAAATATCTTATGTGTTTGTTATATATTAATATGGATATACAATAGTATTAAAGTAGTTATGGAAATGGAGAAGCTTTATAAAGAAGGCACATGATTATGAATATTTATTAATTACATTGCATGCATGTTAGTTGGCCAAACTTTGGGTCTCTTTAAGGAATCTCATTTGTTTTCAAAAGAAAATTTCTTGAAATAATAGTCAGAACAGTGTTAATGTTGAGAAGGGAAATAAAGAATCAAGGTTGGTTGGTTGAGCACATGCAGGTCAATTCCACCCCTTATTTAGAGGGTGCAGGGGAACCACCACCAAATAGTCAAATCATTAATCTTTTATACATTTTAATTTTAACATTTTTTTTTTCAAAAGTACATCATTTCTACAAATATAATTGATATATTTATAGTCAACTAATTAGGGTATGTTTGATATACAAACTGAGTTCAAATATCAGGGAAAAATTTATGTTCTTTTTTAAGTTGGGTCATCTTTAACATATTTTGGTCCATGGTTAAGCTTGATGAAAAAAAATGGGCATACATTATAAAGATTATTTTTTATATTTGATTCTAAAAGGTGGATTTAGAATAGGTATTTAAGTATTGGAAGTAACTCAATATTTTATATATTGAAAAATGTGATTTCTATTATGTCAAATATTATTATTAAATAATTTATATTTATTTTTTAAATGAAATACACTATTAATAATTTTAATAAATTATATTTTTATCCTTTATGAACTTGAACAAAATATTAATCTTCATTCTTTATGAACCGTTACTTATTCAATTTTTTTAAAATAGCTCATAAGTATCCACTACTTAATATCCTCTTACAAAAAATAACTTCAAAATTACTCTCCAAATCTTAAATAATAATAATAATAAATGTGTAATAAATAAAAATTTCTCAACATTATAAAATCTTAACTAGCTCTTCATATATACATTTTATGGAGTTGCTCCTAATAATAGATTTCTTACATTGATTATCATTAATCATACTTTATTCCTAATTAATTATATGTTTATCCAGAAAGCTTTTCAATGCAGAATATCATGTTCAAGTTTACTCAAAAGGGCTATATCCCTTAAGGGTTGTTATAAAATCCTTGTTATTTTAATGGGTAACTATACATACTTAAAATTTACATTGAATATGATTTTGAAATAATTAGACCTAAATGTGTTTACTGTGTATTTACTTTAAAGTGAGTTTATGCTTGATTCTCCAAAATTAAAAATTACTACTTTTATAATTTTATAATTTTTAAAATTTTTTGTTTTAGTTTATCTACCAAGACATGTGTTACTCAACATTATCACAATAAGTGCATTTGAAATAAAATCTACCAGAATGTTTTATGATAAAAATTTGAAATCAAACTTAGTTCTAGTATAAATTACTTGATCTGTATTTATACTGGTCACTTTTGAAAGAAAAAAGTTAAGCATATTTTTTTTTTTCAAATCACATATACTAAATCTTTTTTTTACAATTTTAGAGTATCGGGAGTGTCTTTGTTTCTTGCATAGAAGCATAGGCATAATGTATAAGAAAGAACATTTTGATACTATTTTTTATTAAAATGGTTAACTTTTATCTTAATTAAAAATTAAAATGAAGAAAACATTGATTTAAAACATAAAATAAAAATGTTAAAGTAAATTCTTCAAATTTTATGCTAAAAATTATTAACATAATTGTGTACAACATTTAAAAACTTAATGGTTTTCAAATAACTTTATAATATAGAAAATTAAAATAGAATTTTAAAATTATATAATTCTCACTTATATTAAAAGAAAAGTATAATTCTTTAGTGTTATAGGATTCAGTTAGATGAAGGGACGATCTAAAAATTCTTTGAGTTACTATTTTACGATTTTTTTTTTACTTAATAAATTTAAAGTAAGAAAACATACGTATTTATATAAATATAAACTCTATTATTCAATTAAATTCATTAAATATTGAAAAGTTACTTTCCATTAATCCAATTATTATTTTATTTTTATTATTAATTTAATCACTTATTAATTTTTTAAATAACGAGTCCTCTGACTCTTACACGAGATATAAAATCTTATAAATTTATCTAAAATGTAACTCATAAAAGTAGTACTATTTTCAATGTACTTCTTTAGTGTTATGAAATTTTAATCAAAATAAAAATCAAAGCGACTTATAATTGAATTATGAAGGTGTGGTACCTCTTCATGAAATGTAAAAGAAAATAATCTAAGAAAACGAATAATGTTTTATAGACCAAATGCTAGTTTAACCAAGAAAAAGATATTATTTCTTCCTGACTTTCTTCACTTTTGATACTATTTATTTCTATCTTTCTTCACTTTTTTCATTATTAAGCTTTTGAAAAGATATATATTACTTTTTATAATGTATACGTATAATTTCATTTTTATTTATTTCCTCAAAAGTTTATGAAATAAATAACAGCTAAATACAGAAGATTCATTGGATACAATGAGAGAATAAGACTTTGATATGTGTTATACTTAAAAATGAAAAGTTATCCTTTCGAGAGTATGAAATAGATATGTGAAACGAGTATGGTGGGTTTATATGCTTTAATCATCATCTAAAAAGTTTGTATTATATTGCTTTGGTATGTTTTCTAAATAAATGGTAATTATTTTGGTTTAGTTCGATTCTGTTTAGAACCAATAAGTTATTTTGACCCGTTTTAAAAAAATATATGAAATTATAATTTTATATTATAGTTGGATATAATAAGAAAATGCATTTTGGTCATATCCATGTATCTACTATCATCATCACCATCTTGAATTTGAATGGTCTATAGTGGCATATATCATCATGATAACTTTGAATATATGGCATAAACACCGGCATGCGCATACAAATGATCTTGTTGTTAATAATAATAGGTTATATTTACATTAAATCTAATTTCTATGCACTTAAATATCTAGCGATATCCAATTCTTCATTAACAAACCAATAAAAGTTATGAGATGTAAATTTTTTAAGATAGTTATTTATAAATAATTAGTAAGCTAAAGATATTTTTCTTTATTAATAATTTTACATTTATTAAGAAAATTGATTAATTTATTTAATAACATTAAATTTGTTTAAAATTACAATTTTTTCTCTAAATTTACCCTTAAGTAATTCGTATATAGATTGAATAGTAGTAGTTAAATTTAATTTTGAAAATTGAAATCTTAAAATATAAACTAAAATAGTTAAAAGGTATTCTTTTGGTTAAAAAATTAATTAATGTAAAAGATAATTAGACAAGATTTTGTTAAAAAAAAGACAAGAAAATTCAAAATAGTGTTTTATAATTAAAAACAGAGCGTATTCCTATCTTAATTTTTAATGTATTTTAACGTAATTTTGAATGAAGTATTATTCGTAATGCTTTAAGATAATTATTAAAGGAATGTTATATATTAGTACACAAACTATGATGTAAAACAGCCTTGCGTGGAGGACAAAGGAATAGACAAGTGGTGATTACAAGAAGCAACAAGCTTTTGTTGTCCTTAAACTACAAAGAAGTAACTCTTCACACTATAAATCATTACAGTAGCAGTATGTTCTTGTTGTCTTTAGACTACAAAGAATCTTATGGTGTACAATAAAAAAAAAATATTAGAAGAAGACTCCATTATATTTATTGACCACACTCCATCTTGGGGTTATAATAATTACCGTACTGTGTATATTTTGTGAGATTCTACAGTAATCCCTTGATCTGCAAGCAAATGTTTCACTGTCTGAAGCTGTAATCAACCAAGTAAACAAGAGTGGAATCAAATGCAATAATAATGACCATAAGAATTATGTCTGTGGATTATCAAGTGAAAGGATTCCAAAACTAACAGATAAGAGAGTAACAACTCTGATAAAATTAGGAAAAGAATGGTCCCTATATAGTATGAGCATTTAAGCATGAATCCATATTTGAATCTGCTCTGCTTCCTCCAACCTAGCTATATTGGAAATTTTAATGGAGTTGAGCCCACATGCACTGTTCCTCCAAATCCTTTAAATGCTTCTTTCAGGGTCTCCTTGGATATATTCATCACTTGTTGCTTAACATAAGTCTCTCCCTTGTTTCTTTCCCTGTTGTTGGGGACCAAACACTCTAAATGCACACCAACCTTCCACCACAACACCTTTATAAAGGTTAAAATTAATACCACGTTTGTGTCCAATTAATTTGGTCCAAGAGTTCACGTGTTACAAGATTGCAAATCTCTTTTCACGTATTGGGAGAGGAGGGATGTGTGTACTCAGGCTCACATATTGAGTCCTTTTGTTTTTACCAGTAGAACCCATTCCTGCTTACAAATAGCTGCTGCAGGCACAAACAACTTGGAATAGCTTATCTTCATTTGATAGATTCATTCATCGCAAACTTTCAAATGCATGGGATTACAAGTGAAACTATCCGGAGACACTTTAACTTTCTATCTGAGTAAGAGATTAGATGTTAGATTTTAAATAATTGATAAATGTTTCAAATCTATTAAGTATTACTGTAATTACAGACGTGCTACTTGAGAACATATTTTTTTTCCGGCTTTTAATCAGAACCATTTGCGCTTTAGGCAATCATTCAAAGCATCAAGGCAAAGTGAGGACATCTCACTGGGTGCTTAATAATCAGAGACAAGCAGTACGTATGAATATTAAGCTGCCACAATTAATATATTTAGTAAATTAAATCATCTAAATTTCATAATAACATGAAAGGACGAAAAGAAACAGAAACAATGCGTCATTTCTCGTGAATATATGACTCATGATTCCTCTAGAAATGTACCCTGTATATGAACTTAGGGAGCACACACACCAGTCTAAAAGCTAAATCATCACTTGTAAAATTCAAAGTCAGTATCAGGCTTCTTCACGTTTGTCCTATAACCCTTCTCGAAGTCCTTTGGCAATATGACATATCTATTCTTACGAACAGCATGCATTCCAGCTTCTTGACAAATAGCTGCTATCTGCAGGCACCAAAAATCATCAAATAATAAGTTTTTAAACTTTAAACAAAACATGGAAGTTTATGCTTCAATTAAACAGCTTTTAAGCTTGAAGAATAGGTCTTCCAAAACATAATCTTTTTGCAGCGATAACAATTGGTCTCTCTCGTAGTTCTCTTTCTTACACATTTTATTTCGAAAATTGATAACTATTTAGTACCTTCAACTCTGTTCCACAATTTCCCAATGGGGAATAATGCCATTGTGCTAGTCCATTAATATAAATAAACATCAAATAAAGAAGCATGATATGATATTTTCGTAAAAAAAACATAAGTTTTCCGTTTCATTGAACCGGTTAAAGGAGGTTAGTTATTTTATATGGTTCTAAAAGAAGCCACCAATCAAACCCTTGTGTTTCTCAACATTTGCTTCAAGCACTCCAATCAAGATGATGAATGTGAACAAGCATCCCTACATAAATATTGGCACAAAAATTATACGACAGGTACAAACCTCAGCAGCACTGATTTTGTCAGGACGGGAAACATAATCCTCCAGGTCTACTTCATCACTCAAGTTCATCTTGGCTGTGCAAACCTGATGAAACCATCAAATAATATGGTTAGCAAACAGCTGAAAATAAATAAATAAAAATTTTCAAGATACTGCAAGACAAAATGAAATTTCCCACCTATAATATAAAACGTTCAATAAGCATGAATACTGTCAGAGTAGGAAAGAAAAGAATATAAAATAACCAAAAAGGCTTGCCTGAAATACAAGCCTCTTCTGGCGACGATCAGGCAAAGGGAACTCAATTTTACGATCAAGCCTTCCAGGACGCAACAGAGCAGGATCCAAAGTGTCTGCTCTGTTAGTTGCCATTATGACTTTAACATTAACTGTTTGATCAAAACCATCCATCTGGAGAAAAAACAGGGGTAATTAAACCAAAACTTCAGTGAATATCTGAACACAGAATGTAGTCAAGCCAAATTAGCCACAGGTCAAGAGATAAACGAAAACTAATTCACCACAGGTCACAACATCCTAGTAACTACCAATAGTAGTACACAACATACTCACAGCACCTTACAGAAATATCATTTCATTGATACCTGATTCAAAAGTTCCATAAGGATACGCTGTACTTCTCTGTCAGCTCCAGTTTGGGCATCAAATCTAGCAGTGGCTATTGCATCAACCTCATCAATAAATATAATTGCAGGGGCATTCTCTTTTGCAAGACGAAATACGTCACGTACCATCCTTGGACCCTGAAATATAAATATAAGGGAAGATTTGAAGAAATTGGAGCAAGCCGTTGATAAAAAAATATACAATCCATGAACTTGAAACTCAGGAAACTTGATACATTAATTAAAAACATTGGCCTCAAACAAAACATCAATGAAATCCCAATAAAACATATAATCCCCAACTTTGAAGCATAACTGGATATATATAGCACACAATAACTGAATAGCATCAGTAGTTACGAATTGGAAAACCATCATTTTCAAAACGAAACTAAGATAGAAAAATAAATTCCAATATTGTCAACATCACATCCAAATGCAGATGACTTAAAAATCATACCTCACCAAGATACTTCTGCACGAATTCAGATCCCACAACCCTAATGAAGGCAGCAGTAGTGTGATTAGCAACGGCCTTGGCAAGCATTGTTTTTCCAGTGCCAGGAGGTCCATACAGTAAAACACCACGAGGAGGGTCAATACCAATTTGTTTGTACAGTTCATGATGTGTAAGGGGTAGCTCCACAGCCTCACGGATTTCCTGTTTCTGGATATCACATCCTCCAATGTCCTAAAACCAGAATGATGGACCAAAATTTTCAGTGTCAATGTTACCACCTAGGAACCTCCAAGACTAAATACAGCACATAATTTAATAAACGTCTAATCATCCACATGTTTAACATATAACATCAGATTCCTAGAATCAAAGCTGCATATTCAAGAAACACCCCAAGTGTATTAATGGGTCCTGTTAAGTCTGGAAGTATGAAAATTGCAATGACTAAACCAATTCGATTCCTCTAAAAGGATTCCAGTTAAAACATTCATCAGCATCCTTCAAGAGGTGAAGTAGCTTTCTAGATGTTTAATTATAGAGCAACCCACAGTCCCAGAAACCAAAGGAAAGTCCATCACCTTGTTATCATGTCTAGGATTTATACCATAAGACACAATCAATGAAGCCCAGACACCAGCAATTCAAAATTGAAGGGCAAGTCAATGGATATGTATTTATTTAACATCATTATGACCTATTTAAATTGATTTCAATATTCAAAATCATTTATAAAAAAGATAATCAAATATAACAATATTAACATATTGCTATCGAGTACAAAGATGGATCTAATCCATCCATCTAAAATCCAAGAACGTGAAAAGAGAACATATTTCATTTAAGACATTTCACCCCTTCTTCATCAACATTGTTGAAAAAGACACTTCTAGCTATGGTTCATCTAAAGACAAATTAACAACTTCAAGAATTCCACAATGTACGAAGATATACGAGAATAAATAAAATAGTTCCCAATAATACATATCTAGATACTCCTGATTATATAGAATCTGCTCCTTGTTTCTACAATTAGAAGAGAAACTTACACAATAACAAAAAAAATCATAGTGTATGCCCTAATTAACACTCTGTCAGAGTAGTGCTGGAGTGGTAAAAAACTTTATTAAATTTGATACTTTAATTAAGTGTATCACACATGCCGATGTTGAACTTGGGGACATGCCATTGAAGAGCCATGTCCGTGCTTCATAGAGAATAGTAACAGTAGTAAGTAAACCCCATATGCAGCAGCCATGCCATTTTAAATCACATTCAATCCATGCTGCATATTTAAGAACATTTTTTTAATCTTAAAATTGCAATGACTAAACAAAACACGTCAATTCATCTAAAAACTAAAGACTTTTTAATTTTCAAGTGTTAAAGGCTTCTATTTAAGACAGCATTCAACAGCTTTCAAGATGTTTAATAAAAGAGCAACACTCACTCTCAGAAACCATCAATATCCTTGAAGAGGACAAGTAGCTTTCTTGAAGTTTATTAGTAGAGCAACACTCACTACCAGAAGTAGTAACTCAAACCCCATATGCTCGAGCCATTCCATATTAAATCACATTCAATCCAGAACACCACCAATAAATTCCACGACATACAGAAATCACCTCCCCCAAAAACATAAAACACCATAGCACAAATCTAACTACTGTTCTCTTCAGCAAATCATCCATAATGCAACACAACATTTTCTTCAAGGTTTTAAAACTACAATTTTGTTCACAAGATTAAGGAACCGAGGGTGTCTGCTGCAGCTGCAACCGTTACCTTATCAGCCACATTTGTCCACAATATCAAGAAACTATAGAAATTACCCACAATACCAAGTCCCGCAATATCTAGAAACTAACAAAACTACCCGCAATTTGCCACTATCAAGAAACTACTCACATTATCAAGTCCCACAATTTCAAAAAACTATCGAAACTACCCGCAATTTGCCACTGATGAAAAACAACCCGCAATATCAAGAAACTGTCGAAACCGCCTGCAATTTCCCACTATCAAGAAAATGCTCACAATATCAAGAAACCGCCAAACCTTAATAACATTTAAAGTAAAAGCACTTTCCTCTCCCTTTTTAATCAATTTACCCAAACAATTTCAACCACATATACAAAACCTAAGTATTCATTTAGCTGTAAGAAAGTTCAACCAATCCCTAACTTAAAAACCACTTTAAAAATTTCCAATCAAACCAAACTCTCATTAGACGCAACAAACACTAATCAAGAGGCAATAAAAAATTAAAACCAATAGAACCCGATTCAGCATTAAGGAGTGACATCGGGCTTCAGATTAGAAAGTGAAAACGACGGCATAATGATGTTAAATAAATACATATCCACTGACTTGCCCTTCAATCTTGAAAACAAACCCTAACCAAACCGCAACCAAAAATCAAAAGCAAAAGAAACCAATCCAGCAGTAGACAAAAACCCTAGGTATCATCATCCACCTAAAATCAGAAAGTGAAAACGACAAAACGCAAGGAAACTGACATTATAAGTGACGTCGGGCTTCTCGGACTGGCTGAGAAGCGAAATACTGGAATCAGCCTCAGGCGGGAGGACGTCGACGAGCGCGTTGGAGTGGCGGTGGAGCGCAACGGAGGCGGAAGGTTTGAGCAGCTCGCGGTTGATCGTGCTGAGAATCCGTACGTAGTAGTTGGATCCGGTAGTGGATCCGACGATGCCGTTGTTCTGGTCCACCATCTCCATGAACTGGCCAATCACTAGCGGCACCGACTGGATCCGCTTCACCTCCTCCTGCGCCCGCAGCAGCTCGCGCTTCAGATTCTTCTGCTCCTCCTTTACGTACTCCTCCTGAATGTCGATGAACTCGTGCTGGCGCTGGAGGGACTTAAGGCGGCTGTAGAGATCATCCTCGTCTGTTTCGCCGACACCAAAGCCGCCCTGGAGGTAGTCGGATTTTGTCGCCGGGAACGACGGCGGTGGCTCCGATGACGGCTTTGGGTCCAATACCATCGCGGAGGAACCCATTGATGAGAATTTGGGGGAATAGGGTTTGGAGTGGGAAATGGGAATCGAATAGAACGGAACGAAATCAAATGATTTCTATTTGCTGGTGTTTTTCCTTTTTGGGTTTTAATGATATTTAATGACAAAAATGTGAAATGACCAAAAGAACCTTGTTGGCGTGTCAGCGAAGAAAAGAAACTCTTGTATTGGACTTGGGCCTTGACTCTGACAACTGTCCTTCATGAAACTACATAAATATCTTCATTATTATTTTTTGAAATTGTGAATCGGATTGGGGTGCATTCGATTCTTATTTTTTTAAAAAGTACAAACCGGACAATTTCATCCAGTTTTCAATCCAGCAAATTGAAAAATCCTCAAATTCGCCTTCGACAGTCCCCAAATTCCAAATCAACTATTCTAATCATCAATATCACCTACTAATTGCTAATAAACATCACAAATTAGTTACCTAATGCTTCTATGAAGGATTAATTAAAAGATTTTGAATAACAAACGGAAGATTTTTCGATCTGCTAGGTTGAGAACCGGATGAGGTCGTCCGGTTTGTATTTTTTTTTTAAAATGAGAACCGGATGCACCTCCCATCCGGTTTACAGTTTTTTGAAATTGTGAACCGGATGGGGGGTGCATCCGGTTCTCATTTTCAAAAAATGTAAACCGGATGGCTTGATCATCCGGCTGGAAAGGGGATGGGTTTTATTAAGATAGGAGTATTTATATAATTTTATGAAGGGTAACTATGGAATAAAAAAATTATATGGGGGTGCAGGAAGAGAGTATGGGGGTGGAGGAAGAATTTGTCAAGTCTTCATTACTCAACCAACGAAGCAGTGTTGGACTCAAGAAAAGAAAAGGGTATGTATTATCTTGAAATTTATAAACGTACAGATAAAATTTATTATTTCCATCTATTATTCTCTTTTATTTGTATCTTAAAAATTAAATTCTATATATTTTTAAATAATTATTCAGTAATTAAAAATACATATGATGATTTAAATTGTAAATAAAAGTATATTTTATGTTTTTAAAAATATTCAATCACTATGTTATCTATATATTTAGAAATATGATTTAGTATAAATATGTAATGGTACAAGATAAACATTTAGTCTATGGATTTCACTTACTGAATTATTAATTGATTATACTGGTGTCAGTCAAAGTAATATAACTCTGAATTTAATACATCTTTAGTTCATGAAATATGGGTGGTCTATCCTTATCACTATAAAAATATTTATTAGTTTTAAATTTATGTTATTTGTTAATTTTTTTAAGCTCTAAGTTTTTTTATGTGTGTTGTTATCTTATGTAATATATGTACTGTTTCGGCTTAAATAATAAATAGATGGATGTGAAAATGAATGCTGTAAATAGCGTAATGTCAAGTCAGGAATTGTTGGCTGGGGTGGTATAAAGCATAAGATCATGAGCTTATTAAACAATGGGGTGTGAATAGAAACATAAAATTAAAAAAAAAAAAAAAATCTTGCTTTATTTTTTGCAATGTAAGAAAATTAGCTTCCTCTCCTCTGACTACCTTCTTCCTTACTTCCTCCTCTTTCAAATTTACAGCTTGAATCCTCCCTAGTTTTGTAATTAATTTATTTTCAAAAGCACAATCTAACTAGGAAATGGAATGGAATAATATAAATTCTCTTTTACCTTTCTCTTAAAATCTTCATTTTGTTCATAAAAAAGAAAAACATGTAAAGATCTGAGAAAGATAGTATGCATGACTATCTTTCTTGATTAAAAATAAATTCTTAATTTAGGTATATTTTTTTGCTTAGATTTCAATTCTTTAACTAACCAAGAGTTTAGTAGTAGTGCCTTGCATCAACATCCTTTCTTCACCTCTTCACATCTAGATCTCCAATTTTCAACTCGTTAAGTTAGTGTTGTTAAAAAAATTAGTTGAACTTTTTTATAGATATTCATCATTAAGTTGGTCAAGCATACAAAAATGGCCTTAGATTAAATAGACATTTTAGGTAGAGTTGTAGTATATATTGGAATCTCGATTTTGTGTGAACGTCTTGGACTTTTATTTAAATTTTCAATTTAGTTAGTTTTTTTTTATAATGTTATGTGTTTTAACTAGTTTTTGATGAAGTAATGGTGTTTGATTTTCATTATTAAACTTAAATTTTACCATTTATAGGATACAAGTCTTTTATAATTGAATTTAGTGTTTAAACATCTCAAAGAATATGATTGTATAGAATTTGTTAAAGATGTTTAATAATAGCTTAATATATTTGAGTTAATTAATTGGAGAGTGTTTGGAAGTTAGGAAAAAAAAAACATTAGTCTCACATTTTGCTTTGAAAGGTGAAGTTAGAGTATGTTGAATTATGTAGGAAAGACTAGTTTGTATATTCATATAGGATGTTTGTAATTTTTTAGAAATGTGACATTTAAATTTGGTTAGATTTTGTTAATATTTATAGTGATAATTACATCAAAATTTCACCAACTATAATGTATTTGAGACCATAACCACAAATCGAGAAAGGTTCGTTAATCTATGAGTTTCATCCGTATGGATCTAGTTAAGCTCATAAAATTGTGAAAGGTTTGCAGGTATGAATATTTGTATAAGAGTTTTACCCCAGAGACATGGGGTTGAGACCACCTAATTGTATCAAAGTTTCTCTTAAAGTGATGTTTTCTGAATCAAAAAGTTGTGCAATGTCCATTGATATCAATACTTATATTAGAATTTCATTCACAGGGTTATGCTTTATCCCCACATAAATTTAGCAAGTTTACTTATATAAATATTTGTATTAATTTGTTAAAACAGAAATCTAATACTTTATGATTTTGATTGAGAGTCTCAATACAATATGAAGAAATAGGTCTGAAAAATACTCATAAGATCATGAGTATATGTGTTTGACAAACAATATAACATTATATCGAATTCAACTACACATCATAAGTCAGTCAAACTATATATCATAAGTGAGTCTTGATTGATAAAATAATAAGAACAAATCAAGATTTCAAACTAAATTGTTTTGAAAAAAATATTCGTAAAACTTAAGTTTATAAAGTGGATAATGTCTCCACCATCAATTGATCCACGGCAAGTTCAAAAACTTCATTCAAATATTTATTAGAATTTGAGTTAAAAGCTGTAACGTAGGCGAACCCTCCTGATAGATGCAATATTCAATCTTAATACGTGTCCTGTAAAGTGTGCACTCCTAGGTAAAAAGTTATAGTATTAGAGAACATAAACATTGTTAGCTATCAGAAAGTTGTCACTTAATAAATGGTACTGTGTGTAACAATTAGAGGGATAAAATTAAAATCAATATAATGTATATTTTGAACATTAAAATCACTCCAACAAAATGTGAAATTTCTGAAAGTTTTTTTCCTCAATATTCTATACACACTGCATTAAACAAAATAGTTTACAGAAGATGATGATAGAAGTTGACAACAACCATAACAGAACACATTTCTCATGAAACTTAATCCCAAAGCTGTATATAAATTCTGCACATGCACAACAGAAATTCCAAAGACTAAAAAAGTAACCATAACCACGATGAACTTGGCATAACAATTTAATTCAATCGATTTAACTTCTAAGTTCTAAGACACAGAGAACCTTCTCCTTCTGGGCTTCGACAAATCGACGTTCCCATCTTCCAAATGGGTCGTGTCCTTCGACCCATTTTTGAACGGGTTCAACTTCCCGAGCGTTTTCGAAACGGAGGAGAAGAACGTGGTTTTTTTTGTGGTTCCAGACGACGTCGTTCCATTCACCTGAGTGTTTTCAGCTTTAGTAACGTTCTTATTCTGCAAATCAGAAATGTACATCTTCATCTTCAGTAACTCCGTTCTCAACTCCTCGTTCTCTCTCACCAACGAAACATCCATATGAAGCTCATTCTTCTCCGTCGCCACTTCACGTTGCTCCTCCGCCCCGCTCCGCAGCCGCAACTGGTCGTAGTAAAGCGCATGCAGCACAATCTGCACCGGCAAACGCTTGTTCTGCGACGCGTGCACACGCGCCTCGTATGAAAGTTTCAACGGATCCATCACGCTGCACACCTTCTCTCTCTCTATCTCATCCAGCTGTGGATGCTCCTGCAAGAAAGAAAAGGTAAACCGTTACACGCTGTCGTTTTCTCTTATTCACTGTTTCAGAACGCGAATAAAGTGTTACGTACCTTGAGGTAGATATCTACGGCGCGGTATATATCGTCGTCGACCTTACGCGCGCTTTTAGGAATCAGGATAGCGATGCCGTTGAACTTCGAAATGCTAAGATCGCCGTGTGCGGCGATCTCCGCGAGATACGCGTCGACGGTTTTCGCCACGCGCTGCATCGCCGCGGAGCAAGGCTGTTTCAAATCGCTTGTGGTGAAAACTGCGTTGCCTTTTTCGTTTTCCACGAATGCGGAAATTATTCTACGGACGCTTTCGAGATCGAATAGTCTCTCGCCGTCGTAGGTGAACGAGAGCACGAGGAGGTCATCGACGGTCACGTGCTCGAGAATAGCGGAAATCCGCTTCTCAAGGTCCGTTTTGCAGGCTGTGGAGGCGCGGAGGTAGATCGCGCAGCGGAGGATGCAGCAGAGGAAGTGAATCGGAAACGCTGCTTTCTCGGCGGGGAAGAGATCCACGATTGATTCCAGAAGCTTCCGTTGTTTGGTTCTGGAATCAGCATCTCCGGGATCTGACGAGCGGATTCCGTTGCCTGTGTGGTCGCGGACGAGATCTCGTAGCGCTCGCTCCGAGTAGGTGATGAGCGCGGCGGCAACGGTTAGAGTCCTTGCACCGCGCTGCTTCATCGCGGCGATGACTCTGCTGAAGAAGTCTATGTCTAGAACGGCTAGCTCCTCCGTCCACCAGTTAGGGGGCGAGCAGCTGGGAAAATTGGCCTCGCTGCAGGCCTTGGCGCTGACCGCCTCGACGCAGCGTTTCACGACGTTTATGTCGTCGGCGTAGGGGAGGAGGTGGCGGCAGGACTTCAGGACGGTGACGGCGCCGGTGAGCGTGAAGAATGCTACCTTCGTGAGAAACTCCTCCGTCCGTCCGGCGAGGTTGTTTTCGCAGTACTGATCCGTCATCTGAAGGAACTCCGCGGCGCATCTCAAAACGGCGACGTTGTTGACCGTTATTTCGAAGTTGACGCCGTAACAGAATTTTGCGGCTTTCTCGAAGATTGAAGGACCTCCTGGAATATCAGAGAGGTCGATTCTGGTGAGCTCGCTCTCATTTGATTCCAGTATCAGTTTTCTTATGTAGTTGCTCTTTGCCACCAGCATGAACTGCACCAAACATATTCAAAACCGTTTTCTGTAAGAACACACACGAACCAGTAGCCACTTAATTGTTAACAATCATTCAAATCAGAATATACTCACTTTGTGGAGCGAGAAAGTGGTTTCTCCAACTTCAACTATAACATCAGTTGGTATGTCTTGAGAGAAAACCCTGCAAAAAAAACAGAGGCAAGAACATGGTTATTATTGATATTTAGTAGAGAGTATAAAGCATAGCATGCACGGTGCATGGACTTGAAGTGGAGTTAGTTGAGTATGCTTACCATTGCCCGGTTCTCTCCATGGCGAGAGAGAGCCTATTATTAGGAGTCCCCATGAACTTCTGTGGGTGGGTTTGGTTTAGGGAGTTGGACAGAAACTAGCTATAAGCAAGGAGATTGGAATTGATGAGATGAGATGAGAGTGGGAATGGGTTGCATTGTGGGGGCTATTATAAAGGGAATTTGGCCACTGTAGGAGATGACTTGTTATTATGATTAAATCTTTATGGGATGAACTTGAGGGTTTGTGATTTGTGGTCCAAGTTTGTGATGTTAACCAATGCAACATCTTACTTTTGTTATCTTTTCTGTGAGGCTTTCCAATTTGATAGTCATTTTCACCTGTGCTGTCCTTTTTAATCTGCTTCCACTAGTTCGGACAAGAAGTTCCCATTGGCTCTATTTCTACCAGCAGAATGATCTGGCGGGCTTAACTGACATGCATGTACAAGAGCTCTACTTTTTTTCTTTAAGCAGAGACATTAAAATAAAAAAGTTACTTCCGTATCCTATCTCTTCTTACACATCGTCATTCATTTTCTCCTGTACATCTCTACGTTTAGGAGAGGTATGTTTTTTTAGTTTACCACCAGTCACAACCGCGTGCATTACTTAAGAATTGTCTTTTTCAACTGTTTTAGATTTGTTAGGTGACCGTATCACTTTATCTCCCTTGAGTTAATGCTTATTACTTATCTATATTTCTTCATACATGGCTTAATTAAGTGGTAGGATGCAGAGGGACACGCATTCTCTCCACTGAAATTTGGCATGAATGTCAATCATCCATTCATGAATTTTAAGCATTAATTTATCGATATTTACAAAACAAATTAATTTTATTTCAAGTCCTTAACACTATGGGGTTCTAAAAGATCTCAAAATAAGCTTTATGAAATCTTATATTTTAGGGTGCCATGACAAGATCCATTAAAAAATAATACAAAATATTTTTTGAAATTTTGCACTAGAAAATTAATTATAATTATTTCATAATTGACAGAACAGGAAATCCTCTAATGAAAAGAGTGATATGGAAATAAGATGTAATTGGTAGATAAAGTTTTGTCGTTCTTGCATTGCATGCAAGTTGTTAGCAAACGTGTACGTAGTAATGAGTGAGTGGCAAAAAGACAGAGTTGGGTATGTGAGGAGACGTGGATGTTTGGGAGGGGGTGAGACAGCGTGAGACAGTGAGTTGGGTAAGGGCAGACCTCACAAGCATCACTAGGTGGAAGATCCGCCACGTGGTAATAACATTCCCATGTTGTGGGTCTCACCACACAGGATTAAGATCCTAGATCACCCAATAGCACCTAGCCACCTTCATCATACCTTCTTTTTCCTCCAATCACCTTCAAGGAATAGATGTTCTATCCCCAAATTAAAAAGTGTTTCCCGGTGACCCCACCGTAGTTAAGTAACATTAAGCATCATACTTATTCTTTATTAGTTCCTTCCAAAACATTAAGGTCTCATATTACCACTGCTTAATCCATCTCTCAGCTCCCTATGCCTGATTGGACACATAATGTTTCACATATATTTTTCTTTAATGCTTTTCAACATTCTTTTGACGTCAATCATTTTATTCTGTTCATTAATGCAAACGGATGTTCCTACTTTCCAAAATTTTAAAATAACTAACAATTTATCTTTTTTTTTAACAGGCGTTTGTAAAAGTTTCTTAGTGCAAACTAAATTACTGTATGCATAGGCTATATAAAGATGGGCTTTCTTTTCTCTGATTTTTGTTATTTAATTAGTACCTTCGCGATATATTTTATGGTCTTTTAAGTTGTGTGACGGTGTTTCCCTGTACTAAATTAGGGATAGAACACAGTTGAAATTATCTTTGGATATGATAGAAATGTCTTTTTTTTTTTTTGCGATAATCCTTTTTATCTACTAATTTATAATATTTTTTGTTGTTGATAATAAAATATTTTCTTAAAAACTTTACAAATTTTTCAATCAAAGTACATTAGTCAACAAATCCTCTCATTTACACACTAGTGATGTATTTAATACTTATAGATGATGTTCGATTTTCACGTTTTTTATGGATAAACTTCAAACTAAAGTTACATGATTAGGTAAAATACAAGTACATTTTTTTTTAACAGCCCTAAATACAAGTACATAAAGTATATAAAGGAAAGCTTAGACATAAATAGCTTTTCTAAATATATATATATATATATATATATATATATATATATATATATATATATATATATATATATATATATATATATATATATATATATATATATAAATAATTAGAAATTCATAAGCTGCTGCCCCCATAACTGCAACACATTATGATCAAAACATATAATTCATAGAATTGAAAGAGATATTAAAAAAATAAGTGTTTGATGTACATTCTAAAAAAGTGGAGTGTATAAATAGAAGAGGATAACTGTAAAAAAATATAACAGAAATGGATAAACTTTATTTTACCAATCCTTACACTTTGTTTTATATTTTCTATGCTTTTGAAATTGCCATTCTTTTTTATAAATTACCTCTGTCTTCTATCTCTTGAACTTTCTAGGTGATGATGGAGACATGTGTCCAAACATTTATTCACTGTTCAAAGTGCATTGTTCACGACATGATCTCTACCCTATAATGCTCTGTATAAGATCAGGAACCTGTCCTCTTGGCATTTGGCCCGGGAAGGTACTTCTTATTGAAATGACAGAAGTAAATCATACAACATAGTCAAATTTAGTATATAGTACAACGTATAAGAATTACATCTATCATGTTTCATTATAAACAGTGAACATTTTTTTTTGTTCTGCAAAAAGAATGAACTCTTGATAAAAAAAATGGTAGTAGAGACTATATGGAAGGTAGATAGAAATGTTAAATGTGCTTTTTTTTTTTTTCATGAGTGCAAGTAAACAAGTTAGGTTATACAAGGGGTTCACCAGTAATTATAAGTGAGCTACAATTAATTAACAGAAGAAACCCAATAGTCCACAAAGATATTTTGGTGTCAAATAGGTTCCAAGTTTTAGTGTACACGAGAAACAACTGAGAGATGCATAAAAAATATCTGCCTTTCCTTTTCTTTATAAGAAAATAAATCACTGTTGTAATAAATGCTTAAGTTAAGCACAAGCTGTGACCAAGTCAATGCACCAGACATTTACCAAAAAAATATCTGACTTAGTCCGAGTTCTGAATAAATATCCAAAGTAAATATCTTTTAATATCTATGCACTTGTTTGTGTTTGCTTGCATGTTTATGGTTGCAATGCATATAATTTTTTTCTTTTCATGATCCCAAAATATCACGCTGAAATGAAAAATGCCAGTTTGTCTTAGTTTTTTTCTCAAAAATTTAAAAGATAAAAAAAAATATCCAAAAGAAATCAGACAACTAAAGTCAGATCTCTAATTTAAATTCTGTGAATAAAACTAAAATAATTAAAAGAGAAGTGTTATTAAAAATAATCAGTTAGACTTCTCAAGAGAAATTAATCAATCTGATAGATGCATTATACAAAATTTTGAAAAACTGGAAGTAATAAGATATGGAGGGATACCAAAGAGAGACGCATCATGTAAACAATGTATGATATAACATACTAAATCTTAAACAAACAAAGTTGGAGAAAAGAAAAAGAACAACGAATACAATTATGCAGACTGAGATATTTTACTAATGTTTTCAATGAATACCAATTTACTAAATAAGAGTTACACAAATTTACTTTTACTTTTTACTGTTCTATATGATTTGCACATGCTGCAAACACCCCATATTCAGATGCAGATTGCAAAAGGGAGAAGCAGACAAATCAAAGATGTAAAGTGTTTGGTGGTTTTCACGAGGAATCCGGGTAATGTGATTTGTGGGGTATCCAGAAGAAAAATAGCTTGGTCCCTGCCCTTCTTCTAGCTTCCATTTTGTGGACAAAATCACTGCACTGACCCAAATTTACTCCAAGGCCAACCCTATATTTTACTAGTCAAACTCGCATTGATTGTAGAGACACCGGCCACCCCACACCCTTGCCCTAAGCATAACTGTATATAGTGACACTTGGTAGGTACTTTATAACATACGCTGTATTGAACTGTCTTCAAGAAAATTATCACCATGTTGTGTGGTTGAAGCATTGAGATAAGGTGTTAACCCTTGAAAACTGACTTTTGGATTCATCTCATTGGTTCAGAGCCTTCTATAATTGCGAAAACACGTACAAAGAATCATAACTTCACTTCAATATTATCAGCGTTATATCCAAAGAATGTATTAAAACATTATGACAGGAAAATACATATTTGGTGGGGTTGGTATGTTTGGGATAATGTAGGACACTGTATTCTATTATTATGATTTTAAAGTTCAATCATTTTTTTTGTCCATAATTTGACTCTAAACACCATCAACCCTCTCAACCCAACTTGCAACTTATGGCTGATTTTTTACACAGAGATGTGGCTACCAATTTTTGTGCCTCTCCTTGCATAGATTTTAGAACAAAAGAAAGAGCATACATGGCAAAGAATGAAGTAGGTTTAATTTAATATTTATCTCTATATCATGACACTGTACCACCTGCAATGAAGAGAAATGGAATATGGATTAAAGTTCAGGGTAGGTTTTTCCCATAAAGTAAGTAAAGGTATAAAACCTCGAAGTCCTCTTAGAACTTAAAATAGTAAATAACTAGTTATATTTAGAACAGTCCCTACTTCCAAAATCACATTTGGTTATTTCCGACTATTTATATTGATTTTGATTTTAGATATGTTCTACATGTGATCGATGTAAAATAAAAAAAATTATTATATTAATTATGACCAATGATATAATATGTAGTTGATGTAATATATCTATCAACAAGTATTTAATTAATTTGCAAGTATATATATATTATACTAATTTTGATCATAATCAATGTAGTGTATTATGTTTTTGAAAAAAATAGTAATAAGATTATGTGTAGGTGTATGTTAACATACAATTGCAAATAAATAACGAGCTATAGTATTAGTTCAAACTAATCAATAACAAATTTGGATTTAAATGTGAAAGTTTACTTAATTAAATCAAAATTGTACTTAAATATATAAAAAAATTCGTAAATCAAATTATATATTGTAGTCATAACTATTAATGGAAATTATATTAACTATATCAAAACACAAAACATATTCTCTAAGTAACACAATATTCTTAACACAACAATTACTAATAACTAAATAAATAAAAAGTAACTTTTCAATTGAAAATTTTCTTTAATTGAGTATATATGCTAAATGATTTATCATTGATAAGTACCTGAATATAGAATAGATTTAGTTATTTTTATAATAACATATATAAAAACAAAATATGACGAGTTTTTCATATTATTTAAAGTACTTTATTATATATTTAGAATAATTAACAATATTAATACGAGTTAAAGTTCACATCCATGTAGCCACTTTTAAAGTTTTCTGTTGTTAATTGTACATATATATAAAATTTAACTAAGTTAATTTATGAAAAATTAATAAGAATAATCATAGTGATTTCAATGGAACACTAAATACTTAAGATATGAAAATGAAATATAAATTTATCATTTAACACATTACATGCCTGGACAACACGAAAACAAGAAGTTACTAATAATTTACAATACACTAAATAAAATAAAATAAAAACATGTTTATAATTAAAATATACATATATATATATATAATATCTTTCCATACAATGAATATAACCATGCAACAATATTGTTCTGAGACAAATAATCATTAAATAAGAAAATTAATTAGTGATATTGAATTAATTATGTAACATTTAAAGTAAATTAAGTACACTTACGAATTAAAAAAAACATGTAAATCTTTTTTTGAAGTTCATAAAGTCTGATTTGTTGTTTATTTTATTATAAAACTTTTATGTAGACTGTGCTCAAGAAAACAATAAATATAAATGTTTTTTATATTGGCAATTAATTAATTCATATATTTATATTATTAATATAAATATAAATGAGAATAGTTGATTTTAGTAACATAAAGTTTGTTTGTATTGTTATAACAAAATAGACTAACATGAAAATGTTAATCTCAAGTGGCCATCGTTAAAAAAAGAACTAAACAATACTTTAAAAAAAAAGGAAGTATTATTCTTAAATTGTATGGAAAAAATATTAAACTGCAAATTATTTAAGATGGGAATAGAATTATATTTCATCAATTTCTTAAATTCGTATTATTTTAAATTTTTAAAAATACGTGCATCGCATGTTGCCAACCCACCAGTTACATAGAATTTTGAACAACTTATTTTTTTTTTTTTTTTTGC
>Ga0209700_100332_pt1 | contig 85270 bp, 47 predicted proteins | sample SiratroredBW_FD_187528 | JGI IMG/M metagenome (GOLD analysis project Ga0209700, IMG submission 187528) | Root nodule microbial communities of legume samples collected from California, USA - Siratro red BW (SPAdes) (version 2) | ecosystem: Host-associated > Plants > Roots > Nodule | place: USA... | reverse complement strand
TTTTTTTGTATGCTGTTTTTTTTTTCTTTTTTCCAAAAACGAAATGAACAAATGGATACACAGATTTCAGAACAAGATAACTAGTAAAACAGTAGAAGATATAACCTGACTGCTAGGAGCAAAGCTCTAATTACCAAATGATGTGAACCCGGTTAGGAATAATCCCCAGAACCCACAACAAAGAGTAGTTGAATGCCCCAAGATCCCTAAATATTCAGATTTAGGATGATCTACTCAGAACCCTTGTCTTGCGAAAAAGAAAACACAACAAAGACCCTAAAGTATGGTAAACGCCACAAGGATGATCAGTCCTTGATAAGTTGCAAGTCCAATGAAGAACTCAAGAGAGAAACTCTCACTTCTAAAATTTTCAGAATCAAATTTGTATTTCAAATTCAAAGTTGTTGTTTACATGTGTTTTCTTACTTAAGTAGACCTTTGAGCTGCTAAAAAGTTAACCTAACTCTTCAATAGCCTAGAAGCCTCCAAATTTAATGCAGCAGCAGCTTTTTGGTACACTTATAGATGACTAATTAATTACATCAAATGGGAAAACGAAAAACACAATTTACTAAGCATGCCTACTCTAAGCCCTATGGAAAATTAATCAAAACACATCAAAATAAAAATTTAAAATTTGCCCACAAAATAATGTGTGACTCTTCAGATTTTAACCTAAGCCCAAAATAGCCCATTTACACTTAAATTAAATCTGGTGATGCATTTTCTATAGGCCTTTCTCTTAAAATGATTTGCTTTTAGCCTAAATCTCCTTCATTTAATTCCTTCATCAGCCCATATCAAATTAAGAACGTGATTAGGCTTCAATTCAATCTTAGACTTTGTTTACGCAGTCAAAATGTCTTGAATCAACCCAATCAATGCCTCTTTCAGTTTTTGGGCCCTTGACCGGGTGATTGGTCCACTTGGAATTTGTAAAGCATCATTTGAATTATTTATTTGTGCAGGTGCTTGAGGTTGGTTAAACTGCCCTTGACCGGGTGATTGGTCCACTTGGAATTTGTAAAGCATCATTTAAATTATTTATTTGTGCAGGTGCTTGAGGTTGGTTAAACTTCAGCTCTTGGTTCTCATCAACTTTCCTTTCTTCACTCACATTATAACACTCAAATAATTGTTCCACCTTCATTTCCCAATCCAAGAATGTATCTATATTATTAGTACCATTAAAATGGGGAAAGACTATTCTAATTTCTTTGGGTTTTCTATTTTTCTTAGGATGGTGATAAGGGGCAGGCTGGTAGTGGTCAGTTGCTCTCAGGCTATTCTTCTCAGGTTTTTCAACTTCACTACCAGAATAATATGATTTTGATGAACTAGCTTTGGATTTATACTTATGATCCTTCTTTTTTAAGGACTTTAATTCTTTTGCCATAATAGCAAATTGTACATCAGTATTGATTTTCATAATCTGAAGTTCTTCTAAATTTTTTTGAAAATCTGATGTATGGTCTTGAGACTCCTTGCTACTAAGGTGAAAGGAATTCTAGACATCTTAAATTTTGTGAAGTGCTCTCAAGATAAGACAAACTAGTCTAGCACACTAGGGGGTCTCCCAGGAAAGTGAGGTGTGTCACTTGGACAACTTAAGTACCAAGACTTTCCTTAGCCAGAGCCTTGCCCAATGTACCTTTCCAATTGTTCTTACAATGAGACCACTAATTCACAAACGAAGGCGACTCAATGAAAATAAAACTAGTTGGCTTACACAATTGAAAGAAACAAAAGAAATAAAACTAATGCTTGGAAAACTTAAAGCTAGCCGAATCCTAAGGTGATGTTCTTTGGCACCAAGAACCTTAGAAACACTTCACTGTCTACACGTAATGCTTAAAACTGGTTGAATCCTAAGGTGAAGTTCTTTGGTACAAAGGACCTCAGAAATACTTCACCATCTACATGTTTTGAATTATTCCACTAATGATAAGAGTTTTTCAAATACAACTCAAATTGTATACAATGAAAATTTTTCTGAAAATTGAAATTCCTAGACTATGCACTCCTTGTGTTTGTTCTTTTGCCTCACTAGTGTATCACTCCTTTTTGGTGTGCTTTTTCAATAAGCTTTTCTGCACATGACCTTCATTTCTCATTGTGGATCATCTTCATTGGTGCTTGAAGTTCCGCCCTTGATGTATTGGCCAATTCAACTCAAGTGCTTCACCAAAGTACTAATTCACCATGAGGTCACAAATACAAAACAATAAAAACTAATTTGAATAACACAACTCAAAAGGATTATGAAATTGACAAACTCAAAGAATGCAAGTAAAAATTGACAAACAAGAAATTAAAGCTTAGAACGGAAGTTTAGTACTCAAAAAGATGATCTACGAATGGCTCTAGAGTAGATTAAGAAACAACAAAACAAAAACTAGAATTTTAGTTCTGACAACAGTTATTGCATGATTTATGATATTCTCTATAGTTCTCCTTTTGTCTCAAAATTTTAACCAAAGCTCTACAATAGCACAAGGATAATCCACACAAACTTTCAAAAATTTAGGACCAGTACTACTTTCACAAAAATCCAAAACACAAAGCCTTTTTCAATACAGTAGTGCAGTTTTTCCAGTTTCAATAGTTCTTTGGCAGCAGTGTTTGCAAAATTTATCACAGTCTGACTACTTAGAATTAGGTCACCAAATTTTAATCATAAACTCCCAACATATCAAGATAAGATCATGCAAAATTTAAGATCCAAACCGTAAAGGAATTGTTCCTAGTAAATAAAAAATAGAGGCGTTTTTACACTGTCATCAGTAGTTTAACCAACAACGAGCATTCAGATTTTACAATTTATCATTTTTTGTACAGATTGAATTAGAATGCACCTTTTTCACCGTATCTTTAAAGCATATCAAAGTAGTCTCATACAAATTTTCATGCACAAATACACAGTATTCTGTTCCCAGTAAATTTCTCAAATTCCAGTGACCTTAATCAAACAACACAGTTTTGGAAAATGAAACCTATGGATTCCAACGAATTTTAGAACAAACTACAAGACATATATGAATAATATGACTCTAAGAAACTCACTACTGATCTAATTGTGAATTAAGGAACTCAAGATTGCAAAATTAAAAGGCACACAAAGCACACTATGAGACAATACAACAAACACTTGTCGTTCACAATTTTCTGCATAAGCATTTGCACAAACACCTAATCTAGAAGTGTAGACCTAAGGAGTTTATGACAATTTGGAACCATACATGACTTTGACATATACTATGGATCATAAAATTGAAAGCTAGAACACAAATGAACAATTTGAACCGATTAAAATCAAAGAAGACACAAGAAATAACAAAAACAGTTTGCAGCACATACAAAAACACTAAACAATGTATTTTTAGAAGGTTCAAGAAGATTGATGTGTTTTGAACCATTTAAATTCAACTAAAGCACTTTCAATAGGTGGAAAACATTTAAGACATGTAAAAAAAGTGGTATACAACACGAAAAAGCTAAAACAAAAATGAGAGGACCAAGAACTTAGCTCTTGAAGACAAAAGCTCTAGATACCAAATGGTGGAGAGGCTCCTTAGCGCTTTAGCTTGTAGCTCACGCTCCAATGGATGAAGAGCATGTTCAAGCCATTTGCACCGAACACATAAGATGGAAGGAGCTCCTCATGATGCGAAAGCGATGGATGTGTAGGAATTCACCATGGAAGGAAGTGTGCAAGGGAAGTTTGATACATTTTTGGTGAAGAAGATAGTGAAAGCCTTGAAGGAGGTTAGGCCAACCTTCAAGAGAGAGCTTCTAGCTTCTAGGAGAAGAAAATCAATGCCAAACTTGAGGCAATGTGCTGAAAATTTGGCAACATTTCTTTACTCAAATCAAGTCTACAATGGAGGTTCCTAAACCTCTTATTTATAGAAGAAGAAAAAGACTAGTAGCTTCTCTAGCAAGCTAAGGTAGCGTGTACAACAAGCTAGGGTTAGAAACCCTAACTTGCCTTGCAAGCTACCTAAGTTGCATGTAGGAGAAGCTAGGGTTAGAAACCTTAACTTGCACCACACGTTAGGGTTAGGATAACCTAACGTTTGGAGCAAGCTACTCTTAACCTAAGCTAGACGTCAATGGATAGGCGCCATATGTTCAAGTCTTATGCGTCTAAAAACCTAACCTAGGTGCCTTCTATAAACCCTAAGGCACCTAGGGTTATTTACAAACATCCAAATTTTCCTATTCTACTTTTTACAATTTTTACAAGAATCCTCAAAGCCTAAAATAGTCAGCATTTTAATCTGCACAGGTGCCTCTGACTCTTTACTTGCTTCAAGGTGTCTGAGCATGGCTCTGGTGATTGGACCTTGCCTGAGCCCTCCTCCACCAAGTTCTAAGGGGAAAGGAAAACCAAGGGGCTTATTGTGAGAGCAAAATAATATATAATAGTTTAAATAGGTAGGATAGGATAGAATAGATGACATATATGGCTTGAAAGAAACACTGATGATCAAACACGTCTAAGTTATGTCCTTGCAGTCAAATAGTTATCCCAGAGTGATTTTAACATTTTAAATAAAAGGGTACGAGGGCAATGCAATCTCATCAAATTCAACCTCAGACTTGTCACACTCCTACACAGTGTATCATTTAGCCTACAAAGTTATGTAGTAAAATAAATATACAACACACTAGCTTAGCATATTCATAACCATACATTATGCAAAACAAACAAGTTTATAGTGAAACATAATAGAGTAAAATGTGTCAATGCAAAATCAAATTAATTTCTTTAAGATATTTATTGTAAAAGTTACAAAATCAAATTCATACTACTAAATATTTCACAAATAAAATAAGGAATATTTGAGAGCATAAAAAAGGAGAGCTAGTTAGAAGCTTAAGGTAGGAGGACCATGTGGATACTCTCCCAATACAGAAACTGCCAATCATTCATCGAAAGCTTCAAACCGTATAAGGAAAAGTAGGGAATTTTTATTTGTAGAAAATCTTGCTTTTTTATTTCTTAGAAAAATATGATGTTAGAGGCCTTATTTTTATTTATTTTTGCAACTATGGAGACATGCCATTGGCAGCGTGCAATTCTTAAGGCAACTGCCACGTGCTTATCTTGCGCCCACCTCTGTTCTGTATTCTCATCATTACCAATGCAAAATGCTAATTTTCTAAACCATTAAAAAGACACGATTTCTCAGCCACCCTCCTAAACTAGGTTCAAATGTGATGTATTATCAAATGTGATGTATTATCAACAACCAGGAGGGATGCAAAACATCATTACAGGACCCTTTTTTGTGCACAAAAGAGAAAAGTGAAAAATTCAAAGATTCTAATTCCAAAACCAAGAAACCCCCCTTTAGAAAAACTAATAAAACAGATCCTCTTTATGAGACAAAGTAGAAACTTTCTTCCAAAATATCTAGATTCCTGTAGTTAGACTCTTGTGCTAGAGGTTAACTCCCAAATTTATGATATTTTAGGCTCCGTATTATTAAAAGTATTTATGGGTTGATTTTTCATATAGCATTCCAATCATGATAAATAACAAGTTATTGTAAACCAAAGAGCTCTGACTTTCACTTTGAAACTTCCATCTCTTGTGCCATTTAACCGAATTTATGTCATCATCTCAAGTCTCAAACCAGATAACAAAGTTTTACAAGATATAATTGACAGAAAGATCCTTAACAACCTTCACCAGATCTGTTAGTGAACATTCTGATTAACAACTTTTCACAAGAGCCTTTTAGTGAGAATTTCAATTAGCGTAACAGGAAAACAATGCATATCTTTTATTAAATATGTTGGTCCAAAAAAACTCATATTGAGGATTTGATAGTAGTTTGTTCAAGTTACTGAATATCATAAAATAGCCTAGAAATAGAAACCCTAGCATTTGAATTGTTCAAAATTAATATAAGCCCAATAATAATTCCAACATGAAGATGAACATAAATCACTAGATCAAGAACATGAATGAGAGCCTTAATTTGATTTTCATCCAAATAGTGAATGTTTTCCTCAACCCATTTGTCGAGGACCAAATTGAGTTTTAGTAACCTCGTTGCTTGCTTCTATAAAATAGCCTGTTGAAGAAAAAATAAAGCAAATTAAAAAGAAAAGTTAGAAAATAAGAGTTTCGCCATTTAAAAAACTGATAAAGCTAAAAAAACATGATCTGGTTAAACAAGCATCTTTTGCTTTCTTCGTTAGATAAATCGATTTCCAGGGATTGGGCTTGAATGTGGGAGGAGAAGGGGGTAATCCTGGAATAACGATAAAATGGCATGCATAAAACAATAGCTTTAGTCCAAAGGAAGACGACGCACACGAGTGAGGCATCAGAATGACGAATGTTTTGGAGTAGAGAAGACACATGCTACACTGGAATCTTTGTGTGAGGCAAACAGAGAAGCTAGAAGAGAATAGGGTTTTTGATTGGGTGTTTAGAGTAGGGAAGAGGGTTTGTGAAATTTTTTTGGGAAGTTTCTCTTAAGCAAAAAGAGAAGGAAAACTTTTATTGGGCGGGTGTTTAGAATGGGGACGAGGGTTTGTGAAATATTTTGGGAAAATAAGTTTGAGAAATTTTTAAGTTAGAAAAAAGAAAAACTTTCCCACCTCAACTTTAGTATTATATTTTAAAATAGCCACATTTTGCAAAACGTGGTTTAATATATCTACGGTTTTGTGCATGTTGTCTAAACTAAATAGGCAACGCTTTTCATGTATATCGTTGGCATCTTTGGAATAAAGTTTATTTTTTAGGCAACGAGTAAAAACTGTTGTTTATTCATATTTTAGACAACTTTTTTTAGTTGTTGCAATATAAGTGTTGCCTAAAGCCAAAAATGGTGTAGTGTCTTTCCATAATTATATGCTCAATTTCTATTTTAATTTGATTATTAGATTTAATAATTGGATTAATTTAGTAATTGAATTAATACCGATTAGATTGTGTTGTGAAATTTTTGAACCGATGTTCAAGTCAAAATATTCTTGTTCACAGTGGGCGATTGCAGCTTTTCAATATATTGTATATTCGGTGAGATGCTCCATGATTGTGGGGTGTTCAGAATGTTAAATAGATGCAAAGATCTCGGTCTATTTAACCCACACATGTAATTAAGATTTTCTTTAGGAGTTAGTGAGGGATTTTGGAGAGCCGAAGAGAGGTTGGGTTGGTTTTTATTTTATTAAATATATCTAATCTGTTTTTATTTTTTTTACTTACATTTATCTAATCTGTTTAGAATTCTGCTTTTATTTTATTACTTGAATTTATCTAATCTATTTAAATTTTTTCTTTTTATTTTATTAAATTTAATTATTTTCACAAAAACCCCTGAATTCTTTGAAGAGAACGACTGGGTAGTCTTTGGGAAGAATGACCTAGGTTAGCTATACTACAAATTTAGCTTCCTAGTTTAATTTTGGGCATGTTCGGCAATGTGTATCACCTGTTCTAAGACGGTACCTTTACTCAAATAAGAAAAATGAGTGTGATTTCATAAAATGTTGTTTTTTCCAAAACAATAACATTAAAGACGCTAGTAAATACAAATAAAAGCATATAAAATATTTTCTATTTTTGGGCATAACAAGGATTCACCTTGTTTGATAGTGTTTGATATTTTTTAATTTTTGAAAATTATATTTCTTTTATTTATAGATTTTTAATTTTTGAAAATTTGATATTTTTTTAATTACATTTAGAAATGTTCTATATTTTTTATTTTTGAAAATTGACACAAATGGTCATTTAAAAATCTAATCAAATTTTATTTTAAAATGAAGAACAAGAAAAAAATTAAAAATTTTTTAATATATACTTTAAGAAAATAAAATTTAGATTAGAAAAATAAAAAACTAGCAAAGTAGTTGATAAATGCTATTTTGTAATATAATTGGGTATATGTTTTGACTAATTTTATCCAAGACTGTGTATAATTTGGCATTTATAATGACTTTACAACTTAATTCGTGAATAATGCAAACAAGATGCTAATGCTTAGATTTTTTGAAGATTTAGGTTTTGGAAGCACAGGGAAGCTGAAATTAGGGAAAACTTGTGTAGCAAATTGCTTAGGCGAATCGGGGCAACTCAGACAGAAATGACTCATAGAGAAAAGGGAAATTAGTGAAAAATGCTCGAGCAAGGACTTTTGCTTAGACTAGAATGCATTGACAGAGTGCTGATGCCATAACCTAATTTTGGACAGAGGTATAAAAGGGAGAGAATCATCCTCGAAAAGGGGCCGGCTACAGCAACAGTATTGACAGAGTCCTTTATTCCTTCTTTAGTGTGTATTTTCATGGCTACCATGAGTAGCTAAATTTCTTTTGTATTGGGATTGAATGTAGTTTATCACTTCGTTTGTTTTCTACATTCTACTGTTTGATAATACATTTCTTATTCACAGTTGGTATTCTCACTTTGCGTTTAATGCTTGATTTTATTCATGTAATCAATTCTTGAAGGTGACCTTGGGTATTAACTGGAAAGTAGTTCCAAGGTCCATAACTAAATGAAAATACTAGTTGTCGTGTGATTCCAGGGATGGATCTCAGTGCAACAACTACGGGGTACAACAATTCTTAATGCTGGTTGATGATCAAGGTAGTTGGGAGACCGGTACCTTGTGAGATTAACTTATGAAATCCAATGCATGAGGGATCAACTTGGATGGCATTTATTTGTGCAGAAGCTGGAAATAAGGATATGTGTTGTTAAACGTATGAATGAGGAATACAACGAGTGTGGTAGATGAACTTCAATCCCAAGATCGTTATCTGCATTGTTTACATTTAACTTCTAACCTCTGTTTACTGAGATAGTTCAAACAGTTTCTCTTTTACAATCTGTTTTCAACCAAAAGTTTCCCAAATCTTCACTCAAGCTAGTGTTGCTCGCTAGAGCTGAGAGTTCCATTTGTTCACTGTGGGTTCGACACTCGTATTTCGTATACTATATTACTTTTCACTCTGTACACTTGTCGAAAAAAGGCAATAAGTTTTTGGCGTCGTTGCTGGGGAACAATAGTAGTTCAATCCTAAAGAGCATAGCTAGATGTATTGCTCATAGTAGTAAATATTTTTCTCATTTTAAGTGTTTTTTCGTGTTTCAGTGTTTTGCAAGTTACATACTGTTCTTACTAACTTTTATTGAGGAATAGGTGACTTATGCTTTTGAGAGGTCAGGTTCGTACAAAGCAATTGGAATTTGACATCGAAATGGAAAAGACTGCAGAAAGGAATCGTAGTAGAAGGCGTAGAGAACGACAGAACCAAAAGCAGAGTGAAGAAGTGCATGTTCCAATCATAACCACGACAGATAGCATAGAAGAAGAATTCATCATGGCGAAAGGAGTGGAGAACCCACCTAGAAGGACATTGGGAGATTATTCCATGCAACAAGGACCGTGATACTTCTCATGCATAGCAATACCAACTACTACAAAAGCAGTAAAAATGAAACCAACATTTTTAAGTTTGATTAGCAGTCACCAATTCACTGGATTGGATCATGAAGATCCATATACTCATCTGTCTACTTTCTATGAATTAACAGGAACAATGGGGTTTGAGGAAGGATAAATTGAGTTAGTATATTTGCGGTTGTTTCCATTTTCTTTACTAGAAAAGCAAAGGAGTGGTTGAAATCACACCCAAATCAAAGTTTGACCAATTGGAGTGATGTGGAGGAACAATGATGGTTGTAGATGCAGAGCAAGCAACAAGAATCATTGAAGCTTTAGCCTCAACTGATTATCAGGCTCAACATGACAAACATACAGCTCTGCCGAAAAAAGGGATGCTTGAACTCAACACTATAGATGCAATTTTGGCCTAAAACAAGATTCTTACACAACAATGGAAGCACTCACGAAGCAGATGTCAAACCTACCTAAGTAACTGCATGTTGTACAATCTTCTCTTAGACAAAATCAAACTCTAAAATGTGACTTTTGTGGAGGAAATCACCCCAAAGGTCATTGTTCTTATTAGAATCAGTCAATTGAAGAAGAAGTGCAGTACTTGGGCAATCACGAAAGACAAGTTGGTTTCCTTAACCAATAGGTGGAGACATAATCCTAATCAAGGGTTTGGATGGAAGCAAGAAGTAGGACCTTCAAACAGACAAGCACAATACCAACAGTGACACCAAAATTTCCCACAGTTTAGGACAAAATAGCTAAACTAGAGGACACTTTATGCAAGCTCCTTTGTCTAATAAAAAAAACACAGAAGCATCAATCCAGAACTTGGAAACTCAAGTGGGACAACTAGCAAAACAATTAGCAGAGAATCAAGGGGAACAATTTTCAGCAAACACCCAAACCAATCCCAAGGAGCATTGCAAGTCAATCACTACTCGAAGTAGAGTTACAATGGTAATAATCTGAATAATGAAAGAGAAATAATGGGAAAAGCAGTTGATGATGAAGGCGGACCCAATGCTCAAAATGATAAAGGAGAGGATAAGGAGCAGAATAGCAGTCCAAGGGGTAATCCAGAAAAGAAACTCACAAGTGAAGCAGTCCACCATGGTCTTATAGTGAAGGATATACCTTATCCACATACATTTTCAAGAAAAAATGTTGAAAGACAGTTCAAATGGTTCATGGACATCTTGAAAAAGTTACAAATCAACATTTCCTTCACAGAAGCTCTAGAGCAGATGCCTGTTTATGCAAAATTTATGAAAGAGTTGCTGACAAAGAAGAGAAAGTTCCCTGAATAGGAAACTATAGAGCTGGAAGTTGGATGTAGCGCTATAATTCAGAAATCGTTACCACAAAAACCCATAGATCCTGGCAGTTTCACACTTCTAGTCACAATAGGGAATCTCACAGTAGGAAAGGCATTGCTTGATCTTGGAGCAAGCATAAATTTGATACCTTTATCTATGTTGAAAAAGATTGGTGATGTGGAGGTGAGGCCTACTAGAATGACTCTCCAATTAGCTGATTGCTCAATCAAACATCCTTATGGAATAGTTGAAGACTTATTGGTGAAGATGGTGAAGATGGACAAATTCCTATTTCCACTTGATTTCGTTGTGATGGATATAAAAGTCCCATTAATTTTGGGAAGACCATTAATGAAGACAATTAAAGTGATGATTGACGTAGACAAAGGAAAACTAAAGGTTTGTGTGCAAGGAGAGGAAATGAGTTTTGATGTATTTGTATCCATGAAGCACCCGAAGGACACAAAAGAATGTTATAGACTGGATGTGCTAGATAAGATATGTAATGAGCAGAGTAGGCAATTTTACGCAGCAGAGCATTTGATACATGCATTTATTCATTGTAGAGAAGAAGTTAGAGATTGGAAGAGTGATAAGTTGAACGAAAGCAGGACAAACTTGGAGGATAATGGGAAAGTGCAACATAGCACCCTGAAGGAATTGGAAGTAGCCGAAGAGGTGGCTCAAGCTAAAAAATCAGAGTTGAAACAATTGCCTGCTCACCCAAAGTATGCGTTCATGGTAAGTCAGTGATTCTTAGTAGTGCATTGTCAACTGAAGAGGAAGCTAAGGTCATTGATGTCTTAAAAGTAAATAAAAGAGCAATAGTTAAATGTTAACTATTTTGAATTAACATGGATGACTGTACATCTTAACTTTTAACTGACTTGTTGGTTAATTGTAAGTAATGCACAATGCTCTGTTTTGTTTGTAAATATGCTATGAAATCTTATGCATGAGCTATGATAGTTAAATGTGATGTCGTATTGAAATGTTGCCTGGGTTGTGATGATCTGATGCATGAGACAGTTTGGATTTAATCTGAAGAAGGGAACACTGTCAATTATTGAACCCAATAATAACCAGCTCTATGTTTGAATTACCTGGTGTGAACAATTTCTTGAAAGTCTTTTTGGAATGATTAGTTGAGTTACAATTGATAAGGACGGAGACTAGAATGAGAGAGTGAATCAATTCAGATAAATGGGAGTTGTTCCACGATCTGCTTTTCACCTAGTGTTGCTTGAGCGTTTTCGATGGTTGCTAGCGAGACATGGGATGAAGATGATTAGGGCATGTTTGTGTAATAGAATGAGAGTAACCCAGAGCCAAACAACCAACCTTTAAGTTTTAAACATTTTTGTGAAACCATGTGAGCAGTGAGCAAATATTCATAATTGAGCTAGTATTTCCTTTCTGCACCATAGCCCTTGTTTTTGGTTATCCTACCTTCAACATGGCTAATGAAAGGAAACATGAGCACAATGGAGAAGCAAGTATTATTAAGGGATCCCGATCTGTTCTGTTAAGATTACGAAAGGGGAGAGATCACTGAAAATTCTCACTAAAAAAAAAAATCAGACTGTTAAATCATAAGTCTGGAAGAAAGTGTTGGTAGAAATAAAAAAATGGAGTTGTTTAGATAAATAGATATACAAATTGTGCACGTGCTTCCTTCCTTAGACATGCCCTTTGTTATCTGATAAAGCCAAAGATTTTTGTAAATCCAGCCTCATTACAACCCAATTAAAGACCTTGAGCTTCATGGCTTATCAAGTTAGTAGTTATTGAAAAAATGAAGAGCAACTCTAAGGTGAAAGAAACATGAACACATTAGAGAAACACTTGGAAGGAGCATTTGAGTTATCTAATCTTGAACTCTTGTTAAATTATGGCAAGGCTATCATCTGAGGAACTTAATTGCAATAGTTTCGGAAGTAGCTAATACAATGGTTGGTATGCCTAATGGGAAAAGAGGATTCAGAGGTAAGCAGCACTACCTCATCCACTTCTGAAAATTACAACACATTGCTTCAAGCATTCCATGAAACACATAAGGAAGCAAATAGGTTGGCTGGTGTAAATAACAGACTCAAAGATTTGAACAACTGGCTGGAAAAAAGAGTCAGCTCATTGGAAGAAGAACTGCAAAATGTTAAAATTGATTTTGACCACCTAAATATGATTTAGTTCAGTCTTCTTATAATGAGAGTGAGTCTAGCAAACCAGCCAAGTGTGAAAATTGTGAGGTGCTGGAAGCTAAGGTAAAATATCTTGTAAAACCTCTTCCAAACTTGTTATGGGAACAACAAATTTAAATGTTGTTTTAGGTTCCCAAAATTGTGTATTTGATAAAGCTGGAGTTGGATTCAAACCCATGTTTGAAAAGAAAACCAGAAAATTCAGCAGCTTTTTCAAAACTAGCAGCCAGCACACCTCACACTTTCAAACTTGTTTCTATTGTTTGCACATAGGCCATACTATTAGAAGTTGTAGAGCTAGACTTTATGATGTTCCACATGGCCATATGAGGTGGATACCTAAGGGTAGCATTAACAATTATGGACCCAAAGCCAATAGGGTACCAGGTTTTATAAAAGAAATCTGTTTTGTAGGTCAAAGGGGCAGCCAACAGGAAGCTTTGGTATTTGGATAGCGACTGCTCCAAGCACATGACAGGGGATGCATCATTGCTCACTGGCTTAACTTTAAAACATGGAGGATATGTTACTTATGGTGACAACAACAAAGGGAAGATCATTGGCAGTGGTGACATTGGAGTCAAAGGAAGCTTAATCATTCATAATGTGCTTTTGGTGGAAGGACTAAAGCACAATCTGCTAAGCATAAGTCAGTTGTGTGACAAAGGTTTGGAGGTTACTTTCTAACCAAAAATCTGCCTCATTTCCAGTAGAGAATCAAGAGATGCTCACCTTGTTGGTAAAAGAGTCAATAATGTGTACATGCTTGATTTGCATTGTATCAATTCTGAAATTAATTGCTTGGTAGCTAAATGTGATGAATCATGGTTGTGGCATAGATGTATTGCTCATATTCACATGCAACATTTAAATAGAATAACATCTAAAGAACTTGTGATTGGTTTGCTTAAACTTAAGTTTGAGAAGGACAAAGTATGTGAAGCTTGACAAAAAGGAAAACAAACCAAAACTTCTTTTAAGCAAAAACAGTTTGTTTCTACCACTAGACCTTTGGAAATGTTTCACGTGGACTTGTGTGGACCTTCTAGAACCATAAGCATAGGTGGAAACTATTATGGTCTTGTAATTGTGGACGATTTTTCTAGATATACATGGACTTTGTTTTTGGTAACCAAGGATGAAGCCTTTGGTGCCTTTAAGAAACTTGCAAAGATTGTTCAAAATGAGAAAAACTGCACTATTGTTGCCATAAAAACTTATCATGGTAGAGAATTTCAAAATGAAAGCTTTGAAAATTTTTGTGAAAAGCATGGAATTCAGCACATTTTTTCCGCTACAATAACTCCACAACAAAATGGGGTTGTGGAGAGGAAAAATAGGGCCTTGGAAGAGATAGTTAAAACCTTATTGAATGAAACAAATCTTCCAAAATATTTTTGGGTTGATGTAGTAAACACTGCATGTTATGTGCTAAATAGAGTTTTGATAAGGCCTATTTTAAAGAAAACACCATATGAGTTTTTCAAAGGAAGAAAACTAAATATTTCTCACTTTAGAGTTTTTGGCCGCAAGTGCTTTATTTTAAATAATGGCAAAGATAATCTAGGCAAGTTTGATTCAAAGGCAGATGAAGGCATCTTCTTAGGTTACTCATCACATAGTCATGCATATAGAGCATATAACAAGAGAACCATGTTGATTGAGGAAACTGTGCACATTACTTTTGATGAAATTAACCAAAAGGTGCATGATAAGTCTCAAAACAGTGCAGATGATGAGGAAGTTAAAAGATTGCAAGGATTAAAGAAATCTGCAGCAGACAGAACTGGAAAACTGGATAATGTATAAAAAGAAATCAATTTATTCGAGCATCAAATCGATTTGCCTCTGGAGTGGAGAGTTCCAAGATATCTATCCTTGGATAATATGATTGGAGAAATTCACAAGGGTGTCTCAACTAAGAATTCTCTGAATTTATTATGTGAAAACATGGCTTTTGTATCACAGGTTGAGCCTAAGTCAATCAAAGAGGCATTGAGTGATAGCAATTGCATTAGTGCTATGCAAGAGGAGCTTAATCAATTCACAAGAAATGATGTATGGAGCTTGGTTCCTATAACCAGTGAGATGAATATGATAGGCACAAAATGGGTGTTCAGAAACAAGATGGACGAGCAAGGCATCATAGTGAGAAACAAAGCAAGGTTAGTGGCCAAAGGTTTAATCAAGAAGAGGGCATTGACTATGATGAAACCTATGCGCTAGTTGCAAGAATTGAAGCTGTGAGGCTACTGCTGGCCTATGCGTGTCTTAGTGGATTCAAGCTATTTCAAATGGATGTAAAGAGTGCATTCTTGAATGGTTTTATAAATGAAGAAGTGTATGTCACTTAACCACCCATTTTTGAAGACCACAAGCTACCTAGGCATGTCTACAAGCTCAAGAAAGTTCTTTATGGTTTAAAGCAAGCTCCTAGGCAATGGTATGAAAGGTTAAGTAATTTCTTACTCTCCAAGAGCTATGAAAGAGGTCAAGTAGATAAAACTCTCTTTATCAAAAAATCTAATAGTGATATTATTCTTGTTCAAGTGTATGTTGATGATATCATTTTTGGATCAACTAATGAATCTCTTTGTCAAGAATTTGTGTTAGATATGCAGGGGGAGTTTGAAATGTCTATGATGGGAGAGTTGAATTACTTCCTGGGACTGCAGATTGGACAATTGAAGAATGGCACATTCTTAAGTCAGTCAAAATACTGCAGAGATGTTCTAAAGAAGTTTGAGATGAAAGGTTGCAAAGAGGCATCAACTCCAATTTCAACTAGTTGCTATCTTGATGCAGATGAACATGGGACAACAGTAGACCAAACCAAATTCAGAGGGCTGATTGGATCCTTGTTGTGTCTCACTGCTAGCAAACCTAACATAACTTTTGTAGTATGCATGTGTGCTAGATTTCAGGCCAACCTAAAAGATTCTCATTTCAATGCTGCTAAAAGAATACTCAAGTATCTCAAGGGAGCCACAAATGTTGGCTTGTGGTATCCAAATGAAGCCACAATTAATCTCAAGGGCTATTCGGATTCTGATTTTGCTAGATGCAAACTGGATAGAAAAAACACAAGTGGCACTTGCCATTTACTTGGAGAAAGTCTCATCTCATGGAATAGCAAGAAGCAAGCATGTGTAGCTCTCTCAACTGCTGAAGCAGAGTATATTGCTGTAGGGAGTTGTTGTGCTCAAACAACAGCTTAGTGACTTTGGTCTTAAAGTCACAAAGGTACCTTTATTCTGTGATAACACTAGTGCCATCAATCTCACTAAAAATCCAGTGCATCACTCTAGAATTAAGCATATAGAGATTAGGCATCATTTCATTAGAGAGCAAGTGAGTAATGGTATTTGTGAAATTAAATTCATTGAGTCTGAAAAACAATTAGCTGATTTTTCACTAAACCACTTGTTAAGGATAGATTTAATTACTTGAGAACTGAACTAGGCATATTGGATTTCTCTAACATAGCATAGCATATGAACTGCATAATATTTTGCTTACTAGAGCTAAAATAAATTGATTTATTCAAGTCAAAATCGATTTATTTTGACCCCTGGAGCATTTTATTAAGCTTTGTGTTTTTGTTACTAATGACTTGTTTAAGCTTTTCAATTCACTCTGAACTGTCCATGGAATAAATGCAATGTGTGAAAACAAATTCTACTGCATTAAAGAGACTCAAGCATGTAAATTACATTGATTGAAGCTTAACTTCCCAACCACTCAAGTTTGACCATCTTGAGCCACTCAAAGGACAATTGTCTTCACTTGGTTGGAAGTCAAAAAGGTAAAAATTGAAAAGTGAATCTGTGTGTGCAGTTATTCTGCCACTTCCCAATATAGACTACTCTTGTCCCAAAGGAGAACAAGGTAATACACTCCAACTTATAATGGCTAATGGGTAAAAACAAAATCCACTTTTGTCTATGTGTTTGATGCTTATATAAGTCATACATTGTGCATAGCATTCTGCATAAGTGAGACCAAAATATCAGTTGCAGAACCACTTTTTCCTCACGCAAAAAATAGTCCCTACCCACACCAAAACCACTCTTCATTTACAAGAAAGTAAAGGTGGCCAAAGTGTTCTTCACCAACTTGAAAGTAAAGGATGAGAAGATGGAGTCCAAAGTCAAAGGAATGAGAATGTTGGTGAATTCAGTCAAGTGGGAAGTTGTGGCTGGACTGAACTGTGAAGGACTCAAGATAGGAAAACGGAACACTAAAGAGCTTGATGATTACAACAAGGAATTTTTTCGGTCACTGATTCGGTCACCAACACTGACCGAATTTTTTTATTACTAATTTTCGTCACTATTCAACAGTTTTCTAGTAGTGCCAGCAATATGTTGTTGTGGAATCAACAAAAACATAGGTTTGCATACATTGCCAGTATGGTAAGTTTATGACAATTTTTTTTTCCAGAATCCATTTTTTTTGTAACCTTTTTATATTAATTTCTTCAATTTTGCAGAATCCCAAAGATGATGTTGTCGAGTCTTATTGTCATTCAATGGCAATGCGACACCCTTTAACCATTCCAATCTTGGAGCAAGCAACATTTGGTGAAATTGCAAAACTAAGGCTTTTAAAAGTGGATCATGCCTTAGTAACTTCGTTGGTTGAAAGGTGGAGACCTGAAACTCACACATTTAACTTTCCAAGTGGCGAGTGTACCATCACATTACAAGACATTTCACTTCAACTAGGTCTCAACGTAGATGGTCCACCAATTGTTAGCCCAACAATGTTTGATTAGGAGGAAATGTGTGACACTTATCTGGGTGTTGCACTAGTGAAAGGTGAATCACTCATTAGTTCACAAGTCAAACTAAAATGGTTTAGAGAAAATGTGCTCCCACGTGAAGAGCCAACAGAAGAACAACTACATGCCTATTGTAGGGCGTACATACTAGGTTTGATTGGAGGAGTTTTAGTGTAGGATAGAACTGGCAACAAAGTTCCTCCTATGTATTTACCATTTTTTACTAACCTACGTAGAACAAGGCGATATAGTTGGGGTTCTGCTTGTTTGGTTATGTTGTACAAGGAATTGTGCAAGTCAATAGATGCCAAAACAAAAATAATGAGTATGTGAGTATCACTTCTGCAATCATGAGCATGTTATCAAGTGTCATACATTGCAGCCCTTTCTAGAAAGCAGCCTTCGTACCCCCTGGTTTGTAGAGGGAGTGGTGGTAGGGTTCTTAACTTCATAAAGGTAACCTAATGGGGTACAGATCTATGATTGACCAGATACAAGTTGATCAAGTAATGGATAAAATGCATTCTCTTGAATTTTATTTGAAAAGTTTAAACTTTAACACAAATTTTCTAATAACAATGTCTTACTGCAGTTTAAATGGAATCTGTACAAGGACATCGATGCACCGATCCCGCTAGAAGCGTACAGGGATGTTGAAATTTGGACAGCATGCACTCCCATCATTTGCTTTGCAATAGTGGAATGACACCAATCCGATAGAGTTCAAGGTGGATAAACATGTGGAACAACCGTCACGAACTAACATTAATTGGTCATCCAATTCATGGACCTTTGTTCCATAGTACATAGTACATAGAATGGTACATGGCAAATTTAATATATTTTTTGTCAGTGCCGCATCTACTAAATGATCCACGAACACTACAAAATCCACCACTGAAGCCCACATTCCCAACTACAAGTAATTATAATCATCTACAAGAAGATCATTGTCGACATTCATTTGCAGTTGCAACAGATTATTATCAGCCACGACAAGAACCTTATCGATATTCCTTCGCATCTGAACAATTTAATATACCTGAACGACAAACTATAATGGACGATAGAAGACAATCATTTGTGTCCAGTTCGACTGATTTCTTCTATAACTTGTTTCGAGCATATCTAAATACACCACCTTTTGCTAATGATCACATGCAATATATGCATCCAACACACTTTGACAATGAACCAGAAAGCTCTTCCGCTACGACTCAAATCAATACAACAACCCCACAATTTGAATCCAATGACGAACCATAACTACCACAACAGCCACAATCACCACGACGCAACCCACCACGTAATAGACGTCGTCGCCATTATGAACTGGTCACTATTATGGAGACTAATATGTCATTAAACATGTTGTTAACGAAAATTTAAGTTATTAATAAAGAAGTTCACCTACTCTTTCCAACATTATCCATGTGTTCAATACTTATTTGAAACAAAATTTTAAATTTAAAAAAAAGTCACCTTAATTTTACTAACAACATTAACATAAAATTTCACATTTTATTTTTGAATTTAATATAAAATTATTAATTGATTTTACTATTTTAAAATTATTTACTACAATAATACTAGTATTTATTTTTTATTTTCTTCATTCTCACAAATAAATAACATTTTGAACTAAACATTTTTAATTATTTATTTTATATTTGTTTTCTAAATAGTTATTTCTTTCTTCAATACATATATTTCCTAATTTTTTAAGCATGATAAATATTTTATTTTATTTTTGTAAATACATATATTTTTTTTAACAAACTTAAAATACAAAATTTAATTATAATTGCGATATTATAACTTATTATAATTTTTCTTTCAATTTTAATTTTAATATAAAATACAGTTAAAAAGATATTGTAATTTATTTGTTGCATGTCTTAAGTTTTTAGAAGATGTTGAGTAGTTAATCACTTATATACACACAGTTAAACACATAAATTTGCAGTGAGGATTTTGACCCAGAAAATGTTAGTTGTTTCATGTTGAACCAAGGTAGAGTTGTGGTGAAAAGAATGATGGAGAACATACAATCATATTACCTATGTAGATTAGGGAGGGAGACATTTGGTACAATTTTGATGTTTTCTTTGTTCCCTGTCTTAAGTGTTCAGAAAGTGTTGAATAGTTAATCACTTATATACACACAGTTAAACAAATAAATATCACTAGTAGAAAAAATACATACCATTGCGATTCTACAAGGCTTACAATCGCAGTTCTAGAACCGCAGTAGATCCAACCGCGATAAAAAGTACTGAAGCTACCATTGCGGTTGTATAACCGTGATGAAAAATATAACATACTATCGTGGTTCTGCAAATAATTGCGATGGTATCTCCAACTCCCCTCTCAGCTCCTCCACCGCCACCCTTGCCCTGAACTCGTACAACAATATCCCCGACCCTACACTCCCCATCTCTGCCGCCACCCTCTGCCGTAGCCGAGCTGCTGATATCATCACCGCCGACCCTAGAAACAAACACCCCCCCTGGCACCCTCCCTATGCCAACTCTGATGTCTCCGGCCAGCAATTGATTCTAGACCCTAAAGAGAGTTAAAAACGTGGGTGTGAAGGTGAAATTGGAAGGAATTAGGGAAAGTAAGGCGTGAAAGGTGAATTGAAAAAGAGAAGGGACCTGTGGGGAGAGGTGGGGGAGGGAGTCGTGGAGGGAGGAGGCGAGGGAGAAGTCGGCAGAGTAGAAGGGTTCGAAGTTGGAGAGGGCATTTTTTAGGAGATGAGAGGTTTCCCAGAGCCTATAGGTTTGGTCCATGTACTCGTCGAACCACTTGTCGCCGAGCGGGAGGTGGAGGGTGTGGACGAGGAGCGTAAGGTGTGTGTGGAAGGATCAAAGGAGAGAGAGGAGGCGCTGGAGGAAGGAGAGGGAGATGGCGTTGTTGTTGTAGAAGCCGCGTAGAAGCCACCCACCGTGTTCCCGTTGGAGGAAGGACACGCCTCCATTGAGAATGGAAGGATGAAGAAGAAGATGGAATAATGAATGGGTTTGTAAGGGTTTAGGGTTTGCTGCAGCGTAAACGCACAAAACTGGGCGGGCTCCCTAAAACAGGAGATATGAGCGCGGTTGTTAGTAGGAATCGTGCTCGTATCCCACATACCATCGCGGTTGTTTAAATAACTGCCCTTGTATCTCCCTGCAAAATAATTTAAATTATTTTGCAGATACCAGGGCGGTTGTTTAATCAACCGCAATGGTATCTCCCTGCAATTTTTCAATTTTAAATATTTGTGTGCCTTACTATCGCGGTTCTCGCTCCAACTACGATGGTATCTCCTGCAAAGTTAATAAAATTGCGGTTGTTGTGGAGAACCACGGTGGTATGGTTGCACTTAATTTTAAAAATGTCACCGCATTGTTTTTAATTGCAGTTCCCTCTTAACCGCGATGATATCCTGCTGTTAAGTGTGTTTTTTCTACTAGTGCGTGTAGTGAGGATTTTGACCTAAAAAATGTGAGTTGTTTCCTATTTAATCGAGACAGAGTTGTGGTGAAGAGAATGGTCGAGAACATGCAATGATACTACCTACGTAGGTCAAGGAGAGAGATCTGAGATGCCAAAACTTGACCTAAGATGTCCCCATATTAAAGTAAGGGTAACCTCTAGGATTTTATGAGTAATTATAATTTTTCTTTCGATTTTAATTTTAATATAAACTACAGTTAAAAATTATTGTAATTTATTCTACCCAATTATTATTTATTATAAAAATACAAAAATAAAATAATTTATCATTTAGTTTCTTATAAAATAATTAAAATATCTATAAATAATTTTTTTCTATGTTTATTATCACAACTTTTTTGCATAAATAGTTTTTGCAATTTATTTTATTACTTTCATATCTTCCAAATAAATATATAATATAAATTATAAGATCTTACTTTATTTTATTTTAAAATAATAAAAAAATTATAAAACCTAAAAAAAAAAAAAACTTTTAGAATTCGGTTTCTAGAAACCCAAATACTGATTAGTTTTAAAATTAAAAGTTATAAATTTTTAATTTAAAATTTGACTCTCCGAGTGCTGATTTCTCAGTGTGTATTATTTGGAGAAATAAAGATGCAAGAATGTTATATGAACAATTAATTTTGAAAATGATGTTCTGTTCTTTCTTCTATTTTATAATTTATAACATTTTTTTAGTTACAACCAAACATGTGATCAATTTGCCTGGAGCTCTCTTATCTAAATTTATCGTCAGTCTAGTCTAATAATAAATTTCAACGCAATATATGGCTGCTTTTATTTATAATAATAATAATAATAATAATTATTATTATTATTATTATTATTATTATTATTTTATTAGATTCAGTATTTTCTCAATAAAATTAAAAATAGAACATATAGTTTAATAAAACTTTGACGTGTATACATGCACACATGTAGGTGAAGCATGTTTGGGAGATTGCAGGACATGAAAGCAGCAACAACAGGGGATGCCATGGGGATGAACATGGTTTTAAAATGAGTTCAAAACGTGCTTAATTCTCTTCAGATCGACTTCTCTGACATGGATGTTCTTGGGATATCTGGTAACTAATTAAACATCAAACATGTAATGACATCACCTTGCGTTTTGTTATAATATTATTAAGGAATTTCTGTTTGGATAAGAAAGTCCTGACAGTGGCGAGGTACCTTGGTGGTGTGCGAGACTGTTATTAAGGAGGAGATGGTTAAAAAAAGGTGCATGAAAGCTTTTGTGGAGCTTACTACAACAAAGAAGTCCTCTCTTAAATCCATTACTTCTCCTTAGCCCAACTTAAAAAGAAAATTAAAATACTAATTAACTTTAAGCAAAGACATTAACGAAAAAGACATAAGAGAATCAGAAATAGTGTTTAGGTCAAAGTTTCAATAATAAACACAACTTACTCATTAATAATTTTAAAAAATTATCCATTTCTATCAACTAGAATCAAAATTACACCATTTTTATAAATGTCAGCCTCTGTGTAAGAATAAAGAGAAGAAGAAAAAATTCCGTGAAATAACCAGAACATAGAGGAAGCTTCAAAACCGTGAAGGCAACACATTAAATGTGTGTAAAAGGTTTCAGACACTATAATTATTGTAAAGTTGTAGTGTCGTACATACACAAGGGCGCAGCTTGTATGTTTATGCATGTGGCCAGGAGAAGGAGACACAAGACCCTCGTATTTGTTCCTTCAAACTTGGAATGAATTTAGTAAAAGAAATTTTAAATTCAACATAAGTTAATCTACAAGCAGTCTACCTAACTAAAAATATAACCAGCCATTAGATTTTAACCTGATTCTTTTAAATATGATATGTTAAAGAAAGATACATTTTAAGTGTTGAATTTTATCTTTATTATTAAAGTAAGAAATAATAAGAATCATTAATCTTTTGTTAACTATACTTTTACCTTTTACTTAAGGAAATAAGAAATTATATTTATTATTAGCCATATAAATATGAATATGTAAAACTGATTTTTAAAATTTAATAAAGATCAAATCAGTAAAAAATTGAAAAGAAAGTAAAATTAAAAATAATCATATAGTATAAATAGCAAAAGGTTATTTAGCCTAATTTGTATATATTTTTTGAAAGGTGAGAGACCAAAAGGCAGTTGGAATGACCTCTATATTGAAGGATGGTGAAAGTTAGAACCAGGTGTTTGTGAGTGTGACAGGGTGTGACTACAGACAGAAACCCAAGAGCCAGATGAGATTTCGAGCCACAGATGTGCAATTCGCAACCACAGCTTCAAACCTTCAAATGCGCTCTCTAAATAACATTAATCTTAACAAAAACTTAATAAACTAATACCTGTCCCTTTTTTTTATCCTTCTTTCGTCTCTCGAACTATTACATTGGGACTTTTCCTGAAAACAAAATAAGAAGACAGAAGACGAACAACAACAAAAAACACGAAGAATATCCATAAACCTTAATTTTTTTCCGGAAATGGATTTCTCAAAACTCAATGACTCTCCAATGTTCCGGCAACAGGTTATGTTCTGTTTGTTCTTTCACCCTTACAATATCTATCACAAGATTGTCATCATTATTTCTCTTGAAAAAAATATATATATTAAAGAACAAAATTGGTGTTATGTTGATACGTTCCTGTTACGCAATGTTGTTTATTTGCATGGTTTATACATTCGTTGATTTTTAGAAGGGTCATGGGTTTTTATATAAAAAATGATATTTTGTAGTTGTCAATATATCGTTGTCCTTTTATATACATGGTTATGGTTAGTTTGGTGGTGCATGTGCTTCAGCTTAATTATGAATCATGAATGTGTGTGGATATATGCAGCTTCAGTGCATGGAAGAGAGTTCAGAATCGTTACGCTCGAGATGTTTCAAGTTCTACAAAGGATCCCGAAAGTACACGTGGGTTTGCCATGCAATTGTTTTTGTTAATTTTTTAAATTTTCTACACCTTAGAGACTGTTTTTCTCCCGAACCTTGTGTATGTCGTGTTACTAATTGAATACGTAGTCAGTGTACGATATTTGTACGTACAATTAGACCCTCATTTTCTCATAAGAAAGCACATACTTGATAATTCAATATAAATACAAGAAATACCAAGACCTCTATATCTACTCTCCTCTTTTATACTGTTGGAACTTTAAATCTGGAAGGATTTTAGTCAAACGTCAAGTCTCAAACAGCAAAAATAGTTCTCAATATAATATAACTCGAGAAACCTTTGTATATGCCTTGTGAACTTGTATAAATGAGTTTAATTATCAGTATTTCATTATTATATGAAATTTTGTGTCAAGTAATTACTTTATATTTATGAAAAATAGGGAAGGGCTTGGAGATGCATATGATGGAGACATTGCATTTGCAAGTGCCCTTGAAAGTTTTGGAGGAGGGCAGAATGATCCTCTATTTGTAACTTTGGGAGGTAAGTCTTGTTGATCACTTTCCTCCTGTTGCATTTTCTTATCAAATAAGCTTTAAGTAAACCTAAATGATTTTCTTAGTCGTAATATATGCTTGTGCTTATGTTAGTGTCTTTTGATGTTATTTCTTGAGCATAACAAGTCATTTATTGTTACTGGATGTATGTACACTCCACATTCTGAGCATGATATGTTTTAAATTATGCTTACTTTGAATATTCAATAACAAAATATTTTATTTCCTACTATTAATTTTGATAAACTAATTTGTGTTGGTATTGTATATCAGGACCAGTTATGACCAAATTTGCTATTGCATTGAGAGAAATCAGTACATATAAGGAAGTTCTTCGGTCACAGGTAATGATTTGTCCATTGTTGCCAGTGTCTTCTTTCAGCAATTTGTCTTTTATTTAGGCCAGACCAGAGGTGAAACTTGTGGTTTTCCAGCTCATATTGTCTACTTATAAAATTTGAGCTTCTGTTATGTGTTTAATGAGTTAACATTTCTTTTGGTTCATATTTTCTATTTATGCATCTTTTGAAATTGGATTAGAGCAGATAATATAGTTGAAAAAAATCACTTTTCTTTAAGATTTTATAGTACAGAAAGAGTTGTTATAACTTTGATTGCTATACTAACTGTACTTAATGTGGCTTCTTAGGCGGAGCACATGCTAAATGACCGGTTACTGAACATGCTAAACGTGGATATCCTAGACGTCAAGGTACATATTGAGTAGAAGAAATTCAGATGTTTTAAATATAATTATTAATTGGTGTGGAGAATGTTGATATTTTATTGGTTCACGAAGAAAAATTAATAACATGAAAGACATGAAATCGTGACTGTAATGAAATAACTTCATTACAGGACTATCAGTTAAAACTTAAAACAATGAACAGTGAATTCAAAGCTACCCCTGATGATGGAATTCAGTTTTAAAATTTGACAACACCTTCAAAAAGGATAATGCTCCTGAGAGTTTATTTTCTTATATTCAGCAAAACAATTTTTGCCTTCAAAGGACTTGTAATTTCTTTTTCGTCCTTGATGCTTTATCTGATGCTTGCAGGAAGCTCGAAGGCGTTTTGAGAAAGCTTCCCTTGTATATGATCAGGTGCTTCTAAATAGCTTTAAAAAAGTTGCCCAGTATAGTGGTTTCTGCTTGCACATTTACCCTTCTACTGAATGTATAAATCATGCCATGATCAATACAATTTGTTTCATATGAAGAAGAAATTCAGGGCATTTTATAAACAAATTAGATAACACAATCTGTTGAAAGATCATTGACCTGATCACTCTTGACCATGACACAAATACAACGTTGATTTTATGCAACAGGCACGTGAGAAGTTTATGTCTCTGAGAAAAAGCACTAGAATTGATATTGCCACTGTCGTAGAAGAGGTGGGTCATGTGTTTTTTTTTTTTTTTTTTTTGGCATTTTTATTCATGAATATTGTCTTAGCTTGTCATGGGTTACCATGATTTTTTCAATCTAATTTGGTAGAGAGACATTCCAGGAATTGCACAATGCAAGAAGCTCATTTGAGGAATCTCGTTTCAATCTGGTAAGCTTAGTTGAACAAGAATGCTGCTTTTGAATATTATGGAATGAATAAACTTAGTTATTAACACATTTCATCGTGTATTCTAGGTCAGTGCTCTTCATAATGTTGAGGCCAAGAAGAGGTTTGAGTTTTTGGAGGCTGTCACTGGAGTTATGGATGCTCATCTTCGATATTATCGACAGGTATATGACACAGTTATATATGTCATTTGAAATGTGAAATATTTCACGTGTGAAGTTTCTAAAATTTCTTTCCCTTTTGCAGGGATATCAGCTATTACATGAACTCGAACCTTTCATTATAGAGGTTTCTCTATTTACTCTTAACTTCACTTGTAACTTTAGGAAACATGTCTTTTTAAGTGATTTATGTTTAGAATTTTTTTATTCTAAATGTAGTATAAATCTTTTTATCTCGCATAAAATCTATCTAAAGTTGCTTCAACTTTAAATCACTATTAAACTTTAAAAAAATCACTTTTCAAGGTAAAACCAAAGATATATATATATAAAATCACATTATCTGGTGTTTCAACATAATTTTAGATGATTTAATATGAAACCAAAAGTAATTTTCTTTTGATTATATGTCTAAGGATAGTAAAATACATTCAAAATGCTCGGTATAGCGGACTTCCTCAAAACTTACAGTGGCATAATTGAGCAGAATTGTGGATTTGAAAATATTATTAGCATTCCTGACTTATTCTGAATGGAATATTTATCTGACATTTTCAGGTTTTGGCTTATACACAAAAGGCAAGAGAAAGTTACAATGATGAGCAGATTAGTCTTTGTGAAAGAATGCTGGAGTACAAAAAACATGTTCATCAAGAAAGTATGTTATCCTTGAACGGCCCTTACGTTTCTCCCGGTAGAGATGGGAATCCAGTGCAGCCTTTTTCAAGGATATCAAATAAAGTGGCAGATGCTGTAACAGAGTCTGCTGAAAATGGAAAGGTATCCATTTATCCATAAGTACTACTGTTACGTTTCCACCGAATAGACTCACACTACCTAACGCAGTTAGTTCCAAAAACACCTGATTACTGGAAGAAAACTTTTATTGACTGAGGAAAATAGTGCTCGCCCACAACGTTTAGAAAGGAATTACACTCCTTTCACATAGCAAGACCTGTTACCATTCAAAATACCATCCTCCCTCCTAATTCCTACAGCTGATATTTTATAGTGAACCAACCCTGGCCTACACCCCTTAACCCCCTAACAACCTTAACTGTCTCTCTCATTCCCTGCTTTTTATTACTTCTCACATAAACCCTCCAAGTCCTCTCTGAATCTTGTGGTCTCAATTTATCTTGAACTACAGTTCTAACAATACTCCTTTCTGAATCATCCACTATAAAGGTGAAAATCTGGAAATTGTTCCTTCATCATTCTAACATCCTCCCATGTAGCAGCATCCATTCCTTCTTCTTGCCAGCCAACCAACACTTGTTCTACGGGAGTATCCTGAACCTCAACCGTTCTTTTTTCAAGAATTTGCTCTAGTATTAACTCCTTTCTCTGTCCTTGCAAATCTGGAGTAACTTCAGATTCCAGGTGATGATCTTCTATTGCCTTTTTAGTTGTAACACGTGGAAAACTGGATGTACCCGTGAATGTTCTGGCAACTGTAATCTATATGCCACGGACCCAATACCTAGCAATCACCAAAAAAATAACCATAAAAACGGGCAGTCAAGCTTAGGATGCAGCTTCGCAGCAAGGAATTGCGGTTGACGGGAGATGAATTTTCGAGTAAATCATATCTCCCACCATTAACGTAGAATTTTTCCTGTGTTGTTCACGACTTTGGACATTTGATCTTGTACCCGTTTTAAATGAAACTTTAGTTGTCCAATGCTTTATCTCTATCCATAAGATCCTTGCCACAGCCTCTAGTTCTGTCTACATTGAGTTAAGGAAGGGGTTGCCCTCCCATGTACAACCTCAAAAGAAGTACATTTGGCTGTCAAGTGGTGTTGCACCAATACTCTTTGCTGCCAACGTAATTAATGCAGCCCTTGGGCCGTTCTGAACAAAAGCAACATACATCTCAAGGTTCTGTTGAGGACTTCGGTTTGGCCATCCGATTCCACATTATAAGCAGTGCTCGTTTTAGAGTGGTTTATTGTAGTCTGAACAACTCTTTCTAAAATAAACTCACGAAAATCGAATCCTATCCCTCACTATTGGCACGTGAATTTCATGCAACTTTACTACTTTCATGAAAATTTCAGCTATCACACGTTCATAATAAAGATGCTTACGTAGAACAAAATGTTCATACTTACTCAACCAATCCACTACTACCATTTTAACATCGAAACCATTAAATTTTGGTAATTTTACTATAAAATCCATACGTACTTTCTCCCAAACAGCCTCTGGAATTGGTAAGGGTTGTAACAACCCTTGTGGAGAGCTTGCTAAGTATTTTATTTGTTGACACACTTGACAGGCCGTGATAAACTCCCATATACTTTGCTTCATCCCTCTCCAATGCAAGGTCTGTGCAATCCGGCGATATGTTAGGTACATTCTTGAATGACCCCAATCGTTGTAGTACGAAAATCTCGTAACAATATGGGAGTCATACCGAATTGGCAGAAAACTCCAATCTCCCCTTATAATGCAGTTTGTCGTTTTCTAGGATATATTTATCGTTTGACCCCTAATCCCCCTTCAACTCTCCTATTATCTTTTGCAAATTCTGATTTTCTGGACGTCTTCCCGAATCAATTCCGCATCCTACCAGTACGGCTTATAGATGACAGTCAATTCTATTTATCCTCCTTTCACTTCATGTACCACCATTGTTAAAGTTCCAACCACTTTATTATATTTGTGTGGCCTGTGTAGACTCTTTCTCCATTCATCGTAAACAATCAGCAGATCATGTACATACACTCTTAATTATAACTTATATTATCTCTTAATTATTTATCATCGTATACATATCTTTTTATATCTTTCCGTTACAATTATTCATAAACAATTTTGTTTAATTCATATATATATATATACACTCATATTTGTACGATATATGATCTCAATATATAAAAATCATATTTTTCTATAATATGTAGATAATATTAAATTCTTAACACATCTTGTTGGTTTTGGATGGTTATTTGTTGGTATAGCAAATATTTTAAACTCTTTTGGTATGTGCATACAATGAACTTTCTTCCTAACAGATAAGGTTTCCAATGTTGTATGACCAATATGAAAGCCATAATTCCTTCTCATAAATAGATTTTGTCTATGAAGCCTCCACCATTGCCTTGCTAAAAAAAGCAATTGATTTTTTATCTATGATAACATAGCCCTTATTCCTTTCCTTGAGACATCACATTCAATATAGAATGTAAGGCTAAAATCAAGTATAATCAAAATTGGTGTTGATGCGATAGCATTCTTTAACTATCTCATGGTCGTTGTACTCTCCTCCTTCCACTCAAACCCTCATTTCTTCAATAGCTGGATCAACATTCTAGCTATCTTTCCATAGTTATATATGAACTTTTTGTAATACCCGATTAACCCTAAGAAACCCTTAATATTTGATATTCTTGGACATAGGCCACTGCTCAATCGTTACTATCTTTTGTAGGTCTCTCTTTACTCCTTCTCTAAATAACCTGACCTAAATATTGCACTTCTTGTTCGCCAAACTCACACTTCTTTTGGTTAGCATAAAACGGGTTTTGTTGCAGCGTCTTTGATACAATTCTTAGATGTTTCAGATGGTCCTCCTATGTTTTGTTGTAAACTAATATGTCATAAAAAAAAAGTACAAATTTCCTTAAATAAACCTGTAACACTGAAATCATTATGCACTGGAGTGTAGCAAGTGTGTTGGTCAGTCCAAAGGGCATCACTAACGATTCGTAATGTCCGTGATGAGTTCGAAATTCAGTCTTCTTGATGTCATCCTTATGCATTATGATATCAATCTTAGAAAAATAGCATGCTCCGTGTGACTCTTCAATGATAGGTATTGGAAACTTATCTGGAATCGTCCCTTTGTTTAGGGCTCTATACTCATCCTAGAATCTCCAGCTCCCATCTTTCTGTTAACAAGAATAATAGGACCTGAAAATAGACTGTTATAGGGCCGAGTAATATCAGCTCTTAACATTTCCTATATTTGCTTTTCAATCTCTGCTTTCATCACACATGGATATCTGTAGGGTTTCAGATTGATAGCCTCCACTTCCTCTTTCAATGGAATCTTGTGATTCACTGTTCTACTTGGGAGCAATTCCTTGGGTTCAGTGAATACCTTCCTTTTATCATACAACACCCTCTCCAACTCTTCCTTCTACTTGGTGTTAAATCAACACCATTGATCCTTATCTCTCCCTTGCTCTCTGTTTCAATTTCCCATCACATAGCCACTTCTGCAATCTCCCTCTCCTTTCTCAAAGCCTACAGGGTTACGATACTCTTGTATAGTGAAGGATCCCCTTTTATGCTTATCATTTTGGCTTGATGCATGAAACTCATGGACAACGTTCCCCAATTTAATTTCACATCTCCAAAGGTCACCAAGCAAGCCACCACAAGAATCACATCCACGCCTCCTAGTTCAAATAAAAAAGAACATTTTTTTGATTGTGCAACCTTCCACTTTTACCTCCAAGTCTTTACAACACACCTTTGTCTCCCAACGATGACCATCACCCAATTTCACATTATATGTGAGTGTACCTTCCCTTGGTATCTCCAATTGATGCACCAAACTTATTGATATGAAGTTATGACTTGCTCCACCATCAATCAACGATATGATTCTTCTTCCTCTCACTTCCCCTTGCAATTTCATAGTGTGTGGAGGGGTCATACCTCCTGCCGAAAGCACTGACAAGTTCATTGGTTGTTCTTTATTTCCCTTCTTTTCCACCTCTCCACACTCCTCCTCCTCATACTCAATCCATGGTTGATCATTCCTCTTTCCTTCTTCTTCATTCTCACCACAAATTACCACTCTCAGATTTTTGTCAGGACACCGACGTCCATAACTGTATGCTCCTCCACAATGGAACCAATGTCCCTCCTCTCTTCTCCTGACGTACTCTGGATAAGGGAGTGTTCGTGACCCTGTACTCCTCATTCCTTCTCCACTATTCGGCCCTGTTCACAATTCCTTGGCTCCTCCCCCATTCTCTCCTCACGTTACTAGCTCTGTTGGACCCACTGGAACAATTAACCCCTTGCATTCTCCATTCCCATTGTCACTCTCAATCCTCCATGATAATGACTTTGGGAGCCCCTATATGTGTTCACTCCCTATTTTTCATTTGATCCCAAGTCTTCTAAATCAAGAGCAATTTCCATTGCCTTAATCAAGTCCTTTAGGTCATGTGGCCTTAATTGGTTTCATATCTTGAGTTGTAGCCCCACCAAGAAGTAACCTAGTAATTGTTCTTCCATAATGTTAGGGGCTTGCGACACCAACGCCTTGAACTCTTGAACAAATTCTTCCATACTCCCCTTCTGTTTGATCTTGGTCAGCTTTTCAAAGACGAAGCTTTTGTCCCAACCACCATATATGCGAAAAAATGTATCCTTCAACTCATTCCAAGAAGGATTTGGAGTCTTTCTTTTCCAGAATTTGAACCAATGGTTGACGCTCCCGTCCATACTAATAAACATCAATTTCAACCTTTCTTTGTTAGATGCATTTTGTATCTCAAAGAATTTCTCCACCGTAGACACCCACTCGTGTGGGTTAATCCCTTCAAATGTCGGAAGCTCTGCCGTCCTTGTCCAGATTTAAATTCTTCCTCTTCCTCTCTCTTAAATCTTTCTCCTTGCCTCGTCCTACTCTCCTTTCCTCCTTCATCGTTGACAGAATTCTCAATTCCTTCGAAATTCTTGTCGCTTTTCTTGAATTCTTTTAACATCTCTTTAACTTCCCTCATGTCCACTAGCTCTCCTTGATCATCGTAATGTCAGCTTTCATTTTCGCAATGATCTTGCCACTCTCGTCTTCTCCAAAGCACCCACATGTTGTTCCATTTGTCTCGATTGACAAATTCAATAGGTCAGACCAGTTGTTATGTTTCCACCAAATACACTCACACCATGTAACACGGTTAGTTCCAAGAACACCATATTACTGGAAGAAAACTTTTATTGACTGAGGAAAATAGTTCCTCGCACACAACGTCTACAAAGGAATTACACTCCTTTCACACAGGAAGACTTGTCACCATTCTAAATATCATCCTCCGTCCTGATTCCCTCTGGTTGATTTTTTATAGTGAACCAACCTAACACCCCTTAATCCCCTAACATCCTTAATTGTCTCTCACTCCATTTTTTTATTATTTCTCGTAACATAGATCCTTTAAGTCTTCTCTGAATCTTGTGATCTCAATTTATTTTGAACCACAATTCTAACAACTACTAAAAGACAAAATTTATAAAAAAAATAAAACAAATTTTTTTGTAAGTTAAAATTAGTTTATAATTTGTACTTAAGATAATTTTATTTAATGAAGAGCCTTATTTCCACTATTACATATATAATAATTAGTAAAAAAATATTACTAAATCAAAATAAAATTACTAATATTATCTAGTAACATTTTACCAATTGCTAGGTACATTTTATGTTATTAAAGATTTTTAATAACATTTTCAAACATCAATAGAGACATTTATAAAAAAATTCTAGTAAACATTTTTGGTAACATTTACTTAATAAAAAGATAACATTTTAAAAATGTTACTAAATTATTTTAGTAATATTTTAAAAATGTTACTAAATTTTTTTAGTAACATTTATTTATTAAAAAGATAACATTTTAAAAATGTTACTAAATTTTTTTAGTAATATTTTTTGATATAAAAATGTTCTTAAAAATCTTTAGTAACTTTTTTAATAGAGACAACATTTAAAATTATTACTGAAAACCTTTATTACTGAAAATTATCTATAACTAATAGTAACAAAATTATTTTGAACAAAAGTAAAAAGATGCAAAAATATTGTACACCTTTCATTACATTATTTTTGCACCATATTTTTTTAGAGATGATAAAACAGGAAAAGCACGCATTTTCCAACATACTAGAATTCATAGATATACTCACTCACATACACTATCTTAATTTACCAAAACTAAAAAAAATGTATGAAGTGCAAGAATTAAGGTGTATAAGTAGCAAAGTCATGAATAAAGTAGAAGCACATATTAATAAGGTGTATAAGTAACAAGGTCATGAATAAAGTGGAAGCAAATATTGCTGGTCCGGATCAAGCTGAAGTAAAGTAGTTGTCAACCATGTTAGCTTGTCATTAGAAATCCTCAATTGCTTCTCAGCCATAAAGTTTTTAGAGCTTGGTGTAGCTTTTCCATGTCTTCTCTGGAAACTGAAACAAAAATTAGTATCATCAATTTTTTTGAAAGTATAAAAATGAAAAACATAATCACTAAATGAAACTAGAGCAAGACTCTACAACCTCCACTGTGACAAAAATGTATACTCAACGAACTAGCCAAATAATATATTTATCAAGACAGACAATTCTGGTGTAAAAGTAATGTCTATGTATAAATAAGAGATTGATTTACTCACATGGTTGTCTCCGAAAGAATTTCCTTCTTCCCCTTTCTTTTGTGAAATCATAGGTCCCAGCAAGTATATCTGTAATTACTGTAGCGAGTTGTGACATTAAAGCCAATGGCTCCAAACCAGTTTCCATTATCACTCTTAAATTCTTCACGTTTTTAACTATGTCTACAAATAATGCCAAATCAACTAGATCTACCAATTTCTCATCAGAGATTAACCCTACCTAAAGGAAGGATTTAACTTCAGAGCAATGCATCGCAAATTAACAAAATTAACTCTAGTTTACAGTAGAAATAGAATCTTATGTAAGAAGCAATCATGATACAAAAAACACACTAACATATGCCTCAACTAGTAAAGACAGTGCCTCTGCATCAGACTTAGTATATGAGCTTGAGTGTTCGAATGCCATTGGCATCTCAAAAATATGTCTTCCATTGGTAGCAAATATCCCTTTCTTCAACCTAGAGTCAGATAAACCACAAGACAAAATTCTTCCAGCCATGTCAAGGAATGTTTTACCCCTATGATGAATTCCAGACCAATTCCATGGAATGCCACACCCATTTTTTTGAGCCACTTCATCAAAAAAATTAGTTTGGCCATTCCTCAAGGCATCAGTTACGCCAAGCTCGCCAACCTCCCTCCAATCCTTGAACTTTGTCCATAATTTTTCCAATCCCTCCTTCATCATCCACTTCATCTCCTCATTTTATTATTTATTGTGTTGATAAAATCATTGCAATATATTAATAGTCAAAGTTTGTTAGCATAAAAATAACATATATTAAGAGATATCAACTTTTTTTTATAACATGCTATTCTTACCGAATATTAATTAACTGGTATCAGATACCATGTTTTCTACAGATGGTTGATATCAATCAAATAACTTTATTCACAGGTGATGTATAAACTTTTTAAATATACATCAGTGTTTCATAAAATTAGCCCTCAACTTCTGGTCAGCAATCACCCAAAAATATACTCAAGTTTAGACCTACTTAAAAACATGAAATCAAAGTGTTTAGAATGTAGCAGTTGATCCATATACATTTGTTTAGTTTGGTAGATTTATTTCATGGTATATTGTTTTGTTATAATGGAGAAACACATATAAATGAATGAGTGTAGGTTCTAGCTTTACACTACAAAAAAAACAAAAATTACCGATGAGACAAATCCATCAGAAACATTCAAAATTTGTCGGTAAATTGATTGTATATGAATTTATCAACGGATTTTTGAGTCCGTCGATAATTATGGATGGATTTCTAAGTCCGTCGGTAGTTATCGACAAATTTAAAGTAAATTTGTCTGTAAACCCGCTGATAAATTTAGCGACGGATGATATCTACCGATAAAATTATCGATAATGATATTTACCAATGAATAAAGTTTTGTCGATAAAATTCTGTCGGTAATTTAACTTTTTCTTGTAGTGTTATACCGCCTTTGATTTATATTATGATGGGAAGCTCAAGGGATTTGGTAGTGGGAACTGTGGTTGTTGGATCACTTCTAATGGCTTCCATATTGGGTCGAGTGGTGAAGTACATCCGAAATTCACACCTTTATCTCCACCTAGCTTTCACTGCTACATTCTTTAAAAATTATTATATATTACATTTTTTTTTGTGTTACCTCTTGATGAAAAACTTTTGTCAGAGTCAAAATCATTTTCACTAATTTAACAGAGTCGCCTCTAAAAACTTTTCCATGGGCACTTATAGGAGAAAATAAGAAAAAACAAGAAAGAAAACTTGAAGTCTCTCATTTAGCTATAACTAACCTATACGTGAACTAATTTGTTGAAGTTGTTTTCTAATAACTTCTCCAAAATACATTATTTAACTTAATTTTAGCTAATGGAGAACTTCTCTGTTTATGAAATGTTCTCTCTAGACAAATCCAAAATCATAAACTAAACTCGTTTTTTGTAACTTAAATTCCAAGGATCAAACTGACCAGTGCACAAAATGAATGTTCACCAATGCAATTTGAGGCTCAGACAAAGTAGAACAAACACTAACCTAGGTTAGCCGGAATGACTGGGAATGAAGAAATGCTTCTTCCTCTTCTTCTAGGATATGGAACCATAATCCTGCATTAAAATTAATAAGCATACAGAAGACGACACTTATAAGTATCAATCATCACAGAGTGAGTGCGCCTACCAAAACCAACACACATACCCCATAGAAGTGTCGTTTTCGACAATCCACGACATGGGAATCAGAAATCGAGATTTTGTTCTATTTCTTCATGCTCAATTTTGAACGGCAGACTTGTGATTACACTTGTGCTACCTCCTTCGCCGATGTACCCGTTGCTATTAAGCTGGATGGAGCATCCTCCGAAGCAAGTTTGACGGAAGTCCTAATCTCTCCCACGGATTTTGTTTCGTCGTAGTGATCATTTTAAAGGGAGAAAGAGAGCGTATATGTGGAGAAAAGAGATTGAGATTTTGAACTAAATTAAGAGCGAGAAAAAAAGAAACATGGTTGAGAGAGTGGAAAAGATAAGAGACGGAAGAAGAGACGAAAAAAGGAAGGAAGAGAGACTTTAAGAGATTGAAAGAAAAGAAACTTATTAAACAAGATAAATTTTATTAAATTAAAAAAAAATATCTTTTAGTAACATTTAAAATAAATATTAGTTTAAATTTATATATTGTAACATTTGTTTATAAAATATTATAATATTATGTTTATAGTAACATTTATGTTAAAAAACGTTACTTTTAGTAATTAAAATCCGTGTAGGGTAACATTAAATGTTACTAAAGATAGGAAATGTTAATTTTTCTTCTTAATTTTCTCTTTTAATAATATTTATGAAGAAGTTTGTCCAATTATATTCTTGATATTCTTAGTTCCACACACTAGCTAGTAATTATAACTTCTACACACATTTATATAGTTTTCAATTCTGAATCCCATTCAGTGATCTCTCAATCTGCACTACTTTTTTAGATTCAAATCATTCGGCAAGGATATCTCTCTAAACGATCCTCAAGCTTGAGGGGTGATTGGAAGAGAAGGTACTTTGTTCTTGATAGTCGTGGAATGCTTTACTACTTTCGTAAACCATGGAATGGATCACATGTAAGTATCCAACTAAAACCAAGTATTAGCATACCCTCTAACTAGCTAGGTGATATATAATGCTGATTTTAATTTGATGATCTTAATCAGAGTAGCAATCAATCATCCATACACAGAAATTGTGCCACTGATAATAGTGCTGGAATTTTGAGTCGCCTGCTTTCTTCCAATTACCGTGGAGTTATGCCTGATGAAAAATCTGTAGCACGTCACACAGTGAACCTGCTCACATCAACAATCAAGTCTGATGCTGAACAGTCAGATTTAAGGTTCTGCTTCAGGATTATTTCACCGTCAAAGTGTTACACGTTGCAGGTATGCATTCAAAACATTTATTCACGTGTACTTTTGCATTTTTTCATTACTCCTGTCTTCTCACTGAGGCCAACATAATGCAGGCAGAAAATGCTCTGGATCAGATGGATTGGATGGAAAAGATAACTGGTGTAATTGCCTCCTTATTGAGTGCACAGACACTGGTACATCATATTTCTTTCTTTTGCCTTTTGTGTACGCAGTCATTCAGCCACACACAGATATTGACTTTTAAAATAATAACTTTAATAGCTATGATTTTTATTGGTTAACCATCTAAACTATTTTACAATCAGAATACATAGAAATTAGACAATGAAAACTTTCAGGGATCTTCTCACTAGAGTAACTATTAAGTATATTCTTGAATTATTTAATGCTTTTCAATAAGGTCTACGCACTTCAAGTCTCTAGCTGGGATGATAAGGAAGTTTTGACTTAAAGATTATATGACAGATGTTATCCATTTAATATTATTCAATTTTATTTTATTTTCAATTTCTTAAAATTAAGTGAAGACACTTTGATGGTTTTTGTGGACAACAATTAGGTTATAAATTGTAGCTCTCATTTGGCAGAGATAATCTATGAAAAAATATAATGTCTTATTTTATTGTCTCTAAGGATTTCTATGTAGTTTTAATGGTAGATTTTTCGGAGTATTGCTTCCAACATAAGAACTCAATTAATGATGATTTATATCTTGAGTGTTATAAACTTTAAAGTATAGACTTAAAAGTAAGTCATTCAGGGACTTACAAATTAATTAACCTAAAAAAAAAAGGTCCACGGCCAATGATAAAATAGCGTGGGAAAACTTTAGTTACAAAACACACATTAGGCTTTTGTTTTTGAAGAATCTAGAATTTCTCATCAACTGTCTTACCTAATTATTCCTCAATCAAATTTTAGCAAAAGTCCTCTAAATGCACTACTGATGCCTGTATTAATCGTGATTGTGTGACAGTCAAATGTGTCAGAAAATGGTAACGGTCACTCTGTCACCAAGCTTCCTTTGTTAAAAGGTTGTCCAGATGATGATCAAGCATTGAGTGGGGATTCTATATCATCCGAAGACTTGCAGAAGAATAAGCATAGTACAAAAAGTGAAAAGCCAATTGATATTCTTAGAGAAGTTAGTGGCAATGACAAATGTGCTGATTGTGGTAAACCTGATCCAGACTGGGCATCCTTAAACCTTGGCATCCTCATATGCATTGAATGTTCCGGTGTCCACCGGAATCTTGGTGTTCATATATCAAAAGTAAGTAATTGAGGTTGCGTATTCAAGATCGTGCTATAAAGTAATGAACTCTAAGTTGTTATGTTTTTGTTTTTCTTAATGGTTTTTAAACTGAAGAAAATATTTTTAGTGAATTATTTGTATAGTACTTAAAGGGTTTTTGTTTTCAATCCTTAAAAATAAGGTGAGTCAACATTTTTTTTCATAGGTAAGATCACTGACCCTTGATGTAAAAGTATGGGATTCAGCTGTCTTGAGCATGCTTCAGTCACTAGGGAATCTCTTTGCAAACTCAGTTTGGGAGGAACTGTTGCACTCATCATGTACTTCACAAACAGATGAGAGATCTGATGGGTGAGTTTTGCTAAGATTGATGGGATTATGATTAAACTTTCACTAACATACATCGACCTTACAATGTAGATCATCCAAGCCACAGAAAAAGTTATTTCATGCAAGAAAACCATCACCTGACGATCCTATTTCACTAAAGGAGAGGTTCATTCATGCAAAGGTAGTAAATATTATATGCTACTTGCTGGCTATAAAGATTAATGAACCTTTTATACTCCTAAGAGAACGAATATCTATCCTTTTCTTCTTCCTCTTTATTTACTGTGAACTACTCCTATGGACTCAATAATAAACAAAATAGTGCGCTTAGTAGAATGAAGATATAAGTAAATTTCAACTATTTCAATCTTATTAAATAGTACTATTTCTAAAATACTTTTATGATCAAACTTTAGCACCATTTTCAATAAATATTAAGATAGTTTAAGAAGTGCAGTTCTTTTATAAAATCAAGAGAAGTAAATGAATTTAACTGATATTCTTAACCAGTGTTAAATTAGATGTTTGTGTTTATATCTTTGTCCAACAGTATTTATTAAATATTAGAAGTTCTTGTTGTTTCATGTTTATACATAAGATAACTTTCATTAAAAACTTCTGTTGAAGTACTTGAATGTCTGGGAGAGAGAACTTGATGCATGGTTTCTCTTGTTGCAGTATGATGCAAAAGTCTTTGTTAGCCGGATAAAAGACAACAATTGTCTCCTTTCAACGGCACAACAGGTGGCAGAAAGCATCAATGCCAATGACAAGAAAGCAGTGTACCGACACCTTGTGAAATCTGATGTGAATGTCAATGCTATTAGAGGTGAAGCAGGTATATCTTCTTATCTCCATAATACTAAAAAAAATGTTCCAAATGAAAAAGCAGAAAGACCTATTAGAATAATAATTCATTGTTGTCCAGGCTTTTCTTCCAACATCCCTTCTTCAACTAATGATTCAAACACATCATGTGAAAACACAATTCAACCAGTGGAGGACATACAAGATAGTTCTACTGTGCTTCACCTGGCATGTCGAAGATGTGATGTTGGAATGGTAGAGCTACTCCTACAGTATGGGGCAGACGTAAATGCTATTGATTCTAAAGGAAAGACACCACTACATTACTGCACTATGATGGGGAAGCATGCAACTGCAAAAGTTCTTATTACAAGGTAATTATTTTGAAAGATATCTCAAGTGTCCCACTTTTTTTAAATACATTACTCCCTAATTATATTTTTAGTCACTGCACTTCTACGTCCAATTTCACACAATGGTCCTCAAATAGCCAGTAATTCTCTATTAAATTACTTGATACCAGCAATTCTCTGTATCCAAATTCACCTGATGTGACTAAACTTTTAGCAGGGAAACCCCCTCTCATTGGATAGAGATAAACATGTCAAATAACATGAAAACTTTTCTGACTACTTAAAAATTGGTCTTCAAAAGTTGAGTTACCATTGAGAAGGAGATCATGCATATTTTCTCATTGCAACTTCTTTCTATTACTTCTTGACATTTCTGGGTCAATGCATTCTGTCCCTTTTGGTAAGCTGTGCACGCAACCATAGAATGCGGGATCTCAGACTTGAGATTAGATAACTATACTGTCAAGGATGAATTGAAATCTCAACCAAATAATATGGTTATGCTTAAACTATGGAGTAGCCTTTATCATTATCCCATGAGGAATATTACATTTTAAATTGTAAAGTTCCTTGCAAACTTTCAGTTCTATGATAACTGTTCCATTTCTTACTTGGAAAACTTACCAAAAAGAAGTTACCAATTATTTCAGGGGGGCCAATCCACTTGCCGTAGATAAAGAAGGCAACACTCCCTTTAAGCTTGCACCTGAACCTGACCCTGTTGACGATGATACTCTTGCTCTTAACCAGAAAACGACATGCCCTCAAAACTCACTAGAAATATGATTCATGCACACATTGCGTTCATCTGCACCAGAGAGAAAAAAAAGATAGAAGAGAGAGATAGATGATTCGATGTAACAAGAAACCTAGAAAGAAATGAAAAATATCAATTTAGGTGTTCGTCTTGCATAGTTATTCATTTTTATTATTATATCGTTTCATCTTCATGAGTTTTGTTTATTGTAAAATTTATTAGTTTGAACCTTGATTATGCAGATAAGATACGCAACGTCCAACTGTGTAAGTTACGTGTACTCTACTTCGTAACACAAAAAATTCTCTTAGAAAGACTTAGATGATTTTAGTTCTCGATCGAATTTCGTTTTTTTTTATCCCTACCATAAAATACTTAGAAGTTAAAAACAAAATATATTTTATTGTTGACAAAATATTTAAGGAAAATTTTTATATACCAAAAATAAAAATCAATAATCTATTAACGATTAAAAATATATTTAAATCTTATAGAAGTTAGTATCCAAAGATCTATGTGAATATAAGATCCAAACATGCATCCAATAAAGAACCAAACTAATTATCACCAAGTTATGTCTAAATTGACCAAGCTTGATAGACATATTTTTATCTCAAACAAAGTTTTCAAACTTTAGTGTTCTGAACCTCGATAGGATTAAACTCCATAACACACAACAAAGAGTACTTGAAAGCCTTAAGATCTTTAAGTATTCAGGTTTAGGATGATATACTCAAAATCCTTACGTTGTAGAACACACCAAAGATCCTAAAGTATAAATAAACGTCACAAGGTTTATCAGTCTTTGATAAGTTTGCAAATTCAGTGAAAAACTCAAGAAAGAAACTCTTGATCTCACTCAGCAAATTAACAAATCGTAGAGTGAGCTTTTGTTCAAAACCTTAGCAACTCGCCACCTAGGCCACTACAACATCAATTATTTATTTCATTCACTCCTTTTTTCCAATGACAAAAAATGAGGGAAAGAAGAGTTTTGTTTAAGTTTGAATTTTTTTTTTTTTTTTTGTAGTTTGTTCCGAGTGTTTTTGGTTTGAGTTTGGATTGCTTATTTTTCAAAAAAAAGTTTTTTGAACTTTGTTTATGAGTGTTTGGATTTCAATATTATAGTTTGAATTTATATTAAAGATTATTTAGATTGATGTTTATATTGTGGTATTTCGCTTGCATACTCTGATACATGCATAAAACTCTCTGACATAAAACTATGGAATTCATGTTGTAATCACTTATAATGTCATCATCAATAAAAAAGAGATTGTTAACACATTGGACGAAATAATCCCCCAGACGAATCTCATAAGAGTAATTTGAGTTTTGATTATAACAAACACTAAGAATAATTAAAGGAAAAAACAAAGTTCACGTGCATGGTAAATAGAAAACACATGCAGCGTAATTATGACAGACGATTATGTAAGAATGAATGTATCACATGATACATTAATGCATTTGATGATACAGTTGATAGACAATCATGATAACATTGACGAAGCAACGGTGCAAAGGCATATAAGATGAACCAAAGGTACAAGATTGTGCTAGATGAACTTGCTAGATGCAATGTCAAAGAGCATCAAACAAACTTATCAACATGCATGGAAGGCGGAACAATCAAAAGCATATCAAATGAAGCATTTTCTTACAATAGACGAGCTATCATCTAAAGGAGTATTTCTAAACTTAGTGCTTACATTTATAATTATGATTTCAAAGACTTTGTTTATGAATTTATTGAAATGTAATTTAAATTGCTCCAAATGATTAATACCATGCAAATTTATAAGGTTTTTGAAAGCAAATTAACGTTGAAAATTCTGAGATAAAAAGTTTTTATATAATTCTTATTTGTTTGTCTCATATGCAAATTCATACATTATTGAAAATCATATTTCAGTCGGAGAATGATGCAGATGTTTCCAAATTGAACAAAAGATTGAAAAAGATGAACATGTATAAAGTATTGAGTAATTAACACTACAAAAAAAAAAAGAGAATAATCGACAGCCACAATCCGTCGGTAACGTCATTTATCTATCGGTAACAACATATTACCGAAGGATTTTCGACGGACACGTAGTTGTTGGTTATTCAGTTATCGAAAAATTGACCGACGAAGTATGGCTTGTCGTCGGTAAATACCGACAGACGTCATCCATCAAAAAATTTGTCGGTAAATACCGACAGACGACATCTATCGCAAAATCCGTCAGTAAGTACCGACTGATATTATCCGTCGAAACATCCATCGGTAAAATTGGACGGCCACTATCTGTCAAAAAAATCTGTCGGTAAATTTGGACGGTCGTTATCCGTCGAAACAATCTGTCGATAAGTTTGATGGTCGTCATCCATCGAAAAAATCCGTCGGTAAAAGTCTATGATGGACTTTTACTGACAGATTTTGTTCATCGGTATTTTTTCTAGTCAATGCATGTTCTTTTGTATCACCTTCTGATGAGTTACTTAATCACCTGTTTTCATAATTATAGTATCCAATAACAAAATTTGAACAATACAATTTAAACCAAAACCATAAAAATATTGTTGTCCAAAATCAAATTTATTAACCAAGTGTTGGTAAACTAAAGAAATGTACATCGTTCGTCAAAGTTACATTGTCTTATAACAAAAACTACTAACAAAAACTAATAGCCTCCTCCATAATCAGAAGAATGATTGTGATCAGGATTTTGCTCGTGGTCAAGATTTTGCTGCTGATCATTCTCTTCTGGATGCTCGTCTTGTGATGGTGATGGTGGATGTTCTTGGTCTACAACTATTAATACATGGGCTTCAGGAGGAAGGAACCTCTTAACAATTGTTTCTAAGGCTTTAATCTTGATACTCAATTTGTCATTTGTTTCAAGACTTTGTGAGAGTTGTTTCTTAATGAGGTTCATGTCCTCAGGATTGTTGGTGGAGGTTGATGGCTGGTGCTTTAGACTTTCATTTTCACTTCCAATTTGTCCAGTACTACAATCTTGCCTTACTTTTCCCTCATACCGCATCAACCCAACATCGAGTTCTAAGAATGTCATCGTCTGTTTGATCAATAGCATTAACCTCCCCTGATTCATCTAGACATGATCCAACCTTTGATCTAGCCTGTGAAAGTCTAGTCTCAAAGTCTTCCTGTTATCAGAAGATTACATAATTAGTAAATCAACTCATACTATTGGAAATGTTTAAAGAAATTTTGACAATTCAGCTTACAAATGTCTTCTTGGATCTTTCATCTACAAACTCCTTAATACCCTTCCTGGTGTGTGTTCGGTGGAAGACTTCATCAACAAACACAAACCGTCCAAGTTCTTTTGCCTTTAATACATTTTTGCAAACTTAATTTACATATATAAAACTTTTAAACTTAGATAAATAAGATAGATAGATAGATAGATTTTATATACCAATCGAAGGGCATGTTCATGTGTGGTGATAGAGCTGCCTGTGTGTAAGCTTCCACCCTTTTCAGATGCTCTATTTTTTTTTTTGGGTTGTAGCACATTTGTTATGATACAATGGAGAATTCCAATGTGCCTGCAGACCGCTCCACACATTTTATCCAATCCATTCTGGCCTTTGCCCTGCATTTCTAGCTTCTCTAAACATCTCAGAGAGTCTATGAGATGCTTTACTATGAAAATTTCTCTTAATTTGACTTTCATGTTGTGGCATCCACTAAACTCTGGACGTAAAAGTTAAGAAATGAAATTGAGATAAGAAATATAAAGTGAGTAAATGTGTAATACAACTCAATGACTAAATATTAAACCTTAAAACGGTTCCAAAAGTGCTCCTTTTCAGAATCTGGTATTACTCCCCATGTAGACCAAGGCTCCAAAAATTGTTGCTTAATACATTTTGTGATAGCCTGTGAAGCAACTCTAAATGGCAAAAACCTAATGACAAAGACAATTGTTACAAACATTTCAAACAATGAAACAAGTTACATAAATAATTTACTTAATGAAAATAAAATATTACCCTCAACCGTAAGGTTTAATGAACGGTCGATTATGGAGATCAATGTCATCTGCAACATCATTATCTAGCTGTTGGGCTGGTGTATGTAAATTACCAGCAAAGGTTGATGGCGCATCTCTGTTAACAACAGATGTAGGAGTGGGTGTACCTCCTGAGCTTGAGACAGGTGTACGTGTTGCTAAAATAGTAGCAGCAATAGACTGTGTGGGTCCCACAACAGTGGTAGGAGTGGTCAGTGTCCCAGAAAGATGCTCAGGACTCACTCTAAGCAAATATTTTCTCTTCTTGGTATGTGTTATGCCTTTGCCCTTGTAATCACCATGGGGTAGGGGTCGGGGTGATTCTCCAGAAGACAAGTTCCAAAAAAAAAGCCAATTAAGCCCTCAAATTTAACACTATAAAACAAAACCTCGTTATGAGTACAAAGCAAAGTATCGAATTTGAAAGCAATGGTGATATTGGTAGTAACACAAACACAAACATTCTCTAACTAAAATAAACTAAAAATGTGCATTTTGAGTCTACTAAGTTAAAGTCCTAGGCAAGGTGAATAAAGAGTTATATATACTTGTGTTGTTTATATACAGCAGACTTTGAGCCCCATCCTTTTTTCAAAATTAACATAGAGCGTAAAAGGGAAACGTACATTCACAGCCACAAGCATTATGACATAACTGAAAAGAAAATTACCATAAGGAACTTTGTGTATAAAAAGTTTACTAATGTGTCAAAAGTCAGTATCTTTTTTTTGTCAAGTAGCTGATTGATAACTTAATATATGTTTTACGTTTTTTTAACTCAAATTTTCTATTCTCAACTCTCTCTGGTAGAATAGTTTATCTTTCTTCAACTTAAACTGATTTAGCGTGACAGGAAGTCTGCATAATGGTTTTTCACCTAGTTTTCAACCTTCTATCAAATTGTTAATCCTTTTTCATATCACCAACAGAATAAGCGTTTTATTCAAACATCGTCACTGCTCTTATGTAATTACTGGCTAGATAGCAAACTTTAGAAGTCCTATGAGTAAATCCATTTTGATCACAATCTTTTTGAAGTAAGGCAATTATAAAAAAAAGTCATATTTAGTTGAACTAAGGTTTCCAAAGTCGGGGTAGGTACCCCAGAACATTTTTTTTCTCTCAATATAATGTGATAACAAATCTCCTAAATTTGAAATACAATGAAATATTGCCCCACATTTAGCACAAAAAAGTGAGTATTATATTGTCTCCACAAACTTATATATATATATATGATTATCGTCCTCTCACTTAAAATTTCTGAATCCGTCGTTGTCCAATTATACAATCAAAGTGAAATCGTGAAAGTAAAGAGCCAAAATAATTCAGTGTTGTAATAAGCCATGCACAGTAAAAGAACAAATTTCCCATAGAAGGAAAAGGAAAGAACAAAAACATACCTTTTCAGTGGATGGTACAAGGCCACGTAGTGTTGCAAGATGACCGTTTATTCTCTCCCTCCTCCTCTCTGCTTTACTATGGTTCTTCAAAGCAGCCAAAGCTTTGGCCTCACAAATCTAATCCAAAGATATTTTACCTTAGGTTCATGATATATTTTTCATCATGATCAATAAATTTCAAAATTTTGAAAACTTAAATCCAAAAATTTGAATAAAATAGAAACTATACAAAATCATACATGTATTTAATCAGTTTGGTTTTACGATATCTTTTGTAGCTTAGGTTTGAAACTTGAACCAAATTAATTCACCTATAATTAAATCATTATATTTGTTATTAAAACTATTATGTATGAAATGAATCAAATCAACATGAGCCTATCCAAATTATGACAAACAAACAGAGCTGACAAAAACCGAAAATCAAACAAAGTCGTGCCAAAACCCTTCAGCAAAACACCAGAGGCTTAGAACCCATTAGAAACTCTATATTAGATATCATAATCGTAATCACTTTGAGATATTATGAAGAAAGCGACCATAAAATGCCAGAAAAGCCAACTCCAAATATCAAATATGATCAAGCACCAAGTAGTTGAGACTCAATATTGAACATAATAGTACTTTGCAACCTAGAAATATTGTATTCTACCCCCAATGCAAGTCGCGTGATTCACAAAATTACAATCAAATCTTTGCTTTTCCTAAACATTGATTACAAACTAACCACTTACTTACTAAGCAAAGATGTCTTCTTTGACTATCCTGTTGTTAACTCACACCAACTATTTATAATATCAGATTACACTTAATTTACAATATTTACAGCAATGTATTTATTTGAGGAAAAAAGTGAGTTTAACTTGCGGAATCAATTCTGGACCATAAAACCATAAAATTAAGCAATCATCTAAAGTTTACTTCAAATTCACCATAAAACCATCTAAAGCTTCAATTCAGAAACAATTCTGGACCCAACCAAAGTAAATTCCTCATCATAAAACCAAACATAAGAAAATTTACTAAACACAAAATGGATATTCAATGTAATTTTAGATAATCCAACATAAAACCAAACATACACCAAGAACAATACCTTTTTAAGAAAAAGTTTTTCAGTAGGAAGAGAAACGACCAGAGGTACAACCAGAGAAATCGAAGATGTATCACATAGTCTCTTCTAATCCCCAAACTATACTCTTTAACCTGCAATCCCCTGGCACCTGCATGCACAATTAAGAGTTCTGCCAAAAATTACTCACAATCCTCAAAATTTACAAAATTGTGCAAAATTGAAATTGAAATGCAACGGAATGTTAATCAATCGGTAAGGCAACGGAATAAAGATGTAAACGTGCTTAAGAGCCTTGACGCTTCAAAGGTTATTTTTGAAGATGCAACAGAATGAAGATGCAAACCCTAACTCACTGATCGGATAAAGGGATTTCAGTGTAGCCTAACTTCACGTGCCAATTTTAGTTAATAAGTTTTAATATAGTTAATGTTGAGTTATTTTTTTTATTTAAATGATTAGGATTAGTTTTTTTTACTATAGATATTGTTATTTCTTGTTTGATGTTAACTTAAATTTTCTCAACCAATATAAAAATATTATTTTTTAAAACATGAACTATGTTTTATTCTTTTATTGACATTTGTCATAGTTACGTTTTGTTATTGCTTGATTTTTATTTTTTTTTTATCAGAAGTATCAATGTTAATTTTTTTAATAATTTGTTATATATTTTTAATAATAATTGAGGAAACTTTCACTCAATATTAACTATCATCAATTAATATTTTTAATTATTAAAAATTATTTTAAATAAATGTATAATTAGAGAAAATTGAAATACTTTTGTTCAAATAAAAAGTTAAAATTTAATGATGGAAAAGGATAAAGAGCAATGCCTTGACCTAAGTTATTATTCCGTGGAATATGTCTATTTTTGCTTCTCATATCCAACACGTGTTCGGATAGAAATTTATTTTTCTCAAGCTTGGACCAAATCGATTGACCTACTGACCCAAAATTTTCTATCATTTTATTTGTTGTCGTAGCCCGTTACATGTGACATGTCATTGGAGAATACAAATAATATATCTATATAATAATTAGATCAGTTAATAATAACATTAGTGTATATCCTTTGAGAATGAGGTTAGCGTATATCTTGGAGAAAAGTTTTGCTAATTACTTATAAAATTAATAATGAGATTATGTTTTTAATTGTTTTCTATGCATTTTTTAATTTTTTTAATCTTTTTTAATCAAATTTTTAATTTCTGTAATTTATAAGAAATTACTTAATAGTCATAATTGAAAGATTAAAAATATTTTTACTGTGTAACTATAATAATTAATAAAAAGTAAATTATTTTTATAACTATATTTTTGTATATATGTCTATTATAATTATAATTAATTTTAATAATTATTTTATTAATATTAGTTATATCAAAAATTTTAATTGTACTAATTAATTTTTTATTTTCATAAAAAAAACTGGACATATATGCAATATGTCACTATTTCCATTAACAACTGAAAATAAGTAATGGAAAATAATGAGAGAAAAGAGTGTTCTAAAATTAAGTATTAAATTATTATAATGTATTTATAATAAACTAATTAAAATATAAATATTGTGTATTCAATATTTTGATATACGGTAGCTATTCACTCCAATTACAGAAAGAGGTCTCATTGAAATGTTCCCACATTCAAAAATCATAGTTCAAAGAGCATGATCAAGTTTTATTCAATGAATCCAACCTCTCAAAAAGAAGAGGCCGGTTTCTTTTTGCGTTTTCCGGTTAACTTTGGAGAAATTTAAATGAGAAGAATCTTCGAAAAAGATGGGATAAAGTTCAACATGTATTTGTTTCCAATGAACAAGATTGGTAGACATTTTGACTTTGTGAGATATATGGCATTTCAAGATGCATTAAAGTTATAAAAACAACTTGATCATATCATAATATGAAGTGTGAAAATTCATGTTAGTTGGCCTCATTACAGAAGGAATGAAAATATGATACTGAATCAAAAAGAACAACGATCACAATTAACAACTATGTCCAAGACTCTAGTCATAGAAGACACAAACTCACTTGTCTAAGGAAACACACTTAATGTACCTAAACTTAAGTTCCAAGAACCAGCAACAAGAATGCATCTTATATACCCCAAAGATTGGAACTCAAATTCATAAAAAGCTTTGCCTAAAGAAATCGTCTTCTATTTGTCAAAAAAGGACAAAGCATGAGAAATCCTAAAGCAAAATTCCAAGTGTATTATAGGTTTATTTCCTTTGTTGATCACACACCTATATATATTATGTTTATATTCATCCAATCCTATGATATAATCTTCCTAAAAAATATGAATCATTACCTTTTACACATGGTACTAACATATAGTTTAGCAGGACTTTACATGTTGTTCACTTGAGCAAAAGATTTCCTTGATTCATTCGAAGTATTCTTCTTAGGTAAAGCCTCTTCCACACCCCATCATCCAAAACAACTATGAGAGATTAGATACTTCATTAAAGAAAAAAATATCATAGAGACCAAAATTTGAATACACTATAAGAAAAAAGTTATTTAGAGATCAATTTTTAGCTATCAAATAAAATGGTTGCTAACTGTGACCAAAATAATCACCAAATTAGGTTTTAGTTGCTAAATAACTACAAAATAAAAGTAATGATTAAATTTAGTGACTAATTAAGTTAAGATAATTGTTATCTAATATTAGCTATCGAAGTTTTTAGATTCTAAATTAGTCTCTAACTTAATTACATAACAATTTAAAATTTAATGGTATAAATTACTAAAAGATTGATAGCTAATGTCAAATATCAATTATCTTGATTTAATTGATTACTAAATTCAATTATTACTTTTTATTTTGTAGTTATTTAGCAACAAAAACCTAATTTGATGATTATTTTAGTCTCAATTAACAATCATTTTATTTTATAGTTAAAATTGATGTTTAAATATATTTTTTTTCTTGTAGCGATACATTAAAAGCAAAAAAGAAAAAAATACCTCACTTTATCACTAAGAATCACTCCGTAAAAAGAAACCTCACAAATAAAAATAAAAAGTAAAAGCAGACTTAAAACGAAAGTATACAAATGAAAAAGAAATAACCTAGTTCTCGCCTCCCACCTTAAGTGCACAAAAAAAAATCATGTATAAAGATTACATAATGGCTAGGTCAAATTTATCATATTTGTGCATAAAAAATCCGATACCCAAATTAAACATCATTAAGTTTGAAATAATATATCAATTTTAACATAGTAAATTATAAATATAATTCTATTTTGCAATTTAATTAAATGTTAGGATTTAGAGACTAAATTACAAAGTTCGATTGACATATTAAACCTTTTTTTTTAAAACAGCAAAGATATTAAATTTTATTTAACTTTACTCAACTAGTGAAATCTAGTTCGATTCTGGACATCATAAATCCAATCCAAGTCACACATGCTCACCCCTACTTCGGATGAAAGTGATTCATTTATAAACTAACAACTAAAAAGTACATTTCAATAGCCTGTACTAGAAAACCAGTAATTGAACCAACTATTTGCTTCAAGAGAATTCATGTTTAAGACAATTCTGAAGCAAGCCAAAGATTACAAAACTAGTCATTCTAAGATGGAGAAGCAAATATTTCTCCTAATAAAAATTATAAAATCCACACACAAAAGTTAATGTAGAAGAAAAAACCAGTCAGTTTAAACTTGGCCTGCATATATAAAATACATATGGTGATCGAAAATTAAAGAACTTCGAGTAAAATAAAACAGGTACTTCCTTTTCTCTTTAATCAAAGATTGTTATCGCTCTTTTCTAGCCAAAATTAATATTTGTATCCAAACCATAGAGGCATGTTCTTAAATTGCTCGCCCTTTTTCACGAGAAAAAATGTATTTATACTTTGAAAATAAAAAATCATGAGTGAAGCTGAACATAAAAAAATCTCATGAAATGTCATGAAATGACATTGGTACACGGCTACACAGGCAGCATCATTTTCCAAGGGCATTTTGACGATCAAATACTATCGATCACCAAGATTTCAAAACAAAATTAAAACAAATCTCATTAATAACATTGGTACAAGCCTAGTAGATACTCAAAGGCAATCTACTAAGCAGTGTCTTTTTTCTTCTTGGGCATTCTGTATCCACCAACCACACAGGCATGGTCCCTCTCAAATGGTTCAAGGGTGACTTGCTCGAATGGTTTGAATTGATCTGCCTTCAACTTGTTCACTTCGCTTTCAAAAACTGCCTCAGCAGGGACTGTGGAGTCTATGCAGTTAGCCTAAAACATACAGACGATACATACAAGTGAGAACAATTAATCTACACAAGAATTCCCATTTTTTTATGTTTAGGGTTTAAAGCCTGAAGGTTCCAAGCTTAAATTCTAGAATCACCCTAGAAGGGGTAAATGATGATTATATCTACTCTCCTTAGACCATAATAAAGGATAACCTTGAGAAATGGGTTACCCTTTTATAAAGTGTTTACCATAATGACTAAACAACCCAATAAAGCCATGAAATTACATATGATAAGATAACTGAAAATACCTTGATTGAAATAACAAAATGACCTCCTGCTTTGAGATAATACGAAGCATTCAACCCCAAAATCCTTGCCTGCAACGCTCACCAAAAATTAATAAACAAATATTGTTTGACTGGAAGTTTCAAACAAAACTATTAGTTACTTGACTCTGTTTTCAGGAGCTTTATCTTCAAGTAGAATACACTTCCAGCAAATGTAAAAGGGAATCCCCACACTAAAATCATATAACTAAAGGCAAATGAAAACAGAAATTCATAGGGAAAAATGCAAAAAACTGGACATTTAATAAAAGAAAAATTGATAAAAAAAATAGCAAAAAATGTAAACAAATGAATTAACCAAAGCTATTATTTATATTTAAAAAATATAGTAAAACTTTGTATGGAAAAAGACAAAAACAAAGTGTTGTGCGTCAGAAACTCGGATGTGCATCATCCATGATGTCTTGAAGGGGAATCCGAGTAACTCATCACATGCACAGATTGTCTCACAGACTACTAACTGGACACAAGCAAACTGAGGAATGTATAATATATTACATTCAAATTAAAACTAAAAAGACGAAAATAAATAGTACTAAGATTATTCAAAATGGGGATAGAATCGGGCTCAACTCTAACCCCAACTGCAGTCTACTTAAAAGAACAATGTAACGGAACAGAAGTACAAAGAAAAGATGAAACGATATTGATTTGCATCAGAATATCGGGTCTGCATCATCCAAAATGTCTTGAAGGGGAATCCGAGTAAATCGTCATATGCAAAAAGTTTATCCAACTAGCACAGAAACAAAAAATTAATCAATTCGCACACTGTACCTTTTATTTACCAAAGATAGCACAATTTACTATGCAATACCAGAATACCCGGAAAGCCAAATTCTAGGCTTCGTAATCCCTTCCTCACTCCGGAAAACTAATCATAGCCATATTTCAGTTCCTAGGAAAACAAATTCTGACCTTTTCTTCTTTTAAGAAAACAGAAAATGAAGGAAAAATTGTGTTTCTGCTAAAATGTATAGACATTTAAAGTAGGTAGATAACTAGCCAGTATTTGATAACCAAATGAACAAGTGATGAATCAAAATCAAACAAACAATAATAATATGCCACTACTGATTTTACTACATCAATGTTATGGAATACTAGTATATATAAGCTGTAAATATGAGGTTGGAACCAGTCTCTACGGATATGATGAAAGAAATTAAACCACACCTGATCAGGCTGAGCAACATCAGAAAAAATGACATCAACCATTCCAACCAACATTCTGTATTTAGCTGGATGCCTAGCATCTTCAATAATGGGTATAACATTTGTACGCTTTTTTGCCATGTTGACCAAATCACGACCACTTCTATGAGAAAACTCTACTGCATAGACAACTCCTGACTACATACAAGGAACAACAAACTCCATGTAAGCTATTCTACTCCACAAATCCGATATTATACATTTCTATAATATACTTACAGGGCCAACAATGTCAGACACGTGAGAAACAGTTGTCCCAGAAGCAGCTCCTAAGTAAAGGACTCGGGCTCCAGGTTTCTTCATGAAGCACAAAGGCAAAATTAATTAAAAATACATTAAGTGTGTACTAGAAATACGCCTAAACAGAGCACACATGTTGCAAAGACAATCTTACAATCCAGATGTTGTCAACTCCACCAAGGATGGCCGCAGCCAACTTTGAACGGAAAGGATTCCATACTCTGTATTCATCTTTGGAACCATCTTCATTCTGCAAAATAAATCTATCACTTTATACAAAACCTATGAAACCTTAATCTACTTAACAAATGAAAAGGAAAATCACCTGGACAGTAATCCTTTTCTCATTGTAAACAGCTTCGCCAGGAACAAGATTCTTAGTAACAAGTGCGTCCTCTTTACCCTTAGCAATGAAAATTCCTTCATGTCTATGTGGCTGAACCACAACTTTGCTACCACCCTTCATTCCACCTCTGCCACCACCACGGCCACCACCCCTGCCACCTCCACGGCCACCGCCACCTCTGCCTCCACCTCTAGCTTTGAAGGGCGTACCCCTGTCTCCACCCCTTCCTCCACCACCTCTTCCTCTACCTCTGTCACCCCTACCACCCCTGAATCCACCACCAGAACCACCGCGACCTGAAGAAATTCAAACAGTTGTCAACAAAAAGAAAGCTATTACCACTACATTCTTCTAACAATAAAAGAAATTATCAATAAGCACAAAAATCATGAAAATACAACGAAATGGGCGAGCTAAACACAATATTCGACATAAAACAGCGTATCATCAAGTGCTAAAGCGAAATGCATAAACTAGCGCAGTGGTGTAAGTGATGCAGGCATAACAGAAAAAATACCTCTGGGAGGAGCCATCTTGGAGAGCAGAGACTGTAAACGGCGACAAAGTGATGTGCAACGCAACAACGAAAAATGGTTTTGAGGAGGACTTTATAGCCCAAACCTGATAACTAGGGTTTAAGAAGTACGGTTTTTATTTTGCATTGAAAATAAATGAATATAAAATACCTTCGACCGTCTACTCTAACCCTAGCCCATCACTTCCCGAAGCCTTCTTCCTACACTTCCATAATCTCGACCGACACTTCCATACTTTTCTAAATGACACAAATATCCTTAATGAAATCATAGAAATAAGTATAAATAAAATTGAAAAAAAGAAAAAAGACAGAAAACTGTTGTGTTGTATCTTGATGAAGTTTGAGTATTTTTGTTTTGAATTGGTGAAGCGTGTCGTGGTCGTGGTTCTATGGTGGTGATGATATTGGTGATTAGAGGATATATTATACGTGATTATTGTAGTTAGGAGGTAAGTTGTTTATAATTTTTTTTAAGTACTAGATTTTGCAATCTAGAATATCACTAGATTATACAATCTAATAATTTTGAGTATCATATTGTAGAATTTGGTATATGAAATGTACATTGGATTGAGAAGAGGGGTTCAATCCATAATACAATTGTTACAAATCTTTGATTCTACAATTTAGTTTGTTAATTGTATATCAAATTGGGTTCCAAATTACAGGATCCCGTGTGTAACATGTATATCGGATTGACCCATTCTGGTATACATTTGATATACCAGATTCAATCCCTAGATAAACTTGATTAAGGAATTAACTAGATTGAGTAATAAGTACAAAAGAACAATTATAAATTGCATATGTGAATACGGAGTACATATTTGTTATGTTTAATTTAATCTCAAGGCCTGATTTTTTTAGATTTTATTTTGTTATTCTTAATTTTCAACTTTTATATAAAAAAATATTTGAACTAATTTATTGTTCTAATATTTGTGTGTTCTTGTGTATGCATGGTACTTAGGACATTAAACAAGAACTTCTTGGGAGGTAACCCAAAGATTTAATTTGCTTAAACATGTTTCATCGGCAACTCAACTCATTGTGCATCCAGTGCAATTGGAACAAGTTTGTCTCAGATAAGGATGGCATCTGGCGCCACTTGCATTATGCCTAATGCAATAACCATTTTTCTTATTTTAGATGTAGACCTGAGATGGTGTCTAGCGCAACATTGTGGAGCCCGACCCCAATGAGTAGAAAAAATGAAATTTTAGGCCTAGGGTCCAGCCCCATTTGCATGAGGGGTGAGCCTGTTGCACATGTTGATGATGCAGAAGAAGAGGACCATATTCTATGAAGATCAAGATTTGCTAGAGAATAAAATTTTACATGATTTTATTTTATCTTTGTTTTATAAATTTTGTTTCTATTTTTGTTCTTTAAATTTCATTTTTCATTTTTCATTTTTGTTTTTGTTTGTGTAACTTAGTGATGTGGCAATAAGAGGCATTTGGTTGTATGACTTGGAGTGAGCTTTGCATGTCATTAATGAGAATTTCTTGTATTGTCCTTTATTATAAATTGTGAATAGAATGAGTTTTTTCTATTAAATATAAGTTTGTGGTTGCTTTCGTGTTTTTGTGATTGAAAGCGCATTAATATTTATTTATTTGTGATTAATAATTGTGGCATATTATATGACAACTTCTTGGACCAATAGTACTTATGTGAGATTTTGGACTTCAGAGTTAAATTCATTGAGTAACATGAAGAGAAATTACGACAATATATCATCTGATGCTTTTTAGAAATGACCTTAAGGAGATGTCACGCAATAAATGTACCAAGTGCCTCCTTCACAAATTTAACCTCTGATGTGGGCACTAACACTTCGACATTTACGTGTCTAACTTCTTCAACAACTACTGTAGCAAAATCATCTTCAAGTGACAATCTGTAGATTGTGGAAGCTGCAATATACACTCTCCCAATCGCCACCAAATGAGGATGATCTCCAACAAACAACTTACGCCGATATGAAATATCAATGTTTGTGTCCTCCTCCTCATCCTCAGCAGCACAACTATCCTTTGTACTAACTCTACCACGTGTAGGTACTACATCTTGCTAAGGAGTATGCTGTTGTGAGATGCCCGTGGATTCAAGCCTCTGGTTAAATTCTCATCTTAATTCATCTCTTATTTCATATGTGACTTTTGCCCTTATCTGCTCGATCAGTTGAGGTTTGAGCCTCCATTTGAGTTGGACAGCTAGCTCCTCCATCATTTACAGACTCATAGATGAGTTAGAATGGGAAGTTGTTCCAAAATACTGTCTCACCCCCGCACCATATCCAGTTGTTCGGACACGACCAGAGTGTTTTTCAGTGCCAATAATTGTCGTCAATATATCATGTCTTCCTAGGCTGACAAAACTTTCTTGTGAGCTTTGCTCCCTTAGGGAATCATGTAAAAGATAACACAATATGTCAATATTAATTACTACAAATAGGACATTATATATGATGAATTTATTAGTAACTTAAAATTCGTTAGGCAATCTCTTCGAACTTTGCAGATGTCATCTGCCCTCACAATTTAGTCCTAGCCAGCCTCCATTTCTAATGTCGACTAGGAGGGGATGGAGGACAAATAACTTCATCTGAAGATGATGATTCTTTTAATCTTTTAATCTTTTCTTCCATCACCTTCTGTTCCAATAAATCATACCTCCCTGAGACAGTCGATGGGGGTGACATTCCTATGTTGAATGTCTTGAGCTTTCCTCCTTTTGTCCTGCAAAATAAAAAAATAGACTTTGTATTATTGAGTTGTGACATCATATGATTTAATTAAGTTATTATGAAAAAATAACAAACCTGCCAAGAGGGATCCTCTAGACTTAGGACAAATTGTGTTTATGTCTCTTCATCAATGACATATTTTTCACAAAAGGACTTTCCCTTGTATTTTTATAGATGTAGAAATTGGTCAAGTTTGTCTTGAATTGTCTCCATTTTGTGGCAATGGATGACAAAATGTTCTTCTTAATGTAGTTAAAGGTCTCAAACTCAAAGTTTGTCTACAAAAATATAATAAATAACCTTTAAAAATTCATTATGTAAATAACCTTTAAATGAATTACTGACACAAATATCCTATCAAATCACTTTTTTATGTGATCCCAGTTTGAAACTAAAATAGAGACCTTTGAACATGCAAAGACACTCGAATAACTGACAAACTGGCCATGAATAGGGTCTGTCGTGACCTGGATCATGAGGACAAACGACGATCTGAAAGAGGAAAATGGAAATGTGATGTGAATGAAAGAGATGGAGTTGCCACCACAGTTTATTTTGGAAAACTATGAAAAACCAAGAAAAGGAAACGATGATCTATGAAATAGAGATAGGCTCGGGAGTCAGTACGTGTGGTGAAGGTATTAGCATCCCAGAACGCTTGTCCTAAGATAATACCTTTAATCAAATGAGTAGAACTAAATGTGGTTTATTAAATGTTTATTTTTCCCAAAATATAAATAAAACTGATTGATAAGAACAAAAAATAATTTTTAAATTAAAGGACCTAACTAGGATTGACCTTGATCCTACGTATTTCCATCCATGATGGAAAATTAGGGCTTACGTAGTTCTAAAGGAAAGTTGTTTGTTTGAGTGTTTGACTTTTTTAGTTTTTGAAAATTTTGTATTGTTATTATTTAGAAAATATTTTGAGAAAAGCATTCTGCTTTTGCATTCATTTTGCATGGGAATTTAATTCTGTAGAGCATATATGGTTCTATATCTGCATACGGTTCCACATTAGTATACGGTTCTGCATACTCATGCAATTCTGCATCAGCATACGATTTCGTATTCGCCTTGTGTCATGTCCCGCAAGTGGTCATTCGATTCCGTATAGATATATGGTTTTTCATCAGCATACGGTTCCATATCAACATAAGGTTTCGCATCCTCATATGATTTGGGTGTAATGAGGTTTAGGATTTTTAGGTAACGCCATACGATTCCATATGATGTCATTCGACTGGTGTTTTCAAGCATTTGGTACCGCTTTGGGTTTAGGGAGAAATGGTTCAAGATTTATGACAACGTCATTCAACATCGAGTAACGTCATACGTTATGTGGTTAAGGAGGAGACAGTTCTAGTTTATAATGAAGTCATTTGGTCTTGTGTGAGGACATACAGTTATGAGTTTTGGAGATTGGGGTGGATGTCCTGGATGACGTCATACAATATGGGCGATAGTATTATGATGGATGTTCTGGATTATATGACATTGATGACAACATACGGTTCTAGGTTTAGAGATATAGTTCTGGATTTAGGATGACTTCATAATGCTCCTGTATGACGTCATTCAGTATTGGCTTTGTTTTTAGAAGGGTTTAGTTTTAGGTAGGATATACATAAAAGGGGTTAAAGTGATACGGTTTTGAATAGGATGATGTCATACAGTAAAGTTATAGTAAATTAAACGTACCACAGGACCATGACAGTGAAAGGCATCAAGCGGTGCTCGCAACGGAAGCATGGTCCATGATGAACTGATAGTGCTACGTGTTCTCGCAACATCAACATTGTTTTTTTCTTTTATTTTCTCTTCTTTTAATTCTTTATATTTTTTCTTACATAAAATAATAACAAATAATTATAATAAAATGATGAAGCTAAACCCAATTCAAATAATATCTGCTCATTCACGTTTCGTCTTCCACCCCTAAGTTCAAAAACTGTCGCAGTGAAAACACTAAAGCATGGCGACTCAGTGACGACTACCTCTAGTCCACCACAAAGATGGCTTCTGTAGCGACCATAATGACGCGACAGAGGTTCCTCCATATTTTGACAGTGAATGCGTTGGAGAAATCACACGAGAGATATTAAAGTTCACCTCGTCTTTGAGGACAATAGCGAACGATAACAATAGTGCAGTAATCCTTACGATGATGTTTAAAGGTTCACGGTAAAGAGAGAGTGAAGGAGATAGAGAGAGACGATCACAATCAACAGTGACACATTCTCCAAATTTACTTAATTATAATACAAATGGGTTTCAATTGATTTTGTGTTGATCATTTCTCGTTTAAGGATAAAGGATTTTCAATCAAGCAAGAAACCAGTGATTCAATGTCAATGGTAGAAAACATAACTCAATTCATTCACTGAAATCTACATTTATCTCTAACAATTTATGCATGCATTTAGAAATCAGAACTTGAATAACTTACCTCTTGATGCACAATTGCAACAACTATTCTTTTGTTCCTCTGTGATTTTTAGCAATTGTCCCACACTAACTTCTTTGTTCTTCTCTCTTCTATTCCTATGTTTAACTCTCTCTATTATTCTCTCTATTTCTCTGTGTTTTTTCTTTGTGTAATCAATCGTCCAACCTCTCACATTCAATGTGTAATCAATCCTTTTTAAAGGCACAATTTTGTCGATTCAGCACATTACACTCAGGTTCAACAAACGAGAGCCTCGTCGTTGAGTGTAATGAGTGCCTTAATGCAATTAATGAACCATGCAACACTTATAACTAAATAAATGAACCATGCAAATGTAATAATTGAATCATGCAATTTGAGTCAACAATCAAAAATATAATAAGGAGGGCGTATATTTGAAAATGGGGGTGCAAATAACAAAAATATAAGAATGAGAGGTGCATATTTAGGTGTTGATAGCTGCCCCTATTTACTTATATTTTAGTGGATAATTATTATCTGAGTAAAAGATAAGTAAGACAAAAACATTGATTTCGTTCAAGATGAGAAAGAAATGTTTTTCTTCTACTTTTTTCTTCCTTTTCTTCTCTTCTTTCTTTTTTTTTTCTCTCTCTCTTTTTATTTGTAGAGAAAAGGCGACATCAAGACCTTGATAAAAATCAAGAGTGATGGAATACACCCCAACCTCTTTAGTCAAAGAATAAAGAGGACAAGGAGCCAAGGGGTATATCAAGAGCTTTCTAAAAGATTGGGTCCATTTGAGTCTGTTTGGGCTTTCAACCAGTTGCTCAGGCCCGAATACAACCATGGAGAGATGACTTTGGAAAAAATATAACAACAAGGAGAAGTCTTCTAAATTGTATAAATTGTTTAGAATAGTTTAGAATAATTTGGGGCTTATATTTAGGTCAAGTAGAATAGATTTGGGCTTCGTATTTTTGGGTCATGTAGTGTAAGTGTTGGGAGAAACTCTCTCCTTGTGTCACTTGTCATCACCTTGTGAAAGTCTTGGGGTGTAAGCTAGGATTGAGAAGCTTGTCATAGAAACTAGGGTTATCTAGCTTTTTATACAAACTTCTTCCTCTCTTGCACTCTATAAATAGAGGTACCATGCAATGTAATTTTGAACTTGGAATTAGTAATGAAATGCTGCCCATTTTTGGCCATTCTACTTGTTCCTAAGTTCTTCCTAGGTTAGTCTCCTTCTAGACTTAGCCTAGACTCTTTCCTAGTGAGTTGGTCTAACCTCTCACTTTTATAAATTCCTAATTCCACATCAATCCATTGAACTTTCCTATATTGTAAAAATTCTTCTGCTCATCACAACTCCTTCATCATCCAGCCAAAAGAAGAAATCATAAAGATGACAATTATAAGAAGACCGTTTTCTATATGAGAGGGTTATAAATTGCCACATGTGAGGGAGAAACCTGGACGAAGTCGAGTGTATCTCGTACCATCACTAGACTGAGACCTTAACAATGCCCAGAAGGTCATTTATCTTTACTTGAGATGAGATCTTGTCCTTTTGCATAGACGAGAGGATCATTGCTCAAATCATAAGTCGAGACCTTGCATAAGAGGGTCACACCTAAAAATGTGAGATCGAGACCTTATACTTTTGCAGAGACAAGAGGGTCACGTATCATCACTCGAGATTGAGATAAGAGAACCACGTATCATAAGGTCGAGACCTTGCATTAGACGATCACACCTAAAAATGTGAGATTGAGACCTTGTACTTTTGCATAGACAAGAGGGTCACGTATCATCACTTGAGATCGAGATCTTGTCCTTTTGTAGAGACGAGAGCATCATGTATCATAAGGTCGAGACCTTGCATCAGAGGGTCACACTTTAAAATGTGAGATCGAGACCTTTTACTATTCCAAAGACGAGGGTCATGTATCATCACTTGAGATCGAGATCTTGACCTTTTGCAAAGACAAGATGATCACATATCATAAGGTCAAGACCTTGCATCAGAGGGTCACACCTAAAACTGTGAGGTCGAGACCTTATACTATTGCAAAGACGAGAGCGTTGCATATCATCACTTGAGATCGAGATCTCATCCTTTTGCAAAGATGAGAGGATCGCGTATCATCACTTGAGATCGAGATCTTGTCCTTTTGCAAAGACAAGAGGACTTTCATGAGCCTTTCATGTAACATCCCTGTGTTTTTAAAATAAATATATTTATTATTTTATCTTTGTGTTAAAATAAGAACTAGAAAACCTTAAGTTTTAATTCAGGTTATTAAATTTTCATTTTAAAAATATTTTGTTTTTTTTAAATAAAATTTGAATATTAGAAAACAAATCAAATAATTTTAAGAAACATTGTAACTAAATAAAATGAATAAAACTAAACATTAAAATTATGAATAAAATATAGTTATTAATTGAAATTATTTAAAGAGAAAATAATAATATTAATAAAAATACAATCATAATGATAATTAATAATTAATTAATTGTTAAAATATATTTAATTATAAAATATTAATTATATTAAAAAGAAAATTCTAATGGATAAAGAAAGAAAGAGAAAAAAAAGAGACAAAAAGTAATTAAAGAATAAGATAAAATGATAAGATTATATTTAATAAATGTAATCATTATTTTTATAAAAGCATAATATTAATAATAAAAAGATCCTTTCATTAAACAAAGGTAATCATAATTTTAATTAAAAACTAATAATAAATAAATAAATTTATGTGTATATAAAGGGTTGGGGTGAATGGAAGGAGAGGAAGGAAGTCACGAGAGAAGAAGATAGGAGAGAGAGAAGAGAGAAGGAAGAAAGGAAGGAGAGAAAGAGAAGAGGGAGAGAGAAGAAAGAGGGAGAAAGAGCAGAGAGAAGGAGAAAGATAAAGAGAGAGAAAGAGAGGGAGAAAAAGGATTTGAAGCAAGGAAAAGAAGCATTTGTACCTATATTCCTAATGTGTTTCTCCATTTAAAGGTAAGGTGAAGTGAGGTTAAGCTCTTTTTATATTAATTTTAATAAACTTATGTGTGTTTTATTAATCTTTTATTTATTTTAAACCCTCTTGAACTATATATTATCTTACTCTCCTTGTTTCTCTGTTTCTTTTATCTTTAGTTACGCATTAGACCAATTTATTTTATCTCTAGTTATACACTAATCCTGATTATTTTATTTATTTTATCTCTAGTCTTGCACTGGTCCTACTTGTTTTATTTACTTTATCTCCAATTATGCATTAATCCTACTTATTTTATCCCCAGTTACGCATTGGTCCTATTTTATTTTATTTTATTTATCTTCAGTTATGTACTGATTCTGTCTATTTTATCTCAAATTTCGCACTAGTCCTTATTATTTTATTTATTTTATCTCCAGTTTCGATCTGAGTTTATTTTATTTATTTCATTTATTTTTATCTCCAGTCTCGCATTGGTCCTATTTTATTTATATACTTATTTTCTCTAGTTACGCATTGATCTTATTTATTTTATTTTATCTCCAATTACGTATTGGTCATATTTATTTTATTTAAATTTTATTTTTAATTTTATAAGAATTATATTTTTTTTAGAGTTCTTGCTTTAATCATTATTTTATTCTATTTTGTAATGATTTAAATATTTTTTTATATCCAAATACATATAAAGTAAAAGTATGTATTTTTTTTATGATTTTGGATAAAATAAAGTTACCTATGTATTATGTTTTACTGGTTGTATTTGTTTGAATGTTGTGTACAATCTCTAAATTTTGATAAATATGACATAACCTAATGATCATTATATTATGTGATTATTAGAAATGTTATGAGCATGTTTGTTATTAAAGTATCTTAGGTTTCAAAGAGTTGAAACCAGGGTAATAGTGTTTATTTTGAAAAGTCACAATTTAGTAACTGAAGGATGAAAGGCAGGGACCGAGTGGGTCTAAAGAAGTATTTCAAGTAGGTGAATATATGGATAGTTCGAAATAACTCTCTGGACTAGGATATTTCATAGGCCAAACTTGGTATTATTCGATACCTGCTCAACATCACCAAGGTTAGGTAGTGAGTATATATATCTCTTTTAATAGCAGATGGCTAGAATTCTCGAGAACATAATTATAATTGTATCAAGGTTTTGATGAGATATACTCAACTACTTAATCACTTTCAAAATAATTTTTTATGTTCAGGGTTGGATAATCAAAAGTGGTATATAGATCTATATGTCTGATAAAGTGAGAGAAATTCTTGTGGTTTTTGGTCAAGTCATAGATCCCTATTATTTGTATTGCTTATTAAGTTTATTAAGATTAATATTTAAGGTTTATAAAGACCTCATTCCTTTCATGTTTCTCTTTCATTTATACTAGTAGAACCAAAACTTGCTCAATAAGAGTTGTCAGAAAAGAATCTTTGGAAGATTTTCTGGATGTTTGACTTATGAAGAAATTAATTCTAATGTCTTAGATTATATAATAGACAATTTTATATTTTGATGTAAAACTCTTATTTGTAAACTTATATGTCATTTGTAATGTATTATGAATATTTACAAAAGATGTTAAACGTTCACATACATTTATATGATATCACGAGTTATATTTTCTCTACGAAAAGTTTATTTTACAAAAAATAAAATAAAATCAAACTAACCCAAAATGACTTGGTTTTGCCCCACTCAAGTTTTGAACATCAATACAACTAAAAAATGTCTGGTCATTTCGTGACTTTTGGCACAAAAACTCATAAAAGTTGTAAGTCAACTCAAATAACTTGGTTTTGCCCCCAAAACCTCCAAACATTATTTTTTGGGTCTATTTGTGATTATTTGACATAGAGTTAGTTAATCTACTTAGGATTTCAATTGGGCCAACTTAAGTCCAAGAAAAACCCTAGGTTTGTCACACGTGGTAAGAGAGGTGTAGCTTTATATTTTGCACATGAGTAAGTGTGAGAAATATGAGTGGACAAGTGACACTTGATCCACTCATTCACTACATCTTTTGCAAAATTCAAATATGAATTCTTCCTCCCTTTTCTCTCCTGTGATTGGATTCTATCGCTATAAATAAGATTTTTTTTTTATAAAAATCACTTTTTGAATTAGTAGAAAATTGCTATAGATTTTATAGCTCATTTGTTCTCATAGTCTCTTTAAAAAGATCTTCCTAAACTTGAGTATTTTAAGCTTTCTTCTAGAGAGTTCATCCTACCTTTCCTTAAAATACCTCTTCCAGTTTTACTTCAAATCGTTGAAACACTACTTTCATCAACAAGCAAGAGCCATGGAGGATTCCATCAGCAGTGACAGTGTGGAGCAGGCATATGATATTTTAATCTTTTTATTGTCAATATGTGGTGAAGGTAGTAAATAAGGGAGTGCAGGAAGCAAATTACTTTGGTAAGTTTACTTTCAAGCCGTTCAATTCAAGATATTTTTGAGCCTAGCCCAATAATACTTTTGAACACAGACTGCTGGTTTTACTGGCCCATATAATTAACTTTCTGCTCCATTTTAACATTCATCCTTTTCAAAGTTAACCATGGCATTGAGGGGAACAATGAGTTTTAAAACTCTAGTTTCCTATTTTGGTCACATAACAGAACTGTAATTATGATAGCATTAGCTAGATTCAATGCATGTTATTTTCTTTTTTCCCTAAATTTGTCAGATTCAATGTTTGTAACATAACATGTAACGAATTTCAACACGCCTTAATTCCTACATTTGACGTAACAGTCACTAGTTGTTGAATCATAATTTGTTAAGGTTCATTTAACCATAATTTTTCCGTGTTCCCCTTTTATTTGACCCATGTAACCTTTAATATTTTAAGAATAATTTGACGGTAAGGAAAGATTTGTTTATAATTAGTTCCCAAATCAAACACAGTATCACAGTGTAATTACATTTTAAAATTGTTGACTGAACCCTTTTCAAAATATAACCCCCTTGTTCATATTGTTACCATTAGAAGATTTACTATTTACTCATAATTGTTTAAAACGAGATTTCATTACTACACAATTTTTGGAATAAACAAATAATAGAAAAAAAAATGAGCTCACCATTCATAAACTTTTTTTTTTTCTTTTTATTTTGGATTTCAATATGGTTCTTTCTTGCTATAAAATGAAACAAATAAGGATTCCTGATTATGTAGAAGCAGTAATGCTTTATTTGGATTAAAGGGTGACTTAAAATAATAAAAAAAGAATTTAAAATTATTTAGATTGAGAAAAAAATACAAAATAAATGACAATGCGTGAAAAATTTGTAGTTGACCTGATACCAAAATGTAAAAGAATTCAATTAATTGGATAATAATAAATTATTAAAATATGTTGATTAAAATATAATAAGAATTAGTATAAATTAAAATTAAAAAATAATTAATTATAAAATAATTATTCATCAAATTAGAAACAATATTAGAAATTCTTGGAAAAAAACTAAAAGAGTAATTAATTTATAAAAAATAGCAAAACTATTACAAAATTTATTTAATAATTATTTTATAAAATTAAAAATAATATCAAAAATTATTTTAAAAATTAAATACAAATTACATACAATTTGTTCCACTTATTAGTTTAAAAATAAAAATAATTCACAAGTTATTTGATTGAATATAAATTTTATGTAAAATTAATTATTAAATAATAAAATCATTTACTTCATAAATTATAAAAAAATTAAATGAATTTATTTTATTTTTTATTATAAGATTTTTATTTAATTATTTATTATATTGTGACACAAATGTAAATATTTTATTATTCATGGAAACATGTATATATTGTGATAATAAAAGCTAAGTTATTAAATGGAAACATGTGAATTCAGTAATTATTGTTTTGTTGACAATTATCCAATAATATAAAGAGAAAAACACACTGATTCTACAAGTTCTTTGGACATTTTCGATTATATTTCATCAAAGATTACATTTAAAAGATTTTATCAAAGAGATTACATTTAAAAACATAATGATTATATATTTGATAGGGTATTCAAGGATCAATACAAGTTAGAATTTTCTTTATAATTTTTATTATACATTTTAATTAAATCATTAAATGGTCATGTGAGAAAATAAAAAATAAAAACCTACAAAAAGATGAATTATTCATATTTTTTGTGTGAAAAATAATGATACTTTTGATAGAAAAAATAAAGACAATGTTAGTAGGGATTAATTACTAATGGTGATTAAAGGTTATGTAGTTACATAGTCATGATTAATATATAATTTAGAGGGTCTTACATAATTTGACCTATAAAAAAATAATGTACTTAAAAATATAAGGGATATACGAATTTTGAAAGAAAATTGAGTTTTCTCCTTGTGAGAGCTTATGGTGTTCTGATTTACAAGAACCCAAATCTAATTATTATGTTCTCATCTTTCTTGAATGTGGTGTCAATATCTTTTTCCAAACTGAATATCAAAACAGTCCATTCCTCGTATTTTCTCATTAGTTGGTATCAAAGCTTTGGTATACTCAAAGCTTTCTAGTGTTATTCAAGGAATCGTTCAGGCATTTTATCGAACACGTGGAGGACAACCTGAACTTTTGAAGATTAGTTCAACCAAAATTTGGGATTAATTTTTTTTTTTTAAGAATGAGAGGTTGCTGTGATCTGAAAATAACAATAAATATAATTTTCCTTTTATTTTCTATGTTTAGTTTAGATAGGAATGAATGAGTTTGTCTATTCCTCTTCCACTATGAATTTCATATAAAGATGTCCATTATACTCATTTTGGTTGATTTGGAATGATGAATAAATTTTTTTGAAAATCTAGAGTGGCGTTTGGTAACTTATCTCTTGGTGGCGCATTAGGATTCATAAAAGGGAAGTGGAGAGTTTCTCTCTTGGAGTTTTTTTATCTTGTGAACTAGGTTACAAGTTGTGATCCACCGTCGTGCTTATCTCATGGATTTGAGTGCCCAAGGTTCTTCCCAATTCCTAGCATTGATTCTTATCTTGTGAACTAGATCACAAGATAAGAATCACCATCTTACTTATCTCATGGATTTGGATGGCACAATATTTTGTTCTAATTCCTAGCAATATCTTTGTTTCTTGTATTTTCTTTAGTAGTTTTCATTTTCGAGATTTTCGTAAAATCACATTATCCAAGAATTCAACAAGAACCCGTCCAAGAATTCATCCAAGAGCTCCTCTTTGAAGTTTGAGACGAACGATCTTACAACTCAAGCCTTTCCTCCATTACCATAGACGTTTCGGCATCCGTATTGCACCTCGGGCTTGGGAATTCTGTATCAGGTGGTATTAGATCTTTGGTACACTCAAAGCCTTTGGGTGTTATTCATGAAGTGGTTCAGGCATTTTTCAAACACATAGAGGACAACTTGGATTTTTGGAGATTAGCTCAACTAAAATTCATGAATTTTCTTGAAGAAAGGGAGCATGATGTGATCTAAAAAATAAAAATAAATGTAATTTTCCTTTTATTTTTCTATGTTTAGTTTAAACATAAAATAGGGAATGAATGAATTTGTCTATTCCACCATAAATTCTATATAAAGACACCTATTGTACTCATTTTGGTAGATTGGAACAATGAATAAAAATATTTAAAAATTTTGAGTGTCATATCTTAAGTGGTGGTGTTTCTCCTTTGCTTATGCTAGAGTAGTGTTTTCATATGTTATCTCTTGGTGGCATATCGGGGTTCATCACAGGAAAATGGAGAGTTGATTCTAATTCCTAGAGTTGATTCTTATCTTGTGGGTTAGGTTACAAGTGGCGAATCACCATTTTGCTTATCTCATGAATTTGAATGGCGCAAGGTATTGTTCTAATTCCTAGAATTATCTTTGTTTCTTACATTTTCTTTAATTGTTTTTACTTTCGAGTTTTCCGCAAACTTTGAAGTTCATGTTTATCCAAAATCTTTCAAGAAACCATTCAAATATTCATCCAAGAGTCCTTCCTTAAAGCTTAAGTACAAAGATTCTAAAACCCAAGTAATTTCCCATTGCCATAGGCATTTCCGACTTCTGTTTTACACCTCTGGCTTGACGATTCGGTATCAGGTCTAAAATTAATGTTTCTTTATTACTTAATTAAAATTTCACATTGAAATATTTATGTATTAAATTCTTCAAAATTCAATTTGAAACTATATATATTTCACTTTTAATTGAAATTATTATATACTAAAAGCTAAATTGAAATCATTTCACGTGATTAACATTAAGAATTGCAAAACTAATTGATTAAATTAAAATATTTCTTTTCATATACAAGGGTAAAATATAATAATAATCATTTCGGCAAAAATGTGGGAGGGAGGAGTAATTATAACATTGTTTCATTTATTTCGTTGTGTTTCTACACAAATCAACAAATATAAACACCCAAAATCCCCTCTTCTTTCTTCACAAGTAGTAAATCAGTAGAAAGAAATAGAGTATAAATGTTCTATAAGCAACCCTGATTGGAAAGCTTCAAACAAAAATAACATTTGAGTCAAAATCACAATACATCAACATTGTCACTATGTTAATTTTTTCAGTGTATGTTTGGAGAACTTTTTAATAAATATTTAAAAAGAAAGCTAAAACTAATTTTTATATAAGTTTAATATCATATTTAAAAAATATAATAAATTTTTAAAAGTACTTTATTCATATGTTAATTTTATTTTTTTTATTTTCTTATTTGAATATGCTTATAGAAAAAATTTATCCTAAAAAATGTTATATCTTTACTTTCAATGCTATGTAGTACTCTTTTTTATCTTGAATATATTTTTTAATAAAATATTATATTTGTAATCTTTATATTTTGGATTGATATTCATAAAGCATAAATAAATTGTAATTCAGGATAGGATATATTTTATTTATTAGTGAAAAAAATATTTATCAATAGATGATTGTAAGTACTAATAATTTCGAGTGGACATATTATAAAGAATCGATATCTAACCTGGATGACATGAATTTGATGAGTTTCAATCCATGAGTGAACTCATATTTAAAAGGTTTGACATCACTTTCAACCTAAAATTTTAAGACAATAGATTTGTGAGTCTTTCTCTCCATTATTCACTCAATGTGGGACTCATGACTCCACACTTGAATTTTTCACAATCTCTTCCTCAAGTGTGAGTCTCCACACATTGCAAAATCCCCCTTCGCAAATTGAAAATAATCCAAACAACATGTTAGGTTTTGTCATATGAATCTACGCATGAAATTGTTACTATAATGTTCATATAATAAATATAAGTCACACTTTGACTTTCTATTTATTGGGCATTAATTCTTTGCAAACAAGGCTCCAAAGCCTCTAACAATATATCTCACATAATGATAGTATCATAATGTCATTACATTTACTTTCTGTTCACATAACATTACCTTAAATAACTTTCCAATACTCAAGATTTGGAAAACATCCTATACACCTCAATGTAGTTATAACTACAATAATAATACTCTTCATCATCCTCTACATAATTCAATCTTTATTCCATACTACATTTACTCATCAAACCTTACCTACAAGAAATTTAATGTCATTATGAATTCAAAACATTTAAGTTTTCTATAAAATTTGTTCAACATGGAGCAATATCTAGGTGGATTATCAAATGACACATATTTATTGTATTTAATGTTTAATATTCTAACTATACAAATAATTTTAGGTTTAGGTATAAAATGAAAACATAAATACAGATTTACAATGAAATTCAAGAAAACAAAAGGTGGATTCATGTATTTAAGATTCATATAATTCCCCTTCTCATACTTCTCTAAAGATTTAGATTCAAGTGTGAACAATTAATTAGTTCAATTAATTAATTTAATCAAACAAATGTCATTGAACCAAAAATACAAATCAAATTAAAATATCATTCAATATAATTTGTATCAAATTATCAAATCAATTCCTAATTTGATTTCTAAAATCCAATGCAACTTAATATCATAAAGTGCAATTTTGAAAGTAAAGAGAAGAACAAATTTGGTGTGTTAAACGATCAATATGAAAACTTAATTTGGATTGTATGATCTTGGTTCCATGAATTGAACTTCAATAATTAGTTCTCCATGGATGAAGAATGAAGAACACAAAAACAAAGAAGAAGATGAATAATCAATTCAAAAATTGAGAGAAAAATAAAGGAAAATGATTTCTAAAATTAAAAAACTAAATAAATGAATTAAATATATATATATATATATATATATATATATATATATATATATATATATATATATATATATATATATATTTGCTATTACTTGTATGCATGGGTTTGAATTTCTCTTATTAGATCCATATTTCTAATTAAAGAAATCTAAGCTAAAATAAGGGAAATCAAAATCCACATAGTCTTATATATAAAAATATAAAAAAAATATACATGAACATTCGAAAACATAGAAAATAGAAAGAAGACTGTAAATCCATAAAACCATATTTTGAAGCCATGTAAATGTAGTATCTAATGCAACTGTGATGGCTTATGCCCTAGTCACCAAACCCACATAATACAAATGACACAAAACTAGAGGTTTGATTAGAAGATTGGGTCAATTTGAGCCTGTTTGGATCTCCAACCAGTTGCTTAGGTGTGAATTCAACCTTGAGGAGATCACTCTAGAGAGTATGGTGCATTAATGAAAAATCCTTCACTTGCATAAATGTTTAGAATAACTTAGAATAATTTGGGCCTTGTATTTAGACAAAGTAGAATAGGTTTGAGCCTTGTACTTGAGTCATGTGTAGAATAGAGTTCGAATAGGAAAGCATAATCCATTTAGGGATATAATTGGGCTTCTTAAGCCCAATGTAAACCTCATATGTCTAGGGTGAGACTTTAGAAGCAAGGAGCGTCCATACAAGCAAGGAGTGTCCACATCATTGGAGCACATGTTAATTGTGGCACACAAGCATGAAAAGTGTGAAGGCCACATGATGTCATCCTATTGGCTCTTCTAGATCTAGGATTTTGTATTTGAATTTGTTTTTTTTTTAATTTGACTCCTTTTTGGGTCGACCTTTGAACTATAAATAAGTGTGCTAGCTCCTTGTAAATTCAACATGGAATGAGTAGAGAAATTGTGTTGAAATTCAACTTCACTTGTTCTTGTGTTCATCTCGGGTTACCACGTTTTTAAGTGACTAGCTTAGACACTATTTAGGAGTTGGACTTACCTTTCTTAGACTTCAATTTCCCTTAATTTACTTCATTAATTTTGTGAGTTTATCATTTCAATCCATAACGTCCGTAGCCTTCTCCACACTTCATCCAATCAATCACGAAAATACAAATACAAAACTACAAAGAGAGAAGAAAACCTACATGTGTTTGTCATCAAACTGGAACCATAAAAAAGTAATATCTATAAAAAATTTTATAGCAAAAAGAGTACGAAAAGGTCATATTAGCTTAAAATACAATATTTCAGCAATTATGTACAATGAATCCAATTTATTATTACTGAAATAAAATTATTTAAAAATTGAAAATAAAGCATATGAAAAGTGTTTTCAATGTATAATAAGTGTAAATATGTGCACAAAATATGCATCATCAAATTCCTCCATAATTACCTTGAACTATTTATCAAAACAAGTTGAAAGCTCCTTTAATCCCTATGGTTAGGTATGTCATGGTTTTTTCATTTTCAAAACTTAAAATAAGCTACAAAATCATCAAGAAAAAGTTTAATAACGCTTAAAGAGATATACAAGTGAAACTAATGCAAGGTAGGTTAATTTGACTAAGTAGTTGAAAATGAAAGAAAGACTAAATCATATAAATAAATGTATGTTAAACAAATAAAATAAAAGAGTCAAATAAAGTTCTAGAAGTAAAAACATGAGTGAATCACATAAGAAAGAAAACAGACTGAGATCTAACCAAGGTATATTGATCCATAACTTAATTATCATGAGAAACTCATTATAGTCAACTGTAAGTGTTGAAGTTAGGCTTTAATTCCACTTTCTTTAAGATATATAAGTGGATGAAAATCTCTCTTTAAAAGCCCATTTTGTAGGTTGAGTTAGGCTTTAATTCCACTTTTTTTAAGATATATATAAGGTCCAATTATAACATATAAGTGAGTGCAAACTTTATATGATCTTCAAGGGATCAATATAATTTAGGATTTTCTTTGTAATTTGTATTATGTATTTTAATTAAGTGGTTGAATGGTCACATGAAAAAAAAACTACAAGAAATGATAGAAAATAATGATACATTTGGTGGGAAATAAAGACCACACTAGTGGGATTAATTACTAATGGGTATTAAAGACTAAGTAGTTACATAGTCATGATTAATATAGAATTTAGAGGGTCTTACATAATTTGGCCTATAAAAGGATATATATTTAGAAATGTAATGTATAAATAGAAAGTTTGAAAGAAAATTGAGTTTTTCTCTTTGTAAGAACTTATGGTATTCTAATTTACAAGATCTCAAATATGATCTTACCCCATGTAAACCAAGGTTGCAAAAATTGTTGCTTAATAATAGACTTTGTGATAGTTTATGAAGCAACTCTAGATGGGAAAAACCTAATGACAAAGACAACTCTTGCAAAGATGTTAAATAATGAAACAAGTTCCATAAACAATTGACTTAATGGAAATAAAATATTATCCTTGACCGTAAGGTTCAATGAACGGTCGATCATGGAGAGGAATGTCAGTATCTGCAACTGAATCACCAACTCCAACTGAATCACCAACTGCAACATACGGTGATGGAATAGCATTATCTGGCGCCAGGAGTGGTGTACCTAAATGACTAGCAGAAGTCGATGGTGTATCTATGTTGACAGCAGGTGTTGGTGTAAATGCGGGCTTGTGATAGATGTTGCAGAAAGAACAGGTGACTATGGTATAGTAGCAAGAAGAGTGGACCGTGTGGGTGACACGGGAGTGGTAGGAGTAAGCACATATCTTTTCTTCTTGGGTTGTGCTATTCCTTTGCCCTTGTAACCACCATGTGGTGGGGTCAGGATGGTCTCAGAAGACATGTTCCTGAAAGATGAAAAACAAATATATATATTGATAGTTTGATCCTGGTAAAGAGAGATCAATAATTTAAACCTTAATTTCAACTCCATATTATTATCACAGAATATCGACAAAATAAAACTAAGCTAAGGAGTAGTCTTTGAAAAGTAGTCTATTACTTAGGATAACAACTTCAACAATCAGAGATGATTTACTAATTCATATAATTAACTTTGGTCCCCCATGGTGGGGAGATAGAGTGCCTTACTCGGACATATATATAATGTATGGATTTGGTCTAGGACTTGTACTCAGAAAATTACAGAAAGCACTAACACAAACATAGTTATCACTTTTCTTGATTCCTTTTTATTTGAGCAAGAAATGAAACCTCAAGCAGACCTTGCTAACATTGGCCAGCAGAAGACTTTTTGGAACCTTTCATCAGAGTCTCAACTTCTATTTCAATACAAATTTTATCCAACCTATTTGACTGTTAAGGCCATCCAGATGAAAGTAGAGGACACCAAATGCAATAAAGCTACTTCAAGATTCACAGTTGAAAATAGAACAGAGTTGCAACAAAGAGGCTTGGTTGGGTGATTTGATTATGTTTTGTGACACAGGGAAATCTCCACAGTAGGTGATTGATTAACCAGATCACTTATTACCTTTAATGTTAAATTTCACGTTGTTGGATGCTAGTCTGTATAGTAATAAGTCGTTAATTATTGTTTAAAAATAAAATCATACTATCTTTTATATATATATATATATATATATATATATATATATATATATATATATATATAAAATTTTCAGGACAAATTCAATATAATGGGATCAAGAACTTTCATGCAACATGTAATTTAAAAAATTATCAATATATATGTTAATATATTCGATTAATTTCTCCATTTTCGGGAAATTTTATTTACTATTTTATCATTTAAACATAATTGTGCTGAGTCAATTTCAATAGTTATTTATAACCTAAAGCCGATAAAAGCATTGTTAGTTTTTTAATCACTCTGGGTCACTTTCGTTGGCTTTAGTATCTTCACCCTCTCTGCCACCAAAACCAAAACTCTGTCTAATCTCAACCCTCTTTTTCTCTCTTTTCATTCTTTCTTTCTTCACAAACAAAACAGAACCAAGTGTTCTGCAACCACAATCTAGGTAGACAACAGAAACCACCTGCTTTCTGAATTCTGTACCAAAAGATTAAGAAACAACTCCAATGTGTACTTGTACATGGGGTCCAAGGGCATCTTCATCCATGAAGCTCTTTCTGTTCATGATGCCTCTTGTGCTTGTTGCAAGAACTTCTAACCTCTGTAATTGGCTTTTCACTGGGAACCCACCTTTATTATTCAGCTCTGTCACTTCCTCAACTGGTAGTAGTTGAATGATCTTAGCCAAATAGTTGAATGATCTTCAGTGTGCCAATCGAAGCTAGTCTGTCACTGCCAATTGTAAGATCACATTTGGAAGCTTCAAGGTAATATTATTGGATACTTAAATTTTTCGTAGTTGAAACTAGTTTGATAACAACTTCTGGGATATAGACAAGGGTAGTGCTTATAGGGGTGAAGGCAGCTACATTGGTACCTCGAGGACAGAGATGAGGCATGTGCCATAAGACATGAAGAAGAAAAACATAGGTGATCCATTATGTGGCTAGCTCAATCTATGATCTTAAAGCCATGGAATCAGTTGTACAATTCCAAAAGGTGTTCTTCACACTTGTACTAATCTTAAGGGTTAGAAAATGTTCTAGGACTGTTTCAAATTGATTACCTAAATATAGCACGAGATAGCCCATTCCTTGATATGCAACTTTGTAGCCATTGGCTATAATATCTAAGTGAGGAATTTTCGGACAAAAAATGATTGAGAACGAAGAACATTTATAAAAGATGTGACTAGAGGCACCGGACTCAATTATCGATGGATCATATGCATGGTGTTGAAACACTTGGAATTGAAGAATATTAAGCTTGGATGTTGGATTTTTCAAATTTAAACCTCAAGTAGTGTTGGTTGCTCTTAAAAAAACATGGAATTTGTATTTTTTTTAGACACATAGCTTCGTAGTTACGAAGGCCATGCAATTAGTCAAGATTTTGTTGGGTATGACTCATTCTGTTATAGTATGTACATTCAGGCCATACAAACACCTCAACAACATGTGAGAGCTTTTTCTTTTTTTATTATTTATAATTCAACCCTTAAGTTTGCCATTTTGTCTTTATATAAAAGCCATTACAACAGGGGTAGGATGGGATAGAATTTCGATAGAACTCTACTTTCCTCCTACAGAATCCAAGTTTCACTGTTATAATCCAAATAATTGAGCTATGACTAAGGGTAGCGACTCTACTATGAGAATCAGACCCAAAACACCTACTTAAGAACAAAAATATGTAATAAAGGTTTGAATTAAAAAGATTATATGAATTTATTAAGGTCAAACTTGAATATGATGTTGTATTTAAGTTTTCTTTCTCAAGTAATTAGCTATTTATCTCAGTATTTAAATTTTCTTTCCCAAGTTTCTTGTAATCTATCCAAGTTTTGTTTGGTGGAAAAATAGGCAGCACTATGGATTATGGAAGTTTCTAAGATGAAATTTTTGTGAAAAATGTCAGATGAATGTTATATTTAAGAAGGAAATAATGTATATATAGAAAGAAAAGAATGTAACTAAAGCCATTAAGAATGTAACGGACCAGATACCTTAACTTTTTCTTTAATTTTGTAGAAAATATATAGGAGTTTGAATAAATTTGTTGTGGCATAATGCCCAAACGAAGAGAGAGCTTTTATCTTATTATTATATAATTTGACTACGTATTTATTTTGATTCTATTCTTTTTATAGTTAAATTTACAAAATAAAGAGATGCAATAACTCAGTTTAAGCCATAGCAGAGGAAAGGAAAACATTGAGCTCACCTACCAGTTGGTTGTTGTTTAAAATTTTCTTTCAAAGCTTAAGTACTCACTTGGCTCGGAAACATGTTCAATTTTGCCCGATTTCATTGCACACGGTTTTTTGTGCTGATCGGGCTGACACTGATCGGATTGATGTAATTGAACAATCAATTTGGTTCTAACTACAAATATGAACTGCTATTATAAAGAGAGAAGATAATGTTTCAAGAGAGGTAAAACTTCATGAATGAAAATCCTAAGGTTGGCGGAACCAAAAGCTATCAATATTTGAAGCTTGTAATCTAACACAAATATATTACTATCCTCTACAACATTATAAAACACTATTCATGCAAAAATTCACACAATAAGTCATGCCCATAAAAGAACTTAAACTATTATTGTTCATAAAACAATCATCCTCAAGAATATCGTCATCATCATCACTTTCTTTTTCTTCATCATCGTCATCATCATCTTCTTCTTCATCATTTCTTGATCTTCTTCATCTTCATCTTCTTCATTTTCATCTTCTTTGTCATCGTCTTCAAGTTTTTCCAACTCTTCAGGATCATGATCAAAGTTTTACAAGTGTGTAATATTTTCGATGTTGATAACCTCATTTGTATGTGACATTTCATCAACTTGGTAAGGGACATCAGTTTCTATATCAATCGATTCAATTCGACGACTTAGCTTTGTTTTAATTGGAACACACCAATTAGTTTGTCCATTCGAAGTGGTGGATATGAGATATAATACACTTGTCTGACATTCTACGCCAAGATAAATGGATCAAAGGGTTGGTATCTTAAATTCATTTGAATCTCCACAATTTTGGTTTTTGGATCCACTCTTGTAACTTTTTTAGATGGATCAAAACATTCACAATAAGAAAACACCACTTTCTTGGGATAATTTGAAGTATTGTACTCTAGCTCATATATTTTCTGAATGATCCCATAAAAATCATCTTCACCTCCTTCGTAAGGTCCTTAACATAAACACCACTATTTATTGTCTTTCTTCCTTTACTCCATGCATTAGTATGGAACTTGTACCCATTGACAAAGTATGTGTGTCATTATTTGACACAACTGAAGGGCCAATTTGACAAATCCCTTAAGTCTTGATTTTTCATAGTCAATGGCTCGTTATGAACCTACAAATATAAGTGCCATGAACAATTATGTTATTTAACGTATAAAACACTATGTGTTGAATAAATGGTCAAATACATACTTTTTCCTTGAACCAATTAGGGAAATATGAATGTATACGAGTAGAAGCACTTGTTTCAGGTATTCGCTATGACATTAAGAATAAACTGCCAAAAATTTAAAATTGCATCAGTCAATTTCTCGGCCAAATGTCAAACCTTGAATTCTTAATTATAAAGATTAGTCACTTACTCAAGATATGATTTAACTTCAGTGTAATTGATTAACACATTCACATCAATTCAGCATCAGTTAACTAATGAGTAAACATCTATGACCAATTTGTTGGAATACTGATAACCTTAAGTCATTATTTTGACCATGAAATTGAGTTTCACTCCTAGAAGACTATGGTGAGAGCATGAAACTCTTGAAAAAGTGAGAACAAAAGTACGTTGTCTCACGATGCAAGTAAGTTGCATAGATTGATCCTTCAACTCTGGCTTTATTCTTTATTGATGTTTGGAATCACCCATGAATCTAAAAAAAAAAGTAATATAGGCGTTAGGATTCCTAAGTATAATGAAAATGACAATTCTGGTTAAACAGTATGCAATCAATTACCACCTTTCAAATGGATACATTCATCTATACTGCACCAGTCCACCAACCAGTGCTTCATACAGAAGATGAATAAGAAGATGTTCCATTGAATCAAAGAAAGCAGGAGGAAATACTCTCTCTAACTTGCAAATAATAATTAGAATATTTTCCTCCACCCTTGATAGTAATTCTTGATTTAACGATGTAAAGCATAAATCTTTGAAGAAATGACTAATTTCAATCAAAGGATTTAAAACATTGATTGGCAATGAGTTAAACACAATAGGAATTAATGTCTCTGTGAATACATGACAATCATGACTTTTCATACTGTGAATCCTTTCCTTTTCAACATCAACACTTCTAGCCAAGTTTGAAGAATAGCCGTCAGACATCCGTAATTCTTTAATCCAACAACAAATTTGTTTAGCTTCAATTGTACTTAAAGTATAATTTGTTTTAGGCTTTACCATCTTTCTGTTACCTTGATCACTCAACTCTAAGTCTCTTCAGTTTACAATACAAAGATAAATCTTTTCTTACTTTATAGTTGTCTTTTGTCTTGCCAATAACATTCATGACAATATTGAATATATTGTCAAAGATTTTTTTTTCTATGTGCATGACACCAATATTAAGTCTTAACAAATTATCTTTCAAATAAGAAAGATCTGAAAAGATGCTTCTTTCGTCCAATTATGCCACTCCACATCCATCTATCCTTGTCACACCACTTTCGTTTATTTTTGGCAAATCCTTCACTCTTCTCTAAACTTGCACAGGTGTCAGCCTAAGAGGTGGCTCATCGGTTTCAACTTTGCCTTTTCAAAAAACTGTAACATTTCTCCGAAATGGATGATCTATGGGTAAGAACCTCCGATGTGAGTCAAACCAACAAGTTTTGCGACCATGATTTAATGTGAATGACTTATAATGTTATGCAATGGGGACAAGTTAATCTACCATGAGTTTCCCAACCAAACAACATCCCATAAGCGGGAAAGTGATTAATAGTTCACATCAAATCGGCCCTCAAAATAAAGTTTAATCCCCTTGAAATATCATATGTCAAAACACCAGACCACAATTTCTTCAAATCATCAATTAAAGCCACTAAGAAAACATCAATACAGGCCTTCGGATTTGATGACCTGGTATTAGACATGTTTAAAAAATATATGGTTTAGACATACATAGTTAAGGTGGGAGATTGTATGGAGTAACAATGACGAGCCAACAAGAATACGGTGACGATGATGCTTGAATGTAAGGGTTAAATCCATCAGAGCATAGGCCAAGTCGAACATTACGTGGATCAACAACATAAGTAGGATGTTTTGTATCAAAGTGCTTTCAGGCTTCACCATTAGGTGGATGACATAACCGACTTCACTTCTCTTTTGTGGTGTCACGTCATGTGTGGCGTAGTTTGCATAGAAGCAATGAGTCTTTGTAATCTTGGAATCAGAGGCAAATAGAACATTGACTTATCTAGAATTAGTTTTTTCTTTCTTCTTGCTGGATTAATTGGATGGTATCTTGGTATTTGACAAAACTTACATTGAAGCAATGACGCATCTTTCTTTCTAATATCATTATCATAAAACTACATACTCTGATTCACACAACAATCAATTTGCTTAGCTGTCAATCCCGATACCAACCTTTTAGCATCATAATAACTTGTTGGCAATTTCATTTTTGTAGGACTTATGTCCAACAACAGTTTTGTCGTACTCTCTAAGTATTGGTCAGGAATGTTTCAATTCGACTTATAAGCAAGAAGCCTAACACATATTGATAATTTGAATTCCGATGACCCTCTAAATAATGGCTTGTTTGCCTCTGCCAATAAATTATAAAATTGTTTAGTGACTTCATTTAGAGGCTCTTCTATGTTATTTGATTGTGCTTCTTCAAGTGCTCCATGTTGCTAGAGAGCATTATTCGTCAACTCTTTTGTTACCTTAAATTGATCCATTTCACTCATATGTAAATCAGTACTTGAACTAGAAACACAATTATCACCAACATTGATATTAACATCTCACATATCTTCACCATGATCAATCAAAATCCAATAGTTAGGTTTGAACCCCTTTTTGTATAAGTAAACTTTGACGATTTCATCCTTTAAAATCCTTGTAACCATCACATTTATGGCATGGACATCTAATCCCTCCATCAAGTTCATAATATTTATACTGTTTTGCCTTCTGGATGAACTCTTCAACCCCTATTACAAATGATTCCTTCAAACCTCTTCGCCCGCTATAACATCTATCGTACATTCATCTGCGATTGAATGGAATTTGATCCATCTTCTATAACAGATCATAGTACAGGATGATTAAACATAACATTAAAATGTTGTATATAACAACTATTGGCTTAATAGTTGTTATTGAACTGAAAAAGACATTAAAAGCCTTTACATACACTTAAAAGAGTATATCAAAGTATATTGTTATATTTTATTTGCACATATTTTTTATACATATACAATTCAATATCATTATGTTAAGTAAAAGTAGCTTGTTTTGTGGGTAACCAAATACTCTCACTGCACATATAAAAAATGATCAATTAATCAAATTAACTATAACATCATTCTACAAAAGGCATAAATTATATATAATTTGTGGGTAACCTACAGAAATGAATGGTATAAATCATTGGAGGAGGGTCATGCTTACGGCTAAGGCAAAACTACAGAGTCTTATGGTTGCAGTTTGGATGAGGAATTGTTTATATGAGGGCAAGATGATCACCGCTAGAGCAAAACACAAAAATTAGGCTACAGAAAGGATCAAGCTATATAGGAAGGGCACATTGTAAGCATAGATGAAGGAGAAATATGATTGCTCAAGTGTTAAGAAAACCCTTATTTTGAGTATAGGTGATTAAAATGTAAGAACTCAGTACAACCTGTTTGTTTATGTTTGTTGTTGAAGAATACACCTACTATTTTTTATGTGTGTAATTAGGGATCTAGAGTTTTAGTAATTATCATAGGCTAGTAATAAGGTTTTTTTTTTTGGGATTCCTAACATTCATGTCCAGTTCTATGTTTTGTTCTACTTTATACTTGGATCCCCATTCTATTTTTTTAAACAACTTGTTATAATTATTTCATGTAGAGGTTGTTATCCACACTAGATGGTTAATCAATAATCTATTAAATTTGAGTACCCTGTATTTTCTTTATTTTTATTTATGTTCATCTAGATAATATGGACTTTATGTGTGTATCGTTACCTTTAACTTCTCTCTCTCCTTTCTAAATCTATTTCGTATATATTGAGAAGATTGAACAGATCAAGACACTCATAAGCAGCAACTTAAATCCTCAGAAAAAATATTCTTCACTCTTTATTCATATATTCTCTTTTTTTTTCTTTCTCAAAGATGGCGGTTAAAGAGTTTCAATCAGATCAAGAAGCAAGAAATGAAGAAAGCACCCTTTTTAGAACACACATAATTAAACTCGTAATTACATACTTAAAAAATTTTCTTAACCAAGCCATTTTAGAATTTTATGGTACTTTTTCCAATCCTTTATATATGCAACATGACTATAATTTGAACAAACTCCCAATTACAATTGAATCACTGTTATTTTCGGGTTGTTATATTTCACATAGTTCATTAACCTTGTTCAAATCCATCCTAAACCCTAAAAATCAAGCTACAAATTTTGAATCCTAAACCCTATCACAAGTAATCATTGAATACATACATACCTTGTTCGTAGTCCATCCAGTAGTCTTCATTGAAGTTGGGTTGGATGATGCGGCTAACGCGCTGCCTGAACTATATCCCACTTGCTCTCTTCACATGCACAAAACATTGAAATAGAAATAGAATTAACCAGAAATTAAACAATTCAAAACAACAATGCAATTCACCACCTAAACCCTAAAAACTTAAAGTTAGGGCAAAGCTTGAACTACGCAACTCACCTCCACCGTCGATGAAGCCTTCTTACTCTGATCAAACCTCGAAATATCTCACAAACCTTCTAATTTTATTCACATTCACTTAAAATCAACTACACGTAGCTCATGCACCTTCACTCCCAAGACTCAATGGACAAATGTAGTGGGGGAACAATGAGACACACGATTTGGGAACAATGAAGTCAGCTCTTTTGTATAACACACCACGAATTACAGACAAAAAATATCGATGAAACTTAAAACATAAATTACCAATAGATTCACCGATGGAATACTTAAAAAAATTACCAATGGATTATAACCTGTGATAGGAGAAAATTTTGATTGCCTTTTCACGCCGAATTTTCAGACTAAATTATCGACAGATTATTTAAAATTTGTCGGAATATCAAATCACCATTACCGATGGCTCACATCCGTCGTTTGTTTTGTCGATAAATTAGTCATCGAAGAATTCGTTGATAGTTAATTAGCGACGGATTCAGATCTGTCGCTATTTGTCCATTGGTATATAGCACTTTTTTTGTAGTGCTAGTTGAGTATTGCGAGCTACTCGTGGAGAGCTTGCAACTCAACCTTATGTTTGTTCAACTCATCCTGATGTTGATTCTGCATGAGCTCCAAAGCTTTGTTTAATTAGTCTTGTGTGTCAGCTATATAGTTTTGGAGATTTTCCTTATTATTTTGAAGAAGAGCCTCCATATGTGCCTTCAAGGCTTCGGTCAATGTTGGGTCATCTCAAGATTTCATGAGGATGATCCGTAGTGTTACTTCTAGTAAGTACCGTAAAACTTGTGGCTAGAAATTAGTTTTAGGACACTAAATATTCTTACTGAGATGGAGCATGAATTGTCCGAGGTGAAACGAGTGGGGCCTCGACAAAGTCAAGCTGAATTGTCTGAATAATGGTCACTGAACTGTTAAAAAATACAAAAAGCGGAGATCCACCTACAAAAGATTATCTGACACTCAAGCCAGTAAAAATTAGAAAAATTTAAAAATATGATTATATAAATACTGAATATTAAGTAAATATTCTTTGAGATAATATTATTTATAGAATTTTTACCTATGTTATAATATTCAAAGATAGTTTATTACTAAATACTTTCGAGGTAAAACCTTATATAATAATTTAGAAGGTCAATTATATTATTAAATTAAATTAACCAATGTTAATTTTGGTTATTAATACACCGTAATTTCATATGAGTATTAAATGAACCAAATATTATCATGAAGACGTACAGTATTAAATCGTTAAGAATTTTATTAATACATGGTTAAGTAGCTTTTCAATAAAAAAACAACAAATATTACCTCTACCACTAGACATTAAATAAAAAATTTTGGTACGAACAAAATTATTTTTCTGAATATGGGTAACATTTTGACTGTGTGATATGATTTTATTTACCGGCTAAAAGCATGAAATAATATCCTGGACAGTTACTTTTAGTTTATTTGGGAGATGCTACACTCTTTGTCAGAGCATAGATATCTAGGAAACAAGAGTACGAGTCAGATGTACAATATATCTTTTATGAGTGTTGCTTTATTAGGTATAATCTAATAATTAGGGCCAGCACATGACTACTTCCCTATCTCAATCAATCCCTCTGCACATATCATACACTTCATACAGCTAGTTACTTTTATTACACTATTTCTTTCCTTTTTCAAACAATTATATATGGTAAGAAAAAACACAGAAAAATATACATTAGAGGAAAAACATTTTTACTATAAATGAGTGATGGCTGGTCATTGTGGTAATAAATGGCGTACAGAGTATTGATCAGTTAGTATGTGAAATAGAAACGAAAACAACCAACACCAATATGTTTTGTTATTGAAAATAGACACATATTATGGAGCAGTTATAAACCCTAAACTCTGAATCATCAACATTATCATAAGTTATTTACTAGAACATTTATCTGTAAACTAGTGAGGAATGATCTGATTATAGTAGGGGCATGGAGGTAATAAGATAAACATAAATGAAAGAAAGAGTTGAATGTATTTGAATAAAGTAGTGAACTACAGAGTCCAACAACTGTGCGTTTGTAGAGAGCAACAAATAGCTTCTGGTTGTGTGTGATTTGTTTCACTTTTCCCACATAAAATGGGAAACAAAGAATTAACGAGGTGTTAGAGTCACGTGAAACTTGCCATCCCATTTGAAGCATTTGTAATAATGTATAATTTGGTTTCTTTGCTGAGAGTTTCGTTCTATGTGGGCCAATTTGAAAGGGACCTCTTATCTCCACGCTTCAACATTATCCACCATCTCCAAAGAAAATGTGGAAAACTAATATGCTTGCTTCATCTACTCAATCTCTTTCACGCTAAAAACTACAAGACCAACAAAGATGTTTCGGGACCAATGATTGGTCAAAACTGATTACGATAGATAGAGATTGAGATGCCAAATTATTAACAACAAATGAAGGCACCAAATTGTGCAACTATGTCAAAAAATGTTGTCACGTTTCGGCAGCCAAACCTTATTCATGGTACTCTCGTTGGTTTCTGCTTGCAAATTCATGGGTTTTGCCTTACTTTTGAGTTATATATTAATCTTTTCGTTGTTAAGATGTTAATGCATGGCTAGTTTATCACAAATTCAATGTAGAGAGAGGTTCAGTTCTAGATACTTGGTCAAATTTCTTTTTTTCTCATGTTCAGCGACATAATCTCAATGAAACTTCTAGATTTGAGAATTTTATTTTAATATAAATTAGATTTTATATCCAATTAAAGTCTTCAAAAATTGAACAAAAAAAAAACTCTTAAAGGATTGTGATCATACCCATTTGATATGGGTATGTTTAGATAATAAGGTTCGAGGTGTTAATAACCATAAGCGTTGTCTTGCATTTTTTAGAATATTATTTTAAAGATGAAATAATTACTATAATCATAGAATAAATTAAAGTAAATTAACAAAAAAACAGATAGAACAAAAAGACAATAGTTGTTTAGTTATAAGGTAATTTACAAGTATTTATATATTGAATCTTAAAATGGTTGGTTTGAACTAGACAACGAGTCATTGTTTATTATATGTGTTGCATAACTAGAGATTAGGGTATGGTGGTTGCATGAGCGGCCTAGATTACAAAATGGTAGATACGTGGGAAGGAGTTTAAGTTGGTTTATCTTAGACACTTATTTAAGAAAAAAAATGAAAAGCAAAAGAATGATGATATATA
>Ga0209700_100331_pt1 | contig 85519 bp, 33 predicted proteins | sample SiratroredBW_FD_187528 | JGI IMG/M metagenome (GOLD analysis project Ga0209700, IMG submission 187528) | Root nodule microbial communities of legume samples collected from California, USA - Siratro red BW (SPAdes) (version 2) | ecosystem: Host-associated > Plants > Roots > Nodule | place: USA... | reverse complement strand
GGGAGACCTAACTAAAGGTGATTAGCCTGGTTCCCCAATGGATATTAATTATCGCAAAGCCAGTGGATACTCTGTATCAATAACATGGGATAAAAAGTGCCGATCAACAAAAAAAAAAAAAAAACATGGGATAAAAAGTCCAGTCACTGGTCAATTATGCAAAATGATTTCTTAAAGACCTTTAGACACAAGCAAAGCCGATTGTTTTTTTACAACAAACTCAAGTATAGGGTATAACTTTTTTATTCATATTATAAACTCGTTTTTCCTTTATTTCATTAAAATTGAAACATTTCCATTTAGAAGTAGTTTGACCAAAGTTGTGAGGCCTACAAGACTGCTAACAATGGCTGAATGGAAGGCATGCTTTCAGTGCTATTTAGCAATTGAAATACAATACTTTTTTCCATTATCACTGAATTAATTAGAAACAAAAAGCAATTGACTTCATAGAATATATGACAAACCAGTATGTTATTCATATAGACTAAAAGAAAAATATTTTAGGACTGTCTTCCACATAAAATAGCTTCTATCAAACAAAGTAATTCCGCAGTACAAGTCAGAAACTAGCAACGCACTCACGTGTTCTGTATCATCAAGAATTAAGACTGCACTTTCTTGCCCTAACACAACATCAAGACCCTTCTGATGTTTCTGAGTACCATCATCTCGAGAAATAACCTTCGCATTGAAGTATTCTCCTCGAGGATCAAGTAGCTTAGCCATCTCCAATGCATATGGCCGATCACCCATAGTATATATGTACATCTCAAACATTTCGCTTGCTTCTTTCAGAAATGAGCGGACAAAGGGCCTCAACTTGGTCATCATATGCATGCGGTCCAATTTGAAGAGGCTACCTTTAGAGATATCTACGATTTGATTTCATTACATATAAGTTCAGACAACATCCATAATAAGAAGTAATAAGAACCCAGAACATCAAATATTGAAATCAAAGAGAACTTATCAGAAAATATACACAAAATAAACTACAAGTAAAGAAAGAGCTTCATTTTACAAAAAGGGGTGGACTTTAAGTTGAATTTATTCAAAGAACCATCAACTATATAAGAAATGTCATTTTTTGAGACAATTAGGATATTAATTAGTTAGTTTGGGGCTAGTAAGTTAAACAAATAGGAGGGTGCAAGGGGAAAGGTTTCAATCTATCTTAAACCATTGGAGAACTGAACTTTGCTCTTTGTGAATGGAGCAATCCTTTGTAAGGGAAAACCCTATAAGGAGAGATCTCCTATTTTTGCTCTTTCCATCCAATTCAATAAGGTCTTTCTTTTCTTGACAAGTACAGCATGACTTGATTCTATTTGTGACATGTTAGATGAAGCATGGTTGTTGCAATTGCATAAAAAAAAAGATATTCTCCATTTCTATTCCCATTATTAACAAGGGCATAACTTGATTCTATATATGACATATGTTAGACGAAGCATGAAGAAAACACGATGATATTAATCTTTTAGCAACAAAAGTAACATCAATGAATCATTCTTTATTCAACAACAAAATTCAAAATGGTATTATGGACAACATATTGCATGTTTAGAAGTTTCCAAATGCATCAACAAACACAAGATTAAGAAATATAAAATTAGACATAAATGACTCATTCATTCCCCGGCCACACTCTAACAAACAAAGTCCAAAAGGTTCATAGTGCAAACATTTCAGTAACGGATTATCTAATCACCGCAAAGTAGAAATATTGCCAAATAGATTGACCGATATCAATGAAGTGATTGAAGCAAAACTGCTGATTTAGAATACTACTATTAATTACCAAAAGCAAAAGCAAATTGGTTTACACATACCTTCTAGAGAATCTGTCTGATTAAGCAAATGTGACTCTTCTGAACTCAAATGAGAAAGGTGAGTGGAATTTAGCAGAGTATGATCTAGGTCAAGAACCAAGTAAAGTTTTTTCCGACATAACAAACTCTTCATGTCTGTATTGCGCAATCTAGAAATTTCCTCATCATGAAGTCTCAGTCCCTGAAAATAGAAATTTTCCATCATGTTTAATAAACTGTTATTTGGCCAAATTAAATAACTAGCTAGGTTATGTCTACTAGTCAACCATTAACCAAATCATGCAAATGTTATATTAAAGATTAGAGGAAACTTATAATATTTATAAACCAACACCATCAAACTCTGGTGGCACATATAATCCATTGATTCAACTTAACATTTTTATATGAATGCCCCAGCACATCATATTTTAATTCTTATAGGAATTTAAATATAAAAATATATCCTAAACGAGTGGTGCTACAAGTTCAACACCGCTTTTTATTCATAATAGATAACAAACAACCATTAAACCAGAAAAACACTATTTACCATTGTACAACTTATTTCAGGTTAATCCGACAGTGACGCAAACTGCAAAAACTGTGTCACGCAGCTGTAACAACTATCCAAAACTAAATTTGTAATTCCACAAGATAAACATCTGAAACAATGGATACCTCAACAGGTGTATTTATTTCTTATAAGAATTTTTAATATAAAAATTTATCCCAAATGAGTGGTGCTACAAATTCACCACTACACTTTTTATTCGTAATAGATAACCATTAAACCAGGATATCACTATTTAACATTCTACAGCTTATTTCAGGTTCATCCAACAGTAATGCAAATTACAAAAACTGCCATGCAGCAGTAACAACTATCCAAAACTAAATTTGTAACTCCAATGCATAACCATAGGAAACAAATACCTTATGTATGTACCCAAACGTCACACCAGATTCCCCATCCAACTTTTGCCCACATCGTATACACATACTTCCAAACGAGCCAGGATGCGTACATATGTCTACCTTGACAGATGCCTCTGCAACAACAAAAAAAGTTACTAAACTTCCCAGACAAAAAATGTAAAGTTGTATAAGAACCATAATAATAGTTACACAAACATAAGAAAAGGTAGTGCAGAATCTGAGTCGTTACAAATAAGTTTAAAATCTAGTTCTTATACATCCGCTCACAGGAAAAGTATTATGGACTGAAAAAGGAACCTGTTTGCTGTGTATCATTACTCTATAAGAAATGACAGGATTAGTAAAAAAACAACAACCAATGTTTCTTGGTGAAGTGGGGAACAACTATTTGACTGAAGCAGTTTACAGATAGCAATGCTAGTTAGACAAGCTTAGGTTCAGTGGGTGAACTAGATCAAACAGATTTCTATATAGATAAAACTAAGAAACTCACAAATTTCATTAAAAATTGATTTTCTCACTTTCAAGAGAAACAGTGGAGTAATAAATTTTTTACTCATGCTCAACTTCAAATGTGGTGCGAACGATTCTTGTTCCCTGCAAAGATAATCAAAGACCGAACTAAAGCAATCAAACTTACCTATGTTTTGTTTGATGATTCCTTCTAAAGTAGAGCCCTCAGTTTCCTCAATGCTTTCAGTTTTATGTCTTTTAATTCTGCTTTAATTCATAAAATAAAGTATAACTTAGTGAAATTTAACCAAAAAATGAGGAAAAAAATTGTAGCATCATCTCTCACAATGATATCTGCAACATAAATACACCAGAAGCATGACTCTAAAATCAGTCTTGCCCTCTTGAACTACTAATCGATTCACAATCCAACAGACCACAAGTAACAATAAGATTTCATAGAAGCTGAAAATATTCAAAGCAAGACTCAGATAAATTGAATATGCATAACAAGTAGCAGTATAAATTCAATAAAATAGTTGACGAGGAATGAGGGAAAGAAGGATGCAGAAAAGAACCATACCAAATTCTTATTTCAGTGGCAGTAACTATCATATAAGAAACGCCACATAATTAAACCACTCGTTGTGATCTTACAAGATTTATCAAAAACAAACAATCAATCTCAGAAGCACCCAAGCACTTGAGGAAATCACCCTCGAAAACTAGCTATCAGAGAGAAGAAGCAAACACTTAAATATTCCATCGAGCATCAAACTAACACCCTATTGTAATACTCAAGTTCCTATCACAGTATTGCTCCTAAGAGTCAACGACTTTCATTATACACTACTTCACTCAACTTCCCATTGGTCAGAGCCTTCCACAGAAAAACCCTCAGTAGGCAGCCCAATCCAAGACACCCAACAATCAACTCTAACACTTGCTGAAAGGATAAGTAACAAAATAGGTCACAGAGAATGGTACCATGTTAAGTAAGGAGAAATTAAGAAGGGAATGTAATGAATTCTATGATGGGTACACATATGAGTATTCTTATTTATAATGAATAAGCGTTACAATAATACGGAACATAATCAGCACTAATAATGGAGAATATTTGGTAAGATATTTCTCTATCAAATCATATCATTATCTCTCTATTAAATATAATTAAATCATATATCTACCACTCCCCTCTAAATTGGAGCATACATATCATATGAGACGAACTTGTTACACAAGTCATTAACATAAAACCACTTGAGACTTAGTAACACGTGTTAGACATCTGGGTGAGAAGGATATGGAAAAGATTTGGATGGTTTATTATAGGAGGAAATTAAAAAAAATAGGAGCAGGGTAGTTAAGGTTGTTAGGCGGGTTTGTTTGTTTGCGTTTGTTAACGTTTGGAGGTTGGTCTATATATTAAGACCAACCCTGGGGTTTGAGGAAGTAGGATGTATTGTTGTAAAGTTGACAAGAGCATACATGGGTAAAAGTAACTGGTCGTCCTTTGTGGGTGCTGTGATTCTTGGTTACAGTGACTCATAAAAATTTTCATTTAGTGACTTTGTGTGTTGGTTCTTGTAACATGTCAGTGAGCTGGTTGCTGAAGTGGACAAAGTAAATGATGACAAAGCTAGTAAAAATTTCCCAAACATGACTTTTTCTATTTCAAAGTGACAACCAACTGTCAATAGGTTTTGTCATTTCAAATCATATTTGAAAAACTCTCCCTCAAACTGAAACATAGGTACCATGAGTAAAGCTTATTGAAGTTGTTCAGAGAGAGTGCAGGGCTGCAAAACAAAAAGGTCAGAGGTCATGAAAACTGTCGGAGAGCAAAAAATAGTCATTGCACAGCAAGGCGATGCTAATGGTGGCTGTCACGACCTAGATAAAAGCTTGCAAGAAGAAGAAAAAGAAAAGAAACTTGCCAGAATAAAGTCTGATGAACATCAAAGTCAGCTGGAAAAAGCTCGATGAAATTGACATGAAATAGTTCTCACAGTAAAAATGTTGATGGTAAACAACATTAGCTGGAAAAACAACAATAAACAATACCCGTTGAAAAAACTTTAGCAAAATAGTACTTACATGAAAATTTTTGGCATTAAACATTATCGACCAGACAATGCTGGCGGTAAACAATACTCATTATACAAAACGTTAGCAGCAAAACACTAACAGACACGAAAAAACAGAAATGGGAAAAAGTATACGACTTTCAAAAAATTTAATCCTGAACAGTGGACTCATAGGAAAAGCACGAATTTGAGTTCCCTTCTTGTTAGACTCTTTATGCCATGTTGAAAGGATACGTGACAACAAGTCACAAAAGATGGTATTGCTTTGGTACCATGTTGAAAAGAGAGAAAATCAGAAGAAATATAATGAACTTTGTGTTGGGAACACAGATGAATATTCGTATTTATGATGAAAGAAGAGATACAACAATAAAGATGAAATTTGTTAAACTTTAAGAAAGAAATACGGAATAGAATCTACTCCTTATTTCTATAATTATAATAAAAGCAGTATCTAATAATGCGAAATATTTGTACGATATATCTCTATCCAATCATATTATATCTCTCCATATTTAATGTAATCAAATCATATCTCTTACAACTCCACTGAAAAGTAGACAGGCACTTGGGGAAGTCACCCTCAAAAGCCAGCTATTAAGGGGGGAAACACAAGAACTTAAATACTTCCCCCAACATCTAATACCACGTGATGGGGGGCTTAAACACTCCATAAGACCCAACTTCATGTCACAATCCAAGAAAGTCATAAAATTTTGAAAGACCTATGCGAGAGAGAATGCTTACAGCAACAAAATGAAAAGGCAGAACAACGTCTGAGAAGAAAACAGATTCTGTAACTTTGAGGGAACGTCAGTCACTTTCCCTTATTCCCCATTAAGCCGCTAGTAACTTCTTTAAGGTGATGTCCGCTCGTATAAATCATTGTTTAAGTTGTTGTAACTTATACAAAATTTAATGAAAGCCTCAGTAACTTTCCCTCCTCAAAGTCACTGATTCCGGATCTGTCAGAAAGATAGGAAGGAACATTGACACAGTGAATTGAACAGAAACACCGAAACAACAGCCAGAACATCGGAGGTAGTGCCAGAGAACAGCCCAAGGCCAGAAACGCCTTGAATGTGCCACAAAATGCTAGATGTAGACAGACAGAACCAGAATAATGAGCATGTTTCAGAGAACACAAGGACACTAATTTCAAACAGGGTTTTAATTTTGAACCCTGAATAAGGGAGTGAAATCGCAAATTTGTCCACTAAAATAAACCTTAAAAGCCACAATACTATCTGGGGTTAAACAGGGCTTTTCCACCACTAATCAAATTTGCACCCGCTAGTAGTTCTGCAAAATCATATAATAGCTACAACACGAAAATGAGACACGATCTGGAAATGGGTAGAAGCCTAGCACAGCGAACAAAGTACAATTAACAACTATGACCATAATTTGTCCGTACTCTGAAGTCTAAACCACCACACAGAACACTTAAAAACAAAATGAACAAAGCCTTGTTCAACTAGATGGGCGCAAGCATCAGCTCTGTGGATTAATTGATTCCAATTTCACTCCATCAAAAATCTAATTTTCCATAATACCATTTATAAGCACCACAGTACTCCCTATCTAAAGAATGCTTAGTCCTCTAACTGGTCATGATCTGATATACAAATATGTCACTCACATCTAACAAACTTTAATATATTCGAAATTTGAGAAACCAAAGTTGACAAGAGTTGTTTAACTCATACTAGAGCACATACAATAAAAAGAACAAAACAAATTACGAAGAGCACCTGACACTCTCAAGTTCATCTTGGTTTTCAGTCTCTCTAACTGGCGAGGAATCAGGCGAACTTGCATCTAGTTCAGCATCAAGAAATGCAGCAAAGTCATCACTGCTGGATGAATGCACAGGAGAATCGGTAACAACACTCATCTGCATCATACTCATCCAACAAAACCAAAATTCAGAAACAAAGGGGTCACAACAAATTGGAAAATAAAACAAGTGACAACAGCTAGAAATCCAAGGAAAAACAGTGTCTCAAAGAAAAGGAGTATTATACAGAAAACCAACCCACAATGTTGTTTGGTCCCTATCTAGAAAGCAAAACTCTCGTTCACTTGAAAAAGAGCATGAAGTAATGTAATAAGATAAAATAAAGAATATGAATGAACGAACGAATGAATCCCTAGGAATTATTTATTCAAGGCACAGGTACTGGCAAGGTAACTTGAACTTTGGCCTAGTCTTCCAGAATTGCTTACATGAAATCCATTGCCAAATTCCATAGATCTAGTACATTCAATACCCCATATGCCCTTCCTTCGAGTGCGGACTAATTATTCTTCTCAATACATTCCAACTACACTATTCAAACATAAAAAGATTCCCTGGTTTATCAAAACTAGTATATCAAAAACAATTATAAAATACTTTTAACTATAAACCATATTAGAGGCATCTTAGACTTGCATAATCTTTGCTTGGATGGAAATAGAATTGAGCAGAAGGGAGTGATTCTCTTAAAAACAGCTTGTTTGGTTCAAATGTTTGAAGGAGAAGGGAAATGGGGCCAAAATTGCTCCTTACACTAGTCATTTTAAGGTACAATGATCCAACAATTTCATAAGATCTATCAAAGTAAATTATGCAAAAGAACAATGCAAGTTCACTTATTAAGTGAGGGAACTGCATGAGAGCATTAATTCAAGTACCGTCCGGTTCCTTCACGGATCCAAACCCACCCCATACTATCTTGCATGCCATTTAAGCCTATCATACCCCTAACTAGGCCTTAAACCTCCTATCACACTAACAAACACAAACACGCACACACTGAGGTAACTAGCTAAACAACAAAGCCAAAACCCACATGGAAAACCCCTTCTAACATCACCTTCATAACCAAAGAAGAGAAAAACACTCCTTATTACACAATGCATGTAATTATTACCATACAAATCACTAAGAAGGCCAGTAAAGAAGCGGACTATAGAAAAGGCATGTAAATTAACTAATTGAGACTTCTTGAGCATTGCCTCACCTTATAGTTATTAGAATACTTATTGTGAGTTGCAACTTCTTATTTCCTGACATTTAACAGAACAAAGGGGACAAACATCCTTGTAAAGAAAATAGACATTATATAAATACTATATCCAAAAGTTCCCAATTTAACTTTGTAAAGATCTAGTAGTGGTATATAACTATTATCAAATAGTCACATGACTTGACATGGTTAGACAATTTCAAACGTTGTTAGTGTTCATTGCTTCACACCAAATGCTTTCCTTTTTATTTATTTCTTTGGAAAGTGTAATAAAAACCATTTCTTCAATGGGTAGCAAGGGGAGGATGTTTCTTATACTAAAGAAATTAAACTTTTCCTATCACTTGTTAACAATGAAGCATAGACACAGACACGCCTGTAACTTCCAAAATATAGGATACGGCAACACAAATATATATGTATATACATACACATTGAACAAATTATTAATTATTTAAATTGACAATCAAGATTATATTCAAAATCATCAACAAAAAAGTTGGTCAAACATAACAATTTAAATTCATTATTTCTTAATACAAAAACAAATAGAATTCATCTATCTAAAATCCAAAAGATAAAAAGAGAATCTAATTCATTTAAGTCATTTCACCCCTTGTTGATCACCATCATTGAAAAAGACAACCTATAAGTTAGATTCATCTAAAGACAAATTTAAATAGAAAAGGGGAAACACAAAATATAAATGTGAAATAGAATGTTCATTTGTTTAAAAGACAAATAGAAACTTCCACAGTAAGTTTCCTACTTTCCAACTTCTTAAAAATAATTGTGTCTACTCTCATTAACATTGTGTCGGAACCATGTTGGACCATGTTCGAGCAGTGTCAGAACCACAAAAAAATGTTTTGTAAATTCAACACTTAAGCAAAGTGTTTGACACTCGTACACATGTAGTATACATATCGATGTCGAACACAGAGACATGACATTGAAGAGACGTGTTGTTAAAATCATTTTCTACATCCTTAGCCAACTAATTAGTTACATTATATAATACAAAAGTATTCATACATCTCAACGTAAAGTCTATGCTTTTGAGATAGTTTATTCATGACAAATTCAATGACTGTCTTATGCTTCTTTCGAAATATAAAAGCTATGAATTTAGTAAAAATAAAACCAAAAAAGCAAAAGGCAAAGCACAGGTTACGGAGAATGGTTCTTTCGCATAAAATGTCTAATCCAAGAATTATAAATCCCCAAAACATATTTCTTCATGCTAATTATAAGCCCAAAGTAGCAAATTTTGGACTGTCCACCCTACTAATAGAAATAACCTGTACAACACTTCAAAATTCTCAAAATCATGCGAACTCGGGAATATATGGCAATCAAGTACGTTTATAATTTACCAATCACCTCAAAAGTGGCTGTCTATTCTATGGAATTAATTTGAAACAAATAAAACAAAACAATTGGGCACTAAAACTGATACACAACCTTCTAGTGCTACCTTTGGGTTGAAATATAAAAGGCCAAAATTGTCTTATTGCGGAGTCAAATACTAAACCATATAATGATAAGGAAAATATAAAATGATATCATACAAGCAAAATACTGTTGAATTTGTGGACTCAAATTGTATTCATTTCATTCAATTAAGCCAAAAAAGTTTAACATTCCACTCTTTTCACCCCCATGACCATATTAAACTAATGCTATCAGCAAGAGCATGTCAATACACAAGCAAGACCATATAAAACTACCAAAACAGTATTAACCACTTACAGGAATGGTCGCACCCAACGAAGTAAGTATAAAAGGTTTTCCTTCGACGGCGAAGCAGCAAGAGTGTGACCGTGGCTTCCTCGGTGCTTCTCAGCGCCACCAGAACTGAATGGCTTTCTCGGCCCCTATATCGTAAGCTATGGACTCCCACAGGGTTTGGCTTTTGGATCGAAACGCTTTAGGGATTGGGATTTAGACTCTATGTTTGGGGTCTCAACGGTTTCTTTGAGAATTTGGGGGGGAAACAGTGTTTTTGTTTCATTAGAAGAGGAGAATTGGGAAGTGTGAGGTGCTTTAGGGATTTTGGCGCCTTTTTTTTTTCGGTGAGATGAAAAAGGAATGTCTTCTTCTGTATCTGAAAGCATGAAACATTTATCTTTTTAAAATATACACAAAATATGAAAAGCAATATAACTATTCAAAACCCAGGTGTTGGAATTTTCTCTTATATTTTTCATTATTGATAACATTATTACTACTAAAAAATTAAATATTACAGATAAATAAAATCGAATCTTAAACAAAATTAAAATATTAAAAATACAAAATAAATATATTATCTCAAAGACTTTCTTCATGAGTGGAAGTATAAATGAATGATGATCTCTCTTCCTCTTTTGTTTATAATAAAATAAAATATTAAAATTCTTTTCATTCAAAATTAAGGTAAATAATTGGTTGAATGTAAAAAAAGTATTAATATATTTGATTTAGTACAATAAAAACAAAAAATTATAATATTAATATAAAAAAATTAATTTTGTTAATTTTGTCAACTTTGTTAATAGTGTGAAATTGATTTAGTATTTAATAATTGTTATGTGTATTTATTAAAGAAAAAATCAATATTAATACTCAATTAATTTAAAAAACAAATAAGTAAAGAATCTAACTTTACAAAAAAGATAAAAAAAAAACTTTCTTTAACACTAATTTTAATATTAATATTTTTTATAATTAATTAAACACGTGTAATAATTACTATGAATTAAATATGTGTTTAATTATCTTAATATTAATAAAAAAACAAAATTGATTTTTTTTATACTAATATTAATATTATATTTATTAAAAAATATTTTTAATATATAATTAATTTTAAATAAATAACTACAAATTTTAATTTTAAAAAGGATAAAAGATTTCCTTTAATATTAAATGTATATTAATATTAATATTTTTCTCAATTAAACACGCCTAACATTTATTATACATCAATTGTGTTTAATTATCTTGATATTAACAAAAATAAAAAAATTTAAAATTAAAATTTTTATACTAATACTATGATTTATTTATTATGCTAAAAAATAATATATAATATTTATTATATTTAACTAACTATTTATCTTCAAAATTATTTGTCTTATAAATATGATAATTTCATTGTTTACATTTTCTTTCTTTTTTTATTAGATATAGATCAACTACTCAATGAAACCCAATAGTTCAAATAATATTGTCCGTGAGTAAATTCAAAACCATTTTGATCAAATTTTTTTTACTATTCTTACATAAATAAAAATTTATTATGTTATACTAAAATGTGAAATCATACGCATTGTACAATATTATATAAATTTGCGTTATTCCAAAATTATATATATATGTTTGTCATCAAATTAAAATGTAATTATATTATGAATTGGATATCATATTGTGAAATGTAGAGAAGCAAAAACGAAAAACGAATAAAAGATACGATAATAAAAATATTTTTCCAATTTTACTATTATTGATAACAAAAATAAAGAGTTGAATTTACATAAATAGTATATTTAAGTCTAGCTAAAAAAAGAGAAAATAAATAAAAATATTATAATTTGTCATAAAAGATAAAATAATATTTGATGATAATTTGATTTTGTAATAAAGACAAAATAATATAATTGATACTACTTTTATTCTTTAAATCTAGTATCCACATCATTTGAAATCCCTTACAAATTAATAAGTAAATATAGATTAGATTCAACTTCAAATAAATATTTTTAAAAGATTAATAACTTAAGACTCTGATATAAATATCAATCAATTGCTCTTTATTAAACAAAAAAAAATTATTGTATAAAGATAAGTTAAGGACAAACTCATCTCATAATATAATTGATATTAGTTTTCATTTAAAAATCTGACATTCATATTATTTAAAAGAGGAGGTTATATAGAAAAAAAAAAAACTTAGTGAAATTAATAAAAACAATACTTGCAAATGACGAAATTAAACAATTAAAATTTTATAAACACTATATCTAAGAAAAAAACCTATAATAAATTATTGATTACCAGATCCTTTACAACTCTATCAGACTTTAGAATTATAAACCTTTACAACTCTATCACACTTTATAATTATATACTTGTTTTGAATTGGTTATTCAAAAAAAAGTTACCAATCTACCATTGAAAAGCCAAAAACAAAATATTTGAAATTTTTAGAGTTAAAAGTGTTTGAAAAAAACCAAACCGACAAGGTTTGAGTTTGATATACTACAATATAAAAAGTAAAAATTTTAAAAACTAAAATCATTTTAAAGTTTCACTTTCAAATTATTCATTTACATTTTTTTTTTCTTCAAATTTACTTGTTTATGATTCTATTAAAAAAATATTAAATATACATTTTTTTTCTTGAAGTAACTATAATTTGTTGTCAATGTTTATAATTTTATATTATTAACGTTACGTGTTTTTTTTACTAAATATTATTTAAAATATTTACATAATATTTTTTTCTTTATTGTAATGATAACTTGTACAATGACTAAACAAATATTAATTTTTAAAATTGGTACTTAATTAATGTTTATACTTACAATAGAGATTAATTTTTGAATAATTTATCTTCACAATGTTTAAATTTAGACCGTATATATTAATTTAAATATTCTATTTCTATTGACATAGTTAGAGATTCGTGTTATATATATATATATATTAAGTAAATTATTTTTGATATTGTGAATGTTATAGAAATTATATGTTAATTAATTATTTATCTTTCTAATTTTTTTATATTATGAACATCATAAAATTATTTAGATAAAAGAAATTTTATCCTTATTCAATTTAGGATCACATTTTACCAAATCTGTACTATTTTACCACAATATAATAAATACAAAAAAAGTTTAATAAATTAACTATAAAATATTATTATTTAATCACAACTTACATTTTAACTTATAGTTCTCCGTTCATTCAATACTATTGTTTATATTCTTAATTGTTAATCAATACATAAAGATGTGAAAATAATATCAATATTTAGGTTTTTTATTATTTTTTTTCATTGTAGAAATATTATTCTTTTGTGATTTTGAAAGCTTTAATTACATCATCATAAATTAAATTAAATTATAAATAGTCATAATTTAATATCTATAACAACATAATAAAGACTCCTCATTTCCCTTACATATTTTTTTTTTCAAATTTACCTTTATTTCATTTCCAATAACATAATCCCTCTCAGTTTTTATCTTTCAATCTCTTGTACATTGAAAAAATAAAAAAGACAAATAAAAAATGTATTTTAAATAAATATTTTTTCATTAAAAAAGTGTTTGCACATTATGTATAAAAGTTATTTTCAAGTAAATGTTTTTTGAACTATCACTCAAGAAAAAACATTTACGACTTATGGATGGCAATTTTGACGACACGAGATTTTTTTTTTTTTTAATTTCCTTTTAAATTTTGTAAACCTTTCTTTATCAGAGTCTTGTGCATTAAGACTAAATCCTAATTGGGAACCAAATTAAACGGTCTAAATATCATACCCCTTAGTGTTAAGGAATTACTATCGATACCTCGTAAAAATTAGGAGAAAATACCGAAAAAACTCTAACCAGAAGAAACATCTGATAGAATTATTTTCAAGAGAGTTTATTCAGCTTACAATTTCCTTCAAGATTGTGGCAGTTCCTCAAGACATAACAAACTTCTAATATAAACTTCACCTGTTTCTAAGATGACCCCTGAAAACATAACAAAAATACTAATAATTCTTTGTCAACTCAATCTCTAGTACAATATATGAAGTAGGACGAAGAACAAAAGAAAGCATGCTTGTTAAACTTTCATGCACAAAAATTACGTAGAGATTATGAGATTTAAAAGAATATTTAAATTATATAATTTAGAGCATATTTTTTTGATTTAGAACTGTTTCAAAAAATTTTATTAGACAATTCATAATTTATTTTCAGATTTGATCTTTAAATTATACAATATGAAATACATTTATACATTTGAAATTTATTTTAAATTGTATAATATAAAAATGTATTTTAAATAGTATAGTTTAAAATATTTTCATGGATTACTTAATTTATCATACATTTTCAAATTATATATTTCTAAATTCAAAAATGTATTTCACATTATTTAATATTGAATACATTGTCAAATTGTGTAATTTGAAATATGTTTTTGAATTTTACGAAGAAAAGTTTTTTGGAAAAAAAAGTTACGGTCTTCTACGTAGGGTTGATCCAATGAAACCAGCAGCAAGTCAAACATTTTTAGAATTAAAATAACATTATTTGATATTTTTTCTACTGAGAGACTTGTTGCCTTTTAAAACTTTCTAAATTCTAAAAGAAATATTTACGACACCAAAGGGTTGATTTAAATTTCTACTAGCGTCATTTCTTTATCAAACTCAACTTCACACTACCCTTGTTTCAACAAATGTGACTTAATCTGTGCCGTTACATGATACTATCATTTCAACAAAGGACTATTTCAACTTAATTTTTCATACTGTTTCAGACTCTAGTATTAAGAATATGCGATCTTGATCGTGTGAGCCATAACAATCTCCAACTAAAGCATAGTATTAAATATATACGGAGCAAGAAATTTCCCTTGTTTTTGGGGCCTCCTAAGATGAAATTAGTTTGGAAGAAAAAACATCAAATATAAGCTATACAAGAAGAAATCAAGCATTGCATTACAGATGTGAAATCAATGTTGCTAACAGAGAACCAAGCCTGAGGGAGAGAGAAAAAATTAATAACGAATGCCCAGGTTTGCCGGAAATACTTACAAGATACAGTCATACAGTTTCCGAGTGAAGAGGGAAGAGGAAGATATATACAGGTTGGCTGGTAAATAACACAACTCGTGCAAACTACACCATTTCTGCTATAACTCACAATTGTTTAAATAGAATAATTACTGCGAGGAAGGAGATTGACATTCAGAAAAAGATGTAAAGAGAGCAATGGGTTCAAAATGTTACCTAACATTGCAGTGCAATGCAGTTCTCTTCGTTTCGGTTATCAATGTCAGCTACTACTACTTGTGTCCACTATACACACGCTCCTCAAAAACACCATACACCAGACCCGGTTTTGTCCAGCCAAATTCCTTCTCATGTTAGAGTATATACTGATTCTCAAAGCTAGTAGAGTCTATTTGACATTGCCAGTCCGGATAGCTGTAGGTAAAATTTTTTCTGATTCACATTTCTTTTTATCATTTTCAGTTTTCTTCATTTCAAGTTCTAGCTGCTTGCAGTTTTCTTCATGGGCTTTGTTGAACATCCTGGTAAAGTTGACTAAAGTTGACGCGACTGCAGAAAATTCAAAATAAATACAAGAATAAGCAGTGTAGAAATACAAGTAGAGGCATCAACATTATTACACAAGTTGTGGGTGCAGTCATTCTTCCCATAAAAGGGATCACAGTAAAGTCTTGCATACCTTTCCAGAATAGAATTAGAATTTGCATAAAACGAAATTATCAGTTTTAAGTTGGGAAGCTAAAAACAAAGGCAGTTATTATAAAATATTAGCACTCACATATATGCAACCAAAAAAAAATGCAATCAAGAGAAGAATCCATGCACTTACTTTTAGGAAGGTACAATTTTAGTTAAGTACAAAGCCAAAAATATAATCAGTATAAGCCAATCAGAAGGTGCTCACTTAAATTAGCCATCAAGAAAAGTAATAATTCAGTCACACACCTTGCTCAAATGGGCAACGGGATGGATCTTCACCAAAATAGAGAATCAATGCATCCACGTTCCTACCCTGTAAACATACACTCCTAAAGTAAAGCACAACCTTTATAAGGTTTTAAAGATATAATATATTGTAGAAAGCCTACCACGCTAGAATATAGTGAAGCCAATGAGCGGACTTCAGCTTCAGCAGAACCGAGGAACTCTTTCAATTTCTGTGGTTAAAAACAAAGTTAAAGCCTGACAATGCATATAATTTTATTGCAACATTTAGCAAACAAAAGAGGACTTCACAATTTTAATGTTTCTCGTTCTCACAAACTCTCACATTAGATCAATCACAGACAGGCATGATAGCTATATTACTATCTTGATGATAAGGTGGCACAATCTTACAATTTTTTTCGGCCTCTGTGATCCCAATTATATGATAAAATCCATTTTGGTTGGATCAGGTAGGATCAAGAACTTACTCATAAAAATGGAAAGATCAGCCGAATTAAAACCGTTTCCCCGAAAATAAAAGCCCAACAACCTATGGCATCTGAAGCCCCAATCTCTTTTTTGTGTGCTTTCCTTGTCCAGGGTGTTTGTTCTGTTGTTCCTTCTTCTTGTTTGATTCTGTTGGGCGCTTGTTCAGCCCTTTGTTTGAACGTGCTTCTTCTTCATCTTGTAGCATTTGATGATGAAGGAGGTTCTTTTGTTTTTCTACTGGGTTAATGGTTTTGGTGCTGTTTTGGTCTTGATTGAAGTATGTTTTGGTGCTGAAAACGTCTCTAAAGCTAAAGAGGTTCGTGTTTGACTGTTTAGGTTCAATGTCAAAATCTTGGTGTTTTGTATTTGGAGTTGTTAATTAGTTAGTAGTAATTTAGCTTAAGTTATTATTTTCTGACAAGTTAGTTGGATCTAACCTTTCAGATTGTCAATTTAAGATTGTGTTTGTAGAGATTAAAAGTCAATTATCATATTTATGTTACTGTGTGTGTATATAATAATCTGTATTGATATTCCACTTCCCTTTAAGTAAAATTTTCATTTTGACCATTTTTGCAGACAAGCCTCAAAAAGTCTGCCTCCACAGAATGGGGACTCCAAGAATATGGTCTTCTTTTAGTGACATGATTGCAGACTCTATTGACTTTAATTAATGTAGATATATACACAGTTCACCAATAAGTGAATAATTTTCTTTTTGGTGTGGAAATATGAAACTTGGAGCAGTGAAAATGAACAAGGGCAATTTTGAAAAAAGGAAGCACAAGAGTTGGTGAATCAACTATCGTAGAAGTAAAGGCATGATGCTTATACCTTGCGGAAAGTTTCTGATATAGGCCCATCATTTTCAGCGGTTGATAGTTCCTGTACTACTTTTTCTAATCCTTTGTTTATAGCTTGCATCTCCTCAGCCAAAAACTTCAATTGGATCTATTCAAAATTATTCAAGTCAGAGTTAGTACATTAGCTATCAATATATTGAGCAGAAGAGTCTCTGAGAAGTCCAGAACCTTTGTTGCTGGCTCTAGGTCAGAAAGATCCTTGGAGAAGTCTAAGACTTCCGGTAGTTTGTCAACTAGCACCTATGTGTACCCACAGTACGAGATTAATGCATCAGATATGGAAAATTATGATCATCTTAATATCAGAAGATGAAAAAAAGAACAATCTTCCCCCAACTTAATATTACAAGTGACTCCATAGCACACAAGAAACTCGTAAACATTTTTGCAAAAAAAAAAAAAAAAAAAAAAAAAAACGGAATAATTAGCAACATGTACCTTACAAAGATAATGCATGAGAGTCATCTTCTTGTCCCGTGCACGTGTCTCGGTTAGTTTAAGAAGGCTATCCAATCTGAATCCAATAGCAGAACCTAAAAGAAGATCGGAGAATATAAACATAGGAGATTGACAAAATGAAGTAAATAATAATAAGTAAAAATCTAAAGCAATAGTAAAAAAATTATGCAAATGTGAATTATTTAGTTTCAGCACTTATGTCAAGGAAAAAGATATTTATTGCTATCGAACTCATTCATCATATGTCTATCTACATTTTATTAATATAGTATTATCAATATTAAAATTTTTCAAATGACTACATAATAACCAACTTTACAATCCCCTTGATCTACTTTGATTTTATTTAGAGTAATGAATATTATATCCCCCTATAATTAATGTTTCATGATGGTGCTTATGATAGAAACCATTCCTTCAGGTGGAATAAGCCCATTCAGATCTACAGTTGTAGGCATAAGAATAAGAAGCAGGATTGAATCTGTAGTGGTATTTCTGTTTAGGGATATTTTTTAATAGTAAAGGAGGGGTATTTGGGAAATGTTTGATTCTGTTAGGAGGGAGTGGGGTTGGTTATACTTGTAAGAATGTTGCGATCATTCTTGGGATCCGTTAGTGTGGATATTTGTAGCAGAGAGATTCCTCACTTGCTTGGGAGAGCTCTGCTCTCTAGAAACTAGTCTTCTAGTCTGTCAATTTTGTTATTTTCATTCTCTGACTCTAGATACACACTGTATCAGCTTATATCCAAGGAGAGCCAAGATACAAAAATAAAGTTTCAGCATCAAAATTTTGATTAGGTATGGTGCATAACAAATGCATTCATCTAATTTGGCTTTGTTTTCACTAAACCAGTCTAAATTGGCGTTCACAGGTGGGATTGATAGTAACAACATTGGGGCACATGTTGTTCTCCAAATTCAAATGAATAATATGGATGATTAATAAAGAAACAATTTATATCTGAAGTGTCAAGAAATAAAGGGTGCAGAATACTGATGGATTTTATTTTATTTTTTAAATTGAGTAATAAAGAGAGGAACAATAGTTTAACCTCCAAGAAAAAGAAAAAGAGTTCACAGTTTACTATCACAACCTGGTGAGGGGGAACAATAAAGTAAAATACAAAAGGTAAAGAAAACAAATAAGGGATACTAACACATACAAAATCACACTAAATGCAGTCTGTCTAGAGATCGAGTACCATGCACAAAGGCCATAAATTACAGATATTTTCAAAAAATTATGGTACTTTTCTTTGAAATAAAATTGAATGGTTCGTGTTGCATCCATCTGCTATGTATATTTGTTTAAACATACCCCTGGCAGTTCCTTGGTTCAAAGCATTTCCTAAAGAAAGTATTGTTTGCATAATTCTCTTTAGTTTTACCGAATTCCTGATCTGAAAAAAGAAACAAAATCAAAAAAATAAGAGAGAGAGAGAGAGAGGGGAAACATGTTGCAAAAAGAGGTTTAAGTAAAAAGGAATAATCATGCCTCTTCTGAAGCAGCATTCACAACACTCAGGCTCTTTCTTAGGTCAGACACCTACATAAAAGTATTGACATGGTCAAACTGGTAATAAATTTAAGTCCATTTTTTTTTGTAGTAAAGATCCATTAAAATAGTAACATATCAACCTGAGAGCGAAATTGAATCTTGAATGAAAAAACTCTGAGCTTGGATTCCACTCGTGGTACTTTCATCAATTCCATTAAGAACTGTAATGAAGAGTTTATGAATATATAATTCAGATTCATGTCAAGAGAAGATAGAAATGCAGTTTCCACCATTGAATATAGCCATTCATTACAGTTAAAACTGTACAAGCAATGCTATAATTTAAATATTCATAAATCTTGCACTAACAGAAGAGATCCAAAATACAGGCACTAAACCAAAAGTCGTGAAACCCAATATACCTGTTCACATCTTCCTAACTTCTCCTTTTCCCCATTATAACCCTGTGTCAGAATAAATGGAGTTGTGAAATTTTGAAAAAGAAAGAGGAGACTCATTATAAGTTGAACGTAGCACAATTTTTAACCATAATCAATCTCCCAACCTTGAGTAGTTCCATCTCCTCTTTTGTTGGACAGAACTTTATGAGGTTCTCAACCTGGTCAGTGTCCAGTGCTGACTCTTCCAGTGCTAGCACTGAGCTCTGTGAATATTTCAAACAAATCATTATTAATGAATATAACACAGAAAAATAGTTTAAGGAAATAGTTAAAAGTTCTACAGATGTTTCATATAAAACCAACAAGACTTCTCATTCACTTTATATCTTCCAGAATCACGGCACAGAATGCTTATTTCTTACATCTTTCCCACAATAAAAATAGCTATTCCAATTAATTTACTAATGTCAACCTCATTTGGTGTAAGCTCGAAAAAGAAAGATTCTATGATAGATTTTTATTTATTTACTCTTTCAAAATTTACTATTTTTAATTTCTAACAAATGCGCCAAAAATTTTGCTTCGTAAAACCTACAAAATTATTATAAAGTTTTAGAATATTTTTTAATGAAAATCATATTCTGAAAACACACAAAAAAAAAACAGCATGCCCTCATTATGCTACAGTAATACAAGTTTGAAAAAAGTATTTATGTTAAAACATTCAGATCTTCGTTTGTTTCAAAGAGAACCGAAAACCAATTTCCAATAAAGGGGTAATACAGTTTAGGTGAAGAAAAAATAAATTAAAAACAATAATGGAAAACAAGAACAGAATGAGATGGAGGAGTATACAGTCCTCTTTATAGTCATGCTATAAAAATTATGCCAACATTCATAGTTCCCAATGAAAACAAATCACTAATAAATTCTAGGAAGACTCTTAATTAAAAGAACAAAGCTATCATTCAATTGTCAATCAAATCATAGTTCCCGTATTAACTAGGACTCAATCTTATTTAAAAATATCAGTTGGTTTGTCTCCCACATTATTAGACCATAAACGTAAATGTCAATCTTACCATTAAATCATGCAACGGCACTTTCACTTTTGAAAGCATGATTTCACAGTTATATGCTCGCCTATGCTCAATCTGCAAGGAGTGATAAAATCAATCTAAATCAAAAGGATTATAATTTTGTTGTGACCACAAACTATATATTAGTGAGAAAAAAAAAAAAAAAAAAAGAGGACCTACTTTAGGAACTACGTCACACACATACATAAACAGTAAACACTCAATATTTCCAACATTGCACCATGCAAGTGAACTCTTACAGTTGTAAATATGTGAAAGGGAGAAACTGCCACAGATACTAGTGGTTTTAAGATGGGTTGATGATATAACAGTATCATACTAAATTTTTTCAAAAGTAAGTGAACATTAACTTTGATTCTTCAGTTTGTCAACTCTTAAGGTTTCCTTCAATGAAAAGCTGATAGGTGACATCTTACAACTTTTTGGCTGCATAGGACCAACATAAAATGACAACCACTGGTTATAAGTACTAGGAACTATCGCATTTTCCTAGTAATTATTTTCTTGCATTTTCCCATCACACTCAGATATAAACAACTAGATTATGTAAATATCCATAAGCAATCTTAGTGGTACTACAAACTGAAAATAATTACCAGTTGCACTTTTTCAGATTTAGGCCCAGCTGAGCTTTGGACATTTGACTTTTTGGCAATACCTGAACTTGGGACTGCTGCCGAGAAAAGATGCTCGAGCTCTGACATATCAATCTCTGGGGCCCTACATTAAGATAATAAAAGGAAAGGCAGGTAAGACACGATAATAATAGAAGGATAATCTGTCCTAAGAAATGAAACACCATAGCCAATCAACATTACTTGGAAGCTTCACCAGACTTCTGTGTCTCAGCCCACAAACTTCCTTGCACTGCTCTAGATAGCTTCAACCAATGCAATGGCTTCAACTTTTTTGTGTTATTCTTTGAGGTAATTGTTCGTGATAAAATTCCCTTTAAGCTAGTTGGTGAACTAGATCGAGGTCCTGTTGTGCTTGACACGTTAGTTCCATCACCGTTCATAGAAAGAGATCCTGGAAAAGGACTACCTGATTTTAGACCTCCTTTACCAAAGGAAGGAGGTGGAGCAGCAGGTGCTCCAGGTGGAGGAGGAGGAGCAGGTGCACCAGGAGGAGGGGGAGGAGCAGGTGCTCCAGGAGGAGGGGGAGGAGCAGGTGCTCCAGGAGGAGGGGGAGGAGCAGGTGCCTCAGGAGGAGCGGGAGGCGGGGGAGGAGCAGGTGCCCCAGGAGGAGGGGGAGGAGCTAGAGATTTTTGCAATGATGAATTAGTGTGATTTGAGTAACGTACTTCACTTGAAAGTGGAGGTGGAGGTGGAGGTGGAGGAGGTTCAAACCTAGTAGGTTGCTCCCCTTTTAGAGAAAGGGTAGGAGAGGGTCCATCTCTAACCTGTGGCTCCACATGCATATGTGATAGAGGAGAAGGATGGGGTCCAGCTTTAACATGTAGTTCATTCTTTGGAGGAGGAGGAGGAGGAGGTGGTGGTTTAGCTCGAACTCGTCTATGATCATTTAGTGGAGGAGTGGGAGGAGGAGGCGGAGTTGGAGGTCGTGAAGGGGAAGACTCTATTCTTGTTTTAATAGGACGAATCTCATCCACATTTTTGGGAGAAAATGAAGGAGATGGTTGAGTTAAAGTAACTGTTGAAGCTGAAAGTGACTTGCTATGAAAAGTAGATGACCATTGGGTGTCAGGTGTAGGGGCAGAAATAGATGAATGACTTCTGTCTTGTGATTGGTGTTTGGATTGCAAAGGCAAAACATAAGAAGGGGGTGATTCTGTTTGGCGAGGAGAATCGTGAGCTTCTTTAGCACTAATGGCTTGAGGCCTCAAAGGAGGTGTTCGAGGGGAAAAAGAAGTATCGGTAGAAGATAAGGCAGGATGAGGTGCCTGCAGTTTTATGTCAAGATTTGTAGGTCCTGTTGGACATTTATTGGATTCCAAGGTCCTTTTAGAAGATTTTGCTGACTCTTGACAAATTTTGTTAGGTGTACTAGGTTGCTGCGGAATACCCTCGACCTTGTTGGTCTTGTCCTCTTTTCTGCTCATATCATTATCTGGGGATGTCTTGGTTGAAAATGAAGATTGTACCTCTTCACTCAAATTCCCTTGAGGCGTTCTAGGACCTTTTCCATCCAACTTATCATTCATAGTTGAAGCGCTTATTAGTTGAAGAGCATTTAGAGCAGCATCTGCCTTGGGGTTCATCCAGTCTACATGGCTAAAGATCTCTTGAACCTTGGCAAATGCTTCCATTGGTAGTCCTTCCTTCTCCTCAAAGCATGAGGTCCCATCGGCAATAACTACTGCAGCGTCCATCTCTGAGAAAAGGATCTTAATACAAACATAAACCACAAAATAAGTTCACCGTTAGGAATGTACAATCAAAAGCATCATGATTATTGTTGAAAACAATTTGTACCTCAGCTCTAAAATCTTTTGGAAAGTGGTCTTTAGCATCCCATAAAATGTCAATTTCATCCCGGTTAAGCATCAAAATATTAGATCTAACAAAGGCCGTGTTAAACATGACTCGAAACATCATCCTTTCACGCTCCATGTCACCATTCAAATTAATAGTCTCAATGACAACATCACCTTGAATATGGCAATTGATATCAATTTTAATAAGTTCACATTCTCCCTGCAACACAATAACAAGAAATTCACAATAATTACATAAGTTAATATATCAGATTCCAGATGCACCTTGCTTGATAGAATAAATAAGTTGATACACAATATCTATTAGAACAGCAAAACTTTTGCAAACGGAAATATTTTTTAAAATTTAAAGAGCACATGCTAGTTCTGAACTCAATTTTCTAAGGCCTATATGCTGAAATATGACTAGGATTACTTAAATGCTGAACATAGATTCTACAAACATATTTCTCCTTTCTTCTTTTAAGTATGGCCCCCCTTTCTCCTTTTACATTTTTGGGATTATCGGTGCCAAGTGCAGCCCTCTTGATAAAAACTAAGACTTATCTATGTAGCTCCCATATTTGTCAAGGAGGAATAAATAACCAATGTTGTTCATCACTATCACTACAAGCATATGTTTCAAGGTTCATTTCACGTTGCCAAAAAAATAACTATTAAACCTCAATCTGATAACTAGAAAAACAAGTTTGAGCTGCAATTTAGCGGTTTATAACTATTTAAAGTTCAAATCATATGAAAAGTGTACAGCACAATTTACAAAGTATTCTACAAGTCTAAAGCCTTAAATGCAACCAGCATTGAAGGAGGAAAAGAGAATTTTCCCTATTACATCTGAAAGCCTTTTTGCCACATTTTATGAGACTGCAAGAAATCTCAAGAACAGCTACAGATTTATTTCGGCATTTTTTGGCAAAATAACAGTAACACCGAAGTCTTCTTATCTGCTAAAAAAAATTAATTTCAGGATAATACTTTTCATGATATATGCAATCAGTGCATGCCTCCGATAAAGTACAAGCTCCAAAATAATATCACAAACAAATTGTAATATCAAAAACAGGAGGCACAAGAACCCAGAAAGCATGAGGCAAATTCACATACCCGCCTATAGGCCCGGACATTTTTGCTTCTCTTTGGTGTTGAGTACAACATTTTTGGATTTTTATCAGCATTAAAGGGATCCTGTCCAAAAATTCTAAACATGGGATGACAACCACCTTCACCGTCGAAGTTTGGGAAGAATCTGAGAATGATGCAGTCCAGCATAAGTGCCCTGTCCAGAGGAGGCCAATCTAAGGCCACATTCCTCCTGGAAACATACAGTAGATACCTCAGTTGGGAAGGGATAGGATTCAACGGTGACAACAAATGCAAAAGCTCTTGAGGAGCCTGTCTGTAAACCATATCGAGAGTCCTCTGCTCCCCAGTATAAATCTTTCTATAAATCAACAATGCAGCCAACATGAAAGCCAAAACAGGCCAACCTCCACGCTCACAATGCATCAACAACACATTATGTTGCCCAAGCGAGAGCCAGCTTTCACCAGACCTCAGAAAGTGGTGGATGAGCTCCATTTTGAGCACGGGAACACCTTCGTAGTGGCGAGGATAGTCCATGATAGTAATGTCATACTCAGACATGATACTTGCCATCTGACTCTTGGTATTTTCCTCACGAAAATTGAAAATCATAATCGAAGCATCAGGCAAGTTCTCCCTAAGTTGACCAACTATCCCGTCCATGTACTCTTTGTAATTCGCTTCTTTCCAAGCATCCGTGGTGAAGCAGCAATCAAAAACTACATTCACGGCGAATCTTAATTGTCAATTCCAACAACAATCACTAACTCATAACTCCTAATGATGATAACAAGTTAAAGTCATTTCAAATTTAACAAATCATTCCCTTTCAAAATCAATTCACGCGTCATTTCCGCATTTCCAAGCAATCAAACAGAGACCAAATGTTCCTCGAATCATATATTTTCAATTGCTAAAACATTTTTCACAAATTGAGAACGAGAAAAGCAGAGAAAGTACCGTAAACTCTCTCGCAGATCTCGAGGAGGCCATCTGGAGGCTTGCGGAAGAACAATTTGCGGAGCATAGCCAACGTCCGCGAAGCTTCAGATTCAGGCTTCACTAAACCTATCGCACGCGATTGATTCGAGAACCACAGATTCTCATTCGGCAGAGGCTAACGTAACGTCACGATTTGCCTTATGCTTTACGGCACAAAATCGCGAAGCAGCGGTTTCGCAGAAGAATGCAAGAATGAACGAAACGAGAGTTTGGATGGATTTATCGTCGCTTCTGTTTCTCTCTTTTTGTTTCTCAGTGAAAAGAAAAGGAAAGTTTTGCGGGGGAGATGGGTCCGTTCGTTTTATTTTTCGTATCGTATCGTAGCTGAATAACGTGACTGTACCCGAGGTCACCAACCGACTCACAGTCACCGGTTGCTGACGTGGACGCTGTTCCGAGATACACGTGTACCGTGATATCCATGACGGGTAATTTAATTACTGTTATTTTCCATTTTCGGAAATTTTCTAGCTTAGTTCCCTCCTTCTATATGGCACGTGTCTCCATTATTGCATCATAAGTGTCCGTTAGTTGTTAACTGGGATGAATATGTATGTCGGATTTCGTTTCACGTGTCTCCTCCACCTAGAACTAATTCTCGATTGCATTATTATTATATTACCTTTTCTTTATAATTTGGTGTTTATTTTATATTTAATAGGTATCCACATTTACCATAAAATGTTTTCATTAAAGTGGTAGTAATAAAAATTGGCGAATTTAATAGTATTTTATAAGATATGTACACACGTGTCACTTAAATTATCTTTTGCAAACATTTTTTTCAAGCATAATATATATACACACATCTAAAATAATCTCTGAAATAAATAATTCACATATTTTATTACTTTTAAAGAAGTACTAACAGTGAGATGCTTGTATGAGATTTTTTTTTTAATATTAAATTGCCTTTTCACTTGTTATTTTTGGCTGTTTACAGTAGGTGTCATTAAAATATAAAGTTAGATCCTAAATTTGGCAGAATTAATTATAAGTAATGCGTTATTAATTGATAAGCCAAAGCAAAATATCAACCTAATGTTGGTATAATTAAAAACAACGTCCCATACACATTGTGTTCATTTTTTTATTGATAACAGCAGATAGTTTTTTATATAAAATCAATAAATTAGTTATGTTTTTTCTAAGGATAAAAATAATAAAGAATATGTATAAAAAAAAATTGTAAACATAATCTTCTTTACACATATACTTATAATATACTTATAGAATGAAGTTTGAATATGAGTTTTCATCCAAACTTCTCAAAATTCCCTCATTCTTTGCAAACCAATTAACTTTATCTTTAATTAAAGGGGCAATATTGAATTTTGGTAAGAAATAGAAACATAGAAATTTTGAAGGAATCACTTAATTAATAACAAATTTTTGAAGTTTATGAGATTTAATAACAGGTTTAACCTGTTGTTTCCAAAAAAAATAATTGAAATCATCAAATTTTTTAGTTATGTAGTTTGAGAAAATTAGAATAAAATAGAAAAGAATTTGTAGTGACCATTGTGGATCAGTTACTGACTTTGGATACGATATTAAATTTTGGTACGAAAGAAAAACAGAAAAAAAAGTAAAACTGAATATTATTGTATTTAATAATTATGTATATTTATTCAGTAAAAAAAAATCAACTAATATATAGACATAAAATTTTATATAAAATTGATACATAATAAGACCCATACATAAACTGAGAAAACAAGACCCATACATAAACTGAGAAAACAGTCAAATTATAACTAACATAAAATCTTAAATTTTAAACATTGTCTTAATTCATGGAAAAATTAGAATAATGAAAAGAGAAGAATTAGTTTGAAACAATTTTTTTTCAAATATTTTTTTTTCTCGAACAACTGCTCTACTAAAGTGATGTAAAACGGAAGAATTGAGAATGTGAGATCTATTTAGCTGAATTTTGTGAGCAAGATGGGAAACTCGATTTTAAGTTGATAATGGTTAGAGGTATTTCTTGTGCTTGAAGATTTATAAATGGTTAAAGTTAAAAAAAGGAAAGATAGTGTGTAGTGAGAAAATGGTGAGAAAGTTAAAGAATAAAGAAATAAAGGGTTGGTTGGGTTAAGTAGAAAGAAACTATAATGATAGTGGCTTGTAAGACACTAATTTGGACCACCAAACAAACTGTGTGGTAGTTAAGTATCTTAGAAAGAGGGAATCAGAGTTGGGGATTCGTACGAGAATTGGCCAACAACCTTTTCAAACACAACTGTCTGTAATGAAAGCTTCTATGGTTGTGTATACCACCGACAATTTCAGAGCTCATTAACTTTTTCTGGTGTTAGACCCTTAGCAGTGTTTTCTGGTTTGCCATTTCCTTCTGCTGAATAACATTGCAATCAAGAGAGGGGGAAAACTTTAATGGATTATCCAATTTTGATGGCATCTCAAATAATATTTGGTCTATAGTTTATTCATATACTACTTCTATTTTGATCTATAAATTAAGGTTAAGTTTTCAAGAAGAAGACTTATTAAATTTGTTTCATTGGGACTCATCACTTTTATTTTGACTAGGAGGTATTTACAATGAGACAAATTTGACCGCTCTTTTTCGAAACTTAACTTCAATTTAATCAAGATGACTGTCACAACATGATGCATACACTAAGAGTCAACTAATGAGAACATTCAAAAAATTTGGAAGATAGGTGATTTAAAGTATTTTGTAAAAAATTCTAAACCTACTAAACATTATCCTACAAATAGAAGAGAAAGAATGCCAATGTATTTCTCAGTAAATGATCAATATATAAAGTCTCCAAATGTCTTATTTGACAGCTATTTTTCCGGTATTTGTCAACATACTACAATTTGAAACACTAAAAGAGAATAAGCTTCAATCCCACTTCCTTAGAAGAACTCTGGAAGTTTTTCACTTTTGATTTTTGAAGTTCGGATTGGACATTTGAGTTTTTATTTCTGAACAACAGATTAGAGTTTTCACTCTCACAAATTGAACCTAGAAATTAGGGATTTATTAATTTCTGGAACACACGAGAATTTTCAACTCCTCGTAGTTTGAATTTCAATTTCAGTACTCTCACCTTTTAGATTTAAAAACTCACAGTTTAGATGTAGAAAGCAAGAAGGATGTTTCAATGGAGAAAGCAAGAACGTGACTATAGAAGCAAACAAAAGTTGTTTCACAGGTTGTGACAATTTTTCTTTATTTAATTTTTTTTTTCACGACAAAAGTTATTTCACAAATTATTTTTAATATTTTTTAGTTGAGACAAAAAATATTTCACGAATTAGGCCACATTTTTAAATTTTTATTTTAATAGAAAAAATAATTTTATTTATAATCATAGTTATTGACTTAATGACTAATTTTTTATGACAAAAAAATTGGTCACTATCTTTATTATTAAATTATAAAATAATTTTTATTCATTATTTTCATCATTAGATTAAAAAATAACTTTTGATTATTGATAATGATCATATTTTTTTGTCACTATTATTTTTCCGCTACTAATCAATAATATTTTAATAATATAATGATATGAATAGAAAAACTTTTAGCCACAATCAACTATGATTTTTTTTTCTATTAATATTATTTGCAGAATTTTTTAACTAACATCAATGCAACAATCTTAAAAAAAAAAAAAAAAAAAAAAAAAAAAAAAAAAAAAAAAAAAAAAAAAAAAAAAAAAAAAAAAAAAAAAAAAAAAAAAAAAACCAACAACCTTATGAAACTAGTTCCAAATTATGTCAACGTACATGCTTTTAGTTAACATAAAAAAAAAAAATCGACAAAACACTAATAAACTTTGACAAAAATTAACATCAAATAAGATGGATTAAAAAAATAATCAATATTAATGTTTTCTAATTATGAAATTTTTTTTGATATCAAATGTTTTTTTACATTTCGTAGTAACAAAATAGTTTATCCAAAATTATTATTTCAATAAATTTAAATCATCAATTTATTTGAACAGTAAAAAATTTAAAATATATCGATTTAAATATAATGTATTCGAATGAATTTATTGTTAAAATAAGGTCCATTGAGTTGTTAGTTATATTAAATACCTTCACATTGTATTTTTTAAAATTTAACATGTTCTCAATTATAAGTGGAGAAAATAGAATAACAAAATAATCTATCTCAATCAAAAATATATATAAGTAAAGAGAGGAGGAAGTTGCATCAATATATGTTAAGATGAAAAAGAGAGAAACAGCAAAGTTCGTATAAAATTGGATGAAAAACAAGTACATAAATCAAACCAAATAACAAAATTTTCAAATAAAGCTTTATTATAAGACTTATAACTTTGAAATATCATAGAACAAGATTCTCATTTGTCTTCCTAAATCTCTTAGACTCTACTTTCACAGAGACAAGAAGATAGCAAAACCCTCTCTTTCGTCATGGTGTTTTAGGGGTCATTTCTCAGTAACATTACTTTATGATCATTATTTACCTTCATTTATATTAAAGGTATGAATATATGTTGTTGGCCTTTATTTCTATTCAGCTAACTGATCATTTATTTAAATTTTAATTCGACCAAAATCAAGATTCAAAATATACGAGATAAGATTAGTTTAATTTGGTTTTTAACTTAGTATATTAATTTTGATATTATGAATAATTAAATATAGTTGAATAAAAACATATACTTAAACTAAAATATATTTTATAAATTTAGAAAATAATATCACATCATTTATAAATTTAGAAAACATCCTTGTTTGTAGCTGTCACTCTTTAATTGATTTTTTTCTTTTGTGAGAGTATTTTTAGGAGTTATTTTTAACATGTACTTTTCAATATATTTATTATTTATAGTATCTCCGTTTCTAATTTGTATTTCAATATATTTAAAAGAAACTATCAATAATCAATAATATTATTGTATATAGCTCACATAATCCATAATATTGGCTTAGTAATGATATAATTTTCGACGTTTGGTATTTAATTACTTGTTAATGATTTAATTAATTGGACCCTCATCTGTTCATACATGTAGATCTATTTTTCATGGATACCAGTTGAAATTATCCATTTTCTACTGTTAATGATGGATTTTATTTGCATGTTTGTAACGTTTATTATTTTAGTTAAACTGAGCGTTGAGATCATGAGCATAGAGAATGGATACCTATTAAATTTAACAAGTTACCTATATGTTTATTTTTATTTTTATTTTTGAGTGAACATGTTTTTGGTTCTTTAGTTTTTAAAAAAATAAAATCTAAATTCTAAAAAGACGAAAATTTGAATGAAATAAAAATAAACTTTTGTCTTATATTTATATATTTTTAATTTTTTTTACCCATTTAAAATGTATCTTTAAATAGAACTAAGTCTTACATATAATGTTTTAAAATAAGCTTTGTTGCAAAATAGAACACTCAAGTATAAGGTTTTACAACCACATGCAAGGGTGTAATCCTAAAATAAAACATAGCCAGATTCTACTAAAGTGGCATGATGAGAATGACATGAAGATAAATTGGACAATAAATAAAATAGGAGAGATGAGCAAGAAGAAAATGAAATTAACCTCAACACATATTTCATATTTAATAACATTGCATTAAGACATTCTCCTGATTATGAGAAACTTATTATAATAAATTATAAATTAACTATTATATTGGCTACTCACAATGTAAGAGTTGCTTCCTTTAAAATTATCCAAACTTATTATATGTATTAAATCTCAATAATTATACTGTTAGTTTAGCTATGTACTCTCAATAATTATGCTATGTATTATTATGAATAAAATAATTTTCCCTTTTCTTTTCCACTGTATAGATATTTTCGGATTATTTTGAAATGTGGTGATACTCAGATAATATTAGATGGAGAGAAAAAATATTTTAAGAAAATAATTATTTTTTATGCTATTTCAGAGGAGACGCGTGTTTTTTTTTAATTCAAAATGTTTTATTAAAAGTATATGATTTTTTTTTTTCAATTTAATTCAAATACAATAGTAGTTTAAATTTTCGTATATTATAATATTTAATTATATATTTATCTTATGCTTAAAATATCAATTTTGTATAAAATTTATTTGAAATTTATATCAAGAATATATTTTTATTAACTGACAATAAAAAATATATATTAAAAAAAGACTATTTAATCACATATAATTCTAAAATAAAACACAACGCAGTTACACTAAAGTGACCTGATGACGAGTGGTAGAAATGATAAGAAGATAAATTGGACAACAGATGCGGAAGAAGATGATGAAATTAACATTAATACATAATTCATATTTAATAACATCTTATTAAGATAGTTTAAAACTCACTTGACATAAAAAGTAAGGTAACGAGATTCTCGTAAATACGAGAGAGTTATTATATTAGTTATAAATTAATTAGGATATTAGGTAATGAGTTGCTTCCTTTTTTAAATTACCCAAAATTATATGTATGAACTCTCAATAGTTATACTATTACTTTAAGTATGCACTCTCAATAATTATACTATATATTACTATGAATAAAATTATTATTTTTCTTCTCCACTCTATAGATATTTTTGGATTATTGTGGAATGTGATAATACTCAGAAAAATATATAGATGAAGAGAAAAAAATATTTTAAAGAAATAATTATTTTTATGCTATTTTAGAGGAGAAGTGTTCTTTTTTTTTTTAATTTAAACAATGTATTATTTAAAAGGAATCTTTCTCAATTGATTCAAAGTAGTTTAAATTTTCGTACACTATCATTTAATTATATATTTATCTATGCTTAAAAATATCAATTCTGTATAAAATGTATTAAAAGTTTGCATTAGAATATTTTTTTTATTAACTGACAATAATGATATATATCAAACACGCTCTATGTTGCTACTTTAAAGAAATGAATCCATAATTAAGTAAAAATTAGAATTATCATGGCTGTATTAAAATCTCTAAATAATACTTTTGAGTGGAACACAATAGCAAGGCCCATGTGAAACATGTACACCCACAGACCACTCACCACCTTTTAGTCAACCACTGCATTACATTAGGGAAGCCAATAAAAACGTTTGACTCAAGCATATATTATAAAAATAAAACGTGACAAACGATATTTTTTCAATTAGTATAAAAAAATGTTAATTTTATTCTATGTTATCCTCCATACTAACTTTTTTAATATGAATTTCAATTTGATATATATCTGTATATGTAGAGAGAAAGAGAGAGAAAAGGAGAGAAAGAAGAGAGTATTTTTGGATGATATTAATCATCAATAATTTACATTAATTTTTTAAAATATATTATGACTTAAAGATAACATAATTTTGTTTATAAGACCTACATGTTTTTTTTTATTTTAATTTTGATAATACATAATATGATTTACTAATAAAATTTACCTATCTCACACTATTATAAAAAAGTTTCTCTTCCCTGACTTATATTTGTGCTATTATTTAAAATAAAACAATAATGTTACAATTAATTATTTTAAGGTTATATACTTTCCATGAAAAATATGATATATTATAACTAGTCACAGTTTATTTATTTTTCTTTTACTTCTTACATTCAATTTAAAATAGTAACACGTTATTTAATCCCTCAGGTGAATCTAATTTGAAGATATAAAGGTTAAAATATTATTTATGTCGTATTCCTCCCCCAAGTTACTCTCTTTCACCATTAATAAAAAAAAATTGTATTTGCACATGAAAAATAATATTATTTTTTTCATTGTGTATTTACAATAATAAATAAGCAAATAATTATTGTTATTATTAAAATTGTAAATAAAAAGCAGAGGAGGAAATGGTGTAGTGGACGGAGAAGAAACGACACCGTCCAAGGCATACATGCGGCTACGAAGGCCTCTTAAAGGAAGTCCACATTCCGAGGGCCCTACGACGATGACCACTTGCTCTCTCAGACTCTCACATATAAATCCACGACGCTTTCTGAAATGGAAAATAGCGTTATCTCTTTCAAAGCCCCAAAATCCTCTTTTGTGAGCTCAGATTAATCTGTGCTCACACAATGGCTTGCACGCTCGCTGATTCATTGCTCCTATTCAAGGTTTTCTATTCTTCTTCCTTTTTCTCTTGAGCGTGTTTCAACTCTCATGCAAATGTTACTCTTATTACGGTTTCATTTTTCAGGGCTCTTTTCAGAAACCAATTCGCAGGAGAGACATTGCTGCTCACTACTCCCCAGGTATGCACCTTCTTCCCTCACCGTAATTCAATTTACTGCTCCTTGTCGCAATTTAACCTCAAGATATTGGAAATGGACCTATTCGGTGATAAGATATTAAGAACAATCATCACAAATCGGTTAATAGTTAGTTACCGTTACCTGGTGGTGTCACTGATCAGTATCACTTAGTCATGAAATTTGAGAGTTATCCTTTGATAAGCTGGCCTGGAGTCTGTAAGGTGCCGTATGTTTAACTTTTAATAGGCATGAACTTGAATGGTGTGTGGAATGGGTGCATTTAAGTAGTTATTTATCATTCTTCTTCCACAGGCATATTTAGTTTAAACAGTGATGGGCTTATCCGGAAAGGGTTCAGGCGTCAAAGGAGTTTTGTTAGTAGGAATAAGGTTACTGTTGTACGTGCTGTGGCAGTTCCAGTACAACAACCAGCTCCTGTGGAAAGTGTGGAGTATAGAAAACAACTGGCTGAAGACTACGGTTTCAGGCAAATTGGAGAGCTGCTTCCAAATGATGTTACTTTAAAGGATGTCATCAATTCCCTTCCTAAGGAGGTGCCTTATTATTGTTATTATTATTATTGTGTTATTATTATTATTATTTAGATCGATGTCATGTTTCATAGCAGCATCATTGAACAGGACTTTTGTGTTTAATTGTAGTATGCGGAGTCACCTCTTAAATACTTTATGTTTTTCAGTGAAATATTTGTTCATGCGCTTAAAATAGCATTTATTGTGGCATGTAAGTTTATGATAAAACATAAATAACAGCAGTGATATTTTCTGCACATTATGAGAAAGATAAACTGTCTTACATTTCTTGCAGGTCTTTGAGATTGATGATGTGAAATCATGGAAATCTGTTTTGATATCTGTCACTTCTTATGCATTGGGGATCTTCATGATTTCCAAAGCTCCCTGGTATCTTCTTCCTCTGGCTTGGGCATGGACTGGGACTGCAGTAACTGGGGTTAGTTATAATTGTATTTCTTTCTGGTATCTCAGATCCTTCTCAATCATATCTCTCGAGAACTTGGCCAAAATTTTTGTTTATGTTTTGTAATTCCTCTTTCCTTTTTTGTCATACAGTTCTTTGTTATAGGACATGATTGTGCTCACAAATCATTTTCATCCAACAAATTGGTTGAAGACATTGTTGGAACCCTGGCTTTTTTGCCACTCATTTATCCATATGAGCCATGGCGATTTAAGCATGACAGACATCATGCAAAAACAAACATGTAAGCAGTTTGTGTTTCTTTCTATTTTGTATTTTTTTATTTTCCAAGTGCTTCTTGTATGTATACTGTTGAGGGAATGATTAATATTTTTATTTAACATGCAGTTGAAAACATGTGTTTTTAGTCCTCAAATCCGCCCTTGTAAATTTATGAGTAGGTTAGTCAAGGAAAAATATATTTTCTACTTAAAAGTGATAGTGGGATAATGCAGCATTCTGTACATAGTTATTTTTGCAGTATACATTCACACTCTCTGCCCCAGATTAAGTCAAAGTTAGATGACACCAATACTGAAAGGATAAAATACAGGCTATATATGACATGCATAATGCACTGTAAGAGACATAATGGTAACATCATGTTATGGATAAAATCCTGCACCTTGGTTTATTTACAGGATGCACACGTATGCATTATTGAAACTCCTCTGTCTCTGACAGATAGACCTTGGAAAGTTTATATCTGAAGGGATAAGAAGCAAACTGAGATTCAGTAGGCCAAAATTATTAGTGTTTGTGTTATAATTGTATCTTCAGGCAACTATTTAGGCAGTTATGGATCTGAATTCTTACTTTTGTGCAGTATTCCTGTCTTAATGCGGTTAAATGGTTTGATAGTGTGTGATGCCTTACGTGTATGGGGCTTGGGGTGGTCATATTCATAGGATAGTTTTACTAATTGCTGTATGTCGAAGGAGGAAACTCCTTGCTGAAGGAAAACCATCTATTGTCTGTCCTGTACGGTGATCCTGGCCTAAAACTAGAAAGTTTCCAGTACTAAATACATAATTCAGTGTCTTATTTCTGAGTTTAACTGCCTCACGCAGAATCAATAGCTTCACTGTTTCATTACTTTCATTTAACTGTAAGCCATTTGTAATGCTACAGGCTGTCCGAAGATACTGCTTGGCACCCTGTTTTGAAGGACGAGTTTGAATCTTCTCCCCTTTTGAGGAAAGCAATAATATATGGATATGGTCCATTTCGATGTTGGATGTCTATAGCTCACTGGTATAAGCTTATAATGAAATCATTTTTCATTTATGGCTTGAAATATCTTTGTGCAGTTCCTAAAGTACTGCTTCATTAGCTAAAAGTGCCTTGATTTCGTATTTAATTACCTTTAGTTTCAAATTAAATCTTGATATGTGGGTGCATTCTAACTCAGGTTAATGTGGCACTTTGATTTGAAGAAGTTCAGACCAAGTGAATTAAAGAGGGTGAAGATAAGTTTAGCGTGTGTTTTTTCCTTCATAGCAATTGGGTGGCCATTAATTATTTACAAAACAGGAATCATGGGATGGATAAAATTCTGGTTGATGCCATGGTTGGGCTATCACTTCTGGGTAATTTCAATTCTATATTGCAAATTCATTCTTTTTTCACCACTGTTGGCTCCATTATTTTTGTTGTTTTCTTTTTTTTTTTTGGATAGATAGTAATGACTTGCCGCATATTTAGCTAGGGTATTGTTGAAACCATTTTTAATAATTTGTAAGTAGGTTAAACTTTTCCATTTATGTTTTGCGTTGGTGTTAGTTAAGCAAACTCCACGTATGGTCTTATTGTCAGCTCGAAGCCTGAAGATGGAAGGCTTTAGGTCTTCGGCAGCCAATGTAAAACTTGTTGAATCTTTAACGTATGTCATATAATTGATTTAGCCAGCCTCACTTATATATGATAAGCTTTTTGTTGCAGTTCTGCTGGTGTTAGTTGGCAGTTAGTGCTAAACTTGAATTCGGATATAAAACAACGCGTAACCTTATGTTTGGGGACTGAAAAAATACCAGACTATACCTGATTGTAATTGTATGCTGCCAGAAAACTAGGCCAATATCATAGTTTTAGACTTATATTATAGCCGGGGATTGATGGGATCGTGGGAGAGGGTCCAGTAAGGACCTGGCCTTCTAATCATGGGTCTACACTTATATTTTCTATTATATTATGCAAATGAAAAATTGCATGTGCAGTTTCTGACTTTGTATTTAATTGATTGGAATGTTAATTACGGGTTGTTATTCTTAAAGTAAGAGATCTTAATAAAGTATAAGTTTTAAAAGAAGTCTGTAATATTCACGTCAGTGAAGAAGATAGATTTTCAGTATAACTCGGATGAGCATGCAGTATATTAGAATATTGAACAACACACCATCAGTGCCTATTCGACCAAGTAAAATGGAGCTTGGTTCCTGTTAACGAAAATTTGAGTTTCAAGTATTGTTAATGAGAAAAAAAGGGGGCACTAGGAGAGCTTTGTCTCCTTAAATTGTTCTACTTGACTCAACTGAACTTGGTTAAGGTCCAGTGTCACTTTTGGATACTGAGTGTCTAAGACAAAAGAAACGAAGGTATTACACAACTCAAGGCCAATGAATGATAATATTTAATTAATAGTCAGAGTATAAAATCAACTTCCCCTTCAGTGAAATATTTTACAACGATTTAATTGTGGGTGAATTTCTTGATATAATTAATACTGTTGCCATGTATCTTTAGAGTTAAAAGTTATAATTATAAGAAGAGTCTCACTATGTATTTATTTTGCTGGCGATCACAGATGAGTACGTTTACCATGGTTCATCATACTGCACCGCATATTCCATTCAGAAACGCAGAAGAGTGGAATGCTGCACAAGCACAGCTTAGTGGAACTGTTCATTGTGATTACCCTAAATGGTAATGGATTCTTTTTACTTCTTTCTTTAGAAATGTTCGTTTTTCTGGCCTATAAATTTACACATGGAGGTGGAATATACCGCATAATTGATGAGTTACTGCTGAATGCTTTTATTTCATTACTTATCTGAATATGACTATTCTTTGATTCTGTGAATAATTTTAAGAATTTGCCCATCTTGTCAATTTGTCTAAAATGCAGGTTTGCAAAATGAACTTGATAGCATTCGCATTAACTAACTGCTATTTATTGGCTCTCTTTTTTTTCTGAACAGGATCGAGATCCTATGTCATGACATTAATGTCCACATTCCACACCACGTATCCCCGAGGATACCAAGCTATAACTTAAGAGCAGCCCATAAGTCCATCGAAGAAAATTGGGGAAAGGTAAGATACAAAATTGCCAATATATTTTCTTTGTTCCTGTGAGGGCCACTGTTCTACTGTTCACTTCAAAAATATATTACCAGCATTGTTATCATAATTAACAAGTAATGGCTTTTTTACTTCCTCTTTAAAGAAAATGAAATTGTTAGTATTCTCTTTGCCACTGAAACTTAGATGTAGTCCAATAAAGATGTGGAAGTTTTGTTTATTCCAATAGTACAATTGTCTTGAATCCCGTACGTTTAAAATTTCTCAAAGAAAATATCACCGTTGCTAATTATTTCTATTTTGTTTTGTTTGGGTTGGATCGATAGTATCTGAATGAGGCTAGTTGGAATTGGAGATTGATGAAGACAATCATGACAGTGTGCCATGTGTACGATAAAGAGCAAAATTATGTTGCATTCGACGAACTTGCCCCTGAAGATTCTGGTCCAATTACATTTTTGAAGGAAAACATGCCGGACTATGCTTAATTAGGTCCAACCTGCCTTTTTTCCCCATGAAATTTTGTATGTATCAAATTAGGTTCGTGTGCCATCTGTTTTCTTTTTACATTTTCGATCTAGTTTAAATTGGTTATTTTTTCATATCTGGTTTAGTAAGAAAATTGCTTGTTGCTCTCAAAGTTCACACGTATTAGGGTAATCGTGCTACCAAGTTGCGGATTATCCAAGGCCAAGCCACCGAGATGTATTCATTAAGTTAAAGTAGACGTTGTGGTAATCTGAACAGTGGGGTTCTTGTTATCACGTGGAAAGAATAATATATTATAAAGTTGTCTGACGGATAAAAAAGCACGTGGAGTGTGGCACAGTGGATTGAGCCTACTGGGTTGCTTCTGTACTGACAGTGTTTCGTTATTCATTATTGCTCTTTTGGTTGTATAATATTATATTGCTGAAATTCAAGTATACAGTTTCTTACTAAAAAAGACTATACATTGTCTTTTTATCTAATGAAAACTTCATATTCAACCATAATTGTTTGCAAACTTACAAGTGGAAGTGTGGAACGATCTTCTAAACATAAAAAAGTTCTTCCTCGTGGATAGACGAAGAGCCCCATCGATCTTGTCTTCTTTATTTTTCCTGCTAAATAATGTTATAAATTTGATTAAATTAATATTTAGAACTTCGACAACGAAAGTGTCTGGTTGTTTGTCTTGCATTCACCTCGTAGTAGCTAACGACTTTCTGATTTACGTGAGTATTTTATGTATACTAATTGTTGAGAAAGTGGCCCGAAAGCTGCAAACCACTCCACTCACGCCACCAATGACGCTTTATCTGAAGCGATTCTTATTCAAAGCAAATCCATAAGGTGCAGCGTTTACAACTTACAACTACTCACACAGGGGGTGGGACTTCACGCAGCATGATTGCCTTCACCTTTTTTAAGTTCAGTGAAGTCACTTTACCAAATTGAAACAGCAATGTCTGTCGTGAAAGAAAAAGGTCAAAAAAGGGTTAGGAAGAGGGTATGTCCTTTAAAAAATAAAAGAAGGGACAGAATATGGGGACTGGTTCGAAATTAGAATCTGCAAGAGATCTGAAGTGAAGTATGAAACCCGAGCCACAAAAAGAAACGGAAAATAAGCAGTCCATATATCATCTTTCTCTATAGATATTCACATATACCATGACACCTTTAGTATAGGTAAACCTACATGTATGACAAGTTATAAACTACTCATTCCCGTATATACATACAAGTTTCAAAACTCAACACTATCTAGAAAACCAGAAGCAGTCTGGTTATAGCAAACCAAGGAAAAGTAACCGTAAACTAAAAATAAACTAAAACTAATCACATAAGTGGTGGTGTTGGAGTCTCCCAAATATCAAACACATTCTCCTCACTGTGAAGCGCGAAAAGCCTGTCCCCTCCAATGGAAAAGTCACATATTGAACCCCCAAAACTTCGTCTGAGCCTAGAGGTCAAAACCCATTCAGGGCCACAGAACACCGAAATGCAATCATTCATGGATGAAAAAAGCTGTCCCCCATGCAGTGCCAGTTTGGGGTAGCACGGTTCCTCCGGCATCTTCCCCTTCATCAACCTACTTCTGGAGCTCCACCTAATGCTCGTGGCAGCAGAACTTCTCAAATCCATGAACCCCAAATCCTCAAACTCATTAACCACACAGATGGAACTATTATCCTCCATGGCAATAGCATCCCTCACCCGTTTCTCATCCACGGCAAAAGGAGCTCCCACATCAGACCAACACCACACCATCTTCTTCTCCCTGAAATCCAACAGACTAATGTAACAGTTGTCCTTCCTAGGAAACATAGTAGCCACCAACAAACAATTATTCCCTTCCAACCACTGAAGCTTATCAGCATCCCCAAGAGACCACCCCAAAGGCTCGTAGAAAAAATCAATCTGCTTCCCCGTAACCTGGTCCCAAACCCCTACCCCATACTCATTACTCCTCCCCTTACAACTAGAAAATATCTTGTAATCTGAACTAAAACTCAAGGCCCCTGCAGTGTAACTCTTCACCTGATTCTCATGGCAAACCTGAAACTTATACCTAAGCTCCCCGTTGTGAGAACTGAACAGCCCCATCCCCCCGTCACCCCTCCCAAGGCGTTCGCTCACTCCGATGACAACGTTGTCGGAGTCAACCCACCCAACATCATTAACCCTCTGGTAATCGAGGTTAAGAGGAGGGTGTTCATCCAACATCCAATCATACACATGAACCATGCTGCCATGAGCAACGCAACAGCCGCCATCAGGGCCTGCCCGAATGGCTGTTCCGTCACCCGGGGCCTGGCCCTGCAGAGACCGCGACAACCTTAACCTGTTGCCGTCGAATGGGCCCCACTTGGCGGCGCGTACGTGGTCCAAGAGGCCGTAGTAGAGGGCCTCCCTGTAGAGGAGCTTCTCCGGGATGTTGGGTGGGATGTGGAGTTCCCCGGTTCGGAGCAGATCGAGGAGAATCCCGAAGCAATCCGGGTTACGATCGAGGAACCTCTCGCCCTCCTTGTTTGATGAAAGAATCAAATTCCAATTGTCGTCGAACATTGCACCGAACATCGAATTGCGCCCTGCATTGGCGAGGGTTGTTGCAGTTGTTTCCATCACCCTGCCACCCACGTTGAATTTCACCCTGTCTTTCTGAACCCCCATCACTCGATTCCTCCCAAGATTGTGGCTTTTCCAGAAACCCAGGTGGAGAGGGAAATGGGGTGTTCAGTTCAACGGCTCTGCCCTCTGCGGGTTTGAATTTAATGGAATTGAATTGGATGATGGATGAACAGGGAAAAGCAGAGAATGGGTGGGAATAAATAGGAATGGTTTCGTAGAAGATAGGTGAGTGAATAATTACGGTTCAAGGATTGAAGTTGAAGCAAAGGGTGTGAGAGAGAAAGAGATAGGGATAAGAGGACAGAGATTAAGCTAAGGGGAAATGATGAGATTGTGGGAAACTGGACATGGGGATTGTGATTGTAACAGACAACTGCTTTTAAAGAAGGGGTTTTTCGAAACTCTGTGGAATTTGGTGAAGGAATCAAGAAGGGTGGAATTCAAAACAGAATTGACACACTTTCATCTCTCCCACTAAGTCACTGTTTTTCTTCTCTCTCTGTTTTCTTGCTTTCTTTTTTTCTTTCTTTTTTCCCTTTTGTCCCTTCTTCCTTCTTCTTCCATTTGCTGCGGGACACATATCTCTATCTTTCCCATTTAAAATAAGAGAAAATATAGTATGCACCTACCATGTCAAAGATTTTAAGATGTCCTCCAATCCCAAATGTTAAATCACAGAACTTTAAAGATAATTTTATCTTGACACTCACTAACTGATTGTGTAAAATGTTTTATGCAGAATAGATATTAAACACTAAAAATCTAATTGCATTAATTTTTCATATGAGTTCTATATTTTAATTTCTGTATGTTGTAGTCGTTTTATTTCTCTTCTGTAATGATTACAGCAGCAGGAATAAAAACAAAAAAAAAATCATTAATTAAACCAAATAATCTACATTGAATGGAATCCAATGATTCAATAATAGGAATCTGAATAAAACAGGGCAACACACCCTCTTTTATTTACTTATTCACTCTGCTGAATAATAATAGTAATAATATTGAAGTTAGCTAGCTGGTTTCTCGTTTTTCTTGCCAAGTCAACTTCCCCTGCTTGCCCTAAGAGCTCCAATTTCTTAATTTATTGGATCTTGTAAACTATAGTAAAGGTTGAGTTTTTATGAGCATCTTGCTCTGTTTACCCTTTCAAATTTTGTAACCAATTTGGTCAATTAGACATTTATTGATTGGTAACTTGTCCTTGTCACTCTTTAGTTCATCCCAATGGGTTTTTCCAACCCATAATGAAGGTAGGCAAAATTGCTCCCTTGGGTGTCACAATTAAGTGCTAATTTTCACTAATATAAAAACCACACCCTAAAAAGGGTTTTCTAATTGACTGGAATTGTAATCATAATCATGGTTCACTCAGTCACTTGATTAAAAAATAGCATGTATTCTTAAAACATTGGTTGGAATTAAAAGGGAAATTTATCATATTGGAGTGCATTATTCTGTAATTTGAAAAGTCATTTTCAATAAAAAAAAAAGTTTTTAATGTAGATTTATGGTGGTGGTTAAGATTATCTGTTGAGTTAATAGTAGTGTCATTAAATATAACCATTAAAAGTAGCACAACTAAATAAAAACTAGGGATACAAAATTTCCTCTAAAATTAAGGCTTTTTTCAAATATACATTTAATTCAAAAAAAATAGTAGATATGAAAAAAATCGCCTAATTTACGGTTTACTGATTTGAAAATGTAATATATTTTAACGATTTTTATAGTAACTAAATATATATTTAGATATCATCTAATTATAATATAAAATATCAGCATTGACGGAATCTGTTCCAAACTTAAGTGTAAAAAAAATTGAATTAAATTATATTAATATTAGGATAAATTTAACATATAATAATTTAGAAAATACTTATATTTTAAAGAAATTTATAGTGACTAAACATATATTTACAAATCTACTCAGACTTAAATATGAAACAAACATGAATTAAAGTATATCAATATTAATGTAAATTTAGCGTATATTAATTTTAAAAATCAGTGTATATAATAGTATTTTAGCATATACTTGAGAAATTAATCTAATAAGTTATTGGATTTTAGCGCATTTCAAAAATAAATCAGTGTTTGAGTTAGGAATAATGTTAGAGAACTAAAAAAAAAATATCATAAGGAATAAAAACACATTACATTTTTTCCCACGCTTATAATAAATTAAGATCTGAAACAATTAATTTTTTTTTTTGTTTGACGTATGATATTTAGCCACTACAACTAGTAAAATATGAAAATCCTTTATATATTACTTTTATTGATAAATTTTATCCCTATTAAATTCAATTAGAACAAACATGTTATAATCATTGATATATGTAAGGTTTGTCGATATAATAATTCACCTATAAGAAATAGTATTAAAGTATTTTATTTTAAAGGAAAAAGAGGTAAATATTTAAAAATTTTGTTATCAAGATCCTAGTAATATTTATATTTATTTAATTTATTATTAGAAATCTTGTATTGAATATAGATAATTCAAATCATAATATATAAGTTAATGTAAATCTCGCTTTAAATCTTATTTTACAAGATTTAGTTGGATTAAAGTATGAATGAGTTTAAGTATGAGAGAGTATGAATTAGTTTAATGAGATATAATATAAATATTTTATTAGTTAAGTAAAAAATTGAGTTAAAGTTTCATCATTTCTAAAATCTAAGCCTAACAAAGAGGTGTTAGTTTAGAATGAGTTTATTTTTGCCTTTTCTTATGGTGGTTTCTTGTTGGGTTGTTTGCATGCTTAGGTATAAATGCTAGCATGTGAAGTTTGATGGACAAAGATAAAATTTTGTTAGTTTAGGACAGTAATGATATCTTTAGTTTGATTATCATAATAATTTGTAAACATGTTTGAGTTTTTCGTATTTAGAAAATCTAGTTGATTATTTGATATAGAGTTTGTTTCATTGTGAAAGTTTGAGCCAAATAATGTTATGTTGCACAATTAAGCTTTAAGTTCTTTGGTTGCATGTGAGTATGAAATCCTTTGGTTGAGGATGTATTTGTTTTACGTGAGTTTGAAGTACTTTCGTTACATATAAGTCTTAGGTTCTTTATATGTTTTTTGAGTTTGAAGTCCACTTATTGCATGTGAGTAAGATGTTCATCTATTGCATGCCAGTTTGATGTTATTTAGTTGTATGTATATACTTGATGTTCATTTATTGAATGTGAGTCTAACTCTCTGCAACTACATTACATGACAAGTTTGATGTTTTTCAACAGTATCTTGGGTTTGGATTTAATGCTTAACATAATGAATTAGGATTTTTTTTATCAACCTATGTAGAGTATTCATTTATTTAGTCTTAGAAGTAAAGAGTATTCATTTATTTAGTCTTAGAAGTAAAGTAAAGAGTATTCATTTATTTAGTCTTAGAAGTAAAGTAAAGAGTATTCATTTATTTAGTCTTAGAAGTAAAGTAGATTTATTGTTCTGCATAAAAAGAATAATCTTTCTTACAAATTGAGAAAGAGATGTGTTTTAAAGTTCAAAGGAGTAACTTTTTTTTTTATAATTGTCTATGTGTTGGTGTAAGAAGTTTTTTTTTAGTCTAAGTGAGAGTATTGCCTGAGTCACTTCAGCCAGTGCTTCATATGATATGCAATTTATCATTTAAGACACTTGGTGAGTGAGTGTTTTATGCTAATGCAATTTATCATTTAAGACACTTTGGTGAGTGAGTGTTTTATCTTATACCTTCTCAAACAAAAGGAGATCCAACTCACTCTAATGAGTACTTCATCTTATATCTTACTTAGCGAAACTATCTTCACTCGAGTGGACCATCATTTGACATCCAAATTTACGTGATTTTCCCAATTCTTTTGGATATTTAGATTACGTGCATATGTTTAAATGATAAAAGTATTTTATTTTTTTAATTAAAGTGAATTGTGATATGTGTGTATATACATGGAATAAAAATACGAATGACATATGTATATATCATTTTAAGGTCACAAAGCTGAAATGATATGTCAACCATGTATAATTGTGTGTATTAAATAAAGATATATGTTGTAACAAAAATTTTCTTACTTTATTATTAGTCCAAATCACCTAAATTAGAGTACCATAATAAAGAATTAGAATAATTACTTCATATTTTTTCTTATTCAAATGCATTATCATATGTGTGATATAATAATATATTTCTTCAAATAATTTATGATTACCCATGACTTATTATAAATGAATTGAATTCATGAACATGTGAATCTCTATATTTATCAATAAGAAAGGTCCTAGTGTGTATTGTTTATTTTACAAACAAACCCAAATATGTATATTTATTATTTTGTTAAGTTTAAATTGTTGTGCAAACTCTTATCAATTATATTCTTATTTTTTTTAGCATTATAGAAATAGAATGGTACAATTGTTTAGATAATCACATTGATGTGTTACACATAGAGTTATATTTATAGTGAATTGAATCAGATGATATAATCTAAATTGTTTAAAGTATTATTAAAAAAATCATGTTTAAATTTAAATAACAATTTAGTTATTTTTTAAAAAAATAATTAACTTTTTAAAGGGGTTTAGTGAGGGGACTTGGAACGTAAGGTTCCTACTCTTGTCCATTTAGCCCATGTCCGGTTAGCTACCTCTTGAGCTACAATGCAGGCATCTATATTAATTAATACATATAATTGTTTAATTTCAGCTACCAATGGATTCTATACATATGCCTTCATTATATAACTTCATTGCACATTACTTCTTGTGCAGAGGTCACATGATCGTGTTTGTATTCATAATTTTTTATTTGTTCAATGGTTACACTTCGCAGCTTTTACTATCAGTGAAGCTATATGTGATTATAATTTCTATACTATGGTTTCTCTGTTACTTATTCACCTAATTTAATATATATATTTCGGTGACGCTATTTGTAAAATAATGATTCATTAATCTTTATTATCCAAAATTAAGGTGATGAATATAAAGACAATAACAAATAGAGGTACATCTATAAGCGATGCTATGTTAACTAACAAATAATAAATAAATAAATGAGTGTGAATATTGAGAAAATAATGTGTCTACCTATGTCATAGGTAGAATTAGTGTATACTTCTGAATTTTATATAAGGAGAACAAAAGATAAGAGTTTCTTTGATAATTGTTTTATTTATATATTAAACTTCATGCCAGAGGAAATAATGTAATCCAATGTTATAAAATAAAATTGATTCTTTTGAAATGCATATATGCTTATTACTTCACTTTTCATAAATATATGAAAACACTTAATATTGATTGAAATTATATATAAAGTTAAATGATAAAACTGTTTAATGGAAGAAGGGTGTAAGTTGTAAGATACTATTGTATTATTCGTGCTTTAATTCAAATACAGGTTCTTGAGATTTTGTGCCAATATGGTGCCATCTTTTCGTGAAATTGTTAAAATGAGTAGTTTTTAAAAAATATGAATTTAGATAAGTCTTCATTGGACTAGTCAGTTTATATAAAGAAGTCATCACCAATTTGATAATTTGGTGTTTTTTTAATACTATATTTACTCATCAAATGATTTTTTTTTTCTAAATTTATTATTTAAGTGATGACTTTATTTATCATAACATCAACGTTTTACTTATACATTACTTTATTATTTATATATTAATGTTTAAATTGTAAAGGTTTAATTAATATTTGAAAGCATAGAATAATCAATAAGGTAATTATAAACATATAAATTAATGGTTGATATATCAACCAAAATAAAATTCATAATTTATATTTTTAAATTATAATTATGTCATTTTTATTCATCTTTAAGTCTTTAATATCTCTACCCCAATCTAAATATCTTTAACTTTATTTCATGTTAGAGTAATATATAGTTAAATTCATACCTATAATATATTTGGCTCAATTTTATACATATAGTGTCTTGTAACTCAATATTTTATCTTTGTTATATTAAGTCGGATCTCATGATTATACTATTTTTAACTTAACTTTGAACTTACAACATGTTGACTCTCTGGTGTAACAAGTATTGTCAATGTTTCAAAATCAATTCAACTAAGATAATATTATTAATGTCAATAATTATATTTAAGGTATCCTATCTTTTAAAGCCTGATAACCCTATAATAATTTGTCCTTACAAATGTCTAAATGGGAAAAGATAATGATGTTTATAAATTACATTAGGTGTTGATCCTAAACAAAGTGGGACTTCTAAATGTGTTAAAATAACTATTAGAGACATACTAAAAAACTAATAAAGATGTAAAACAATATCCGACATAAGCATTGTATTATACTATTTCAACTAAAAAAGGTAAGCATCATGCTTATTAAGTGTAAACATCAAACTTCATGATAACTCAAACATCAAGTGTCATAGCATGGAACTATACCAAACTTCTAACCATGCTACACATCAATCAATTACATTAAGATATATGGAGCATAAACATATAAGTGTGCTATTCATTTAGTTATATAATGTATAAACATCATTCTATGTTACACATCAAGTCAAACCATGACATCGAGCTATAAGGTTGACCTATATAAAGTTTAAACATTTAATCACATCATACAATAAAATCAATTTATACTACACCAAACATAAACATCCAACTATATATTATGCATTTATCCATAATTGTGAATTATACAAAGCATAAACATCATGTTATACTACAAATTAACATAACATGACAACATAAACATGAATGACAAATCAAGTTATTCATTTTAAAACATTTACAATATCAAACTAAATTATTTAGTATAATATTATAATTTAATTTTTCAACAAGTTCTTAAACTTAACATGTCTTATTCAATTTGACTTTTTCGCATAAATTCGAACCTTAAACTTAACTTTAATATTATATCAATTTTATACATACATTATAAACAATTTAAATATTAAAACAAATTTCACGAAACTTCAAATATCGAACTTATTTTTTATTACTAATCTTAATTATTTATGTAATGTTCGTGATTGATGCTTTAAGTTTTCATGTTATTGGTAATATATAATTTAATTTAGATTATTATTATTATTATCATATTTCAACACAATTTTAGTTATTTTAAGAGTTTAAGAAATAACTAAAAAGATTTAATTTTTTAGGAGATTATACATAGACTAGAAATAATTTTTTTTAATAGTTTATAAATAGATGCAAATCTTCTTATAAATCAATTTTATAAGGTTAAATTAAATTTAAAATTTACTTTTTTATTTTTTTAAATTTATATAAAAAAGTAACTAAAATATAAAGTTATCCACTATTTACACAATATTAAAGAGTAACTAAAAATAAATACACTATAAAACAAAAAATAATATAATTTGAAATTAAAAATTAAACACTGATTTTAGTTTATAGAAAATTGAAAAGTTAAGAATCATCCTAATAATACTTTACTTTATTATCTAAGTCGGTGCTTTTGTACTAATAATTTGTTTATTTTCAGTATTATAAATATTTTAAAATAAGAGCTAAAGCTTTTAAATATTTTTGAAATAGATTTGTCTAAATTTCTTAAATCCAATCTCTATCCACATGTTATAACCCAAAGAGTAAGATGAGTTTAAAATAAATTATTACTTTTGGAGATGTCTTTGCATTACCATGAAGCATTGGAAGTATTACATAAAAGATTTATAGATATGTTTTATTTCCAATTTACACTCCCTTAATTATATAGATTTTATTCATACATATAAGGTATGAATAAATTATATTCTCAAAAAATATAAAAATATTATTTTCCAATGTCAATAATCATTAATAATAAAAATTGAAAGTTTATAACTGTTCTTTTACACATCTATTATTTTATCTTTTACATCTTTATTATCTTTTATTTTTGTTTACAAAGTTTTTAAGTTTCCATAATTTTTAAAAAATTGTTCATGAAGTGACGAAATATTGAAGTATTTTGATGCATAATTATAAAAATTAAAATATTTTGTAACTACTTTTATACATATTTTATAATAATTTCGTATTTGATGAAAAATTAATAATACTTCAGATACGATGTTAAACTCTGAAGTATTAGCCTAGCTGTAATTTTTATCATGTGAAATTTTAATAAAAAAATTATTAATATTTCTATTATACAATTATGATATAATAAAATTAATAATTTTTTATGTTCACAATTTTTTTTATAACTTCAATATAAATTATAAATACACACATTGTTGTGTTTTACTAGTTTATTATAAATTTTATTTTCTATATTTTAATTAATTTATAATTTGAAAATAAAGATAATGAATTTTGATTTCAATAATCACATATTCTTTCATCACTTTTTCTGAGAATGGTTTAGATTCTGTAATTCAAGATAAGAATAAGTCAAAATCAATCAAAACTTTGACCACGCGGTTTAGATATATGAGTGACCCAGTTACTCAATTAACACGACCCAAATTTTTCATGACCATATACTAGGTTCTGGGCCCAAGCCCAGACCCTACCACCCATAATTGTGGTGATACATATAAAGAGAATTTAAAATAATAAATAAAATATAAGAAAAAAAAAAAAAGTGCTGTAGGGTTTAGTAGACACAAGGTTCTATTACTCCTCTCTCTTTAGAAGCCGAACCCTCTGCAGCTTCTTCTTTTCCTTCTCTTCTCCACGGTTTCAGTTCTTGCGCTTCTTCTAGATTGAAGCTTCTAGAACTACACTAATGGTAGAAACTTCATTGATCCAAATGGAACCTCCGAAACCGTTGGATCCTTCAGCCAGTGCCATCACTGCCTTACCCAGAAAAATTGTGTTTATTCCCGTCAAGAAGCCATTCAAGGGTTTCTCCCACGATTTTCACATAGAAACCTTAAATCCTTCTTCCTCCTCCTCCTCCGAACCTGGAACCTCCGGTTCCACCCCCAAGAAACACGATGCTTCCGAATTCTCAGAGTTTGGCTTGGATCCGGAGCTCACCTTCGGAATTACCTTCCGTAGAATAGTGAGTTCACCTTATGGATTACCTTCTGTAGAATTTGATATTATACTTGATTTGTGAGTAATTAGGAATATTTGTTCTTGCCAGAGACTCTTTAATTGTTCTGTCTTATTGTGAACCCTACAAAAAAGAGAATAGTTTTGTATTCTGGGTACTGAATGGCTTTTGCATGTTGTAGTTTTTATAATTTTTCAGTACTGAGATGCTATTCATAATCTTCAGGGAGCTGGATTGCGAAACTTGGGAAACACTTGTTTTCTCAATTCAGTACTACAGTGTTTGACGTATACAGAGCCTTTAGCTGCGTACCTGCAAAGTGGGAAGCATAAGACTTCATGTAAGCAATTTTACCCACATGTTCTGTTACTGTTTTTTTTAACACTATTTTGATGGAAATACTTTGTTTAACTGTTTTTCATGCTTTGGTGTACTTGAGCTTGGTAAAATTAGTCCAGTTAAATAGGGTTTTGTTTTTTCGGTTTTTTATAATGTTTTCCTTTAGTTGGCTGTGATGCATATGTAAGAAGACAGTGAGTTTCTAATTATATTTACAATTATTGTAGGTGACGTTGCTGGATTTTGTGCTTTGTGTGCAATACAGAATCATGTTAGTCGTGCACTGCAGTCAACTGGGAGAATTTTATCCCCAGAGGATCTGGTTGGAAATCTACGATGTATCCTTATATTTTGATTTATGAGTTGAAATTTTTTTGTTTACTTTGTGAATGGAAAATTATGGTACATTTCTTCTATTTCTACGTCGTCATCATCATTATCTTAGACCGTTAGACCATTATGCCATGGAGATTTTAGATCGTGAAAATGTCCATACATGAGGATCAATTTCTTGACATTTATTTAAAATCAGTATTTGTCCTTATGCTTATTTTTAGAAAATTCCCTATTGCTGATTTACCTTTTTCATATCTTGAATGTGAAAAATAATTTAACAATATTAAAGAGCTTATTATTCTTATAGCTGATAAGGTGACGAGGCTAGACAAGTTGTACTTTACTGTGTCTAAATTTAACTACAAGATTTCAAGTGCTTGACTATGTTAGATGAGGATTTATATGAGATAGAATACTGTTCTTTAGTTAACTAGAGTGGTTGCTATTTTTTTTAGACAATAACCACTGTTTACTGTCTCCTATCTTTTATTAGTTTGAAATTTGTAATTCCTGACATGAAATCAGGCATATCACGAAATTTTCGAAATGCAAGACAGGAGGATGCACATGAATATATGGTGAACTTACTTGAATGTATGCATAAATGTTGTCTTCCTTCTGGAGTTCCAAGTGAATCACCTGGTGCTTATGAGAAAAGTTTTGTCCATAAAATCTTTGGTGGTCGTCTCCGGAGTCAGGTATTTGTTTCTTGCTTCATGGTGGAATCGAGAATCTCATTATTTCTTGAGCTACAATGCCCAGAAATGCATAGGACAGAGATATGATATGACGTGCACATTGGATATGACCAATTTTAAAAAATTATAGGGCATGATACTGATATAACCCAACTTCTCACATTAATATTAGTCTTAACTGTATTTTCAGATCTTTATTGTCATGTTTACCATTTTGTACCTAACATTTTTTGGCCTGATTTGTATCCCCATATGTATCTGTTGTATTTTTGTAGTTATTTTATTTTATTATCTGTAAAATATCTATTTATTTGTTTTAGAATCTATGTAATGTATTGTTTATTTTGAATTAGTAAACTCTAACATGAATCTATATAATGTGTTGATAGGGACTAAAAGCAAATGATGTACATCTAACATGAACAAAAAAAACAAAATAATATTTTACCAGGACTAGAATGAAATAAAAGGGTGGAGCGTAAAAAATGAAATTGTAGAGGGACTAAAGGGCAAACAAAATTTTTAAGGGCCAAAGACAAAATATGATTATAATTTAAGGACCAAAAACATATTTAAGCCTCAATTTTATTAAATGAACATTTTAGATCATGTGAAATTTCATATTTTAAAAAAGTGGTAAAATGTTCAAAGTTGTCTTATTATTGTATAGTTACAATTTGTATCAGTAAAGTTTTAAAATTTAAAGCAAAAATTTGTATCAGTATACAAGCTTTAATATGACTACTGCATTACAATAATTAAAAAATTCCTTGATTGCCTGTTGCAGGTGAAATGCCACCAGTGTTCTTATTGCTCCAACAAATTTGATCCTTTCTTAGATTTAAGTCTTGAAATATTCAAGGCAGATTCATTGCAAAAAGCACTTACAAATTTCACAGCTGCAGAATGGTTGGATGGAGGGGAGAGAGAGTACCATTGTCAAAGATGCAAACAGAAAGTTAGGGCTCTCAAACAGCTAACAATTCATAAGGCACCTTATGTGCTTACTATTCACTTAAAGCGGTTCCATGCACATGATCCTGGACAAAAGATTAAAAAGAAGGTTCAATTTGGGTGTGCACTGGACTTGAAACCTTTTGTCAGTGGCTCATATGTAAGTAAAATAACATATATTTTTTAAAATGGTATGAATTAACTTCTTTTCTGTACTTATACCTCTATTTTTTTTGAATGATAAAATTCATAAATATATCTTTAATATTTGTTTTTCCACAGGTATACTGTGTTCAAAAGGACATATTCAGTAGAATTTATTTGTGTTTCTTGTTTTGAAATAAGTGATATGCAGTTTGACTGTTATGTGTTTCTAACTTATTGTTTCTTAATGTTATGTTTCTTACTTTCAATTTTCTTCCATTTGGCAGGATGGAGATCTGAAGTACTCTCTATATGGGGTTCTGGTTCATTCTGGTTCCAGCACTCATTCTGGACACTACTACTGTTATGTTCGCACTTCAAATAACATGTGGTATACTTTGGATGATAACCGGGTACTGAAAATGTGCTTTATAGTTTTCTTTTTCTGTGTTTATGGTCTTTGAAAATTCTGGCACTGATTTATGGATATCAATAAGCTGAGAAAAGCAGTGATTGTTTCAAGATGGGAGAACTAAAGTGAAAAATAAAATTATGTGCAGAATGACATGTTTTAAACTTTATTTACTCTGTTCATAACAGATGCCTCCTTGAAATGGAAGTTGATATTATTGCATCAATCTGTGTTTAATTGAAAAATGTAGAATGCGAGCTTTAGGTGATTGTATCAAGCATGGCATTGAGGCGGGTTTTGCCCCACTGCCCCTACCCTGTTCATGATCTCTCCCCTCACCTCTGTTCCCGTCTCTCTGCATGATCCCTGCTCTCACCCCTGACCACAACTCTGTTCACGATCCCTGCATAACTTGTTAAATAATTTATCAATGAGTGACATCTTTGTAGGAATAAGGTCAATAAAGCAAGACAAAACTGTTTTTTTTTTTTTTTTTTTTAATTTTTATTGAAGTTAATTATTTTCATTATCTTAACTCAACTTGCACTGTTGCAACAGGTAAGTCATGTCAGTGAACGGGAAGTTTTAAATCAGCAAGCATACATGTTGTTTTATGTTCGTGACAGAAAAAGTATTGCTCCAAGAAAGCCTATTGACATTGCAAAGAAGGAAAATGTTAAGGGTAATGTGAATGGAAATAAAGAATCTTCAACTTCAAGCCATGTATTGAAGGAATATCCTAATGTTCCTGCAGAAAATAAATTTTGTACTGAACCAGTTTTGACTGAAGATGAAAAGAAGAAAATATCAAATGTTGACTCATCAACTTCTGTGAAGGATGCTCTTGTTCATAATAGTGTCATATTGGCAGAAAACCTGATGCAAAGTAAAAAACATGGATCTGAGCTTCCTTCCAAGACACAGGCACATGATTTACCGGATGGGCTCTCTGTGGCTAAAGCAGAACTTGGATGCCTGTCATCATTAGGCCGCCCTGGAAATCCGAAAGGTTTAGCTGCTCCAGTTGGAGAAAAAAATAATTTGTGTAACGAGAATATAATTCCAAAAGAGGGCAGTATAGATTCTCCTCCGTCAGTGCCATTATCCACTAATCCCCATACTTGTGAACTTGCTACTGATGGAAAATCTCAGTCTGTGAAGGTAAATAATTTCAGTATTTTCCAGTATTTTACTTGTTGCTATTTCAGTTTCGTATATTACTGAACTATCTTCAGTTAGATTGTTAATAAAGTTAATGATGATGCTCCTCAAGATTCAAGCACAAATATGTCTAATGGTATTTGCCCTATAAAATCACCAATTCATCCTAAAGTTAATCATCAGTTTCTGTGCTATTATATGTGTCTTTTGTTCTGAGCCTGAATTATATGTGTTGACTTTTATTTTTTTTAGCTTGGAACTGCAACTGCTTTGGTGTGTGAGCAAACAAGTAGCATGGTGCACGGAGATCTGGTTGGTTCTCGGGGACTGATTCTTAACGAGTCAGTAAATAGACCATTGAATTCAGAGAGTTGTGATCAAAAGCCTGTGAAAAAATCGAAAAAGAAGTTCCTTAAGTATCAGGTATCTGGAATGCATCTTCGTCCAATATTCCTTTACATGGCATACTTGGGCCCACGGAGGAAGAATCACAAAAAAAATAAACGCCTCACTTTGAGTAAGAAAAATCCAAACAAAGACAAGTTGGATAAGCTTGCTTTCTCGTCAGAAGATTCCAAACCATCTACATATGGAAAAACTGTTGAATTTCCTTGTGTATCAAGTTGTTCTGAAAGTAAAGCAACAAAGACCGGCTATAGACCTGGTGTTAATGTTAAATCTAATGATGAATCTCTGACAGAAAATAGTGTTGAAGGAGAATTTAGGAAGAGAATTGATCGGAACTGTGCGGTGCTTGCATCAATGACACAAATTGAAAGTATATCTGGGACTGGTTCAGTAGTAAGTCAACATAAAGCTAGACAGGCGGCTAATCTACAAGATACTAGAAGAGATCAAATGCATAATGGTTTAATGAGTATGCTTACTCGAGGTCTGGAGGAGACAGTTGGTAAGCTCCGATTGATATTTCTCTTTAAGTTTTGTCTGGCAACAAAACTTATTTGTTCCACATCCTTTGGTTTTGTTCTTATTGTAGTACTGTGTGAGATGGACTTGCGTAATTGTTAATGCTGTCTTTGGATTTGTATCATTATAATATTTTTTTTATGGTCAGGTATATATATGTCTGCCTGTACATTTTAGCATATAGAGATATGCTACACAAGTTTATTTTTGTTTTAATACTAGTCTACCTGTTCGTGCTCTGTTAGTGCCTTGTTTGTTTGACCTGGTGCCTTAATATCCACTATTGCTTTCTGAAAAAGGAATCTTGTGGTTTGTCAGATTTCTAGAATTGATTAATCCAAAAATCTGAAGTTCCCTTTTTTGGCAGGAGAATTCATAGAGGGGTATAGGTATTTTTAATTTTCCCGTCAATGAAATCTCACTCATATTGAGTAATGACAACCTTGCTCACTTGTTTCGAATCTCACACCTCTATTCACTTCTCTGTTTTATCCATGGAACCTAATCCTGCTGACTGCTTCTTCCTATGCTGTGGTTGGGGCAATAGCTGCTGTGTGCATATCCACTTGTTCCTAAATCATAGTATTAGTTATATGTAGGTAATGTGGGATGACAATGCTTAGTTTCAAGGATCTTCATGCATAATAAATGTTCTGATTAGATATCAATGAATGCTGAATGCTTCAAGTAAACCAATCAAATATTTTCTTTGTGTAATCAAAATGTTTTGTACTCTACTTCGAAGGTCATCTAGATTGTTGTACATACTCAATGTCATCTATATAATGTTTATTCTTTTAGTAAAACTAGCCACATCAATTAATAATAGTCAATTTGGTACCTATGGGTTTTGTATAGTTGAATTAGTCCCCTGCCCCCTCTTTTTTTGCACCTTTATGCTTGGTATATGACAACATCGCTATTCTTTATCTGGATGCAGTTGCACGTTGGGATGATATAGAATTACCATCATCACAGCCCTTGGAGTCAAAGAATGACAAGTTTGTCAGCATTGGATATGTTGGGGATGAATGGTGAGCTCAGCTATACATTGTTTCTTTCTTGGTTATTATTTGTAGTAACGTGGACTTATCATTAGTTTGCGTTTTTGAAAGGCTGTACTTTTTCACTATCTGTTAAGATTTATCGTTTCCAAGATTATGTGCTTAGAAAGCATTTTCTTCTACTTAATAGGATGTGATGTATGCTTTTTGAATAGTTGAGATGCACGTGAATCATTCGTTTTGCTAATAATTTGTACATTGTCTTCAAGTGTATAAAATTTGGTTTCCATGCAGTTAGCGCCCTTCTGAAACAGGAGAGTTGCTAACCGCCACAATGTTTTGAGTTTTTGATGGGGGATGGCTTTGGATTTGCTATTATTGTGTTACCGGAACCATTTTTGATCCAAAACTTTTGCATATATTTACAAATCTGCATCTTACTGCCGCAAAATTTGCAGGGATGAAGAATATGATCAAGGCAAGAGGAAGAAGATAAGGGGCTTCAAACATAGCTTTGGTGGGCCAAATCTTTTCCAAGAAATTGCTATCGAAAAGTCGAAGTTCAAAAGGGCAAAGTTGGACCAATCTTGTTCAGGGAACCCTCCATTTAGGATATGACATCCTAAACTATTTGCCTGGTTTTGTTTGCGGGTATCCTTTGTAGCAATTTTGTCAGACGCTGAAAGTGTAATGAAGAGAGCACCCACCTACCTTATTCTTTTCAACGGTACAAATTTTTTTAGCTGGATGTATCACTTGTCTTTGTGACAGCCTCAGAGGGTTGGGTTTTTATGCACCTGTTCAGGTTGAACTTTTCTCATTTTCAGACTGCATTTCTGTTGTAGTAGCTGCACGCCGTAGCTCTGAAATTTTTGTTGATGGATTTAAATTTGTCGACACATTCTGTACTTCAAATTTGTTACTAAGTGTGTAACGTGTACTGAACTTGTATTTTGCTTTTTGGTTTAAGTTTGGATTAGGTATAAGAGTGGCATGTACGATTAATTTATAGGAAAATCTGTTTGATAAATTATACACTAATTCATAAATGTAAGACAGCTGTTGTTTGCATTACGTAGAATAAATTGTTTGTTTTTTAATAAATTAAATTTTAGTTGAGAAAATGGGATGATAGAAAAGGCTAATTTAGAGTTATGTCTGTTGAAAGAGCCCGAATATATTCATTTGGTTTGATATAAAATTATTGAACGGAAAAACCATACATTTCACCAATCTGAATTTAATAACACAAAATGTACAAAAGCTTGATGTGAGGGAAACAAAACATAACCTCAGTGTTGGTCACAAAGACGCATTTTTAATAATTTCATTATACTGATGAATGAAGTTTTTTTTTTTTGTTTTGTTATATTACTGAACAACGAACATAAATAACCACGTCCGGAGCGAACAAAATAATTAAGACTATGATAAAAGTTGGAGATGTATTTTTTAATATTTTAATGCACATTTTTTAAATCTTAAAAAAAAATTGAAAAATAAATACTTTTTTCACTATTTTAAAAGTGAAAATACTTTCTCATCTAAAATCTAAACCTGCACTTCTAAGCGATTTGTAGAAGAGAAGGGGAAAAAAATACAATATTTTTTTTTTAAAAAAAAAAATTTATTATATATATAAAAAATATAAATATATATATATATATATATATATATATATATATATATGTGTATGTATATGTATATGTATGTTATGTTCTGTTTGTAAAAATAACAAATAATAAAATGAGAAAAATTAGAAGAAAACATTTTTTATTAACCCTTCAATAAAGAGACTCAATATATCATGGTCGATTTACATAAATATCATTATATATAAAATCTTCTAAAATATAATAAATTTATTTGAAAAAAAATCATTAAAATAGTTATAATAAATATGCTAGACGGTATAACTAGTCTTAATAATATTAGATAGTCTTTAGTAAATGATTTTTTTTCTTCTTTTTATCGGACTATATCATCTTAGACTCTTTAATGGAATATCTGATGAACGTGATTTAAAATCAATCATTACAAATTTTATATTTATTTTTCTTTTATTTTTATCAAATGATTTTAATTGATTTTTTATTTGTTTTTCTTTCACTTAATTTTCTATTTTTATTTTTTGTAATAAAAAAAAGTGAGAGACAGAAGTTCAATTGTGCTTGGCTATTACTGTTTTACCCACCATGAGAACCTTTCTATGGATGAATTTGGAAGGGCAAGTAGCATGCATGGTTATTGTCCACTCAGAAAATCCAACAAAAATAAGTCAATAGGCTCTACTCAACAAATTAAAGCTGTGAGAAGATGAATCAACCACCATATATATGTTCTTCCTCCAATTTTTAAACTGATCATGGGATGCTAACTTTTTACCCTTTTGGTGGGTAAAATAATAACATGGTCCCTGAAAAATGAATGTGATAAGCCCAGGAGCCTAAGAAACTCACCTCAATAATTTAGCCAGAAAGATGTGGGTGTCACATTGGGAAGGTAATTATGGAAAACTGCGACAACAGAGCTTACTATAACTTCCATTTTTATTTTTTCTATTTTTTTTTTTCTGTTTCTTAGAGTTACAGATTGTCAATGACTGGTGATTGTATAAATATCTGGATGATGAATTAAGGAAAGGCAAAAAAAAAAAAGTTACACCTTTATGAATTCTTAGCTGTTAGTTTTTGCGAGTTCCATTGTCCTCCAACTCAAGGAATTTATCATGCTCCATGAAAATGAATTTTAATTTTTTTTTTGAGAAAGTGGGAATTTTAATTTAACCTCTAAATAGGTAAAAAAAAATATGAATCCGTTTATGAGAAGTATAACCTAGTTTTAAAATAATTTCTAATTCAGTTTCAAATTAGTCTTTTCAAATCTTTAGTTTCCCTTTTTTTTCATGATTGTATGTGTGGTTTTCACGTGAGATTTGACCTACTAGATGTATATTAGTTGGTCTGCTCAATTTGCAAACAAAGTATATGGATAAATCTTTTTAGGAGTAAATTATAACTTTTTCAATTTTTTTTATAATTTTGAAGAAATTTTAAAAAAAACATTATATCTAAGTTAAGTGGAAGCAACTTAAATTGTTAAGTTATTTTAAGAAAAAATAAAATTTCAAATAGAAATATTGTGACGTTAAGTTGTTGTGAAATTTCAAGTAGAAATATTTGTTTTTTCTACTTGATAAAGTTAATTGTTGAAGGGTTATTATTTTTACGAAGTAGAAAAACAAGTATTTCTTTTACTAACATTTTTCTTATAGAGAAACATACATGTAAGAACAGAAGTCACTTTACATCAATAAATAATTAACATATCAGTAAATAATAATGAACGAAAACCTCCAACTATGATTGATGGACAGAAATTACCAAAAATTATAATTATTTGTTTAATTTTAGTTAATTTTTTTATTTTAAAAACAAAGTTTAACTTAAATTCGTTTTTATCCGATAATTTTGTCAACGTATAATTATCGTTCGCATAAAATTTTAATTACATATTTGATTTTCCAGTTTTTTTAAAATTAATTAAATTTAGTCTACGGTTAATATATTATTCAATTATTAACTGAAAGTGTTAATATATGTGTTAAAGTATTATATATTAAAATTAATTATGAAATTTCTTATTAATATAGTAATTGGCACTCTTATTATTTATATAATGTAACCTCTTTTAAGTAATAATTATAACACAATACATTAATATTTAAACAAATTGCTTAAATATAAAAAATCTAGAAACTGTATGTAAATATAATTACGCATATTATATGGGCCTTATAAATATACATAACTATAAAAATAAAATAAAAATTAGAAATAATTATTTTAACAAATAAAAAATAACGTAAAATACACAATGAAATGTATTTAATTTTCTATATTTAAACAATTCTGTTCAATGATCAATCAATGTCAATTTGTAAATGTCCCATTATGCTAAAAGTAGGTATAGAAACTAAAAAAATAAATAAAATCCATAAATAAATAAATAAAAACTAATTGAATTTGGTGTGAAAATCAGTAATACAAGTGTTAAGAAAACAACTTTTAAAAAAGACAGCTGACTTTAATTGAAATGTACACAAGTTAGCATGCTTTTAGGAATTGAGAACTCTAACATTTTCTAGAACATCAAATAATGACTACTTCTCCTATTTTCCATCATGAGCTGTGTAATACCATGATGTTTGAAAATAGTGTGGGAGTGCTCTCAAGTGTTTCAACCTTCTTATTTACTCCTTCATCTGTGCCCATGCATCATTTCTATTTTACCAAACACAAACTTTGACCACATCTTCTTCTATACATTCATGGAATATTTCATATATAACTCTCTCTTATCTTTATTTCATATTTGTTAAAGATGGTATTGAAATTTAAACATAAAAATATTTGTAAGATAATTATGAGTACATGAAGTGGTGGTTCTGTTGTAGAAACATTGTTTATTTGACGTGGTTTGAAATATAAGTATGGTGGTATGATTAAGGAAAAGGATAATGGGAGTATTAGTGGGGGATGCTATGATTATTCTAAGTAACTTTGTATCCCTTCTCATTCATTCTTCTCTCTTTCACCACTCAAAACATTCTATGCTCATTGGCCCAACTTGGACCTTTCTTTATGACCTTTATCATCAACACCCCAACTTGTCTTGTCAAAACATCAATGAACCATTCTATGTATCTTCTTCATTTTTGTTTACTCTAATCATGTTTCTCAACATGCCTCATTATGTTAATCAATATATACGTGAAGTTTGAGATTTATATACTGCAAGAATGATGTCTGATTAAATATTTGTAAAAAATTTATTATGAGGCTAACTTTTCTATGCCGGTTATACAAAGAAAAAATGGTGAATATTAAATTATCAGTGTAGAACAGATACAGTGTATAAAACTGATATGGTAAGTAAAAAGCAATTGATAACAATGACCCCTTTTTGTGTTTTTGTAAAAATATCATCGCATCATTCTAAAACAATGTCAGATCACTTTCCAAATTTATTTCTCCTTCTTAGGTATTTTCTGTTGTTGTTCCCTCTCAACAATAACAATGGTAGAAAGATTTTTAAAAAATAAAAACTAGTAACAAAAAAAAGTGACAACATTTTCCAGGTTTAAATAAAACAAAATTGATGAAAGAAAGTGTCAACATTTTCCAGGATTAAATATGTGTAAATTACACTTTTACTCTCCCTCTCTCTCTCTCACTTTTGTGTATGTAACTTTATTAAAAGACATTTTAAGTAAATCTTACGTACACTACACTCTTTAAGAAAATCTAAAGTATGCACTTGAAAACCTTTACTATATTTTTAAATTATTTCATTTACTAAAGTATGATAAGCATTTACTTTTAAATTATTTCTAAAACAGTTACTTTCAATATAGTTATATAATTATTTCATTCTAAAACAATGTCGAAATTACTTTCAATTTTATTTCTAGTTATCTCATATGTTCTTTTCTAAGTCTCTCTCCACAATAACTGTCGGAGAAGAGTATAATCATCCAAATGTTTTACGCAGAAGAAAATTAGATTAAGAAGGAAATTCAGACTCTGCAGACATCCGTAGACACAATCACAATTACAGCACCTCAAAATCATATTAAAATAAAAGGTTTTTGTAAAATAAAAACAAGTAAAAATATTAATAAAAGAGTCTCGACATGTTTCCTATATGTGTGAATTTATGTATATATTATGAATATTTGTGAGATCTTAGATAATATTATATGTACTTAGAATCAGGTGGGATAGCTTTTAGTTTTGAGTAAAATATTATCTCTAACTTATTTTAAATATTTATAGAACTAAAAAAGATAAAGAAAGTGTTAAGCATAAGCTGGACTAAGATGATCTCAGTAACATAAACTGGACTTTGTTATGAACAAAATTGACACCGTGGCATCGGTTCACGTGATGCGACAAAGTAGGCGCAGGGCTCAAAACCCCAAATTGAAATCGATTATTGTTTTCAAGTGAAGAATAGTGCCCTAACAGAGGGTCCACATGCTAGATTATTGGTTACTGCCACTATGCAATTGGCAAACCTAGTGAGCATAAATTAAGGTGGGAAAAGGCCAAAAAAATAGACTCACATAGGAAAATGAGGCAGAAATAAACCATTTTCTATGTTTGAAAGTCAAACATTATACACTAGATTCTACCAAAAACCCTAGCTAACCCATTGAAATCACCTTCATCATAAAACAATTATTTGTTTTTGGGGGTGGGTTGTGAAACCACCATTATAAAGTAAAGAAGCTGGTAACAACTAACAAACCAAAGGTGTTTCTTACTTTTCTAGTACCAACAACAACATTCATTTTACCACATCATAACTTTCATAAAAACACTCATACTATGAGGACAGAAAAGGAACTCTGCTGTTGGTCCCCCTTTCATGAATTTTTAATTTGTAATAAAAATTAATGTATTTAAAATAATCCTTTCTTTAACATTTTAATTATTAACCATTTTCCTCATATAATTATGATATCAGCTTCAAAAAGACTTTTCTTTTTCTTTTATTTTGTCCAAATGGTGATAAACACCCTCCCTCACTCCATGAAGAATCATTGAATTCACACCAATAAATCTGATATATTCACACCATAACCAACCGTCTCCTCAATGAGTTCAGTTCCTTCCCATTTATGAAGCAGAATCACTGCACTGTTCACATTTCTTTCCCAGTAATCACTGCACTGCATGTTGCGCTGTCTCTGCCTCTTTTGAAGGGGGAAAAGGCCCTCTTGAAAACTAAGTCTCTACTCAAAAAGTGCTGCCACAGAACCAAAGCATCACAGCTTTTCAGCAACCTTGAGTCTAGACAAAGCCAATAGTTTGCTTCTTGCATCGCTTGTTTCTTTATCTATATTCTTCTTTTTGTTGGCTTTTGGGGGATCCTCACATCCAGACAAACTTCTTCACATTCTCTTGTTTATAGTCCACAATCTTCATTTTATCTTAGCGCCTTTGTTTTTCTCTAAAAGTACCATTATTAGTTTTATAAGCTCGTGCTGTGTACTTTTACTCTTTCAACTACCGTGTCCTTTAGCTTGTGCTGTGTCCTTTTATGCTGTAAAAATGTTGTTTCCCTGGCTGAGATTTTTCTCACTGTAAACAATCCGTACTTGATGATATGTTCTGAAGCTCTGAGGGGGCATTTTCCTCTGGTGGTTTGCATCTTTTGCAAGTAGCAGACATCATCACTCCTTGATGGGGTTGGGAGTGTTTGGTTCTGTTCTGGTTTTGCTACTCTTTTTCAAGCATTTGGCATCTCAACAACCAAATACCGATGAGTTCTTTGTGTCTGAGTTTTTGAAGAATATGAGTTTAGCATCCTCAAGAGCCTACAATTTCTCTGCTTCTGTCTGTTCATGGCAAGGGGTTTCTTGTGATGCCAATGGAGAATATGTTGTTGACTTAGTCTTTTCCGGAATGGACCTCTCTGGCACTATACCTGATAACACCATAGGTAAGCTAGGCAAACTTCAATCTTTGGATCTTAGCTACAACAAAATCACTGGCTTGCCTTCAGATTTTTGGAGCTTAAGCTCCCTCAAGAGCCTTAACCTCTCCTCGAATCATATTTCTGGTTCATTGACTAGCAACATTGGCAACTTTGGTTTGCTAGAAAGCATTGACTTGTCCAGCAACAATTTCTCTGAGGAAATTCCTGAAGCTGTTTGCTCACTGCTGAGTCTAAAGGTCCTCAAACTCGACCACAACAGGTTTGCACACAACATACCTTCTGGGATTCTCAAGTGCCAGTCTCTAGTTTCAATTGATCTTTCATCAAATCAGCTCAATGGAACACTACCAGAAGGTTTTGGTGCTGCTTTTCCTCAGCTTAGGATATTGAACCTTGCTGGGAATAATTTGTATGGTCGTGTTTCAGATATTTCTGGGTTGAAGTCCATTGCTAATCTCAACATGTCAGGGAATTCGTTTCAGGGTTCCATTGTGGACGTGTTTCAGGGAAGGTTGGAGGTTCTGGACATTAGCAGAAACCAATTTCAAGGCCACATTCCACAGGTACTGTACAACTTCAGTGGTTACAATTGGTCTCATTTAGTTTACCTGGATTTGTCAGAGAATAATCTTAGTGGGGAGTTTTTTCAAAATGTGAACGAGTCCTTGAATTTGAAACACATTAATCTTGCTCACAATAGATTTACCAAACAGAAATTTCCCCAAATTGAAATGCTCCTCAATTTGGAATATCTGAACTTGTCCAAAACTAGCCTTGTCGGTGAAATTCCTGGTAAAATCTCACAACTAAGCAATTTGAATGCACTTGATCTTTCTTTGAATCATCTGAGTGGGAAAATTCCCTCACTGAGGAATGAACACCTCCAAGTCCTGGACCTCTCAAACAACAATCTGACTGGAGCAGTCCCTCAATCTGTCTTGGACAAACTCCCACGGATGGAGAAATACAACTTCTCTTATAATAACCTAACCCTTTGTGCTTCTGAAATCAAACCTGAGATCCTGCAAAAAGCATTCTTTGGATCATTGAACAGTTGTCCACTCGCTGTAAACCCGCGACTCTTCAGAAGAAGAGACACTAGACACACGGGAATGAAGCTAGCCCTGGCACTGACCTTCTCAATGATCTTTGTGCTTGCTGGCCTTTTGTTTCTAGCATTTGGTTGCAGAAGGAAAACAAAGATGTGGGAATTCAAGCAATCTTCCTACAAAGAAGAACAAAACATTTCAGGTCCCTTTTCATTCCAGACTGATTCAACGACTTGGGTGGCTGATGTTAAGCAAGCAACCTCAGTCCCAGTAGTGATCTTTGAGAAGCCATTGTTGAATATCACATTTGCAGACCTCTTGGCTGCAACTTCCAATTTTGACAGAGGCACCCTTTTGGCTGAGGGAAAATTTGGGCCAGTCTATAGAGGTTTTCTGCCCGGTGGTATTCATGTGGCAGTTAAAGTTTTGGTTGTTGGTTCTACATTAACAGATGAGGAAGCTGCAAGAGAGTTAGAGTTTCTTGGTAGAATCAAGCACCCGAATCTTGTTCCCTTAACCGGATATTGTGTAGCTGGGGACCAAAGAATTGCCATATATGATTACATGGAGAATGGTAACTTGCAAAACCTGCTTTACGACCTGCCACTTGGGGTACAAAGCACAGATGATTGGAGCACAGACACATGGGAAGAAGCTGACAACAATGGAATTCAAAATGCTGGCTCTGAAGGGTTACTCACATCATGGAGATTTCGCCACAAGATAGCCCTTGGCACGGCTCGAGCATTGGCCTTTTTGCATCACGGTTGCTCCCCTCCAATAATTCACAGAGCGGTTAAAGCTAGCAGTGTTTATTTGGACTATGACTTGGAGCCAAGGTTGTCTGATTTTGGACTGGCCAAGATTTTTGGAAGTGGCTTGGATGATGAAATTGCGCGTGGCTCACCAGGTTATGTTCCACCAGAGTTTACTCAACCAGAATTGGACACTCCAACTCCAAAATCTGATGTGTACTGTTTTGGGGTGGTGCTCTTTGAGCTGGTAACTGGAAAGAAGCCAGTTGGAGATGACTACCCTGATGATAAAGATGCAACTTTGGTGAGTTGGGTGAGAGGACTTGTGAGAAAGAACCAAGCTTCAAGAGCTATTGATCCAAAGATTCGTGACACAGGACCAGATGAACAAATGGAAGAGGCTCTTAAAATTGCTTATCTTTGCACTGCTGATCATCCCTTCAAACGACCAAGCATGCAACAGATAGTTGGACTTCTAAAGGATATTGAACCTACTGCTGATTAGTTAGCATGATGAGAATGAGTTAGGTCCTTTTCTTTCATTGCATTTTTTCCTTTTCATTTTTCTTGAGAGCTTCTCATGCTTCCTAGGAGAAAATGTAAAGCAGTTATGAGTTCTTGAATGTTGATGATCTCTTTTCATTTTCCCCCCACCTCTTCTGCTAAATGGACAAAACTTTGATGATGAATATACAGTGAAACCTGATCTTTTAACTATAACTTGTGATTTTACTGTTATTTCTTTAACATTTCAAATTTACCCCAATTCACAATATGAAGGAACATTGTTTAAGGCTTTCAGGTACTGATAATCAATAGTTTAACAGTTATTATGTAATAAGTATCATAACATTATAACAAACCCTTCTCTATTTATGTTTTAAAGTATTCAATCAAATGTTAAACAAAAATAAGGAGATATAATCAGAATTAATTGATAAAATAATTCAAACGTACATTTGTAAATGTTGAGAGAAACACATGCTGATTTTAGAAGTAAATGATTTTGATATTAAAGGTTTGTCAGAGATACGTAGAGTTGAAGGCAAGGCAGATGAAAGAACCCGAACGGCAAAATCATCACTGAGAAAATTGCGGTGATTTGTAGTCTCTGCCATCTGTTTCAAATGTCAAAAGAAAAAATTGGATATCTTTGAATAAAATTTATTTGCATATAGATTTATTTTTTAAAATAGTTTAATAAAACTTTAAAATTATTTTTATATAAATTAAATTTAATTTATGAAAAGGTTTTATACTATTTTTTATCAGTGCAAAAGATATATTTTTGATGTTGCTGAAAATGGGGTAAAAGACAAACTCTGTGAATAAGAAAACTCCCACGTGATATTGACATTGGAATAAATTGGAGTGGAGTTCAACAACTGGAACTATTTTTGTCAACAAATAAATCAATCAAACCAAATAAACTAATGACAAGTAAATTGTTCTCTGTCATGAAAAACCTATAAATAAATTTGTCTAATATATATATATTAAAATGTATTTTTATTTTATAGCAGTTAAACATATTTTTTTGAATACTTGATATTATGTTTTAGTCTTTTTCTTTTTTGAGATTGCAATTATTTTGTTTTTTTTAAATTAAATGTTTTTGGAAGACATGTTAACTAGAATACTTTATCCCTTTAGGTATATAATGTTTTACAGCAGCAAAAATATGATATCAAAAGTATAGTTATTTGCTTCTCTGAGCAGAGAATTAAATGGGCTTTGGCCCATTTGCCACCTAATGACAATACACCGTCACATTCACACTCTGTGCTCCCCTTTTAAACTGTTTTCTCGAATAATATTTCTATTATAGGATAAAAAAAAAATAGCGTGAACAAATTATCATACCACCTTGAAAACCATCCACATAAACATTAAAGTTAAACATAATTAAGGATTTTGTTTAAATTTATTTTTAATTTTAAAAACTATTTCTTAAAATGATTATGCACTACTCAACGAGAAATTCTCATTTAAAATTTATCAAGTTTTGGTTCTTTTTTCCAAACCAAGCGTTTTATAAACCACAAAAAAACAACTAAGAAATATTTTCTTATCTCCTTCTATTCTGTGGTCCTAGTTCAAGGGTTGGAATCATCTGAAATAATGCTACACGTGCTGAGATCGTCAACTTTATATGAATATGTTTTCTTTATTTTATTCAAAGAGTATAAATAATTTTTGAAAATACAAATCAAATACACACTTGATAGTCATAATCAAATTTGATCATTCACCATTCCCCTCTCTTTCAGGGAATTGATTTTTAAAATATTGCCTGTGAATCCTAATTAGGCTGAAATGTTTAAAAAAATTGTGATGTTATTCGTCTCATTACTATATGTATCCGAAAAAAGAAATACTCATGAAATTTTTTATATCACTCGCAAATATTGTTTACTTTTAAAAAAAAAATAAACTATATTATTTTAAAATAATTTTTTAATATAAACTCAGATAAATTATTAATTTTAAACTATATAAAATTATATAACAAAAATTTTGCAAATATAGTTTATCTTTCTAAAAAACAAATTTAAGAAGTTGTAAGTACAAGTCTTACAAAGTTGACCCTTTTAAAATAATTTTAATTTCATAAATATAAATACAAACTATAAATATATAAAGTTAAATTCCAAGTATTTTTGTAATAATTAATATTTGTTTCCCGTCAATAATATTGTTTTTATTACTCATTTTCTAAAATATTTAAACAAAATTAACTTACAATAATATATATTCATAGGTTAAATGCCGTTATATTTATACCTCCTCCACTCTCCACTAACAAATATGTAATTAAATTATCCATACTCATCATCCTTGAATACCTATTTAATATTCATTTCTAATCTTGCCCAAACATATCATGAATACATTCCTAATCCTGAATTTCAAGTTTGGATTGATTTGAAGGCTAAAATTGAGTTTGTATACTTTCAACAATGTTTATTGTCTTCTTCCTTTGTGATTTCTTTTATTGGGCTTGGCTCAATTGAAAATAAGAAAATGTCTTATTTACCTTATCATCAATCCAATCACACATTTTCAACACAATAATGCATGTTTTGATTCCATACTGAGTGGACTAAATATAAATGGTGTAGAATCATTTAAGAAAGAATCAGATAAACAATATTAGTTATGAATAATATTGTGCATTCTTCAAGTTTTTTAATTAACACAAAATATAAAAATTAGAAATTAAAATTTATCAACAATAAAATAAAATTATAAAAGGTATATCAAATTCAAATGAAGATATAAAATCCATCTTTAATTAATATTGTGCTTTATATTATTTTTTTAAGTTGTTAATATCATCATAATTATTCATTTACCACGTGGAATTTTTTTTAATTCAAATAAAAACAAGTTCCTAATTTAAAATAATCAGTATTTAAAAAAAATTGAGTAAAAAAATATGAAGTAACTGCTAACAGAAGGGTTACCTTGAGGAGAAAATTAAGGGAGAGAATATTATGTAAACAAATCACAATTAAGTTAGGATTTATGAATAATAACCAAGGGGAGGATTGGATGTAAAAAAGTGAATTGGGCGAGGGTAATCTGGGGATTAGAACAAAAAACACGGGACCACACTACGGAGTGGGTAGTGGTGTTTCCCCTTCCTCACTTCTTCGTCTTCTTCATTTTTTGTAATTTTATTTTCTGCGTAGAGAAAAAGAGAGAGAAGGGTGAATATGTCTGACGAAGAACATCACTTCGATTCTCAGGCAGATGCAGGAGCGTCCAAGACCTATCCTCAGCAGGCTGGTACCATTCGCAAGAACGGTTACATCGTCATTAAATCTAGGCCTTGCAAGGTTTTCTAATTTTCTTCGTTTTTTTTTTTTTTTTTCAGTTACACGATTTTATTTGCATGTGGATTCTCTGAATGTGATTTTCACTCTGATCTCATTTATTGCGTCGAGCAGAAACTCAACTCACCGTTTTTTTTTTCTGAGAAATATCGATGTAGAGTCTGTTTGTTTGTTTTAGATTGGATGAGTTATTTATTTCCTTAGATAGAATTTGCTTTGTTTAAATAAAGAAATAATCTGGATAGGAAGGAAGTGACTAGAGAATAGTAGGTTTTTGGATTCCTTTGTATTAAAATATTATGAAAGGGAGTTTAGAGTTTCTGTTGCTAAGAAGGAAGTAGAAAGTGGAAAGAACCGAGAAGCTTGGAACGTGAGATGAATTGTTTTTATTTGATCTCGTCTTTAGTGGAGAGATGATTTGTTGTGAGTGACGATATATGCGAGTAGCGTGCATCTCGAATGATTCACGTATTGGATTGTGGATAACAGATATTAAGGAATAAAGAAGGAGAAAGTATGAACAAGAGATGAAGGGATGATGCTGACGAGGGTTTAACGAGATATTTTTTTTTTATGTGGAAATATCACTATTGGTGTTTTATGGTGTGAGTCTACCGTTTAGTGTGGGAGTGCACACTGATTGCTTTGCTTGATCTTTTGTCCTTAGGCAAAATAAAATATAGAGTGTGTCCTATTTCAATTTTGTAATGTCTAAAGATGGTTGCTGTGTGCCTTTACATTGCCCCACTCTCCTGATTGATGGCATGTCTTTTCAATTTTTCTTTTTGGCGCGTACGAGTATTCTTTTTCAGGTATATTATTGTATAATAATCTCAAGGGCTACTAAACAATTTGCACCTTTTTATCAAATTGTTGATACCAAATGAAATGAAACGCTAGCTGCGTCTGTTTTTGTTTCTTACCAATAATCCTAGAACACAAATGTAGCATATGCTTCGGAAACATGTTCTTGAATATAATAGCAATCTATCCTGCATAGGTGCTCATAGATAGTTGCTGTACCCTTATTGGATGTGTTCCCTACCATTACTTAGTACAAATGAGTCTGATAGGAACTAGGGTGCTATGGGATGCCCAAGTCCTACATCGAGAAGTATGGGATGCTCGTGGAGTATTTTTGGTTCTTACTTTTTGATAGTTAGCTTTTGAGGGTGGGTTTCCCTAGTGCTTGGTTACTTATGTATCAGAGCCCATTCACGACACCCAGTTTTCTTGCTTAGTTCTTTAGTTTGTCACTAAATACTAGGAACTTCAATTTCTCTCCTTTCAAAACTTGTTTTTTCTTTAAATAAATTTTGCTACTTGAGTTGGAACTTTAAGATTTATGAACAATGTATTTATGTTGAATTTAATATTTTATTATTTTTCTATAGGGTGATATATGATCTAGTTCCCGTGCTTTGGTTCTAGCAAATTTGTCATATTATATACAAAATATTTTAAGTATTGCTGTTATTTGTATGTGCTTGTTGAGCTCATCTAATGTGGTTTTTGTCGTTGAATGTTATTTTGATTTGAGTTTGAGATAGCCAGTTAAGTAAACATCAATTTTGTTCATCTGTTGGTTTTCAATTTATCTTAACAGGTTGTAGAAGTTTCTACATCAAAAACAGGCAAGCATGGACATGCTAAATGCCACTTTGTTGGAATTGATATTTTTAATGGGAAAAAGCTTGAAGATATCGTTCCATCATCTCACAACTGTGATGTAATACTGCATTCACTTATTTATGTAATATTTGCTAGTGATGCATTTCAATTCAATCATAATTGCTCTGTTTGCAGGTTCCGCACGTGAACCGCACTGACTATCAGCTGATTGATATATCTGAAGATGGCTTTGTAAGTTTTCTTTTACTTCCGACTCCAGGTGACGTGGAATTGCTTTGTTGTTTGTAAAATGAGGATACCATCTTCTAAGAATTTAGATTATCCTTTGTTGAAGGTTGCTTTAGAAGAGAAATTCTTCCGTCACATGGCGAAACTTGAACCTCACATTGATTCCACGTTTTTTTATTATAATTTTTTTTATTGAAATCTTTACATTCAATTCAAGATAAGATCCCCCTCTTTGGGTACATAATCCAAGTTGCCTTTGGGTGCACTTCCAACTTGAAGTATTTCTTAAGTCGAATAATTTAGCTTGGATAAATTAACAAGTAAAAAGGATGCTAAATTATTACCCTCACTGTTACCGTTTAAGCAAGAATGTCACCCGCAAGAAAATGCAGCTGTATTGTTATGATTTTTCTAAGAGTAGCAAAGCATTCTTAACCAATTGCTTTGGATTTCTTTTAGGTGAGTCTGTTGACTGAGAATGGAAATACCAAGGATGACCTTAGGCTTCCCACTGATGAGTCGCTGCTTTCTCAGGTGTCTTGCTAAAAATCATTTTTAAAGCTGCTTTCCTGGATTTGTTTTATTTTAAGACATGGTTTTATGCCCAACAAGAACTCTGCCTCGTTAATTGATTTTTTGCTATTTGCTTTTGTATGTAGATTAAAGATGGTTTTGCTGAAGGAAAAGATCTTGTGGTTTCTGTCATGTCTGCTATGGGAGAAGAGCAGATCTGTGCCTTGAAGGACATCGGTCCCAAAAATTAAAATGATGCTATGGCTATAGCTATAGCTGATAGCATGCTTTTTATTCTTATGTTGCTAACAGGTAGTATTATATTTTCCGTTGCATGTGTCCAAAATAAATTTCATCAGATGAAAATTTGCCTGTGTTTGAAAAACTTAAATCCTTGCACAACAACGGTCTTGGATTGGATAAAATTATCATAAATGTCTCATGCTTAGTTGTTTTTGTTGAGTTTAATATATAATCCTATTGCTACTCCCTGTATAAATGTCTCATGCTTATCAGATAATAAACAGATAAATCTAGGATAGTGACTGTAGTGAATTTCTGGATAGCCATCTTCGTTTTGGGATTAGTGGTAAAGTTAACGACTTTTAGCTATAATTCTACTTCCTATCCTTCCATTTTCTGTGTCACGTTTCTTATCTCATCTATATATACATATATATATATATATATATATATATATATATATATACACATATATATATATATATATATATATATATATATATATATATATATATATATATATATATATATATATATATATACATATATATATATATATATATATATATATATACATATACATATATATATATATAGCCTTCTAGTTGTAGAAGTTGTAAAAACCATGAGTAAGAATAAAGTTTTTTCTAATATATTAATTTAGGTGATGTCTACGATGCACACTAGCTGCTGCTAGAATGGTGCACAATTGGAATTACCTGGTACAGCTGGTAATTGAAGTTACCATCATATTTGCGTTTTACATACCTTCGGACATTTTACAAGACTCAAGTTACTACATATTTAGAACAGGTCTTGCACTTATCAAATGAAAAAGTGTATTTTTCTTCTTCAAGAGGTTTCGTAATTAACGTCCACCTTCTAGACACCTAATTCTTCACCAATTTGTAGCAATTTCCATTTCTGGAATACCCCTAATAGAGATGTGACCTCATGTTGCAACGTGTGATTTAAATTATAATCCCGACAAAAACAATAATGTAGCCAACAGAATTCATCACAAACTTGGTAATGCTTAAAATGTTGGATATCCTATTCTAATAATTGGGCGAAGTTTTGTGATATCACGGTTTGAAAATCAACTTTTGGGTCACCAAAGTTGTTTGCTTTTTTATTATTTCTTGATTTTTTATTCTCATTATTTAATTTATTATCAATGATTCTATCAGATAGTGTATCGGGAGGAATTTTTTTTTGGTCGGCAAAACAAAATATATATTATGTATGCCAGAGGAATGGAGACTAATGTTATATTATATTTAAATTTGTAAGAGAAATACTATTTTCAGGTGAAAAAGTTGTGTAAGAAATATATAAATATTATAATGTCAATGTTAATGGGATTGCAAAATCCTTAACTTCACACATCATCGTAGTCGATACATTGCGTGCCAATTCAGTTAGTTGTATGTGTATATTGTCACGTAGATGTCGAATTATGTCATGATTTTCAATCATCCAACAATTTTCTATGGAGAGAAAATATGATATCCTAAACTTTTTTAAAGAAACTAAAGTATTTCAATATTTTTTTTCGTTGGGTAAAGGAAATATTATACATGTCATTGTTTTTATTTCATATTATATTCACAACTTTTTTAAAACAACCTATTTGAAATAAATCATTTTTAGAAAAGAAAACAAACTTTTTCTAAAGTAAACAATTTTTCTTAACAATCTCTATTTTATTGAGAACATAAATTGCGGAACGGAAAATCTAGCTTATATTTTGAAAGATCGGATTATCTTAAACATTTATTATTGTTCCGGAAATGTGTGTGCAAAGTTAGATTTTTCGTGTCAACAAGGCATAAAATCTTCATTTTCGAACTCGATGGTTGACATAGTAATTAATGCTATGCGCTCTTCCATAATAAGAAATTCGCGCTAAAAACTCCTCATATCAGTAACCGCAATAATAGCATAGACGAAATTCGGTTTTAGTTCGGTGGCCTTAGATAAATTTATGGTAAGACAAAAAAATCTTCATTATCCTCATAAATTTTGTATTAGATTTACAAACATACTCACATGTTAGATATCCTAAATTAACTTCATTTTTGGAGCATGACTTGTTAGAAAATTGGTAAAAGACTACCACTCTTCGTAGATCACCTAAATTCTTCTTTCTTTGTTGATCGATTTCTGATGAAGGAATGATTAGAGATTTGAATCCGATTGCTATTTTGTTTAACATTTAATAATGACGATAATGAAATTGGTCTGACAGTGCTGCTTCTTTTGGATTTGGCTGCTAATGTTAACACACTTGCAATCAACACAAGGACTTGTATTTATTCAACCTAACATCCAATTAAAGTAAGAGCTCAATCACAAAGCTAAAGAGAGCCCACAAAAAATCACATCAGACCCCATTAATATCACCCTCCAATAACACAATCCATGAACTATAATTTTTATGTATATGAAGCTTTTTCAGATCCAAATTACTCCTAAATTCTCCCCCAAATGCAAAAATAAGCAAATATAAGACCTAAATACTTTAACTTTTGCCACACATGCCAATATTAAAACATGAGCATTTGCATGTTCTATCAAAATATACTGCCCTTTTGTTCACTGCATTTACGTTAAGACCAAACAGTAAGTTTAACCCATCTCATAATCTTTTACCATATTAGATTTATTTTTACAAAAAATAGTTTATAAGGTAATGCTTGTTTTATCTATATATTTAAATTGACTTAATCTCTAATATAAATATGAAAATAAAAATAATTTAAATATGTACATTTATTCGCATAAACACTTCCTTGATTTAAAAAGTAAAATATTATTCCCTGCTCGTATTGGACCAATTTGAAAATTTTCCTTCAAGAACAAATTACTAAAATAATTATATAAACACTTCATTTGTTAAAGGATGCATCACATTCTTGTTGAATCTTTATGACACCTTGCATTCCATTCTCTAAACCAAATTGAGTCGTAATTGACATTTTTCTTACCCCTTGCTGATGTCATCTTCACTTTGCACAAATATTCTCTTTTCATTCAAAAATTCTCCATTTTACGTTTGATGTAATTACTAATAATATTAACCTCTTCCTCAAATTGTTGTCTTGTGTGTGTAAATGGAATCATACAAAACCTGTATCGTACCAAGATGTCGAAGGAAATAATATTAACCTCTTTGTCAAATTCATTATTTGGACGTAGAAACTGTGTTAGAGACACCTGAGAAACTGTGTGGAACTACAAATTCACATTTTGACACGGAATGTAAATAGTTTGATGAAAAAAACAAACATGTCCCTGAACATGTTTAAAGTCAAGTATAAACTACTCTCTTGACGAAAATTTGTCATGCATGCAAAAGAAAACATTAATCAATCTATATACTTAAAAGGCCTAACTATTTATTAATAATTAGTATTGGAAAGTTAATGTATATAGGAATGCAGAAAAGGCATTATATCTTACTTTTGTATTAAAAAAACGCAAAAGGGGTTAGGTTTAAGGGAACCAAATTGTGTGTAATAAAGACGAGAAATTTGGTTCCCTTTTTACCAGCATTTTTGGCTTTCCATTCAGCAGATTGGACTTCCTTGCAATGATATGAAAAATCTCATCATCATTTATTATTATAGTAAAATAGTAATAAAAATAAATAAAAAGTCTGGGAATCTAAGCATTTGACTTTACTCTTTATTCTCTTATGTATATTTTTGAACATTACTTATTTAATAAAGTAGACAGATATTTTAAATTTTTAAATTTACTTATAAAAAATAATGTCATCAAAACTATTATCGTTATTTTATACATTATAATAGTAACCTTTTTAAATTTATTGAATTTGTTATATTGTTCTTATCATGATTTACTTTCATCTCTTCTCACGACCATAACTATAATTATTTGGTCTTATAGTGAAAGGGTTTCAAACTGGTTCTACAACATGATAACAAAAACAAAACCCTATCAAGATAGAAATCAGATTTGTAATATCAACTTGTATTTATCACTCGTGTTATATCTGTATAGGTTCTCATATCTCCAATACCAAAACAATATGTGACGTGCCATGCAGTGTTTTCTTTTTTTCAAGTTTGGTTATTTTAAAAAATAACAATTGTAGAAACTTATGATTTTTTATCAATTTTTTTAATTAAGTTTTTCACAGAATTGTTGGCGAAGAAGAAATGAGAATATAATTTTTCAAAGTTATTTTTTTATTGTCATGAAAATATTAGGCTATTCTTATTAAATTATTTAACATAACAAATAAAAAGAAACTTATGAAAAAATACATGTTACTCTTTAATTTTAAAATATATATATATATATTCCTTAAATACTTTTAACCAAGTAACCAAAATTAAATTGTTTCTACAAATCATAATTCACGGTCTTCACGATTTTCAAATTCTAAAATGAATTATAATCTTTTATTACCATAGTTTCTTATGCCACCATTTTTATTAAAATTTAAAAAAATGATAAAATAATTTACGTTTAATATATTTTTAAAATATATGATGTCATTTTTTATCAATCTATCGTATGTGTATATATAATCCTTAAGACCTTATATTCGATAAAGAGAATAGAGATATAGAAATGAAAAAGAATAATACGAAAATAACTGAAAATCATAACCATTTGATTGAAAAGGAAATACATAGATACATGTGAAAATAAATACAAACATAGTCAAATATATTAGTGAAATTCAATTATTTTTAATTTTGTTTTTTTTATTTTATAATTAAAAAATAACTAAATCTATTAATTTTTTTCTCATTTTCACTTCCTCAACTACACAAGCCATATAAGCTAACATTATAGTTATGGATGATCATATGGGTTTATTCAATTTAAGCTGAAAATTTCGATTGCATTGAGTTCGTGATCAAATTGATTAGACAATTAACCCAATGTATTTTAAGGAACAATCAAAAAATGAATTAATAGTTTTTTTAATTTTTTTTAATTTATATATGTCTTTTAAATTTTATTATAAAATTATGTTATTCATTTTTTATCTATGAATATATATGTTGCTATTAATAACTTTATTTGGATATTGTTGTTTTTCTTGTGTTTGAAATTTAAACCAACTAATTACATTGTTTTAAACCCTGTTTATTATTTCATATAACGGTATTTTATTATAATAAAAAACTAAAACTAAGTTACTTTTGTCAGACTATATTAAAATACAATAATATATTTTTTAAACTTTTAGGGTCAGCCATCTAATTGAAGATGACAATTAGATCCATTTTGGCAAAGTTGGTACAATTATATGGTATATGATTCAATGAGCAAAGAAAAGTAAAAATGGAATAATTTAAAGTTGGTTGATTGGTGTACGAATTAAAACAATACATGGTTTAAGAGATGCAATTTTGTAATTTTGTAAGTACCCTTCAAACTCAGATCATTATTTCATAGAAGTGCTATTTGGGTACACTATTATACTACTTATCTTTCTTTTTACATTTTAAACTAAATTCATATATGATTTCATATTTAAGTGGATACAATTTTAATTTCGTATTCGTTAATCACCTAAATATATATTTATACTTAAATGAAATAAATTAATTAATAAAATATCAATTTAAAATTACTACAAAATTTTAGTCTTACATAGGAGGATGTAATTCGTTTTCCTTTATGTTTACTGTATTTATTATTTTAAAATATTTCATAAAAATTACATGAACAACATCATAGAAACACAACACATGCATGACAATATATATATATATATATAGAGATTGCATAAATTAAACAAAAAAATTTAAATAATAACTATAACTATAAACCTCGAATGAAACAGTGTAGATAACAAGGTATCAGAACTTTTTTAAGTGTGTGGTGTAACAGTAATAAAATATCCTTTGAAATCGTATAAATAATAATTATATTTCAGTATAGACTAATATGATAACTCATACACCTACTTGTCAAAGTATAATATGTGAACTTTTTTTTTTCTAATTTCTCATAACTTATGTCGTAATCTACATGAGAAGATCATCAATAAATTTACAATTTTTTATTTAATAAAATAACATGCTTAACTCTTTATTGCATAAATTATTTATCACATGAATTATATTCATTACAGAAACAGATATAATTATAGATATTCACCACAAATATTATAATATATATATATATATATATATATATATATATATATAATAATGATGTTATATTTATAATGTTTGTCATATATTAATCCACTAAGCATCATAATTATTCTTTCATTCTCTATGTGCCACTCCTCATAGCATGATTTATTACAATTCTAAATTTATAAATTTTAAGTTATTAAATGATAGAAGTTACACAACCTTATGTTTGGAATTTCCATTCCCTTATGAACACTTGTTTGTAGTGGATGCCCCTTTTCATTTTATTTAATTATTTAACATTATGCTTCCATTGCCATTTAACATACAATGCAACTATAAACATAATACTAATATTCATTTAGGTCAGATTCGTCATGAACTTTGGCATGAGGTAGCTATGAACTTTATTGACTTGGTCGTACTACTTCTTGTATTCTATTATAGAATATAATATATTCGTTCCCAAACCTCATTTATGTCAAATCTAACTTTGTTTCAATTGTAGTATAAGTGTCTTAGCCATCCTCCAAAAAACCAAATAAAAACACATAATTCAATTTATTTTAAAATAGTTTCAATTTATCACACAAATTCTAATATTCATAAAATAAATATGTTCTTTTATTTTCTTATAAAGTGAATAATAATAATTTTCATATGTATGCAATATATTTTTATTTTAATTACTCAGTGTTGAAGTAGATATTTTGACCTCTAAAATTTATTTAAAAAAATATAATTTTGCTTAAATATATAATGTAAAAGCCTTTAACAAGTGTGGTGAGTTAACATAATATTTTTATAAAAAAAAAAATCTAATAATCTAAGTGATACTTAAAAACACATTTAACTTAAATATTATTATATGACTAAATTTTAAGGGACAATGATTAAACCTTTGAAAATAAAGAAGGGCAGAGAAAGCGTCCACGTAGGATTGAAGAGTGATTAATGCTCCAAAAAGCAAAAGCAAAAGAAAAGGTGCAGCTAGTCAAAGAATCCCCAACATTACATTGGAGAATTGACGGCGTTAAACAAATCTCCTAATTCAACAAACAGCGATAGTAGGGGAGAAACAGGATAGTAGGGGAGAAACAGACGGCGTCTGTTACCTTTTTGTCAGAGCAGAGGAGAGAGAAAATGAATTAGGATCTTCTTATTTTCTGATTATATTAAAAAATAAATAAAACTCATATGAAAAAGATCTTTAAATTTATAAATTTTTTTAATTGCCAATGTAAGTTTCATCAGTTACCTTTCTATAATTTTTAGAAACTGACTTTTTAAAAATATAAAAAGTAGCATGTACGACTTTAATTTTTTTTTGGATATTTAAGTCTGTATATAATTGTTGTTTTTATTTTAAATTTTAGTTTAATATTTTTTTCTCCTAATTTTTAAGAACCAATTCAATATTTGATAAATTTTAGCAAAAAATGTTTATCACCCTTTATATAACTGACTAACTCCACATATACTTATTAAACTTTACATATTAACCAGTACCTGTTTATTCAATTAGGTAAAATTCAAAAATGTGCATACAAAATTTAAACAGTAATTATAAGTATATATATATATATATATATATATTATTTCTATGATGTCATGGGAATTTATCAACCCAAAATAATAGTCTCAATGAGAATTTACCTTTTTTAAATTTCTATAATGAAATGGGAGTTTATCAACCCAAAAGAATAACATTAAATGAGAATTACTTATTTTAATTTGTTTTTTCTTTATTAGTGTTATTTTAAAAAACATATATTTTCTTTAAAAAAAATCTGAATTATTCACAAAATATAAAGCATCTTTCTGTTCAACTCAACCTTGATGACATGTGATTTCTAATTATTTTTGTGGGTGTAAATGAGTATACTTACTTGTATAGTATTTTGAAGTGTGGTTGTTGGTAGTTGAAACCAAATCATCAAAATGACTATAATTAATTTTTAAAAGAAATTTGAACATACTGATATTTTACTTATTATTTTTTCTAATCAATAATTAAAGTAACAAATTTATACCATTTCAGTCAAAATAAAGTCTTTATTAAAAAAACAAAATTAATTTAAAAGTGGAACATTCATTATTATTATTTTTAATGTGTAAAAAATCATTAAAGGGTGGTGGTTAGGAGATAAAAGAATTATTGTGAAAAGATTAAAAAACAAAGGAGAAAGGGATAGGATTGACATTGAATTAAGTGGAGTTTGAATGTGATTAAGAACACCCTAAATATTAAATATATGTATTAATATTTGTAGTTTTAATAAATGAAACATTGATTAAGTATTCTTCCCAAGGAAAAGAGGCACCTGAGTCAATGCAGGTCAGAAACTCTCTCACACACTAACTGTGGCGTTTCTCGAAACCCGAAACGTTTCGCTTTTCCACACCATAAAACCGGCAACCGCTTCAAACCTTCACTCTCTCTCAATCCCTCCGCTACTGCGCCATGGCTGAGCGCCGCAGCCCCCAAGCTCTCCCGGAGCCACACCCTAAACTAAACGATTCCGACGAAAAACCGCACGACGCCAACCAAACACAACGACTCACCGAATCGCCCTCCGTTGCCGAGTCGCCGCGTGGCGAGTTACGAAGTTTCGACGAGCGTCTTATGGAGTCCAATTTAGAAACCCTAGGCGGTGCTGTTACCTCTTCTGTGCAAACCCTTGCTGTGCAGCACCATCGCAGTGACGGTAATTATTTCGTTTTGTGTCCTTTTTTTTCACGCACACAAATATCGAAATGAATATTTATATTTCAGTGAATTGTTTGGTTGGTGTGACAGATTTGCATGGAAGCTCTGCTGCGTCCAATTCCAGTGACAAAGCCGAAAGTAAGGTTAGAGAGCATTTATCTCAGGGAATTTGGTTTAATTAATTTGGACGAGATTTTAATTGTTAGTTTGGTGCGATCGTTTGGTTTAAGGGTTCTATAGTAGTTGTTCTCTGGTTAGGGATTTGGTATTTTGTGTAAGTGTAACCCTTTTGAAGCGTTTTGCTCAGTTGCAATTGTTACCTGTTGCTACTTATAGGTTAGCTGGATCTTTGAATGTTGTTTTAAACCACCTAGTGTTTCGGAAGTGTTGTTTTAGCTTTAAAATCTTAACTTCTTGAAAGGTATGAGTTGTGGGTGTTCCTCTGTTTTCTTTCTTTTATTTTTGTCTTTGTTTCATAGGTGTTCAGGATGATGATGGTTAGTTTCGAATGAGTAGTCTGAGAACAATATGGGAATCATTCCATCCTGGGATTAGAAATTATGAAACTTATTCTAGGAGAATTCTTATCTGGCATCCTGATTTCCCTAGTGTAAGTAAATGCATGGTAGATTCAATATAAAAAAGAGTTCACTCATTCCTTTTGAAGTATCCTAATGATGAATCCCACAGTAGATATATAAACCATTCTTGAGCTTTTATCTAAATTGAAGAATGTAGGTGAATTGATCTTTGACATTCTAGCTACTAAAGCCCCCATTAGTTTGTCTATGATGACCCTTTTTTCATAATTTGTAGTATGATTGGACCATGTTCTACATGGCTTGTGTGTTAGTGTGACTGTGGTATTTGTAAACCACTCTTGTGCTTCACTCATCTAAGGGATTTTTTTGGGAAGTACTTAGCCCTTTTAATTTTGGAATTTGGCTTCCCAACCCAACTCAGCCTTGTAGCATTGATGATGGGTTCAGAGTTGCATTTTGGTTTGTGTATCAATTTACAGGTGTATGGACAGTTCAGATTATGCAATACAATTTGAAAGTGAATCCCACAACTGATCTCCTTAAATTGATGGTAAAAATTCACATAACCCACGTGAAAATTTAAGGTGCACGGAACAAACATTAACAACTAGTCATTCGATTGTTTTCCTTGAATTAGTAATTCCTAAGGTAAACTAATATTTGTTGTGTTTTAATTAAGCATTAGAAAGTCACATATATTTCGCATTTTTTACACTAAAGTAGATAATGTCATACGCAGGAGACAGTTGCACCTCCTGAAAACGACATTAATGAAAGAGGAGCAGCCCAGCCACTTCCAACTCAAACAAATCGGCTTCAGCTGTCTGTATGTTCAACTCCATTATCTGAACCACCACCAACTTCTGTTACACAATCTTTATCATCTGTTTCTAGTCCAACTGTACCAAAACAAAAATTATCTACTCCAAAGGTTGATAATGCACATTTGCCAGAAGTAGATAAGAAAAATCCTTCTGGTGGCAAAACCTTGTCTGCTGTTTCTGTCGCAAGGTCATCAGCATCTGATGGATATAACTGGCGGAAGTATGGTCAAAAGCAAGTGAAGAGTCCTACAGGTTCTCGAAGCTATTACAGGTGCACTCATTCAGACTGTTGTGCTAAGAAGATTGAATGTTGTGATCATTTTGGTCATGTGATAGAGACTGTTTATAAAAGTGAGCATAGTCATGATCCCCCACGGAAGACTAATTCTCTTAGGGAAAATAAGTTTCTGTCTGCCAGTGAACCTACTGTAGAAAACAGTGTTCCAGATCAGCCTGTCAGACTTCTGAAGGATACTGATCCATCCGTTTCTTCAAAAGAATCTCCACAAGAAGCATCCTGCAGCACTGATAAGAAACGGCCAAACTCATCTACTATCAGTGGTAATGGTAAAGTTATTTTGAAAGAGGAACATGTAAATGAGCCAGAGCCGAAAAAAAGGTAAGTTTGCATTGCATATAACCTCATACTTTACGGGAAAAAAAAAAAAAAAGATAAGACCATTTTCTTGTAATTGTGGCAGGATATGATATTTAACGTCTTTCCTTTAATTCGATGTCCAGAATGAAGAAAGGTGACCTCACAGTCATGGATTCTCCTGTAAAACCTGGAAAGAAGCCCAAGTTTGTCATACATGCAGCAGGGGATGTGGGGATATCTGGTGATGGTTACCGATGGCGCAAGTATGGTCAGAAAATGGTGAAGGGAAATCCACATCCCAGGTGCATGTCTATATATTGCTTACTTTCTATTTTCTTTTCCTTTCAATTTGTCCAGTCCTTAGTATGTTTTTTTCTTTTTCATTGACAAGTTTATATCCTTACACAATGTTGGTGAAAAATAAGTTGCATTTAGACTTAATAGGTGTAAAAAAAAAATCTGATAAATTGTAGAAACCGATAAGAAATTGTATGTTGGGTTTATTTGCTTGCAAGCAGTTCAAAGTCAATGATGTGCAATGCAAATACATTATTTCTAGCCAGTGCTTTTTTTGCCATTTGGATTAGTGTTTAATAAAATTGCCCCTCTCTCAATATATGCGTGCACACGACAGGCATATATTTTTCAATTTCCCTTTTCTGTGGTAGTTCTATTCTAACTGCTGAGCTTCATTATCAGTTTCCTATTGTGTATGTTTAAACTTTGCATGAACAATAACTAGTTATATTTAATGACCCAGGATAAAGGCACTTCTATCTTATGCATGTTTGTATAATTGTATTAGTAATAATAACTGAATAAGAAAGTTGCTTAGAGAGCTTTAGTTTTTGTGGGAAAACTAAGCCAAAACCAAGATGGACTGAGTGCTAAATTAATAAATGAAACAGTTCTCAAAAATATTGTATATAATGCTAATGAAACAGGGGGCTGTGGCTAACTGTTGAATTTTGTGTCAAACTAGGACTTGTCTATATCTTTCTTCTCTTGTTCCAAGAAATGATGCATCCATCATGGTAGCATGTATTATTTAAAACTAACTTATTGGTTTTTCAAGAGAATATGTATGGACTTCTGTTTATCAGTAATACCATTTCAGACTGCTGTATTGTCTGTTGTTTCCGTTTGCCAAAGAAACCAAAGCTCACAAATATGGAGTAATAACCAGAAAACTGTAACTTCTATTATCATAGAGTCTAAATCAAAGATAACTTGAATTTTCTGATGAAAATATGGTAGTGGAATTCTTGGCACATGTTTTGTTTTGAAATTGAATGCTGTTCCTCATTTGCATAAAGACAGGTCTTCTTTTTAGGCCTGCTTCCGCAGAACATAGTAAAGTCAATTGTCAGAAATTAAAATTTGTTGAATTTTTTGTTGTTGTTGATCTTTTGAGTGTTGACTACATTATTAACAATAACAGATTAGTTTTTAGGTGATTTTTATAAAGATAAAATGTATTTATCCAAAACATTAATGATTGGGTGAGTTTGTGCAATAAAAGAGTTGGAGTCTGTATATTTTCCTATCTGTCATGGATGCGAATCTTCGATCAGCAGTTGTAAATAGTAAGTCAAAGTATGAGGCAAGTACTGATATATTTTCCCTGCATGAAGAATGTCTCTTAACAGCCCAATCAGTCATTCTGGAAATTTTATTAACAGCTCTAGTAATATATTGGGAAGGTCTATTTTCCAACTTGGTTTGGAGTTTCAGATATTCTGTATTTTGTTTATATGCATATTCCTCTCTCCTTGGTGTAACAAGTAATGAAAGAAGCATCTTAATTACATAGAATGTTGATGTATTTTTCATTTGATTTTCTATTCTCAAAAACAACGAGTTGATAACTGGGGCATGCACGTGCTCTTTATTGTCCAAAACCATTTGGTTGTAATATTCTCTATTTTTCTTTTTTGGTTTTGCATGCTTAGTGCATGTCTGGTTTTCAGTTTGAAAACGCAAAAGTATGTTTAAAAAGTAAACAGGAAAATACCATCTTGTTTGATTTTTAGTTGAACATGATTTTAAAATGAGTTTTAGCATAATTTTGCCTTGAAACTGAGTTTGAAATAGTATTAAAGAGAGTTGTCTTCACAAACTCAATGTGCAAAAGTAATTTAATCGAAACTTGAGTTTACACGGACTTAGTTTGTGGTCTTCTTAAGTAAAAGATGTGTTGGTGGTGGTGTAGACCTTTGGCTTCCATTATTTCTTGATAAGTGCTCTTTCGTATGGGCAAATGGACAAGGACAGATGTCTAAGTGATGAAGTAGCAATTCTGTAAAATACAATATGTTAGTCACTAGGGCTTGTTTGAAATTGCTTTTCTATTTTATTTTTAAAATTTGTTTTTAACTTAATTTTAAAACTTGTTTAGGTCCTTTTAGAATAATTTTTTAAAGTAATAGTCTGAAAAAATTGTCAGGATGCAGAACTTCTAAAGCTATTTCTTAAAAACCAAAAATGAATGAAAAATGTTTCAAATAACTTACTGACTCTCATCCCCTAAAAATCTTCACACCAACATGTCTACTCCACTGGAACTGTGATACTAGGCTGGCAGTTTTTCAGTGAGACTATGATGGGATGTAAATGAAATGGTGGGTGCGAGCTGGTGCCTCCTCCTATCCTTAAAAGTGATTGACTTGGAATGTAGGGTGAGGTATTGCGATGCCACCAGAAGCCAAGAGCAATGTGGACAACTGAGTCACCATTGGTATGGAGAAATCCCAACCATTGAGAGCTTAACAACTTACTCCATGGGAACAAAAGCAGGTCAGCTGGCATACCTGGAGAAGAGAAACACATTTGGGAGAGAATATGAAGACATGATTTTTAAGTTTCTCAAGTTTACTATTTTTTCAATGATATACCACCGGTACAAATCACTTTTAAAATTTAACAAGAATAGCTTCAGAATGTTCTTTTTTTTTTTTTTTTTTTTTTTTTTTTAAAAA